>WNGF01018869.1_pt1 | contig 12623 bp, 10 predicted proteins | sample 5400641 | NCBI WGS metagenome assembly WNGF01 (sample SAMN13153371, study PRJNA577476) | soil metagenome | isolation source: 80 cm soil or saprolite under grassland replicate 2 | place: USA:California | collected 2016-06-15
ACCTCGGCCGGCGTCGTCACCCCAGTCCGCATCGCCTCGAGGTCGTCGGCGCTGAGATTTGGGCTGACGAGCAGGCGCATACGCTCGGTTGAGCGGCCGAGGAAGACCGCTAGCCCCGGAGCGATGTCGCGCAGAGCCGCACTGCCAAAGTAGCCGAACATGCACGACAGGCTGCTGGTCGACTGCAGGCACGGGACGAGGACCTCCGAGACAAGGTCGTCGCGGGGCACGATGTACAGCGGCCGGATGCCGTGAAGGTCGCGAAGAGTCACGGCAAGAGGCTACGCTGCTTCTGCGACTGCGCTCGAACCTGTGGACCCTGAGGGATCTTGCAGGTTGCCAGCGCGCGACCGTTACCCTCTCAGCCATGACCGATGAGCTAGCGAGCTGCTGCAGGCAGACGCTGGCCGCGCTGCGGATCGCGCTGCCACCTCGGCCGCAGCGGCTGGTTCTGCATCGACATCACCGTGAGAAGAGCGGTCGCCGCTCGGGGGTCGAGCTTGGGCTTCGCCGATGTCGGGGGCGTACCTGGCCAATCCTCCCATCGAGCCGAAGCAGCTGCTAGTCGATGTCGCACTGGAGGTTGACGCGCATCGCGAGACAGACAGTGCGGCGATTGATTCAGCGGGCCGGGACCCGCGAGCTGGCGGACCGCTGGGAAGTTGGCGGTGGCTGAGGAGGGCGGGGCCGCAGGTCGAGCTTCTTGCTGAGCAAACCATCGTGGCAACAGCTTTCCTGCTCGGGGCTACCCGCCGTCGAGAGCACAACCCCTTCACCTCCGCTGTCGCATCAGACATCTATCATGAACGAACTTAACCTCCTTAGCCTCGTGGTGGAGCCAGGATGATACAGCCGGATTTGGATTCAGAAGAATATGTAGAAGAGACGGTCGCCGCCTACGATCTCGCGGCCGAGAGGTACGCGCGTCGCTACGCAGAAGTCGATCTAGCCGAGTACATTGAGCGATTCCTGAGTCAACTACCGATCACAACGGGTCCTGTGCTCGACGCTGGGTGTGGGCCAGGACGCGATCTTGTACGATTTGCCCGATTAGGGGTGACTGCCGTCGGCCTAGATCGGTCCAGGGGAATGCTCGCTATCGCTCGTAGGAATGACTCCACTGCTCGGCTAGTCCAGGGTGACCTTCGGTGCCTTCCATTTCGAGATAATGCTTTCGCCGGTACATGGTCTTGTGCGTCGCTTTTGCACCTTCCCTCAGCCGGTGCTCACGAGGCGCTCCGTGAGGTGCACCGCGTACTCCAGCCGGGGGCGGTACTCTTCCTGTCGGTGGCACACGGCGCCGGAAGCGAGTGGAGGGCTGGTTCAGTCGGCGGACGTCGCTGGTTCCAATACTATGACCACCCGACCATTGAGGCCCTTGTCAGAGCTGCGAGGTTCGACGTGACCTGGAGCGCCATCCAGCCCGGCGTGGTCCGCGGTACCTGGATCAATCTATTGGCAAGGCGCCAATCGTGATAGCCCTCCTCTCGATGGCTCAGCAAGCTCAGTCGGCGGGGGTCAATGGCGCTGTTATAGCTGCCATCATTGTGGCGGGCGCGAGTCTCGTGACTACGTCCTTCTCATGGTTCTCAAGCCGACAAGCGCAAAAGGCAGTAAGAACACACCGGGCCCAAGATTATCGCATTCGTCAGCAGAATGAACTGTACGGACCACTCTACATGTGGCGCCTTTTGAGCCGGCGACTGTGGGAACAGTTGACTGAGATTCCTAATGCTCAGCCCGGGGTCACTCCATGGAAGCTCATCGACCACATCGAAGAGATTAAGAGTGAGGCGGATGGCCGGCGACGTCTCGTCGTCGAGGAGATCCTGAAGATCAATGCTGAGTTAACTGATCTCATAGTCGGCAAGGCCGGGTTACTCTACGAGCTCCCGCCACCAGAGAGCTTTGAAAAGTTCCTGGAGCATTCTCGAATGCTCCGAATAAACTGGGATCAAGGCACTAATGCGACGGGCATTTCGTACCGACCGTTTCCGGGTGAGATCGACCAGGACATTCTTCATGCGCTCGAGGGCCTGCGTAGAGATATCCAGCAATGACATACAACCATTGTCCGAATCCCGGGTGATCGATCGCTCACCCGGGGTGGATCGGCTCTAGCGCCGCTCGTTCCACGAGGCGCAACTTGGACGCATTCGTAAAGAATACCTCGCCTCAACCACCAAAGAGGATCGCTTCGGGTGTACGACCTGTGCCAGCACTCGACTGCACCTACAGATGGCATACGACGCATGGAGGCGTGTCGTCGTCCTGATCATGCGCGTCTGACAATACTTCCAGCAGTGGTCGGTTCGGCTTGAGACGGCGGGCGGCACGGTCCATGGCGGCACGATGCTTGGCCTCGATTTCTTCGCGGCGTGCGAGGAGTTCACGAAGCGACTCGCCTTGGGACCAAGTGTACTTGCGTCCCTGCATGGCGTTTTCTTCGTAGCTGATCTTGTCCTCGTACTCGATGGCACGCTGGAAGAGATCTGGATGACGATCGGCGAGGCCGAGCCACTCGTGCTTTCGTTGGAAGAAGCAGAAGTAGCAACCGGATCGAGTGCGCCATTCATAGTAGGCAGGCAGGCCAATGCCGGCTTCCTCGAGGATGCGCATGACGCCATCTTTGTCGATGCCGTCTTCTTGGAATGGGAAGACGGCTCTGATGTTCGGCTTAGTGCTAACGTATCCGAGACGGTGTTCGTCTGCGCGGATGGCCACGTAAGAGATGGCCTGGTCTTCGCCGATCCACGCCTCCAGCGGCTTGATCTTGAGATTCTTGGTGCACCAGCGAACCTGGGGGCTTGGGAGTGTCCCCTGGTAGACCTGCAACCAGTGGTCGAAGTCGCGTTCTGCGTTGAGATGGATGATGGGCTTGCCGAGCGCGGCTTCCAGTCGGTTGAGGTAGTCGTAGGTCTCGGCTAGCTCGGCCCCGGTATCGCAAAAGAAGTACTCCATCTCGGGTACACGGTCGCGCATGTAGATGGCGAGGGCGGCAGAGTCCTTGCCGCCGGAAATTCCAAGGACGTGACGGGTTGCCGTTGAAGTGTCGGCGTTGGAGAGCTGCGTCACTGGATCACCCTCTTCAGGTTGCGAGGTGGGTCGCTCTCATCGATCACCTTGGGGGCATCGGTTGCGATGAGGCTTTGGGTGAGGGCCGCAAGCAGGATGCGCCCGCCGTCCGGGCCGAGTTCGCCCTCGGCCTGGTCCAGGATAGTCGCGGCGAACTTGGTTGCGGTCTCCCGAGCGGCGTGCGGCACGTAGACCATGGTCCGGTTCTCGCTGCCGTCGGCGCTCGTGAGGGTGATGAGCTGCGCGTCGAAGGGGTGCGCATCGGCATCGAGTCGAGCGGCCTGGTACAGGTGACTGACTCGGTCGAGGGCGTCGGCGAGCGCCTGCGCCTGGACGGGGAAGTGCTCTGCCTTCTCGTCGGTCCAGTCGTTAAGGGCGGTGCCGGCGATGCGGATGATCACCGGGTCGATCCAGTCGTCGGACAGGCTGTCGTTGAGAGCGAGCGCGATGAGCCCCTTGAGGCTCGGTTCTAGGAGCGCGTCAGCGAACCCTCGCGCCCGAGCCGCAAGATCGCTGCGCAGAGTCCGCAGGTCTTGTGGCAGGCGGAAGGCGCGAGCGATGATCTTGACAGTTTCGCTACGCAGGTCGTCGGTTGCTGTTTGGATCTCTTTCAGCGCGTCTGCCGTGTGGACGGCGAATGCTTCGGCGGCTGCTTCATCACGAGGCGCCTGCGGCTTGATGGGTCGCATACCGAGGGCGGCGGGTAGGGCGGTGAAGACAAGTGCATCAGGGTCACGCGCACTCACAAGAGCGTCGCGCACAGCCACGGCCGCGGAGCTGATTCGCCTAGTGCGCATGGCGTACGGAGTCAAGGTGCGCACATGGTCCAGTAGCGCCTGGGTTACGCTTAGCAGTGCAGGATTGCGCATGGCGCTGCGTGGGCGGGCACGGAGGTTTACTTCAAGAAGCTGGGAGAGCTTGTCGAGGACGAGGCGACGCTGCCCCGTGCTGGCAGGAACCGCCTTGAACGTGAATCGCTGCGGGGCTTTGACGAGCCGCTCGATCAGCTCAGGCATGAGTTGGGGCTGATAGGAGCCCTCCTCGAAGAGCGCAACGTCCTCAGCATGAAGCAACAACGCAGCGACCACCATGACCGGGACGACGCCCGCCTTGATGCCGTAGGGCCGCGCTAGAAGCAACCGGAACACCCTATCGAGGGAAATCTCCTGGGTCGCTCCGGCGAGAGTGCGGCTCAGCTCCCGCCAGGCTGGATGGAGCGAGCACTCTGGACCTGGTTCAGCGTAGCCGAAGGGCAGCAGGCTGGCCGCTCCGACTCCCGCAGCATCCTGCATGGGCTGGTGCAGGCCGAGGTATCCTAGGACCCCGCTGTACATCGCGCGCTCAGGTCCATATCCGCTGATGCCAAGGTATTCCTCATCGGGATGGGTGACCATCGCGGTCAGCAGTTCGCGGCGGGCCTTGGCACCCTGACTGGTGAGCTGATGACGCCCAAGCATCTCGTTGCGGATCCGCGGGGTATACGGGTAGGCCTCTTCGCAGGCTGCAGAGACAACGCCGGCCAGGCTGCGTGCGGGAAGCGGATCGCCCAATACACGGGCGGTTGCGGCATCGTCGTCTGGGATCAGCAGCTGCCACCGTGTGCCTGATCGGCCGGGAACAAAGGCTTCGGTAAGTTCGGTGGCAAGCATCGCACGGGCCTGACCGAGGCGTTCGGTCACTTCCCGGCGGGCGACCGCGTCGAGGGTCGCATCCTCAAGCAACTCCTGGAGGGCGAGCAGGTACCGGCCTGCTTCGAGCACCGTGTCAGCGCGGGCGGAGATGCCGATGGCGACTGGGAGCGGCGAGGTGACTGCTGGGAGGTTGCGCTCGTCGCCGAAGTGAAAGATGAGCAGGCCATCGGCGGGGTCCTCGATCTGCGGTCCGCTGATCGTCCCGGTGTCGGATTCGCTCGCCGTGGTGATGAAGTGACGCAGCATTCCGGTGAGCTGGCTGTGACGGCCGGCGACGACGGCGCTTGGCAGGTTGCGTGCGAGCAGCTTGACAACAGCGTGATCGTCGCATCGCTCCCGGAGCTCATCGAGTCGGCCTCGCAGGTCAACATCGCTGCCTTGCCACAGGCGGTACTCGTCGCTGAACTCGCGGAAGACGAGGAAGCCGCGGTCGACCAGGTGGTTGAGCTGCGCGAGCAGCTTCTTGCGGGCGGATTCGTCGGTGCAGCGTACTGGATCTGTCAGGGCGAAGAGCACCATGTCGGGGCTGGCTCGAAGCGCTCCGGCGGAGTCGATGAGGTTTAGCAGGCCAATGGTCTTGAGGATTTCTAGATCGATGTCGGGGAGCCCGTGGGCTTCGCTGATCCGTGTGTCGATTTCGATCCAGCGGCTCGCGTTGGCTGAGGCAAGGACGGTGGTGCGCCCGGAGGCCAGGAAGTAGTCGTAGAGCTGTGACAGGCGAACCGTGTTCGCTCTGGTGGGCGCCTTGGTGGCGTAGGTGGTGAGGAACCGCTGGACGGTATGTGGCTCGTCGCTGGTTAGGAAGCCGGTCAGGCTGCGGTCGTGCTGGCCGACCTGGGCAGCGAGCAATGGCGCTGCAACCACGGTGAGGGGGTGCAAGGCGCTGCGCGTCCCCCGCGAGGACGCCGCCGAGCCCGCGTTCTGACCATGCTTTGCCGGCAGCTTCTGCATGCCGATGGATGAGTTGTCGTCCAGCGGCGGGGACAGCAGCGTGGTCAAGGCAACGCCCGATGAGCTGAACCGCATCGTTTAGATCAGGACTGAAGCTGATGTCCTCAAATCGTCCTTGGATCTTGGCCCATTCACGGCGCTGCAACGCGGTGGAGTGAGAGGCGTAATCGAGGAACGACAGGTGCTGTAGGGTCAGGATGTACAACGGCAGCCCGTTCTTGCCGGCCCCAAGCTCGGCGAGCTCTTGAAGGAGGAACAGGTCGTCGTTGGCATCGGGGAGGTCTCCGCGGCCGCCAAGATATTCGAGCGTCTTGCCGAACTCGTCGATGACGAGAAGAACAGGCTCATCCGTGCAGAAGGCCTCGATGGCGTCGAGTAACCTGGCGCTGCTGACCTCCTCTTCGTGCAGCGGCTTGAGGACAGAGGTAATACGCTTCGGAATCTGTCCGTGGGGCCAGTGCCGAGGCGCGGCCGTCCGCAACGCGCGCGCCAAGGTGGCGCCGAGTGGCTCGCGGCGGGCAGTCGCCACCGCCCGCAGGAACCCGTGGGGAGCACGTAGAGAACGAACCTTGCTGAGTCGCTCGATCAAGGCGGTGTTGGCCGCGGCGACGAGCTGGTCGGCTTGTCTTCTCGTTTGACCGTCCGGTCCGAGCAGCGCGTCAAGCAGCAGCGCCAGGCTGGACTTCCCGGAACCGTAAGGCCCTGTCAGCGACCAGGCGCGCGTCCGGGCAAGATCCTCAAGGGCGGCAGTGAGCCGATTGAGCGTATCTTGCGCCCGCACCCCCACATACAGTGGCGGCAGCGAGTCGGCCTGCACGTCACGCTCAAGGTTGGTGGAGCGGAGCTGGGAGCCGATAATACTGATACCAATGGGTACTTCAGGAGTGTTTGCACGATCAGCGCTGCACGTCCGGGCCGCTTTGGCGCTCATGGGATCTCCTTGGCGAGGGCGGGCGGCTTGGTGGCGCGCTGTCGGCGTTGAAGTTCTGCGTCGAGTTCTTTGTGGTCGGCGAGCCACTGCTCTTTGGTAGGGATTCTGTTTCTTACATGACTGTAGTGCGCGTCGAGGACGTTCCAAGCAAGTGTGCTGGGGTTGGTGGTGAATACCAGGCTTCGCTGCCCGACGGCATCGGCTACGGTGATTTGCGGATGTTGCGGATACACCTCTTCGAGCGCGGCAGCCAATTCCGGCTCGCGCAGCCGGAACGCCCGTCCGGGCCCACCCGGCTCATTGGCGAGACGCGCCAGGGATACTGAGCCTGCGCCGCCGGTGTGGCGGCCTGCGTAGTCCAGGCAGGCATACGCGATGACCCGAGATGGGAGGGTACTCCGGGTCGTACTGGTGAACCGCCAGGTGCGGCCTTCTCCGGGTCGGACTTCTACGGCTTCAAGGAGGCCGAGCTCCCGGAACGGACAGTCGAGAAGGTCCTCGAAGCTCCCTGGGGAACCGGTGGGCGTCTTGCGCGGAGCATACATTTTTGTCAGACAGTCGACGTCCTTCAGGATCGACGCTGCGGCCGGCATCTCCCATCCGGCAAGCCGCACGTGCCTGGCCACGAAGTCAGCCAGCTCGCTTTCGGAGAACCGGGAGGACGGTAAAGCGTGAAAGGCGACCCACCAAGTAGGTGCGTAACATACCGGAGACAGAAGCCACCAATGCAAGAGCCACAGACTGCTCGGGTCCTCCAAGTATGGATCGGCGCCATTCTCGTCGAGGAGCCAACATGCCTCCCACGTTGGGGCAGCGACGAACGCCCGGGAGGCGCCCCCCTTCGGGTGCTCGATGGTGAGCTTGAAGGCATATGCCCAGTAGCGAATGGCATTGACCATGTTCTTGCCGACACCAAGGACCACAGAGGCGTCCTTCTGCAAGAAGACGTCGGTGTCGTTGCTGATCGCGATGTAGGCCTTGTGCAGCCACCCGAATCGAGGGGCGAACGTCTCATGACGCGCGAACGACAAGGTCGCCGCCTCTGCAAGTCGGGTGTCAGACATCGGCCAGGTACCCTTCCGAACGTGAGCAGTAGTTGACTCGTACGCTGGTGTCACTGTCATTAGGATCTTGCCGTGGCAACGAGGTCGGATCGTACCTGAATGACTGCCGCGACGACCGCTCGGGCGGCACGCTCAGTCTCACTTCGCGTGGTGGCGTAGCCAAGAGAAAAGCGAACGGTGCATTCTGCCTCCTCGCGGGTTCTGCCCATTGCGAGCAGGACGTGGCTTGGTGAGACGGCTCCAGAGGCGCAGGCGCTGCCGTCCGAGGCGGCAATGTTGGGCATGGCCGTCAAGATCGCGTCGGCAGGTGCGCCGGGAAACGTGAGGCTGCTGACGTTGGGGAGCCGACATTGGCGGTGCCCATTTATGCGCGCATCTGCAAGTCTGGTGAGGATGGCTTCTTCGAGCAGGTCACGCAGGAGGGCCGTTCGCGCGCTCTCTTCTCCAAGCTTGGCGTGGGCGGCAGCGGCGGCTGCTCCGGTCCCAACGATGCCGGCTACGTTAAGTGTGCCCGCACGCCACCCGTCTTCCTGTCCGCCTCCGTACAGCACGGGCCGTTGGGGCAGTCTGGTTCCCCGACGGATGAACAATGCGCCGACGCCTTGCGGCCCGCCGAATTTGTGCGCAGACAGCGAAAGCAGATCGACATCAAGGGCGGAAAGTTCCAAGGGCCGCCGTCCCACGAATTGCGTCGCATCGGTGTGCACAAGGGCACCAGCCTCATGGGCGATCTTCACGATGCTGTCGAGATCGCTGAGGACGCCGGTCTCATTGTTAGCCGCCATAATGGACACAAGCGCCACGCCACCTGACTGTAGGGCGTGCTGCAGTGCGTCGAGATCGAGCAGTCCGTCCCTGTCGACCGGGAGGACCACGGGATCCCCGGACTCGTCGGACGCCAACGCATGTGCTGTTTCGCGGATGGCAGGATGCTCGACGGCGCTGATGATGAGCTGTCCACCACGCGCGACGGCCGAACGTAAGGCGAGGTTGTTGGCCTCAGTTGCTCCCGAGGTGAAGATGAGCTCACCGGGTGAACAGCCAAGCAGGTCGGCAAGTTGATGGCGGGCAGTTGTGACCCTTGCGGCAGCATCTTGTCCGAGGCGGTGGGGACTCGCGGCGTTCCCCACGGACCTCAGGACAGGGAGCATCGCCTCGAGGGCCTCGGGCCGGAGCGGGGCGGTGGCGTTGTAGTCGAGGTAGATCACCGGAGGACTGTCTGTCTCGGGCGCCACATGCTCCTGCATCGTATCCTCCTGTCGTCCGCCGCGAAGACCATACCGTGGGCTCCTGGAGGTTGCTATCACCTCCGCGATCCTTCCTCCAGGAGTCACCGGCTCTCAGGTATTGTCGAACGGATGTGCGACAGCCAGAATCCAGGATGGTCTCTTTCGGTGAGGTCGCGCACCGAAGGGGAACCTCGCCCGGGGGGACGAGCGCCGGCCTGACCGTCTCCGAACCGGTCACGCAAGCATGGCCGGTAGAAGGCAAGCGCGGAAGGTGCTCACCCAAGAATGTGGACAACTATCCTTCGAGCGTTCCAGTTGCCGGGAGGCGGAAGGACGAGGTCGACGGTATGGCGCGCTTCCGACCTCGGCAAGGGGTGGATGACCTGCTGTGGATTCGCCTGAGTGCGCAGGCCCGCGGGGCGGCCGCCCGGCCGCCCCGCGGGCCTGTTCGGTCAGATCAGTCGAAGTCCTTGAGGGCGCTCCTGACGTAGGAGGCCGCGAATTGTCCCCAGTGGCTGCGCAGGTCGCTGTAGGCGAGATCAGGGTCTCGATGCATGTTCTCGGCCTTGGCGTAGGCGAGCAGGACAAGCTCAAGACCTAGCTCCACCTTACGGAGCAGGCGGATCGCCTCGGCGGCGTCAACCTCGTCGGCAGGCTGGTCGGCTGCATTCTTGACGGCGTCATAGATCTCGCGGACGAAGGGGTGTCCGTGGTTCAGCTTGAGGATGGCCTGGCCGTTGAGATGGGTGATGTCGAACAGTTCCTTGCCGGGCCAGGTGCTGTCCACGATCGAGATGGGGAGCCGGGCGATGGTTTCCCTGACTTGCTTGGCCTTGTCCGGCTCGGCTTTGGCATCGATCTGCAGCTCCTCGATTACCTCGTCGACCTTCTGCTGCGCTTGCTGGGTGGACATGCCCGAGCCGGCACGACCCCGAGGGGCGGTCTGGTCTACCTTCGCCACCACATCAGTAGCGGTGGAGTGGTCCTCGCCGATCCGTCGGGTCTCCTCTTCGATGGCGTCCCAGCGCTCCTTGTACTTCTTGCGCGCGGCCATGACCGGTCGGTGCAGGACCTTCTTCAACTCCTGCCACAGCTTGTCGACCGGCACCACACCGCGCTTGACGTGGCGGACCTGGAAGTACTCGTCGAGCGTGGCGGGAAACTCCACCTCGATGCCGATGTACCGGTCACCCCACGCTTTGCCGCCGTCGGGTAGCATCCGTGGGACGAGCTCGTAGTTGATCTCCCGTCCCTGCCGCAGGAAGCTGATCTTTCCTTCGTTGTCGGGGATGTGCAGGTCCTTGACGATCCCGGCGTCGCCTTTGCCGCGCGCCTGGATCAGTTCGGAGGGGACGAGCGCCACGGTGACCGTGACCAGCTCACCGTCAATGTCGATGGTGTCTCTCGAGATCAGTTCGCCGCGGACGTCCTTGCCGAGCTTGTCTTCGACGCGAGGATTCTCAAGCTGGAACGTCGGGTCGTGCAGGGTGATGACCCGATTGTTGAGTTCGATGCGAAGGCCGGTGTCGATGAAGCGTCGGTACGCGCGGGCGAGGAAGTACTGCAGTTCGGCGAGTCGCTGCTTGAGGTCGTTCTTGTAGCGCCCGCCGGACTCAAGGCGGTCGATCTTGGACCAGACCACAAGCGTCCCCGACGGCAATGGTTCGCCGTGGCCGTCGATCATCAGGTCGGCGTACTCGGCAGGGAAGTCGTCAAGTTCGTTGCGCTCAATGACCTTCTGCTTGTGCTCGGCGATGAGTTGAAGATCGAGGAAGGCGTGCCAGACTCTGTTGCTGCCGGGGGTGCGAGTGTAGATGTCGAGGCGCTTGGCATGCGAGAGCGCCGCGAGCTTGAGGCCAACGCCGAATCGGCCAAGTCCGTTGCGCTGGTTGTAGCGGGTGCTGAACCCCAGGGACAGCACGTTGGCGAGGATCTCCGGGCCGATGCCGTTGCCGTCGTCGGCAAAGGCCATCGCCTCGATCTTCTTGGCGGCGTTGCTCGCCTCGGGATAGGTCCGAATCCGGATCCTGGTGGCGGCGGCCTCCACCGAGTTGTCCACGACTTCCCCGACCGCTGCCGTCAGGTCGAAGCCTGCATCCCGCCATGATTCGAGCGCGGTGTCGACCTTAACGATCTCGGCGCGCCCTGGCGCCAGGGCGTCCCCGTCGAGCGGAAGGTGCAGCTCAGTCGCGAGCGGCGTGCTGGTCATGACGCACTCCCTTGCTGTCGGTTGTCCTGTTGCCTCGTATCCTCCACGTCGTGGGGCGGTCGCGGCTCTTGGATCGAGAGCCCGACTGGGTGTGCCAGGGCTTGGAGGCGGTTGCCTCGCGATGCGGCAATGGTGCCTGGGCAAAAGGGGCACAGCGCCCCGGACTGCGGAGGAGCCGCCGGATGCACCTTGTTCTCGATCCCGCCCGGAGGCGGCGCGTGGTAGAGGGCGCATTCCGAGCTGAATGCGTTGAGCGCATGCGTACAGGTGCTGAAGCTGAAGTACTCGCCCCGCATGCTCGCCGTATGCGCAAGCAGCCGGCGCTGCAGGTCAGTGTCTGACCGCCCAACGTAGACGGGCACACCCTGGCGGTACAGCACATAGGAACCCGGCACTCCTTCAGGAATCAAGGCTCTGATCAACCAGGGACGAAGCTTGTAGAGCCGCGGCGTTGCCAAGGCAGTCACGCCGCAACCCACACGCGCCGGGCTGCCGACCGTGCCCGAGCCAGCCGCTCACGCACTCGGGCGACGGGAAGACTCAGCACAACGGCGAGTTCGGTCGGATCGATGTCGTACATCTGCGAGGCGAGCAGCAGGCGCTGGTCGCGCCGCAAACCGCTACGACCGAGCCAATCGTGGTATTCAACGAATACCAGGTGCTCTTCGTCGCCGGCCCGTCCACCGGACGGATCGAGAATCTCCATCAGGTGACTTGCGGCACTGATCGCCATGATCGCCCTGCGACGTCGTAGATGCGTCCGGGCGTGGGCGAGAGCCTTGCTGAGCAGCTGTTCCGGAGAACCTTCATTCTCGGGATGACGCAGGAGCTCATCAAGGGCGAGGGTGTAACACTCCTGCACGTAACACGAGGTCGTGCGCTGGCAGCGAGCTTGGCCGAGGCGCACAGCCTCGATGGCATCGACGTTCATGACCAGACTCCTTCGCTGTGACCCCGGTCGCCCTGTCGGGTCACGGCTTGCGCGGATAGGCCGAGAAACTACGTATCATGCAGTTGTCCTCTGTGGAGGCTACACGATAGAGGCGACAGCGGCCTCTGCCACGCCCATCGCAAGCCTCTATCTATAGAGGTGGACGAGTTGAGTCGTCGTTGCACATCATCAGCGTGGCGCGACCGTCGATGACAGACGGGTGCGATCCCGTGTCAAAGGTGCGGCCGAGCGCTTCGGGGTGGCCTCCAACCGACTGGTCGCGAACAGGTGACGGCTGGTCGTTCGGTGATGACCGATGCCGGCCGAACCGGACAGTCGAACAGTCGCCGATTTCACAGGCTCCGAGTCCTCGCCGCCATCCGCCAGTCGAGCAGTAGCGCGATCACTCGGTTTGCTGGTCGGTGCGGGATCGGTCATGGCGCGGCCCGCAGGGCGCGCTGGGCGGCGGCGCCGATCACCGCGCCGTCCAAGGCGTCCACGGCCTGGCAGAACACCTCGGTGGCGTGGTCGGCGCGAACTCG
>WNGF01015304.1_pt1 | contig 12615 bp, 13 predicted proteins | sample 5400641 | NCBI WGS metagenome assembly WNGF01 (sample SAMN13153371, study PRJNA577476) | soil metagenome | isolation source: 80 cm soil or saprolite under grassland replicate 2 | place: USA:California | collected 2016-06-15
ACCCTTGGCCGAGCGATCGCTTCGCCGTCACACACCCGAGGTGGGAGCCGTATGCGGGAAAGCCGCACGTACGGTTCTGTGCGGGGGGCGCGCGATGAAACGCGCGTCCCTACCGCTACAGAGGCGGGCGTTTGTGCTGTTGATTGGCGGCGCAGCTGTTGCGTGGCCGTTTGCGGCGCGCGCGCAGCAGCTAGCGACGCCGGTGATCGGTTACATGAACGGCGGCGCGCGCGACGAATATGGGGCGCTCGAGAACGCGGATGCATTTCGGCAAGGCTTAAGTGAAACCGGCTACTTCGAACACCGGAATATTACGCTCGAATACCGCTGGGCGGAGGGTCACGACGATCGACTTCCGGGACTGGCGGCAGATCTGGTGCGCCAAAAAGTGAACGTGATCGCCGCGACTGGCACACCCGCGGCTCTCGCAGCAAAAGCAACCACCGCTGTCATTCCGATCGTGTTCGAGACGGCCGGTGACCCGGTCACGCTCGGCCTCGTAGCCAGCCTGAACCGGCCGGGTCGCAACGTCACCGGCGTAACCCAGTTGAACTCCGAGTTGGTATCGAAGCGACTCGGCCTGCTGCACGATTTGATACCCACAGCCAAGATCATCGGTTTGCTCGTGAACCCGAAAGATCCCCGAGCCGAGACCCGATACCCACAGCCAAGATCATCGGTTTGCTCGTGAACCCGAAAGATCCCCGAGCCGAGACCCAGTCGAGAGACATGCAGGAAGCGGCGCGTGCGCTCGGGCTGCAAATCCATATCCTGAACGCCAGCACCGAAGCTGAAATCGACACGGCGTTCGCGGGCTTGGTCCAACTGCGAGCAGGCGCGCTCATCGTCGGCACTGGCAACTTCTTCGCTACGCGGCGGGAACAACTCGCGGCCTTGGCCGCACGACACAGGGTGCCTGCGATCTACCAGTATCGTTATTTCGCCGCGGCCGGCGGCCTGATGAGCTATGGAGCCAGCATCACGGAAGGCTATCGCCTCGCTGGCATGTACACCGGCCGAGTCCTCAAGGGCGAAAAGCCGACCGACCTGCCGGTCGCGCGCCCGACCAAGTTCGAGCTGGTCATCAACCTCAAGACCGCCAACGCACTCGGCCTGAGCATTTCGCCGGGCGTGCTTGCTATTGCCGACGAAGTGATCGAATAATGCGAAAGGTGTCCACGGCCTTTTCGAGACAGGCTTCAAGTACAGCGCCGACTAGCGCCGGTGGATGAAGGCTCCGGCACGGCATTTGCGAACGGCCGAGATCCTTGGATCATGCGTTTGCTCATCATCGAAGATGATCACGACGCCGCGGATTACCTCGCCAAGGCGTTCCGCGAAGTCGGCCATGTCGCCGATCAGGCATTCGACGGCGAGGAAGGGCTGGCCCTGGCGCTCGACGGCCAATACGAGGTGCTCATCGTCGATCGCATGCTGCCGAAGCTCGACGGTCTGGCGCTGATTGGCGCGCTGCGCGCCAGGGGCGTCGAAACTCCGGCGCTCATTCTGTCCGCGCTGGGACAAGTGGACGATCGCGTCAAGGGCTTGCGGGCCGGCGGCGACGATTACCTGGCGAAGCCCTACGCGTTTTCCGAGCTCCTGGCCCGTATCGAAGTGCTGTCCCGCCGTCGCGGCGGCCGCGGCGAAGAGACCCTCTACCGGGTCGGCGACCTCGAGCTCGATCGGCTCTCGCACCGGGTGAGCCGCGGCGAGACCGAGATCACGCTGCAGCCGCGCGAGTTCCGGCTGCTCGAATATCTGATGAAGCACGCCGGACAGGTGGTGACCCGAACCATGCTGCTGGAGAACGTCTGGGACTATCATTTCGATCCGCAGACCAACGTTATCGATGTGCACATTTCGCGGCTCCGCTCCAAGATCGACAAGGGCTTCGCGCGCCCGCTGCTGCACACGGTACGCGGTGCGGGGTACATGATCCGTGACGGCGCTCGGTAAGTTTTTTCGCACCACGACCTTCAAGCTTACACTCGTCTATCTGACGGTGTTCGCGCTGTTTGCGGTGTTCCTGCTCGGTTATTTCGCCTGGAACACGCAGCGGCTGATCACACAGCAGATCACCGAGACGGTGGACGCGGAGATCACCGGCCTGTCCGAGCAGTACCGGCAGGGCGGCATCCGCAGGCTAGTGATCGGGGTGGAGGCGCGCTCGCGCCGCCCCGGATCGAGCCTGTATCTGGTGACGACGTTTACCGGCGAATCGCTGGTCGGCAACGTCGGCTCGTTGGCGCCCGGCGTGCTCGACCGGGCCGGCTGGGCGGAGACCTTGTATCGCAGGCAGGATGAGAGCGAAGGCGCCGAGCATCAGGCGCTGGTGCGGGTGTTCCAGCTTCCGGGCGGATTTCGCCTACTGGTCGGCCGCGATCTCGAGGAGCGCGAGCGGCTGCAGCAGATCGTGCTCGACGCCGGCCGCTGGTCGATTGCGCTCGTGGTGGTGCTCGGGCTCGCCGGCGGCTTTCTGATCACCCGCCGCGTGCTCAGGCGCGTCGATGCCATGACGGAGACCACGCGGACGATCATGGCCGGCAATCTCGGCGGCCGCTTGGCGATCGCCGGCACCGGGGACGAGCTCGACCGGCTCGCCTCGAATCTCAACGAGATGCTCGAGCGCATCGAAGGCCTGATGCGCGGCCTCAAGGAAGTCTCCGACAACATCGCGCACGATCTCAAGACGCCGCTCACGCGATTGCGCAATCGCTGCGAGGAGGCGTTGCGGAACGCGCGGAGCGAGGCGGACTACCGCGCCGCGCTCGAAGCCACGATCGAGGAATCCGACGGCCTGATCCGCACCTTCAACGCGCTGCTCATGATCGCTCGCGCGGAATCCGGACAGGCCCGCGAGAACATGACCGAATTCGACGCCGCCGAGATCGTCCGCGACGTCGGCGAGCTCTACGAGCCGCTGGCGGACGAGAAGGGGCTGGCGCTGAGAGTCGACGCGGCGGGCCCGGCGCCGGTGAAGGGCAATCGCGAGCTCGTCAGCCAGGCGCTCGCCAATCTCGTCGACAACGCCATCAAATACGCCAAGCCGGAGGCGGTGGACGGGGCCAATGCCGAGATTCTGGTCACCGCGCGGGGCGAGGGGGACCGCATCCTGCTCGCCGTTGCCGACCACGGTCCGGGCATTCCGGGCAAGGATCGCGGGCGCGTGGTCGAACGGTTCGTCCGGCTCGAGCAGAGCCGATCCGAGCCGGGCTCGGGCCTGGGTCTGAGCCTCGCCGCCGCGGTCGCCCATCTGCATGCCGGCGAGCTCAGACTCGAGGACAATGGGCCGGGCCTCAAAGCGGTGATCGCGCTGCCGCGCGCCGGCCCGCGAGCATCGTCGGCTGCCTGAGCATCTCGGATCGCTGACGGTTTGCCGTGATAATCGATGACCATGATGCGCTCACCGGCGGCTGTCCGCTGCGCAAAAGGAAACGGCGAGCCGGCATCCCCGCCGCGGCGCCGAGGCATTGAAGCACGCCGCGTGGCGAAAGGTTCGGCTCAAGCCGCCGCGATGCCGATGCCCTCCTGCTCGCAGGTGTTCGCGACGTCGCTGACCGTCGCGCGCTGCACGTCGCGCCGGAAACGCAGATCGTCGAAGCGGGTGCCGCGGTGCATCGTGCAGCGATCGTCCCACATCACGAGGTCATTGACGCGCCAACGGTGGGTATAGACGAACTGCCGTTGCGTGGCGTGCTCGATGAGGTCGTCGATCAGCGCGCGGCCCTCCACGTCGGGCATGCCGAAGATGCGGCCGGCGTGAGAGGCGAGATACAGCGACTTGCGGCCGGAATCCGGGATGACGCGAACGAGCGCCTGGGGCACCGGCGGCAGCGCCTCGCGCTCCTCGTCGGAGAAATTGGTGAAGCCGAGCCGGCCGCGCGAGTTGAAGATCGAGTGCTCGGCAATGAGCCCTTCGAGCCGCCGCTTCATGGTCTCGGGCAGCGCGTCATAAGCGGCGCGCTCGTCGGCGAATTCGGTGTGGCCGCCGAGCGGCGGGATCGCCCGCGCATAGAGCAGCGATGCGAGCGCCGGCAGCCGCTTGAATGAGCTGTCGGTGTGCCAGAGCCGGTTCGCCAGTTGGAACTGGCGCAGCCTGGAGTCCTTGCCCCACAGTTTATCCTTGTGATTGAGGTTGGAAACGTCGGCGAATTCTTGGCGCAGGCGCAGCGGCGCGTCCTTGCGGTGGACGCCGATCGTCACTTCCAACGGCCCGAACAGCGCCGCGAACCCGAGATGCTGCTCCTGGGTGAGCTGCTGGTCGGGAAAAATCAGCACCGCATGGGTCGCGAATGCGGCTTTTACCGCGGCGAGATCCGCGGCTTCGAGCGGCTGCGCCAGATCGAGATCGCCGATTTCGGCGGCGAAGCTCGGCGTGACCGGGTAGACGCTGATCGCCATCTCGTTTCCTCCGCCGCGATCTTACCGCGGGATGTCTTCATGCCGGCTCTTGCCGGCCGGGCGATGCTCATCCCGGCAGCGCATGTTTCCACGCGAGGTCCCATTCCTGGCCGATCATGTCCACGACCTTGCCGTTCTGCTCGAAGAATTTGTTTGGGACCTGGAACACGGCGAGCATCAACCCGCCTTCGGGCGTCCAGGCGGCGTGACGGCTGCCGGCGGGCCGCCATACGAAATCGCCGGGCCCGACTTCGAGCCCGGCCTCCGGACCCTCATTGTCCACCAGGCAGCCCTCGATCATGTAGGTCTGCTCGATCAGCACATGCTCGTGGTCGGGCAGGACGGCGCCCGGCTGCATCTTGAGCAGCACGGTCACCAGGCCGCTATCGCGGTCGACCAGCAGGGTCTTGACCTCGCAGCCTTCGAACCGGGTCTTTTCCCAGGGCAGGTCGTCCATGTGCACCGAGCGGGACGCCTTGGGGCCGAGCCCGGCGTGATTCTTGGCATTGGGCGTGATCGCGGCCATGGCTTGTTCTCCTCGGTTCGCGCGGATCGCGACAGCCTAGCGGTTCCCGGCACCTGGTTCCAGGGCGGACGCGCGCAGCAGGAATTGGCCCGCAGCTGCTCATCGATCAAGAAACGGAGCGAGAAAGCAAGCGAACTACTCGATTTGCGCGCCATTGCCGGGACCTTTGGCCCCGCGTATCGTTCGCAACCAGGGGAAAGCCGGAATCGATTCAGGGAGGGGAGGGGCCATGACCATCGGTTTGCCGCGGCTCGTAAGCGTGGTGCTCGCCGCTGTCATCGGCGCGCTGGCGGCCGGGGCCGCGGCGGCGCAGGACGACACTTGCAAGAACCGCGGTCAGCTCGACACGCTCTACTGCGACGAGGACCGCGACCTCGTTGCCGATCCGCCGAAAGATCCGAGGAACTGGCGCGATCCTTCGACCCTGGTATTCGCCTATACGCCGGTGGAGGATCCGGCGGTTTATCAGAATATCTTCAAGCCGTTCACGGATTACCTGGCGGCCTGCACCGGCAAGCGCGTGGTCTATTATCCGGTGCAGTCGAACTCGGCCGAGGTCGAGGCGATGCGGTCGGGCCGCCTGCACATTGCGGGGTTCTCGACCGGCCCCACGGGCTTTGCCGTCAATCTCGCCGGCGCGGTGCCATTCGCCACGAAAGGCACCGAGAAGGGCGTGCAGGGCTATCATCTGCTCGCGATCGTCCGCAAGGAAAGCCCGTTTACGAAGCTCGCCGACCTCAACGGCAAGCGCGTGGCGCACACCTCGCCCTCCTCGAACTCCGGCAATCTGGCGCCGCGCGTGCTGTTCCCGCCGGAGGGGCTGAAACCCGACGAGGATTACAAGCCGCTGATGTCGGGAGGGCACGACAAATCCACGCTCGGGGTACGTTCCGGCGACTACGACATGGCACCGGTCGCCTCCGACGTGTTCGAGCGCATGGTGGTGCGCGGCACGGTGAACGGCGATGATTTCCGCATCATCTACAAGAGCCCGATTTTTCCGACATCCTCGTTCGCCCATGCGCACGATCTCAAGCCCGAGCTCGCCGCCAAGATCCAGCAGTGCTTTTTTGCGTTCCGCTTCACGCCGGAGATGACGAAGGAATTCAACGGCGACGACCGTTTCGTGCCGATCACGTACAAGGAGACCTTGGCGGTCGTGCGCGAGGTCGCGGAAAAGACCGGAACGCCGTACAATAAGGCCGGCTACGAGGCGGAATCGAAACGCGAGGCGGAAGCGCTCGCGAAGAAGCAGTAGCAGCAAGCTCCGAAGCCGTGAGCCCCGCTTGATGGACGCGCTCGCCCAAGGCCGCGAGCAGAGCTCCCCGGATCCGGCGACCGATCGGTCGCTCGTGATCCGCAATCTCAGCAAACAATACCGCACCAGCTCGATCGTTCTGAAAAACGTGTCGCTCGCGCTCGAGGGCCGCGGCTTGACCGCGATCATCGGCCCGTCCGGCGCCGGCAAGTCGACGCTGGTGCGCTGCATCAACCGGCTGGTCGATCCAACCACGGGCGAGATCCTGTTCATGGGCCAGGACCTCGCCAAGCTCGGCGGCCGCGCGCTGCGCCGGGCGCGCCGGCGGATCGGCATGGTGTTCCAGGAGTACAATCTGGTCGAGCGCCTGTCCGTCATCGAGAACGTGCTGTGCGGACGGCTGGGCTACATCCCGGTGTGGCGCGCGTTTTTTCGTCGGTTCAGGCCCGAAGATATCGACCGCGCGTTTCAGCTGCTCGATGCGGTGGGCTTGAGCGAGTTCGCCACCGCACGCGCCGATCGGCTCTCCGGGGGGCAACGCCAGCGGGTCGGGATCGCGCGCGCCCTGATGCAGGCACCCGACCTGATGCTTGCCGACGAGCCGACGTCCTCGCTCGATCCCAAGACCTCGGTAGAGATCATGGAGCTGATCGCGCGCCGGGCCGGCGAGCGCGACATTCCGGTGATCGTCAACATTCACAATGTCGAGCTGGCTCGCCGCTTCGCCGACCGCATCGTCGGCATGGCCAAGGGCGAGATCGTGTTCGACGGCGAGCCGCGCGCGCTCGAGGATGAGCACCTCATCGCCATTTACGGCGGCGAAGGATGGCTCGAGTGAGCCCAGATCCGCTCCCCATAACTTCCGCGGCGCGGCGCGTTGCGTTCCCGCCGAACTGGCTGCTGCGTCTCGGCCTGCTCATGCTTGCGGCCTACGTCGTCTATGCGGGCTCGATCCTCGACGTCTCCTGGCCGCGCTTCCTGCGTGGTCTGAGCGAGGGCGCGCGGTTCCTCGGGCGGATGTTCCCGCCCAATGTAGCGGGCGACAAGCTCGCGCTGCTGCAAACCGGCATGATCGAGAGCCTGCAGATCGCGATTCTCGCGACCGCGTTCGGCGTCGGCTTCTCGTTGCCGCTGGGAATTGCCGCGGCGCGCAATCTCAGCATCGCGCCGCTCGCCTGGACCGCGCGGGCGCTGATCGCGCTGTTGCGCTCGTTCCATCCCATCATCGTCGCCATCCTGTTCGTCAAGGCGGTGGGCTTCGGCGCCCTCGCCGGCATCCTGGCCTTGATCGTCGCCTCGATGGGATTCATCTCCAAGCTGCTCGCCGAGGCGGTCGAGGAAACGTCGATGCAGCAGGTCGAGGCGGTGCGCGCGAGCGGGGCCTCGTTCCTTGCCGTTGTCGTCATGGGGGTGCTGCCGCAGGTGATGCCGCGGTTCATCGGATTTGTCGCCTACCAGCTCGATTCCAACCTGCGCAATTCGGCGCTGGTCGGTCTGGTTGGCGGCGGCGGCATCGGCGCGACGCTGTTCACGGCGTTTCAGCGTTTCGACTACGACTTCGTGCTCACGATCGTGCTCGCCATCATCGGGTTCGTGATGGTCGGCGAGCTTTTATCCGGCCTGATGCGCAGGCTGTTCCAATGAGCGGCGCCGGTTCCTCGCCGGTCGTCCCGGCTGCCGCATCGTTGCGCCGCTGGCAGCGGTTCACGATGCCGGAACGCATCCTGCGCTCGCTGTTCTATCTCGCGGTGCTGCTGGCGATCATGTGGTCGTTCCGGACCATCGAGATCATCCCGGAATTTCTCTACGACGCCCCGCAGCAGACCGCGGACCTGTTTCTGCGCATGTGGCCGATCGACTGGGCGTGGTATCCCAAAGTGGTGCATCCGGCGTTGATCGAGACGCTGCACATTGCGACGCTGGGAACCGTGCTCGCCGTAGGGCTCGCGGGGCTGGTCGCACTGCTCGTCGCCCGCAATCTGACCGGCTCGATTGCCCTCAACCTGTTGGGCAAGTTCATCCTGGTGTCGACGCGTTCGGTGCACACCATGGTGTGGGCGCTGTTCTTCGTCGCGGTGTTCGGGCCGGGGCCGCTCGCCGGCATGCTCGCGATCGCCGTGCACTCGATCGGCTTCACCGGCAAGTTTTTATCCGAAGCCATCGAGGAGGTGCGGCCGGGCCCGATCGAGGCGCTCAGGGCTGCCGGCGCGCCGCCGATCGCAATTCTGCTGAAAGGCTATTGGCCGCAGGTCAAGCCTGCGTTCCTGTCGATTGCCCTGTTTCGCTGGGACATCAACGTGCGCGAATCGGCGGTGCTCGGGCTGGTCGGCGCCGGCGGGCTCGGCATGGCGCTCGATACCGCGCTGTCGAACCTCTATTGGGACCAGGTCGGACTGGTGCTGCTCGTCATTTTCGCGGTGGTGATCGCGACCGAGATCGCGACGTCCTGGGTGCGCGGCGCCTTCGGGTCGCGGCCGAGCTCGTGGTCTCGGTCTCTTGGATGATTTGCAGCGGTTCGCCCCGATTTGTAAGGCCCATGGCCTCCATGCTAGTTTTCCAGTATGGGCAAGTTCGAAGAGATCAAACGCGCGGTTTCCAGCTTGGGCGCTGAGGAGCTCGCGAAATTTCGCGCTTGGTTCGAAAAATTCGATGCGGGCCGTTTCGACGAGAAGATCGAACGCGATGCGCAAAGCGGCAAGCTCGACGGGCTTGCCGATGAGGCGCTTGCCGAATTTCGCAAGGGCGGCGCTCGCGAGCTGTGAGGCACTTTGCAAGCTCCAGATTCTGGGATGCATACCAAAGACTTCCCGAACCCATTCGTGCGCTCGCCGACAAGACCTATGCCATTCTGAAGGAAAACCCACGCCATCCTTCCCTGCATTTCAAGAGGGTTGGACGTTTCTGGTCCGTTCGCGTTGGGCAGCGCTACCGCGCGCTCGCTCTGGACGTCGATGGGGACATGCTCTGGTTTTGGATCGGGACACATGCCGAGTACGATCGTTTGATCCACTAACCGGTGTGCTCGGCTGACACGCGGAGTACCAATGATCGATGACCAATGTATTTCTCACCCACACCCCGGAGATGCTGCGAAACTATTACGGCGAGCGCGCTCTGGCGGCGTTGAAAACTCACGCCGAGGTCCGCATCAATCCGACCGGCCGGGTTCTCGACGCCGATGCGCTCGCGCAAGCGGCGCGCGGCTGCGAGATCATCGTCTCGGACCGCCAGACGCCGGGGCCGGCGGCTCTCTTTCGCCAAGCGGGCGATCTCGTCGCGTTCCTGCGCTGCGCGGTCGACATTCGCAACGTCGACGTGGCGGCGGCGAGCGGCGAGGGCATCTTGGTGACCCGGGCCACGCCCGGTTTTGCCGCCTCGGTTGCCGAAATGGCGATCGGGTTCATGGTCGATCTCGCGCGCAACATCTCGGATTCGGTCCTCATCTATCGCCAGGGCCGCAGTCCGGAGGCCGGCGCCGGACGCCAGCTCAAAGGTGCGACCCTCGGGATCATCGGCTATGGCGTCATCGGCCGATATCTCGCGCCGATCGGCCAGGCGCTCGGCATGCAGGTGATCGTCAGCGATCCGTACCAGACGGTCACGGCGCCGGGGATCCGCCAGGCGGCGCTGGACGCGCTGCTCGCCCAATCCGACTTCGTCGTATGCCTCGCCGTCGCGACCGAGGAAACCGAGAACCTGATGAACGCCGCGAGATTCGCGCAGATGAAGCCGGGTGCGTTCTTCATCAATCTGTCGCGCGGCAATCTGGTCGACGAGGCGGCGCTGGCGCACGCGCTCGAGGAGCGGCGCATCGGCGGCGCCGCGATCGACGTCGGGCGGGCGCCGGACCAGATGCCGTCCCTCGATCTCGCCCGCCGGTCCGACGTGATCGCCACGCCGCATGCGGCGGGTCTCACGCCGGAAGCGATCGAGCATCAGGCCTTCGATACGGTGCGGCAGGTGGCCGAGCTCGTCGCCGGCCGCGTTCCGCCCGGCGCCGTCAACGCCGAGGCGGCGAGCCGGCTTGCTCGCCTGCGCAAAGACTGACCTCACGCGCCGGCGATTGGCTTGCTGGCCGAATGCACACGCGGACATCGACGGAGTGCGGAAGATCGCTTCACGCGCCGGCCGCGAGGCGGGTCGGCCGCTTGTTAGCGAGCGGCAGCATCACCGGCTCGTTGGACTCCGCCGATAGATCGGCGGCCATGCAGAGCTCCATCACCTGCCTGGCCTCTTCCGGCTCGACCAGCACCGGCCGGTCGAGCGCGACCGCCTCGACGAAATGCACGGTCTCGCTCGCCATCGGTCCGGCGTAGACGTGCCCGACCGGCTCTCCCGGCATGGTCGACATCGGGAACATGGTGCCGTTCTTGACCGTGCTGAGCATCACGTCGCGATGCGTGTCGTCGACCATGATTGCGCCATCGGTTCCGACCACCTCGATCCAGGTGGAGGAGAAATTCGGATAACCGGGCGGCAGGCTCCAGCCGCCGCCGACCACGAACGAGACGCCGGTATCCAGCGTGACCATTGTCCACTGCAGATCGGGCACGTCGCCGCCGCTCGCGTCGCGCATGGCGCCGTAATTCACCTGCGAGTAGACGCGCACGGGCTTCGCGGGGCTGAGGCACCACAGCACGAAATCGATGTCGTGGGTGGATTCCATCGCGGCCGGCGACAACTTGACCCGGCCGCTGATCTTCTTGCCGAGCCCGCGGGTGATGTGGCGGCTGACCAGCACGCTCACCGGCTTGCCGATCGTGCCGTCGGCAATGGCTTTCTTCACGTACGCGTATTTCGCATTGAAGCGCTGCGAATAGCCGATGGTGAATTTCAGCCCGGCGGCGCGCGCGAGCGCGATCAGCTCGTCGGCTTCCGAGAGTTCGATCGCGATCGGTTTTTCGAGAAAGACGTGCTTGCCGGCAAGCAGGCAGTCCCGGGCGATCGGGAAATGCGTCGTCTCCGGCGTGGTGCTGACGAACACCGCCGCGATCTCGTCGTTGTCGAGGAGCTTGCGATAATCCGCGACCGCGGTTTTCGCCCGCGTCGAGGCCGCGACTTCCTGGAGACGCTCCGATCGAGTCTCGACGACGTGCAGCGCTTTCACCAGCGGATTGGCCGCGCAGGTCTCGGCGCGAATGCCGCCGCACCAGCCGGTTCCGATGATGGCGACTTCGATCCGCTCCATAGGTCTCCTGATCGATGACCGAACCATTACCGCACCGCGAACGGCGAATGATAGGGACGCCCGAACGGAACGCCGGCCGTCACCGTCTGCACCGGCTTGATGTACGTCTGACCCTTGCGCGTGTTGTTCCTGGTATCCACGAACGACACCGGTCCCTCGACCAGCTCCAGGATCGCGGCATCCGCCGGCGCCCCGACCTGCAGGGTGCCGAGCTTGGGCATGCGATTGATCACCTTGGCGGGATTGGTCGTCGCCATCGTCACGACCTGTTCCAGCGTGAAGCCGAGGCCGAGGAATTTGCTCATCACCCAGGTCAGATACGGCATACCGGGCGTGTTTCCGGAGAACACGTGGATGTCGGAGGAGATCGTGTCGGGCGGGCAGCCTTGCGCGATTGCGGGCTCCGCCACGGTGTAATCGAAACTGCCGCCGCCGTGCCCGACGTCGAAGATCACGCCGCGCTGCTTCGCGGCGAGCGCGGCAGGCAACACTCGCCCGTCCTGCACGATATTGGTGAACTGGTTGGCAAGGTTCGGCGCGCCGGAATAGGCGTGCGTGAGGATATCGCCGGGGCGCAACGTGTCGAGAATCTGTGACATGAGCTCGACCGTCTCCACTCCGCCGATGTGGCACATCACCTTGGCACCGGTGCCGGCCTTTTCACATGCCGCAATCGACCGCTTCAGCGGCTCCAATCCGTGCTTGGCGATGACGTTCTCCGACATGCGGACCTTGACGCCGATTACCATGTCGGAATTTTCCGCGACCGCCTTTGCGGCGGCGTCTACTTGCGCGAAATCGATGTTGTAGAGCTCGGCGACCGGGAACGGCGTGAGCCCCACATTGGCGATGTGCACGAAGGCGTAGAGACGGGTGCGCGTCTGCGCCACCACGTAGCGGCGGAACGCAGCGAAATTGTTGGCCCCGGCGTCGCCTGCCGACACGCACGTCGTCGTGCATTGAAACGCCGTGAGTTCGTCGGCCGGAATGCCGATCGCGGAGCCATACGGATAGACGTGCGTATGCAGGTCAACGAGGCCCGGCGTCACCAGCTTGCCGGAAGCGTCGAGCGTGCGTAGCGCCCGGGTCGCCGGAATGTCGGCTTCGAGCGCCTCGATCAGACCGTAGCGGATGCCGATGTCGCGCCGCGCCCGCAAAGCCTGGCTGGGGTCGAGCACTTCACCGCCCTTGATGACGAGATCGAACTTGTCCTCGGGCCGCATGGCGGCGCGCGCGGGATGG
>WNGF01010795.1_pt1 | contig 12614 bp, 8 predicted proteins | sample 5400641 | NCBI WGS metagenome assembly WNGF01 (sample SAMN13153371, study PRJNA577476) | soil metagenome | isolation source: 80 cm soil or saprolite under grassland replicate 2 | place: USA:California | collected 2016-06-15
GGCACGCTCATAAAGCTGGCTCGAATGGGGTACAAGACGGGCGCGATTGATCTGACTCGCGGCGAATCGGGCACGCGCGGGACGCCCGAGATTCGAGCGGCTGAGGCCGAACGCGCGGCGCAATTGCTCGGATTTACAGTCCGTGAAAATCTGGATCTGGGCGACGCCCGCGTTTGGGCGAATGAGGAGTCGCGCGTGAAGCTGGTCAGGGCGCTGCGGCGGCTGCGCCCTCGCGTGGTCTTCACGCAATTCTGGGACGACCCGCATCCCGATCACGCGCACGCCTCCCAACTCGCGCGCGAGGCCTGTCACGTCTCCGGTTTGGCGAAATACGACCAGGAGTCGGGCCAGGAGCGGTGGCGGCCTTCGTGCGTAGCGTATTTTCTCTTCCCACGCGCGGTCACGCCGAGCTTCATCGTCGACGTCAGCGAAACTTCCGAGCGCAAATGGGAAGCGATCCGCGCGCACGCCTCGCAATTCTTCAACCCGCAGGCGACGGGGCCGGAATCCCGCGTCAGCGCGACCACTATCCACTACCCACTACTCACTACCCACTTCTTATGAACATCGGCATTACAGTCTTTCCCACGTACGGCGGCAGCGGGATCGTCGGCTCCGAGTTGGGCCGCGAGTTGTCCGAGCGCGGCCACACCGTCCATTTCATCAGTTACGCTCTGCCGACGCGGCTGTGCATGTTGAACGAGCGGTTGCGGTTTCACCAGGTCGACCTTTTCGATTACCCGCTCTTCGAATTTCCGCCGTACGACCTGGCGCTGGCGTCGAAGATCGTCGAGGTCGCCGAGAACGAGAAGCTGGACGCGCTGCACATGCATTACGCGATCCCGCACGCGACGGCCGCTTTTCTTGCGCGCGAGATGTACAAATCGAAGCGCTACCTGCCGTTCGTCACGACGCTGCACGGCACCGACATTACGCTGGTCGGGTCGCGCAAAAGCTTCCTGCCGATCACGCGGTTTTCGATCGCGCAATCGGACGGGCTGACCGCGATCTCGCAATACCTGGCCGACGAGACCTGCCGCGCTTTCGGCAATTGCGCGGTCGAGGTGATTCCGAACTTCATCAACGCGAAGGAATACCGGCGGAGCGAAAACGAAGATCTGCGACGCAAGCTCGCGCCCAACGACGAGAAGCTGTTGATTCACGTCTCCAATTTCCGCCCGGTCAAACGCATCAACGATTGCATTCACACTCTGGCCCAATTGCGCGGGCGCGTGAGGGCGCGGCTGGTGATGTGCGGCGACGGGCCGGAGCGTGAGGGCGCCGCCGGCCTGGCGCGGGATTACGGCGTCGCCGATGACGTGATCTTCGCCGGACAGGTTCCGAACATCGCCGATTACCTGTCGGTCTCCGACCTGTTGTTGATGCCGAGCGAGACCGAGTCATTCGGCCTGGCGGCGCTGGAGGCGATGGCCTGCGAGACGCCTGTGGTCGCCACTCGCGTCGGCGGATTGCCGGAAGTCGTGCTCGACGGCGAAACGGGTTACCTGGTCGGGGTCGGAGACACTCGGGCGATGGCCGACCGCGCCGTCGAGATTCTGTCGGGCGAGAACAGGCGGCGGATGGGCGCGCGTGGCCGCGCGTGGGCGGTCGAACGGTTCAACACCGAGATCGTGATCCCACAATACGAGAGGCTCTACGAGCGCGTGATCGCGTGGGCTAAATCTAAATAACCGCGCGTTGAATGAAATTGCGACCACCGAAAGCGAGCGTTTAGAGCGCCGCCATTAGGCGGCTGGGCTTGGCGCCCGAGCGCCGCCGCTTAATGGCGGCGCTCTAAACGCTCGCCCTCGATGGTTGGAGTTACGCCAACGTCGGTCAGGGGACGATTTCAGAAATGAGGATAATGGATCGAAGACCACAAGTCGGGATGGGCGTTCTGGTGATGCGGCGCGGGCGCGTGCTGTTGGGACGCCGCCGAGGGTCGCACGGCGAAGGGTATTACGCCGCCCCGGGCGGCCACATCGAGTTCGGCGAGAGCTTTGAACAGGCCGCCCGGCGAGAGGTCCGCGAAGAGACCGGGCTGGAGATCGCCGACTTGAAATTGCTCTCGGTCGGCAATTACGTTTTTAGACGCGAAGACGGCGAGCGGCATTACATTGACGTAGATTTCGTCTGCGAATCGCCCGCCGGCGAACCGCAGTTGGCGGAGCCTGAAAAGTGCGACGGTTGGGATTGGTACGACCTCGACGATTTGCCCCGGCCGCTGTTCGTCGTCACGCGACGAATGATCGAAAGCCTGCGCTCCGGCGTCGCGCTCAACAGTCTCTCTGAGATTGAACGTCAGTAGACCTGGGGTAATGGAACGCGGATGCGACGGATGTTCGTAGATTGTTTTCAATCTTCGATTTGCGTTGATCCGCCGCATCCGCGTCGTCCGCGTTCCATTTCGCCGGGTTCGTCAAAAATCAATCCACGTGTTGAATCACCCGCCTCAACCCGTTAAACTTTCAGTACCCCTATGTCAGTAATCAACAACCGGACAATCCAGGCGGTGGTATTAACCATTAGTGATTCGGCCTCGCGCGGCGAGCGAGAAGATTTGTCAGGCCCGGCGGTCGTCTCCGAGTTGGAATCGCTGAGAGCGGAGATCGGACCGGCGGAACGGGACTCGGCCCGCGCGACGTTACGCCGGAAGCTACCCGCGACGTGATCGAACGCGAGGCGCCGGGGTTGGCCGAGTTGATGAGGGCCGAGAGCGTGAAGATCACGCCGCTCGGCGCGCTGTCGCGGTCGGTGTGCGGAGCCCGCAGCCGGACGTTGATCGTCAATCTGCCCGGCAGCGTGCGCGGCGCGCGTGAAAATCTTCAAGCCATAGCCCGCCTGCTGCCCCATGCAATCGCTTTGCTAAGTGAATAAAGGGAGGATGAAATCATGATGAATAGAACACGTAATTTGCCGAGGATGTTGGCTGTCGCAATCGCCGGCGCGCTCTTTATCAGCGCGCTCGCAGCGCCGAATGCATACGACAAGTATCGCAATCGCACTTACTCGAACAAAGGTTACCTCTCCGAAGAGGATGAGATGAAACTCGCCGAGCAGGTTCACCAGGAGCTTCAAAAACAGGCTCGTCTGGTCCAGGACCGCTCGATCAACGACTATGTCAATTCCGTGGGCCAGCGGCTGGCTCGCGCCTCCGGGAGGCCGAACATTCCCTGGCATTTCTACGTCGTCGACGACAAATCGATCAACGCCTTTGCGACGCTCGGCGGGCGCGTTTATGTGCATACGGGCTTGCTGGCCGCGACGCAGAGCGAAGCTCAACTGGCCAGCGTGCTCGGCCACGAGATCGGCCACATCGTAGGCCGCCACGGGCTGGAGAACGTCAAAAAGTCGCAGAAATATGGCCTGCTCGCCGGCCTTGCGACAATCGGCGGGGCCATTCTTGGCGGACAGGCCGGGGCGAACCTCGGCGGGGGGCTTGGCAATCTGATCGCTGGCGGTTTTCTAATGAAACACAGCCGCGACGCCGAACGCGAGGCCGATTACCTGGGACTCTACGAACTCAAAAACTCCGGTTATAACACCGGCGGAATGGTCGAGATGTTCCAGATACTTCAGGAAGTCAGCGCCAGCTCTCCCGACGCGCTCGGCTCGATTCTGGCCAGCCACCCGGCCCCGAGCGAGCGCGCCGCGAACACCCGCCGCGAGATTGACCAATACCTGCGCGGCTCCGACCGAAAAGGCCTGAACAACACCGAAGATTTTCAGCGCCTGAAATCCGGCTTTCAATCACACTCCCCATCATCGCCGCGCAGAGTGAGGCCCAGGAACTAATCTCCCGATGAGGCGAGCGGTCGAAGTGAAGATAGAGAAACGGAGGGACAGAGAGAAGGAGAGAAGGAGCGACGAAGCGACGGAGCGGCGAGAGTCGCTCCGTCGCTTCGTCGCTCTGTCTCTCCTTCTCTCCTTCTCTCTCTCTATCTTTCTCTCCGTCTCCCACTCCCCACTCTTCACTCCCCACACCCTTTTCGCATCCGCGCAGCGCCGCCCGATTTTGCGCCCCGCCGCGCGCGATTACTTGGCCGGAAAATTCGTCCTGATTACGCGCGACGAACGGCCCCAATCGCTGCAACAGCCGCGAATGCTCGCCCGAGTCGCCGATCACGATCTGATCACACCCCCGTCGCGCGTCATGACCGACGCCGACGCGTTGATCGAATGGGCGAAGGGCGTCGATTACGCCGAAGCCGACGGCGTGATAGTCTCGCTCGACGCGATTGCCGGCGGCCCGCCACAACGCGGGCGACTGGACTTCGTCAAATGGATTCGCGCGCTGCGCCCGTCGATTGCGATCTACGCCTTCGCCGCCGCCCCGACAGAGAGATCGGTTCAATCAGCTTTGAATCTGGTCGCCGACTCGACGCTCGATTTTTTACTGATTTCGGGCGACGGCGCGTCGCGCTTGAGTTTGCCGGACGAGATCGCCGCGCGGAAGTTGAGCGGCAAAGTCGCGATTGAACCGAATGCCGAAGCCGCGACGATGATCCTGCTATCGCGCATGCTCAATCGCAGGTTCGGATCCTCCCCGAAAATCTTCCCGGTCTTTTCGTCCGTCGAAGCCCAGGCCGCGCCGCTGCGCCAGAGCGTCGGCGCAACGATCAACGCCGCCGGCGGCGTCGAATCCGATTCGCGCGGCGCCGACGTGTTGCTTTTCGTCCACGCCCCGCGGACGACGGACGCCAACCGTGACGCCTTCGTCGAAGCGATTGCCCGGAGCGTCGAAAACGGCGTCGTGAAGGGCGCCGTCCTCGATCTCTCCGAAACGAATGAGGGCAAGGAGGCGCTGATCGCCGGGCTGCGCCGTCTCAAACTGCTCGATAAGCTGATCGCTTACGCTTCGTCCGATCCCGGGTCGCGCGCCGGCGCTCAGACGGACGCGATCATCCGCGCCGTCACGCACGCGTCGGCGTTTTTGAATGCCCTCCAATTCATGCGCGACGACATTGACCGCGTACTCCGGTTCGACCGCGCTCATTTCGAATTGCTCTTCAGCAGCTACCTTAACGATTGGGCCTACGCGCTGGACGTTCGCCCCGCGCTCGACGATTTTGTCAAAAGCCAATTGAAAATCGCCCCTGACCGTCTGCCAGATGGTCCGGAGGCCGCGACGGAGCGCGCTGAGGCCTTCGCCTTCGAGCGTATCAAACGGAGCGCCGAGGAGATTTTCAAAGAGCAGTTCAGACACAACGTCCACGCGATCCTGCTCAGCGGAGGCGAACGCGCGCAGTTTCAAATCTCGATGATGCAGCGGTTGCAGGTTCGCCTCCCCACGCGGAAAACGTCCGAGGCCGAGATCAGACAATCGGTCTACATCCCGCAGACCAATTTCCCGGAACTCTCTCCGGGCCCCGGACGCGCCAGGTGGTTTCTGGAAAACGAGGACGTAGACGGGCGGATCGCGCGACGCTTCGTCTCGACTGATTGGGCGCGTTTCAGAAGCGACGTTGTAGAGGTCGATATCACCATCAAGTTATCCTCTCAGCAGGGTCAGCAGGGTCAGCAGGGTCAGCAGGGTCAGCAGGGTCAGCAGGGTCAGCAGGGTCAGCAGGGCCCGCAAGGATCGCAGGAGAGTTACGCAATCTCAAGCTCTCGAAAGGGAGATACGCGCCGCGTGACGATCACCGCGCCGTCGAATCAGGGCGTCTTTTACGCTTTGAGCAAATTGGAGATGCTCGGCGCGGACGGACGTCTGGCGGAGGATTTTCATATCAGCGAATCGCCGGCGATCGCACGACGCGGCCTCGCCGAAGCCTTCAGCGGCTCGCCCTGGTCGCATGGAGATCGTTTGGAGACGCTGCGGTTCCTCGGTCTCGCGCGGATGAACCGTTACGTCTACGCCCCGAAAGACGACGACTGGCGCCAAGATTACACCGGGCAAGACCTCAACAGATTCAAACAACTGCTGCGCGTCGCCGAAGAGAATTTCGTACGGTTCGTTTACGCCGTCAGGCCGGGACGTTCGATCTCATATTCGAGCGACGAAGACGCCGCCGCGATCATTCGCAAATTGGAAGCGATGGCCGCGCTCGGCGCGCGCGGCTTCGCGCTCTGCTTCGATGACGCGCCCGCGACCTTGCAAAACGGCGGAGACCGCGCGCGATTCAAGACTCTCGCCTCGGCGCAGGCCAATTTGATCAATCTCGTGTACGAGCGGTTGAAGCGATCAGGCGCCGATTTCGAGCTTTACGTGGCGCCCGCCGTAACAGCCACTGCTCAAGCCGGCGGCGATTACCTGAAAGAGATCAGCGCCGCGATCCCGCAAGACGTTCTATTCTTTCTTTCAAGCGCAGGATCGGGCGCGGAAGCGAGCGCAGGGGGCGCGACGCCCGCCCGCCGTCCCGTCGTCTGGGACAATTTCGCGGCTGATGACGATGAGCCGTGGCGTTTGTTCATAGGCGCGAAGCAGGGCGAGAGTGGGAAGCTCGGCGAGGGCGAGGGCGGATTCATCGCAACCGCCGGGCGTGGGCCGCGAGCTTCGATGCTTCCGATTGCGACCGCCGCCGATTACGCCTGGGACTGGCGCAATTACAATCCGCAACAATCGTTCGACCGCGCGTTGAATCTGCTTTACGACGAACGCGCCCGTCGGAGCTTGCGCGTCTGGGCGCGGGTTTACGACGACGGCGTGTTCAAACCGCTGTTTCAACGACAGGCCGGCGCCGTCGACGTCGAAGCGATTAGGCGAAGGCTGGCCGAATTGCAGGGCGCGACCGAGATGATCGGCGTGACGCTCAATCAGGGGCTGCTGCGTGGTGAACTGGCCCGGTTCATCGAAAGAATGAAAAGCGCCATGTGAGCGTCATGCAATGGGACTTATAGGACTTATAGGACTTATGGGACCTATAGGATCTAAGATCCTATAGGTCCCATAAGTCCTATAAGTCCTATAAGTCCCATTTTCGGAGGAGAATTTTATGTCCCTGATGTTAGATGAAATCCACCAACAACCCGCCGCGATCGAGCGGACGATCAAGCGTGAATCGAAAAAGATCGAAGGCTTCGCGGCGGGTTTGAAAGCCGATCGCCCGCGCCTGATCGTGCTCGTCGCCCGCGGCAGTTCCGACAACGCGGCGCTCTTCGGGCGTTACCTGATCGAGATGACGACGGGCATCCCGGTCTCGCTCGCGGCGCCGGCGATCCACACGCTTTACAAGACCAGAATGGATCTGCGCGGCGCGCTGGTCATAGGCATTTCGCAATCGGGCGAGGGCGTCGACATCAACCTGACGCTCGAAAACTCGAAGCGCTGCGGCGCGACGACGCTGGCCATCACGAACGAGGCTGAATCCTCGATGGCGAAGCTGGCCGACGAAACCTTCCTAATCCACGCCGGGCGTGAGCGGAGCGTGGCCGCCACCAAGACCTATACGGGGCAGTTGATGATCTTCCACCTGCTCGCCGGCGCCTTGAGCGAAAACGGCCACAAGGCCGAAATCGAACGGCTGCCCGAACTGGCGGCGGCCTCGCTTACGCTCCAGCCCTGCATCGCCGAGATTGTCGAGAGGTACGCGTTTATGGAGCAATGCGTCGTCGTCGGCAGAGGGCTGAATTACGCCAACGCTTTCGAATTCGCGATCAAGCTGATGGAGACCTGCTACGTGGTGGCCGAGAGATTTTCAGGCGCCGATTTCCTGCACGGCCCGATCGCCATGATTGACCCCGGCTTCCCGGTCTTCGTCTTCGCGCCGCCCGGGCCGACGCTGAAAGGAACCAGGGAGTTGTTGGAAAAGCTGCACGACCTCGGCGCCGAGACGATTGTGATCTCCGGCGAGCCGTCCGCGCTCAAATCAGCCTCGCGTCAAATCAGAATCCCTGAGCGCGGCGCAGAATTGCTCACGCCGATCCCATACATCATTCCCGCCCAAATCTTCGCCGCGCTGCTGGCAGAGGCCAAAGGACTGACTCCTGACCAGCCGAGGTCGCTGTCGAAGGTGACGAAGACCGTGTGAGCAAGCAGTGGATAGTGGGCAGTGGGTAGTGGGTAGTAGGGAATGAGGAAAAAGATACAATTTCCCATTTCCCCACTGCCCACTGCCCACTGCCCACTATCCACTGCCCACTCACTTCACTTCCCTGGCTGCGGAACGATGCGCAGATAAGGCTTCAGGGTCTTCCAGCCGCCGGGGAATTTCTCCTTGGCCGCTTCGTCAGAGAGCGCCGTGACGATGATGCAGTCTTCGCCCTGCTTCCAGTTGACCGGCGTCGCGACGCTGTATTTGGCTGTCAGTTGGATCGAGTCCACGACGCGCAGGATTTCGTCGAAGTCGCGGCCCGTGCTCGCGGGGTAAGTGATCATAGCTTTCACCTTCTTGTCCGGCCCAATGACGTAGACCGTCCGGACGGTGAAGACGTCGCTCACTTCCGGGTGGATCATGTCGTATAGCCGCGCGACCTTCTGTTCGGAATCCGCGATTACTGGGAAATTGAGCGCCGCGCCCTGCGTCTCCTCGATGTCCTTGGCCCATTTCTTGTGCGAATCGACCGGGTCGACGCTCAGACCGAGGACCTTGACGCCACGCTTCTCGAATTCGGGTTTGAGCTTGGCCACATAGCCGAGCTCCGTGGTGCAAACTGGAGTGAAGTCCTTCGGGTGCGAGAAGAGGATCGCCCAACCGTCGCCGATCCATTCGTGAAAGCTTTTGATCGGGCCTTCGGTAGTCTCCGCGCTGAACTCAGGAACGACTTCACCAATGCGTAATGCCATAACTTTCTCCTTACAAAATATGAGTTGATAGATCGTCGTTTAGATATAGTATAGAACGACAGCTTTAGCTGTGACAGCCGCTACATCGGCGACAATCGGCCGCCGGGCAAAATGGAACAAGGCCGGGTTGTAGAGTGATAAGGCTCATCTTTTGTCTATGGACAAACATTGACAAATATGGGGAGGCAATAGCCTATGTCCTCGAACTGGGATCGTCAAGCCTTACATCTTGACCCTCTCTCTTCGGCTCAACGATAATTCGAGCCATGCCGAACAAAAAACGCCTCTTCCTGGTTGACGGAATGTCAAACATTTTTCGGTCCTATTACGCGATTCGCGGGTTGTCGAATTCTAAGGGCCTGCCGACCAACTCCACTTACGGGTTCACGGTGACGCTGCGCAAATTGATGAAGGATCACCGCCCCGATTATCTCGGCGTCGTGCTCGACTCGAAGGAGATGACCTTTCGCCAAGAACAGTACGCCGATTACAAGGCTCACCGTCCCGACATGCCCGAAGATCTGGTCGCGCAACTGCCGTACATCCTCCGCGTGTGCGAGGCGCTGCGCGTGCCCGTGCTGCGCATGCCCCGCTACGAGGCCGACGACATCATCGGCGCGCTCGCCAAACAGGCCACCGAAGCCGGCCTGCAAACGGTCGTAGTCACGAACGACAAGGACCTCAGCCAGTTGGTGCGGGACGACGAGGTGCTCATGCTGCGCATGGACAAGAACGGCGAGAACCTGCTCAACGAGGACGGCGTGAAGGCCAAATACGGCGTGCGCCCGGATCAGATTGTCGACTGGCTCGGGTTGATGGGCGACGCGGTGGACGGCATCCCCGGCGCGCCAGGCATCGGCGAAAAAGGCGCGGCCTCGCTGCTCGCGGAGTTCGGCACGATCGATAACGCGCTCGCCAACTGGGAGCAGGTCAAGAAGAAGACCTACCGCGAATCGCTACGCGATCACGCCGACCAGATTCGATTCTCGCGCGAGCTCGCGCGCATTGACCTTAACGTCCCGGTCAAACTCGACCTGGAGGCGTTGATCGTCGAAGAGCCTGACCAGAAGCTGGCCTACGAATTGTTCAACGAACTCGAGTTCGCCCAGTTGAAACAAGAGTTCAAGGGCGGCGCGAAGCCCGGCGAGGCGGCGGCGGTGAATAAACAGGAGGGCGCGGCTTCATATCGCCGCATCACGAAGGTCGAAGATTTGCGCCGGCTGGTCAAGACCTTCTACGACCGCGAGCAGTTCGCCTTCGCGTTGTCAGAAACCGAATCTGGCAAGCTCGGCGTGGCGGCGTTTTCGACCTCGTCAGGTTCGGCGGACTATTTCGATTTTGAGAACTGCGACGACCCCAAAGAGGCCGTGAATCTGCTCAAAGACGCTTTCGGCAACGGCCTGATCGAAAAATCCACGCACGACCTGAAAGGCGCGACGCGGTTGCTCGAAGGCCTGGGCGTCGAACTGGAGAACGTGACCGACGACACGATGTTGCAGGCTTATCTGCTCGACTCCGACCGCACGAAATACGAACTGCCGCAATTGGCGAGCGAATACCTCGACCATTCGATCACGACCGGCGAGGAGTCGACAATCGCTCAATACGCCGACGCGACGGGGCGTTTGGCCGACGTCTTGAACGCGCGGATTCTAGAGGACAAGATTCAATACGATTTTCAGCAGGAAAAGCTCGACTTCGTCTACCGGAAGATCGAGATGCCGCTCATCCCGCTGCTTTATGAAATGGAAGAGGCCGGATTCCGCGTCTCGACCGGCGTGCTGGAAAAGCTTTCGGTCGAGATGGAGAAGGAGCTGGATAAGCTCTCGAAGAAGATTTACGAACTGGCGGGGCGCGAATTCAACATCGGCTCGCCGCAGCAGCTCGGCGAGATTTTCGAGGAACTGAATTACGAGGTCTCGCGCCGCACTGCCACCGGGAAGATAGCGACCAGTCGCGACGTATTGGACGAGCTGGCCGAAAAATACGAGTTGCCGCGCCTGATCATCGAGCACCGCGAGCTGGCGAAGCTCAAAGGCACTTACGTCGACGCGTTCCCCCAGTTGATCAACCCGGCGGACGGGCGCATTCGCACTACGCTCAATCAGACCATCGCGGCTACGGGCCGTCTCTCTTGCCTTCCAGCGGGCACGTTTGTCAATACCCAACATGGTTTAGTGGGCATTGAGTCAGTTCGTCCGGGGGATTTGATCCGTACACCATATGGGCCTCGTCGTGTGTTGGATTGGCAGGCAACAGGGGAAAAACCTGTTGTCGTTTTGAAACTGTCTAACGGCATCACACTTAGATGCAGCCTGGATCATCGCATTCGCAGTAAAGGAGAATGGATCGAAGCCGGCAGGCTGAAGGTTGGCGCGCCGGTTTATATGAGTTTCGTTGAGGGAATCTTTGGTAAGGAAACTAGGCTGCACTGGCGCCCTATCGCCGCTTACCCAACACGGAAGACTCCGGTATTGCCAATACTTTGGACAAAAGAGTTAGCTGAATTCGTCGGTTATTTAATGGCGGACGGTCATATTGCCGGTAGCAATTATAACAACAAACCGGTCAAGGTAATTTTGTCATTTGGTTGGGATGACGATGAGCTTGTCAAGCGCTTTGCCACAATCATCAAACAGACTTTTGGCAAGGAGCCAACCTATCGCACAACGAAATCTTGTCCTGTTCTCGAAGTCTCCGGCGTAGATATTGCAGGGGGATTAGAACAACTTGGCGCTGGCGGAAAGTCAGGCGACATTCGCGTCCCGCCTAGCATCTTTAATGCGCCCGAGGAGATAGTTGCCGCATTCTTGCGCGGCTATTTCGAGGGTGACGGATGCGCCTCTTCAACTTCCGCGCAGATCTTCGTTCGCTCCACCAGCCGGGGAATGCTGGAAGATGTCCAACAGCTCCTAACATTGTTCGGTATCCCCTCGAACCTCAAAGGGGGCGAGCCTGACCCGCGTGGTTATGCGCCGCGTTACACATTGGCAATCTTGGGAGATCGCTCCAAGCGAGTCTTTCAGAAGCAAATAGGGTTTCTAACAAAAAAGAAACAACAAAACTGCGTTGCAATGCTTGCACGCCAGGGCGTGAAAAGTGCGGCTGAGTCGTTGACGCTTCTGCCGGAGTTTGACTTGGCGCCACTCAAATCAGCTATATACGAAACCCATCGCCAATCTAATGGGAGAGTGCCGCAAAGCTTAATGGTTTTCGCCAGCAGATTTGTCAGAGGATGTCAGACGATGAGACTTTCTCGCGCTGAATGGATCCTCAGTTCCCTTTCACCTGAAACAGATTTAGGCCAGGCTGGTTTTTTGCAGGAAGCGGTCAGCGCGCAATATTACGAAGTGCAAGTGGCGGATATTTCTTACGAAGCTGCGGTACCAATGTATGACATCGCAGTGGAAGAGGTCGAACAATATATGGCCCAAGGCATTGTCGTCCACAATTCCATATCACCCAATCTACAAAACATCCCCATCCGCACCGAGATGGGCCGCCGCATCCGCCGCGCGTTCATCCCAGCCGACGGGCACGTTCTGCTTTCGGCCGACTATTCGCAGATCGAGTTGCGTTTGCTCGCGCACGTGACGAAAGACGAGGTGATGCTCGAAACCTTCCGAAAAGGCGAAGACATTCACGCCCGCACCGCTGCCGCAGTCTTCAAGGCGAAGACTGCTGAAGAGATGAAGGATGCGCGGCGCAAGGCCAAGATCGTCAATTTCGGGATCGCTTACGTCATCGGCCCGTTCGGGCTGGCGCAGCGCGTGGGCATTTCGCGCAACGAGGCGAAGAAGGTCATTGACGAATACTACCAAACCTACGCCGGCGTCAAAAAATACATGGACGAATTGCCCGACCGCGCGCGCGAAAACGGCTGCGAGGT
>WNGF01010138.1_pt1 | contig 12612 bp, 12 predicted proteins | sample 5400641 | NCBI WGS metagenome assembly WNGF01 (sample SAMN13153371, study PRJNA577476) | soil metagenome | isolation source: 80 cm soil or saprolite under grassland replicate 2 | place: USA:California | collected 2016-06-15
CGCGCGCGCTCGGCCTGCTCGACGCCGACTCGGTGCAGCGGGCGCTGGCTCAGGCGGGCAGGACCATTGGCTACGCGATCGATCACACGTGGTGGCAGGTGGAGCGGAGCCTTGGCGCCCGGCGGCGAGGTAAAACTCGCCATCGCGGGCGGGTCGTTGGCGGCGCCCGCGGCGGACTGGCCCCGGGTGGACCGACAGAGCGCAGCCCGCTCGCCGACGGCGTGGTCCAACAGGACGGCGAGGTGGTGCTCGCCCGCTCCGCCAATCCCGCAGGCGATCCCGTGCTTGTGCTGCGTGCCGCGGCGGCCGCGGCCACAAGCGGCGTGCCGCTTTCTCCTGCCGCCCTCGCGAGGCTCCGCGAGTGCCCACCCATGCCCGTCCCATGGCCGGACGAGGCGCGCGACGCGCTCGTGGCGCTGCTCGGCGCCGGCCGCGCCGCCATCGGCGTCTGGGAGGCGCTCGATCAGGAAGACCTCGTCACGGCCCTGCTGCCGGACTGGGAACGGGTGCGCAACCGCCCGCAGCGCAATCCACTGCACACCTTCACGGTCGACAGGCACCTGGTGGAGTGCGCCGCGGCCGCCGCGTCCATGGTCCGCGATGTCGCTCGTCCCGACCTGCTTCTGCTGAGCGCGCTGCTGCACGACATCGGCAAGGGGTGGCCAGGCGACCATTGCGTGTCGGGCGCGGAAGTGGCCCGCGACGTCGGTCACCGGCTGGGGCTGGGAGCGCGGGATGTCGAGATCCTCGCGGCAGCCGTTCGGCATCATCTTTTGCTGCCTCAGACAGCAACGCGCCGTGACCTGGACGACCCGATGACCTCCGAGCGGGTGGCCAAACTGGTCGCCAGCCGCCAGCTACTCGAACTGCTGCACACGCTCGCCATCGCCGACGGACGGGCCACAGGGCCTGCCGCGTGGAACGACTGGAAGGCGGCTCTCGTCGCTGACCTGGTGCGGCGCACGGCGGCCGTGCTTGAGGGTGACGAACCGCCGCCTGCGGCGGCGCTCACCGCGGAGCAGCGCGACCTTGCGGAGCGGGGCGGCATGGCGGCGGTGGTGCGTGGCGCGCAGGTGACGCTCGTCGCCCCCGACCGGCCTGGGCTGCTCTGGCGAGCGGCTGGCGTGCTCGCTTCGCACCGGCTCGCGGTCCGGTCCGCGACCGCGACGGCGGCCGGTGGCACCGCTGTGACCGTCTTCACGGTCGCGCCCGAGTTCGGGACACCGCCTGACCAGGCGCTGATAGAAAGTGACCTGCGCCGCATGATTGAGGGCAGGCTGGACGTGGCGGAACGGCTGGCCCGGCGACAGCGGGCATATCAGCCCCGGCCCGGGGTTCCCACTGCGCCGCCAAGGGTCACGCTTGTCGACGACGCCTCACACAGCGCGGCTGTCGTGGAGGTCCGCGCGCACGACGAACCCGGCCTGCTCTGGCGGATCGGCCGTGCCCTGGGCGAGTGCGGCCTGGACGTGCGGGCGGCGCGGGTCGAGACCCTCGGCGCCGAGGCGGTGGACGCCTTTTACGTGGTCGATGGGTCGGGCAACCCACCCGCGGGCGACAAGGTGCGCGCGATCATCAGGGAGCGGGTGCTCGCCGCGCTCTCCCCCAGCCCCCGGCCGCGTCCGCCGCCGGCTGATTGAGCCATCGACGCCGCCGTGTGCGGCACGATCCTCGCCTAGCCCGAGCAACAGGGTCACGCGGTGGCGATCGCCGCCATGTCCGCGGCGCGCTCGCATGGCGGCGACCGGATAGCCTTGATAGCCGATCCGTATTCCTGCCCGAGGACGGCCGCAACGTGTTCGAGACGCTATCTGACCGGCTAACCCAGGTCTTCTCCTCGCTGCGAAGCAGGGGGCGCCTGTCCGAGGCCGATATCGACGCGACCTGCAGGGAGATCCGCATCGCGTTGCTAGAGGCAGACGTGGCGCTGCCGGTAGTCAGGCAGTTTGTCGCGCGCGTCAAGGAACGGGCGCGCGACGAGGCAGTGTCCGCGGCGCTCAACCCGGCGCAGCAGGTCATCAAGATCGTCCACGAGGAGCTTATCGAGATTCTCGGCGGCCAGACCCGGCGGCTGGAGTTCGCCAAGACGCCGCCGACCGTCATCATGCTTGCCGGGCTCCAGGGCTCAGGTAAGACCGCGCTCGCCGCCAAGCTCGCGCGCTGGCTGCGCATCCAGGGGCACACGCCCATGCTCGTCGCCGCCGACCTGCAGCGACCCAACGCCGTACAGCAGTTGCAGGTGCTTGGCGAGCGCGCCGAGGTCAGTGTGTTCGCGCCCGAGCCTGGCAACGGCGTCGGCGATCCTGTCGCCGTCGCCCGGCGGTCGGTAAGCGAAGCAAGGGTTCTACAGCACGACATGGTGGTGATCGACACCGCGGGGCGGCTGGGCATCGACGACGAGATGATGCGCCAGGCCGTGGCGATCAGGGACGCGGTCGACCCGGACGAGATCCTCTTCGTGGTTGACGCGATGATCGGCCAGGACGCCGTGGTGACCGCCCAGGCATTCCTTGACGGCGTCGGTTATGACGGCGTCGTGCTCACAAAGCTCGACGGCGACGCACGTGGTGGCGCGGCGCTGTCCATCGCCCAGCTGACCGGCCGGCCGATCATGTTCGCGTCGGCCGGCGAAAAGCTCGAGGACTTCGATCTGTTCCACCCGGACCGGATGGCGTCGCGGATTCTCGACATGGGCGACATGCTCACGCTGATCGAGCAGGCGGAGCAGGCGTTTGATCAAGAGCAAGCCGCGCAGATGGCGGGCAAGCTCGTCTCCGGCGATGGCTTCACCCTTGAGGACTTCGTTGAGCAGCTGATGATGGTCCGCAAGCTTGGCCCGATCGGCAACCTGCTCGGCATGCTCCCTGGCGCGGCGCAAAACAGGGAGATCCTCAGCCAGATAGATGACCACCAGCTCGACCGGGTGCTCGCGATCGTGCGCTCGATGACTGTTGAGGAGCGGCGCAACCCGAAGATTATTAACGGCTCACGCAGGGCGCGGATCGCACGGGGCTCCGGCGTCAGCGTGGGTGAGGTTGGCGATCTCGTTGTCCGGTTCTTCGAGGCGCAGAAGATGATGCGCCAGGTCCTCGGCGGCGGCATGCCGGGCATGCCCGGCATGCCGGGGATGCCGGGGATGCCGGGGATGCGACGCAAGGCCGTCAAGGCTGCGAAGGGGAAGAAGGGCAAGAAGAAGCCGAAAGGCGGTCGGCCCGGTGGCGCGCCCAACCGTGCCGCGTCCGGGGGAGGCGCAGGTGCGGTGGCGAAGGGCTCCGGTTCCGCTGGCTCCGGTTCGGCAGGTGCCGGTTCGGCTGGCTCAGATGCGCGAGGAACGGTCGGCGCCGGCGGGCATGGGCGACGCAGCGGCGACGGTGCCGGCGCGCGGCCGGACGGGTTCGGTGGCCGGCCTGGCGGCTTGCCCGGCCTTCGCGGCGACGCGCCCGCCGACTTCGACCTGGCGAATCTGCGGGACGTCCCTGCCGCGTTCAAGCCGCGCGGCCTGGCCAAAGGCAAGAACCCAAAGCGCAAGTAGCTGCCACCTCGCACAGAAACAGATGCGGTCGCCGAGAAGAGTGGGTCGCTGAGGGGAGCGGGGTGCCGCGGGTGGCCGGGCCCGGATGCCGCGGGTGGCCGGGAGCGGGGTGCCGCGGCGGCCGGGCCCGGGTGCCGCAGGTGGCGGGGGAGTGGGATGCAGTGGGCAGGCGGGGGACCGGGTGCCGCGGACGGCCGGCGGAGCGGGATGCCGCGGGCGGGCGATTACGCGGCACTGCCCGGTCTCTGGCACAATGTGACCGCGACTCCTTGGCTGCGAGGCCCTCTCTCACTCGCAGACCTGGGTCCCGCCCCGAGTGGTCTCGCCGGTCCCCACCCGGCAGGGCGCCGCTCGTACCGAGACTGCTGGGAGAAGACCACACCCGTGGCTGTCAAGATCAAACTCAAGCGCCTGGGAAAAGTCCATGCGCCGTACTATCGCGTCGTCGTCGCTGATGCCCGTTCCAAGCGGGACGGGCGTGCGATCGAGGAAATCGGCAAGTACCACCCGAAGCAGGAGCCCTCGCTTATCGAGATCGACTCAGAGCGGGCGCAGTACTGGCTGTCAGTCGGCGCGCAGCCGACTGATCCAGTGCGCAACCTCCTCAAGATCACTGGGGACTGGCAGAGGTTCCGTGGCGAGGAAGGTGCCGAAGGCACGCTGAAGTCCGCACCCGCAAGGCCGGATAAGAGGAACGCCTTCGCCGCTGCGCTAAAGGAAACGCACGGCGAGACAGAAACCGCGGCCACCACGGCCAAGACGCGAGGGCGAAGGGCTGACGCGAAAACCGACAGGCCCGACGCCCGATCGGCGAAGGGTGGCAGAACCGCCCGCGCCGACGTCGGCCCGGGCAAAGGCCCCGCCGCCCAACAGGCCGAGGCTGTCGGGGACAAAGCCGACACGGTGGAGGCTGGCACCGACAAGGCCCGTGCCGACAAGGCGGGCACCGACAAAGCGGGCACCGACAAGGCCCGGACGGGCAAGGCCCGCGCCGACAAGGCCGGTGCCGACAGGTCCGGTGCGGGCAAGACCGGTGCTGACAAGACGGGTGCCGATAAGGCCGGTGCTGACAAGGCCCGCGGTGCCAAGGCGACCGCAGACAAGGCGACCGCAGACAAGGCAAGCACAGACAAGGCAAGCGCAGACAAAGCCGACGCCGAAAAGACCGCCGCCTCCAGGCAAAGAAAACCCGCGACGAGGCGGGGTAGGGCAGGCGATCACGCGGAACAGGGCGCCGACACGTCGGCGCAGGCGTCGGCGGCCAAGGCTTCGGACCGGGCAGGATCGGACCGGGCAGGATCGGACCGGGCAGAAGAGGGCAGCACGGCCAGCAAGGCTGAGCAATCAGGAGCGGGCTCGGCCAGCGGCAGCGGTGCAAGCGGCACCAGCGGCGCGAGCGCCGGCGCAGGTGACGCGACCGTTACCGATGACGCCTCGAGCGGAGCCTGACGTGCTTGAGGAAAGCCTTGAGCACCTCGTTAAGGGCATCGTCGAGCACCCGGACGATGTCCGGGTAAACAGCCGCGGCCTACGCCGCGGCAAGGTCCTTGAGGTGCGGGTCCACCCGGACGACCTCGGAAAGGTGATCGGCAGGGGGGGACGCACGGCGCGGGCCTTGCGCACTGTCATGGGGTCGCTCGCTGGCGATCGCTACGTCCGGGTCGATTTGCTCGATCTTGATGAGGTCCGCTAACGGGCATGCTCCTGGCTGTTGGCCGCATTCTCCGCCCGCACGGAGTACGCGGCGAGGTCATGGTGGAGGTTCGCACCGACGACCCAGGTGAGCGTTTCGCTTCGGGCCGGGTGCTCGCCACCCGGCCCGAAGCGCTCGGCCCGCTGCGGGTGTCGAAGTCACGTCCGCATGCGGGCGGTCTGATCGTAGGCTTCGCGCAGGTCACAGAACGCGCCGCGGCGGACAAGTTGCGCGGTGTGTGGCTCGTGATCGACTCGGCCGATGTTCCCGCACCGGACGATCCTGATGAGTTTCGTGACCATCAATTGATCGGGCTCCATGCGCTGACCGTGGATGGCCGTCGCGTGGGCACGGTCACCGACGTGCGCCACCACGGCCAGGACCTGCTCGTGATCCGGCGCGACTTGGCGCCGGGCGCCACAGCGGACTCGGCGGCGGGCGCCGCAGCGGACTCGGCGCCGGACTCCGCGGCAGAGCTGCTTGTGCCATTCGTCGCCGCGATCGTGCCCGAGGTTGACCTGACAGCCGGTCACCTGCTCATTGACCCCCCACCCGGGTTGCTCGACGACCACGAACCGGCGTGATGATCATGCGAATTGACATCATTACGATCTTTCCCGACTATTTCGAGCCCTTGCGTGTGTCGCTCATCGGCAAGGCAGCCGAACGTGGCGACATCCGCGTCATCGTGCATGATCTTCGCGACTGGTCCCACGACGTCCACCGGACCGTCGATGACACGCCGTACGGCGGCGGGCCGGGAATGGTCATGCTGCCAGGCCCCTTCGGCGAGGCGCTGGACGCGGTCGCGCCACCTGGACAGGCGCCCGCGCCAAGGCTGATAGTGCCGACGCCGAGCGGGACGCTGTTCAACCAGCGCACTGCGGCTCGCTACGCCGATGAGCCGCATCTGGTCTTTGCGTGCGGCCGCTACGAGGGCATCGACGCGCGAGTCATCGACGAGGCACGGAGCCGGATGCCGGTGGACGAGGTGAGCATCGGGGACTACGTCTTGGCCGGCGGCGAGGCAGCGGTGCTCGTCATCGTGGAGGCGACCTGCCGCCTGCTGCCCGGAGTAGTCGGCAACGCCGCGTCGGTCGCCGACGACTCCTTCGGCGGATCCGGAGGCTCTCTCGGCGTGCCCGGCGTTTCCGTCGGCGTGCCCGGCGGTCAATCAAGCGCCGCATCCAGCGCCACGGCGGGAATGTCCGGCCTGCTCGAAGGCCCCGTGTACACCAAGCCGCGGGTTTGGCGCGGGCGCGACGTGCCGCCCGTGCTTGTCTCAGGTAATCACGCGGCGATCGCCCGGTGGCGCCGTGACGCGGCGCTGCGGCGCACCGCCTCGATGCGCCCGGAACTGGTTCGCGGCCTCGATCCTGCTGCGTTGGATGACCGCGACCGGGAGGTGTTGTCTGGAGCTGGCTTCACGGTAGACGCCGCTGATATGACACACTGAAAGCCGCCGTCCGGCCCGGGTACCCTTAGCCGGGGCAGGTGTCGAGAGACTCAAAGCCCATGCCCAGGGCGTGAAGCACGCCCATGTAACGCGCGAATACCACGAGGAACTGCTGCCATGCACACCGCGATCGCCGAGCTTGAGAAGGCACAGCTCCGCTCGGAAATCCCCAGCTTTCGCCCAGGTGACACCCTGAGGGTGCACGTGCGAGTCAAGGAAGGCACCCGGTCCCGTATCCAGGTCTTCCAAGGCGTCGTGATCCGTCGGCAGGGCGGCGGCAGCCGCGAGACCTTCACGGTACGCAAGATCAGTTATGGCGTCGGGGTCGAGCGGACCTTCCCCGTGAACAGCCCGTCCATCGACAAGATCGAAGTGGTGACGCGCGGACGGGTACGCAGGGCCAAGCTGTACTACCTCCGCTCGCTGCGCGGTAAGGCCGCACGGATCAAGGAACGCCGCGACAACCCGAGCCGCTGAGCAGGTCCGCGCGGCTCCGATGGCCAGTCCCGCCGAGGCTCCCGGCGCGAAGCGACGGCCGTTCTGGCTCGAGTTGCCCATCCTCGTTGCGGTGGCGCTGATCCTCGCGCTGCTCATCAAGGCGTTCCTGGTCCAGTCGTTCCGCATACCGTCTGGCTCGATGGAGGACACGCTCCGCATCGGTGATTGGGTCCTCGTTAACAAGGTGATCTACGACTTCCGCGGGATAGACCGCGGCGACATCGTCGTATTCAACGGTCAGGGCTCCTGGGACCCGCCTGCCAAATCGGCGCCGGCCCAAGGCCCGGTGCCGCGCGCGTATCATGACGTGTTGCACTGGATCGGTCTGGAGACCGACGGCACGGACTACATCAAGCGGGTCATCGGGCTGCCAGGTGATCACGTCAGGTGCTGCGACTCCGCGCACCGCATAACGGTCAACGGCGTCCCACTGCACGAAGGTGGCTATCTGTACCCGGGCAGCGACCCGTCGACCCAACGGTTCAAGATCGTAGTCCCGCCCGGCCGGATCTGGGTGATGGGCGATCATCGCGCCGACTCCGCGGACTCCAGGTACCACATGCAGGCGCCGGGCGACGGCACTGTGCCGATCAATCAGGTGGTGGGGAGGGCCTTCGTTGTCTTCTGGCCGCCGTCCCAGCTGCAGACGCTATCCATCCCCACCACGTTCAAGCGACCGGCACTTGATACCGCTGTCGCCGCCGCGTCAGCCAGCGAATTTTCCGCCGGCCTCGGCTTGGCGGTCCCCGTGGCGCGGTCGCTCGCGCGGCTGCGCCGATTCCGCTGATTTCCAGCCCAGCGATAAGCTCATTGCGATGGACGACGAGCAGCGGCCGCGCCAGCCCGCGATGGCGCAGCCACATGAGCCCGGCGGCGAGGTACGGGAGCGCGAAGGGGGCGATCGCCAGGCGAGCGTCCCCGAGACGGGGGGTATCCAGATGACGAGTTCCGCCACAAAGGACGAGGCTGCCGGAACTGGACCGGCCGACGATGCCGCCGCGAGTGAGCAGACGAGGGCGCGGCAACGCTCGTTCTGGCGTGAACTGCCGGTGCTCTTGGTCGTGGCCCTCGGTCTCACGATAATAATCAAGGTATTCGCGGTGCAGGCGTTCTACATCCCCTCATCGTCGATGGAGAACACGCTGAAGATCGGTGACCGGATACTGGTTAACAAGGTCGTCTATCATCTCCGCAACATCCACCGCGGTGACGTCGCCGTTTTCAACGGACTTGATTCGTGGGATCCGACTGTCCCACAGCAGGCCACGCCGTCCAATCCCATCCGGCGCTTTGCCAACTGGGTCGGTGCCGCGTTCGGTGTGACCGCGGGTGAAAAAGACTACGTGAAGCGGGTCATTGGCCTACCCGGCGATCACGTCAAGTGCTGCGACGCGGAGGGCCGGATAACGGTTAATGGTGTGCCGCTCAACGAGAGGTCGTATTTGTATCCGGGAAACAAGCCGTCACTGATTCCGTTCGACACCACCGTTCCCGTGCACGAGTTGTGGGTCATGGGGGATCACAGAGCTGTCTCCTACGACTCGCGAGAGCACCGCGGCGACCCGGGCGGCGGTTCGATACCGGAGTCCAAGGTGGTCGGTCGCGCCTTTGTGGTCGTCTGGCCGCTGGACCGGTTCCGGGACTTGCCAATCCCCGCCACGTTCGAGCAGCGGGCGCTCGCCGCCGGCCTTCCCGCCGCGCCATTCGTCCTCGGCCTGGCCGGCGCGCTGCCCCTCACGCTGATCCAGCGCAGGATCCGGCTGCGAGGGCACGCAGCGCGCTGATCCGGCGGGCGAACCGCGCATGCACAGTCTCCGCACGCCGGGCAGTGACACGCCAGCGGCAGCCGTTAAGTAAAAATGATCCATAACGGCTCACGCGGCGTGGCACCCCCGCGGTCTGCGGGGGGATCCCGGGGGGTCGTCCCCCGGGGCCAGCACGGTCATAGCGGCTCACCCGGCTCGCTCCTGACTGCTGTCGGCGCTCCTGCGGTGCCTGCCGTATGATGTGCCGATCCTGACGAGTGTTCTTGCGATCGGACGTACGCTGCGAGTGTCATGACGAGCCTGGATCGCTTGCAATGCGCACCAGAGGCTGAGCCTTGCGACCGAGCGGACGGCGAAGCTCAGCCGCCTCCAACGCCGGGCGGGTTGCGGAGTCGGTCGGTGCTTCGCCCATCCGGTTACACGCCCAGGCGAGGGTCTGGCCTGTCCAGCTACGAGCGAGTGCTCGCCCGCGCTGGCCTGGCCCCGGTGGCTGGCGTCGATGAGGCCGGCCGCGGCGCGTGCGCCGGCCCCTTGGTCGTCGCCGCCGTCGCGCTTGCGCCCTCGGGTTCCGCGCTTGCTGGGCTCGCCGACTCCAAGGCCCTTGCTCCGGCTGTGCGGGAGGAGGTCTACCGTGAGGTGGTGGCCCATGCGCTTGCCTGGCATACGGTCGTCATCCCGTCAGCCGAGATCGATCGGCGGGGGCTGCATGTGTGCAACATCGCTGGCATGCGCCGCGCGCTCGCCGGCATGTCCTGTCGTCCCGGGTACGTGCTCACCGACGGCTTCGCTGTACGAGGTCTCACCGTGCCCGCGCTAGCCATGTGGAAAGGTGATCAGGTCGCCGCGTGCGTGGCCGCCGCCTCCGTTGTGGCCAAGGTGACCAGGGACCGCATCATGACCGAGTTGCACGACCGCTACCCCGCATACGACTTTGCCGAGCACAAGGGTTACGTGACTCCCCGGCATGCGCAGGCCCTGGCTGATCACGGTCCTTGCCCGCAGCATCGGTTCAGCTTCGTGAACGTCATGGGCGCACTGCGTGCGCGCGGCGCGCGGGTGTTGGTGTGGCCGACGCCCGACAACGAGCCGATGCCCGACAACGAGCCGATGCCCGACAATAAAGAGATGGCCGACGTTGCCTGTGCCCTTGACGATGCGGGGATCGCGGCGCTGGCCGCAGACGACGTGGCCACGGGGGATGGCCGCGCGGCCGGGGCGGCGTGGGCGAGGGCGCCCGCCTGAGCTTGCGAGCCCGCCTGATCGGAGGGGACACAATGAGCGCAGAAGATCTCGAGAAATACGAGACAGAGATGGAGTTGCAGCTCTACCGCGAGTACCGCGACGTGGTGGGGCTGTTCAGCCATGTCGTCGAGACTGAGCGGCGCTTCTACCTCACCAACCAGGTGGAGCTTGATGTGCGCACGGCCGACAACGGCGACGTGTTCTTCGAGGTCACAATGCAAGACGCCTGGGTGTGGGATATGTACAGGCCCGCCAGGTTTGTGAAGAACGTGCGCGTCGTCACGTTCAAGGACGTCAACGTTGAAGAGCTTGCGCGATCGGATCTGGAGCTCCCCGACGGCAAGGACGCCTTTCCATCCTGAAGCGACGGCCAATCAGCGCCACGTAACGGCCAATTACGATCACCTACCAGCCAATTACGATCACCTACCAGCCAATTACGACCACCTATCGGCCCGGCGGTATCCGCCCCCGCCCCGCGCGTCGCCTCGTCCCCGCACCGCGCGTCACGCGGGTCTGACATTTCTGCCGCCTGGCCCACAGCCGCCGGTTCCAAGCCACCGGCCTCCACAGCGGGAAAAGCGCTCTGGCGCCCCCGTGCTACCGCCAGCCACCGTCGATGGTGGAGGTGGTCGCAGTGCATCCCAAGGACGCCCTCGGCAGGCAGGGAGAGGACGCGGCGGCAAGCTTTCTGGAGACGGCGGGACTGCGCATACTTGGCCGCAACTGGCGCTGCGCGGAGGGCGAGCTCGACATCGTCGCTGCCGAGCGACGCACGCTGGTGGTATGTGAGGTCAAGACTCGTTCGGGATCCCGCTGCGGTACTCCGCTCGAGGCCATCACGCGGCATAAGCTGTCCAGGCTCAGGCGCCTGGCGGTCCGCTGGCTCTCGGCGCACGGCACCGCGTTCGACACGATCAGGATCGACGCTGTCGGGCTCACCAGCGACGGGAGCGGCGGCTACGTCGTCGAGCACGTTCGTGGGGTGGGCTAGATGGCGCTCGCTCGCAGCTACTCGATCGCGCTCGTGGGTGTGGAGGGGCACACGGTCGAAGTAGAGGCCGACATCGCCAACGGCCTGGTCGGGCTTCTGCTCGTCGGTCTGCCCGACACCGCGCTGCGTGAGGCTCGCGACCGCATCCGCTCAGCCATCGTCAACAGTGATCAGCAGTGGCCGCAGCGCAAGATCACTGTCGGCCTGTCTCCGGCCAGCCTGCCCAAACGCGGCAGCGCCTTCGACCTGGCCATCGCCGCAGCCATTCTCGCGGCTGACGGCGTGCTGCCCGTCGCGGCGCTGGCCAGCCTGGTGCTCCTCGGCGAACTCGGCTTGGACGGCCGCCTGCGGCCGGTGCGTGGCATTCTGCCCGCGACCGCAAGCGCGGCGGCCGCGGGATTCGCCACGGTCGCCGTGCCACGGGTGAATGCGCCGGAGGCAGCGCTCGTGCCCGGAGTCCGTGTGCTCGGCGTTCCGAGCCTTACCGCGCTCCTCGCGCACTTACGCCGAGATCGCACCGGGCCGGGCACGGAGCGGGTGGCCGTCATGGATGGCGGGACCTTCCCCCTGGCGAGCGCCACATGGCCAACCGCGGGCGCTCGGCTGGCTGCCGTCGCGGAGGGCTCCACGGCTGCGAAACCCGGGCGGCCCGCAACCGAGGCCGGCGGGTATCGCGCCGCGGGCCGAATGGTGGGAGCGGATCAACTCGGGTTGCGTGCCTGCCCCGCGCCGGGCGGCGGCGCGGGGCAGGTCGCGGCGCGAGACCAGAGCGGACTCGACCTGGCCGACGTGCTTGGCCAGCCAGTCGCGCGCCGGGCTATCGAGATCTGCGCGGCAGGCGGTCATCACCTGGCCATGCTCGGACCGCCGGGCGCGGGCAAGACCATGTTGGCCGAACGGCTACCGACGGTCCTTCCCCGGCTGGACCTCGAGGCGGCGCTTGAGGCGACGTCGGTGCACTCGGTCGCAGGGACGCTGCCGCCCGGCTGTCCTCTGATCATCGAGCCGCCGTTTTGCGGACCACATCACACCGCCACCAAGGCGGCCATCGTGGGCGGTGGCAGCGGCATCATCCGCCCTGGCGCGGTCTCCCTCGCGCACCAGGGTGTCCTCTTCCTCGACGAGGCGTGCGAGCCCGCTACGACTCCCCTACCAAGGTCATCGTACCGGGTATGGACCCTGTTAGAGAGCATCCGCCCAGGTCAGCGGGTATGTCTGTATTGTTCGGATACGGATAGTGACCTTGGGTCCGGTGCGCGGTATGTACAGTACCGCCCATAACGGATCATGTGAGATAAATCACATCATTGTCCGTGGGTCTTCGCTGAATCCAGTCGAACGGCCTCGCGCCGAATCGGCGGCGCGCTTGGTCAGGCCGGTCCTATCGCGGGTGCAGAATTGACGGGTGTCCACACCTCAGCCCGCCCTGCT
>WNGF01016489.1_pt1 | contig 12612 bp, 10 predicted proteins | sample 5400641 | NCBI WGS metagenome assembly WNGF01 (sample SAMN13153371, study PRJNA577476) | soil metagenome | isolation source: 80 cm soil or saprolite under grassland replicate 2 | place: USA:California | collected 2016-06-15
GGCCGCCGTGAGCTGGGTGGGGCCGACGAAGGTCGTGGGGCGAGAGACGCCGTTAACCTGGACGACGGACCCATTCACGAAGTTGCTGCCGTTGGCGGTGAGCGTGAAGGCCGGGCCCCACGCCGCCAACGTGCTCGGCGAGATGGACGAGAGCGTGGGCGCCGGGTTGTTGACGCTGAGTGTGGCTGCAGGCGTCGTGCCGCCGCCCGGGGTGAAAACCGTGATGCTCTGAGTGCCCGCCGCGGCGACATCGCCGGCAAGGATGCTCGCCCTGAGCTGGGAAGAGGTCACGAAGGTCGTCGACCGGTCCGTGCCGTTGAGCCGCACCACCGAGCTGGAGGCGAAGTTCGCGCCGTTGACCGTCAGCGTGAAGTTCGCTCCCCCGACGGTGACCGGATTGGGGCTCAGCGACGTGATGGTCGGTACCGGGGCGGTGATCGTGAAGCCATTGGACAGCGTCGCGAAGCGGCCGTCCGGGTTGGTGACGATGACATTGCGCGACCCCGGCGCTGCATTCGCCTGAATAGTGATATTCGCGGTCAGCTGAGTCGAGGAGTTGAACGTCGTGCCGTTGACGAGGACGCCGGATCCGAAGCTGGCGTTGGCGCCGGACTGGAAGTTCGATCCAGTGATCACGACGTTGAGCGTTGCGCCGATCCCCGCCGTGGTCGGGCTGATCGAGGTCGGTAGAGGGACGAGAAGGGCAAGTGCCTGAGCGATGCGGATACTCGGCTTGGTATAGGAACCGCCCGGCCGCGTGTCGGTGACGGGAAGGCCGCTGTTCTGCAGGGCGGTCAGGATCTCGGGCACGGTTGCCGAGGGAGCCGCGTGCTTGAGCACAGCCCACGCGCCGGTCACGTGGGGCGCGGACCTGGAGGTACCGGCGAGCGGACCATAGGTGCCGTTGAGAAGCGACGCAAAGATGTCTCGAGTATCACCGGTGCCCGCGCCTCCCGGGGCAAAGAGCGAGAGGAACGTGCCCACGTTCGAGTAGTACGTGACCACATTGCTCTTATCGACGGCCCCCACGCTGATGGCCGACGAGATGCAGGCGGGAGAGTTCATCCCGCTTGTGGCGCCGTCATTCCCGGAAGCAGCGACCGTGGCGATCTTGACGGAGCGGAGCTGGTCGATGGCCGTCTTCATCGGGTCGGAGTTACAGCTGAGATTAGTCACTCCGTCGCTGCCGAGGCTCAGGTTGGCCGCGGCGATATTGAACGACGAGCGAAGGGTGAAGACGCGATTGAGGGCGGCCATGACATCTGACGGCTGCGCCGTTGAGAATGGGCCGAAGACATTGATGGCGATGATCTGGGCGCCCTTGCCGATACCCGAGGAGGTATTGGTCATGGGCGCCGGTGGGCTGGGCACGGCATTCGGCGCATTGCCGGCGGCCACGCCGGCCACGTGCGTGCCGTGGTATCTGCTGGAGGTTGCCGGAAGCGCGGAATTGGTTCCCGTGGCGGAGCTCACGCCCCCGGGACATCCCCCGCCGGTGACATAGCAGGCCTCGGAGACGACCTTGCCGGCGAGGAACGGATGTGAGGACTCGACGCCGGAGTCGATGATGGCGACAGCCCAGCCCGTGCCGTCAAAGCCGGCCGCCCAGGCTTCCGGGGCCTGGACGAGAGGCCCGCTCTGAAAGAGGAGTGGATGCAGCGGCGTGTCCTCTATGATCCGACTGACGTCGAGCCCCGACGCTTGAAGCTGAGACAGTCCCGCCGAGTCGACCTCGAGGGCGACGAAGGGCAGGCTGTCGAACTTGTGGAATACCCGGGCTCCGGTCGGGAGGACCTTCGAGAGAACCCTTGCGCCAGCGTTGGCGATGTCCTGTCGCTGGACGCCGACTGCGGCCTGGCTGCCCAGCAACCCCTCCGGCACGTGCTGACCGGCGGGCAGCCTCAGCTCGACGATGATCCGTGCGCGCCCCTTGCTCTGAATCGTGGATCGAATCCGCTGAAGCGCCGTCTGGTCCTGCGCTTGCCCATGGGCCGGTTCCGGGTCCCAGGGCTCCCCGGGGGCCATGAAGGCCAAGGCCATGACCAACACGAGCAACAGACGGTTCATGGCTGTGGGAACGACTTGGCGCCACGAAACACGAGGTCGTCGCTGCTTCCCGATCTCCTTGGGGAGTCTGCTGTCGCGATGTCCTCCATCGGTCGGATATCCCTGCTCATCCGGAAAACGAAGGACCTAAGTGCCGCTCATCAGGACGTGGAGCAACGCTGCGGTCAACATGGTGTGCTGGGCTCGTTGCTCGAGGAGCCGGACGAACGTCTGGTTCATTGCTCCCCCGGCTCGAGCAGGCCGTTGCCATACAGAGCTGTACGATCGTACGCCTCGACGATTCAAAGTGATCCAGGGCCCCAAAAGCAACACGCATGCCACATCCCGCGGTTCTTCAACTACAGGCAATTGGAATGCATCGGTTCCTCCCTCTGCGCACTCTGTCAAGATCTCCGACAGCGAGCGCGCCGGATGTCGCCGGCTCCCTCGCGCCGATCTTGACGAGCAGCGCGGTCGGAGCCGCATCGTGTCCGATGACCGAGCACGGGGCGGCACAGAGCGTGATGCAACGCCAGCCGGCAGCGTTGGCGATATGGCAGCGTCAGGACACACTGGCGCACCGGTACCTGGGCGCAGCCCTCGTCGGACAGATAGGCGGCGCGCGCTCGCCATGCGTCGTCGCTCCCCTACTCGGACAGAAGTCGCGCGCGTGCACGAGAAGGACACGAAGCGTTCGAAGGTGGAGTCGACTACGCTGAATCTTCACGACTCCTGCTTCATTATGTGATGCCAGCGGTGCTGCGGATCATGGTCTCTATCATGTAGACTTGCTCGCATGCACGTCGGGGCGTTCAAGCACTCGGCCCTCACCGGCCTCTATCACGAGATGTATCTGACGAGCACCAGACGCTAGGGGGCACGTCGCCCATGCGGCTCGTCGTGCTGCAGCCGAGCTATTTGCCATGGCTCGGATACTTCGATCAGATGTACAAGAGCGACCTCTTCGTCCTCTACGACGACGTGCAGTACGACAAGCACGGCTGGCGGAACCGCAACCGGATCAAGACGGCCCAAGGCCCGCTCTGGCTCACCGTCCCCGTGCTCACCCACGGGCAAGGCCTGCCCACCAACCGCGATGCCCGCATCGACGCGCGGCAGCCCTGGGCCCGCAAGCATCTCCAGGCCCTCCGGGTCAACTACGCCAGGGCCGTCGCCTTCGCCGAGGTGTTCGACGCGCTGGCCCCCGTCCTCGAGGGCTCGTGGACACATCTCGGCGACCTGAATCGCGCCGTGCTCGACGCGCTGTGCGGTCTCCTCGGGCTCACGCGGCGCATCCTGTGGAGCTCCGAGCTGGATATTCCGGGCCAGAAGACCGAACGGCTCATCAATATCTGCCGCGCCCTCGGCGCCGACCGGTATCTCACCGGAGACGCGGCGAGCGACTACCTGGACGAGACGCAATTCGCCGCCCATGGCATCCGGGTCGAGTATCATCACTACCGGCATCCCGTGTACGCGCAGCTCCACGGGGAGTTCGTGCCATACCTGTCCGTGGTCGACCTGCTCATGAACCATGGCCGGGAGAGCCTGCGCGTGCTGGTCGACCGGGACGCTCACACGGCTGAGGAGCTCACGACATGAAACGCATTCTCGTGACGGGTGGGGCGGGCTTCATCGGGAGCAACTTCGTCCGCCACCTGGCCGCCAGGTATCCGTCGTACCACCTCACCGTGGTCGACGCCCTCACCTATGCGGGCAGTGTGGAGAACCTCCCGGAGGAGCTGACCAAGGGCACCGACGCGCGCCTGCGGTTCTGGTACGGCAATGTCCGGAACGCCGAGCTGATGGACACCCTGGTGTCACAAACGGACGCCATCGTGCACTTCGCGGCCGAGACCCACGTCACCCGGTCCATCTACGACAATCTGACCTTCTTCGAGACCGACGTGCTGGGCACGCAGGTGGTGGCCAATGCCGTGGTCAAGTACCAGAAGTCCATCGATCGCTTCATCCACATCTCGAGCTCCGAGGTGTACGGCACGGCCCGCGCCCCCTTCATGGACGAGGAGCATCCGCTCCTGCCCATGAGCCCGTACGCGAGCGCCAAGGCGGGCGCCGATCGCCTCGTCTACTCGTACTGGGCGACCTACGACATCCCCGCCATCATCGTGCGGCCGTTCAACAACTTCGGCCCCCTGCAGCACCTGGAGAAGGCCATCCCCCGCTTCGTGACCAGCTGCCTCCTGAACGAGCCGCTCCGCGTGCACGGAGACGGCGGCGCCCAGCGCGACTGGCTCCACGTGCAGGACACCTGCGAAGCCCTGGACCGGCTGCTCCACTGCGACCTGGGGCAGGTGAGCGGCGAGGTCTTCAACATCGGGACCGGGGTCAGCATGGACATCAAGACCCTCGCCAAGATGCTGGTGGAGCGGACCGGCCGTTCCGAGTCCCTCATCCACTATGTCGACGACCGACCGGGGCAGGTGTTCCGTCACACCGCGGATATCTCGAAGGCCAAGCGCGTGCTCGGCTGGGAGCCCCGGATACGGCTCGAGGATGGTCTGGACATGGCGATCGACTGGTACCGGAAGAACCGGGCCTGGTGGGAGAAGCAGGTGTGGATGCGGGAGGTGCCGATCATCGTCAAGGGAGGAAAGACCGTTGTCCATTGAGATGACCCGCGGGCGCCTCGCCATCGCGGGAGGCACGCCGGTCCGGGCGACATTCCTGCCTTTCCACCAGCCGAGCATGGGCCCCGAAGAAGAGGCGGAGGTGCTCGACACCCTGCGCTCCGGCTGGCTGACCACCGGCCCCAAAACGCAGCGCTTCGAGGCCGAGTTCGCCCGCTATCTCGGCGCGAGCCGGGCCCTCGGTGTGACCTCCTGCACGGCGGCCATGCACCTGGGGCTGGTGGCGCTGGGCATAGGCCCGGGCGACGAGGTGATCACGTCGCCCATCACCTTTCCCGCCACCGCCAACGTCATCGTCAACGTGGGCGCCACCCCCGTCTTCGTCGACGTCGAGCCGAGCACCCTCAACATGGACGTGAATCAGCTCGAGACGTGGGGGCGTTCAGCTTCTACCCCACGAAGAGCATGACCACGGCGGAGGGCGGCATGCTGGTCACCGGCGATACCCGGCTCGCCGAGCGGATCGAGGTGCTCCGGCTCCACGGGATCAGCCGGGATGCGTGGAAGCGCTACGGGCGGGAAGGATTCCGCCACTGGGAGACGCTGAGCGCCGGCTTCAAGTACAACATGTACGATCTCCAGGCGTCACTGGGCCTCGCCCAGCTCCCGAAGCTCGAGAGATTCTGGATTCGTCGCCGGGCCATCGTGGAGGCCTACGACGCGGCGTTCGGGGCCATGCCGGAAGTCGGGCGGCTGGCCACGCTCGAGTCGGTGCGGCCGGCCTATCATCTCTACGTGGTGGTCCTTCGCACGGAAGAGCTCGCGCGCTCGCGCGACGAGATCCTCGATGCGCTCCAGAAGGAGAATATCGGCGTGGGTGTGCATTTCCGCGCTCTCCACCTGCAGCCCTTCTACCGTGAGACCTACGGGTTCCAGGCCGGGCAGTTGCCCGTGGCCGAGCACGCCACGGAGCGCATTCTCTCCCTGCCCCTCTACCCAGCCATGACCGACCGCGATGTGGCGGATACCATAGCCGCGGTGACCAAGGTCATCTCCCACTCGCGTCGGTCGACTCTCGCCGCCCGATAGATGGCGCGGAGCGTGGGCTCGCCCCGGACCGCGACGGGCACGCGGTGATGAGCACGGACGCCAGGGGCATGGCGTGGGCGTTTTTCAACGACGTGATGCAGCGGTTGATCACCCTGAACAAGCTCGAGCAGCGGCGCCAGCTCCTCGCGCGCCTGCGCTCGCTCGATGTGCGTCCAGGCGGCACCGCCCTCGACTTCGGCTGCGGCACCGGGCTCTTCGCGCCGACGTTCCAGCGCGCGGGCCTCCGAATCGATCAGGATCGGGGCCATGTCCTCTCGCTTCCCCAGAACTCGCTCTACAACGACCTTGTGATCCTCGAGTGCGGCACGTAGAGCCGCCTCGCGCCGGCGCCGGGGTCCGGCGCCTGCCGCGCTGGCTGTTCTGGTCGGGGTTGGCCCTTGCCACCGCGCTCTACCTGTTCCAGGGCTACGGGCTGGCCCGGCGAATGGTGACGTGGACGGACGAGAGCGCCTACGTGCATCTGGGCTATCTCGCGGCCGGGGGCCGGATCAGCCTGTTCCAGGACGAGCTGACCGGGTCCCGGATGCCTTTGCCGTTCTGGGTGCTGGGGGCATCGCAGCTCGTGTGGGGGCGCAGTCTGCTCGCCGCGCGTCTCACCGCGCTCGGCATCGGGCTCGTGGCCCTCGCGCTGACTGCCCTCATCGCCCGCCGGCTCGCCGGCGACCTGGCTGGACTTCTCGCGGTCTGCTTCTTCGCCACGCAGGGCGTGCTCGTTGGCTACTTCGCCACCGCCACCTATCACTCGTTGGCCGCCGGCATCCTTCTCGGCGGCCTCGCTCTCATCGTCGCCGTGCGCCGGCCCTGGGGCCCCGCCCTCGGCATGGTGGCACTCTCCTTTCTCTTTCTCACCCGAACGAATCTGTGGCCGATCATCCCCGGCGCCCTGCTCGTGCTCGTATTCCAGGCCCGCACCGTCCGGGAGCGGCTCGGCCTGATAGCCGCGGCGGCGGCGGTACCCGTGGCCTTCTTTCTCTCGGACGCGCGCCATCTCAAGATCGTCGCCTATGTGCCCGTCATCGGCCGGCTCGTGCGCTCGCTCGGCTACCCGGCGGGATTTGCCCTTGTCGACATACCGGAGCCGGTATTGTGGGATCGCCTCTGGGCGTTCGTCCGCCTCGGCCGGATGTACGAGTTCTGGGCTCTGGCTGCGCTGCTTCTGTGCCTGATGGTGGCCGGCCGCCGGCTCAGAGGGCGGGCGACTCCTGTTGTCTTCAGCGATCGCTGGACCATCTGGCTCGCTGTCCTGATCGTCTATATCGCGTTCTGGCAGGTGCTCATTCTCTGGAAATTCCCGAAGGCCATCGTGGGCTGGTTCCCGTCCTTCGCTCCGCTGTGTGCCGTGCTCCTCGGGGTCGGTTTCACGCGGCTGCTGAGCTTCCCCGACCTCGGTCGGCGCGCGAGGGGCGTCACCATCGGGGCGCTCGTGGCGCTCCTCCTCGCCCCGGTGATCATCGTGCGCCACCCCCTTCTGGTCTCCGGCGCGGATGCCCACGCGGCTCCGTTGCAGGACCTCGGCGCGGCCGCCGCGCACTTCCGGCGCGATGTGAAGCCGGGCGCAAAGGTCTTCCTGTGGGGAGACTCGTTCCCCCTCTACCTCGCGGGCATCCTGCCCTACCTGCAACAGATTCATTCCACGAACACGTATGCCCTCGTGGAGGATCGCGTCGCCATCGAGAAGAGTGGCTTGTGGGGGCGGAAGGAGATGGAGCGGTGGCTCTCCACCGAGGCGGACTATGTCGTACTGGAGCCTCGAACGCTCGACGAATACCGCGCGAGGCATCCCGACCCCATGGCGAGGTTCGACGCCCTGCTCCGGGAGCACTTCGATCTCGTGGACAGGATCGAGGACTATCGCTGGCAGAGCTTCGAGCTCTACGCCCGCCGGCGGTGAAGTGTCGGCCCCGATCGTGTTACCGACCTCGCGGCGGGCCGGGCCCACTTCGGTGATGTCGATCCCTACGGGGACTTCGACCTGATCTTCGGCGCGGCCAAGCTCAACCTCCGCATCGTGGCGCGCGGCGCCCCGTGATCGAGGTCGGCTCGGGCCACAAGGTCGCGAGGGCGCTGCCCGTCTTCCTCCAGCGCGTGGCGCGGGCGGGGGAGCGGGCGGTCGCCCCGCTCACGCGGTGGCTGGCCACCCGCATCTTCGTCGTCCTGGAGAAGCCGGCGTAGGCAACCAGGTGGGGCCGCTGCTATCCTCTACGCGATGAGCGAGCCTCCCTACCGCCTCGAAGACCTGGGCGATCGCCGCGTGCTCACCGTGGGCGGCCGAGACTACCCGACGAGGTACAGCGCGCGGCTCGTCCAGATGCTCGTCGAGCGCAAGGGCGCCGTGCGCGCGCCCGAGTACTTCGGCTACAAGGAGACGCGGGGGCGCCATTTCCTCGATCCGCTCTTCGCCTATCTCGGCCGCCGCGGTGCCCGCGATCTCTGCGTGCTCGAGGTCGGCTGCTCGTTCGGGCACATCACGGAATACCTCGCCGAGCAGCCCCTGGTGCGGGAGATCGACACCTTCGACACGGACCCCGCCTTCGCGGCCATGGTGCGGGTCAAGGTCGAAGAGATGCGGCTGGGCCGTGTGCGCGACGTGCGGCTCCTGTCCAACGAGGAGACGCGCCGGCTGCCATATCCCGACGGGCGCTTCGACCTCGTGCTGGTCCTGGGAGTGGTCGAGCACCTGCCCGTGCGCGGCCGTCGCCAGATCGTGGACGAGTACTACCGCGTGCTCGCGCCGGGCGGCCACATCGCCATTCTCGACACGCCCAACCGTCTCTTCCCGCTCGAGACGCATTCCGTGGGTCTGCCCTTGATCCAGTGGCTGCCCGCGCCCCTCGCCTTCGCGTATGCCAAGCTCGCCCGCCCGGGGCGCATGCGGGGCGTCGACTACGCGGGCTTCGTGATGGACGGGACGGGTTGGCGAAACGCGTCGCTCTCCGAATGTCTGCCTTCGTCGGGCTGGCGGTATCTGGAGGACGTGACGGAGGAGGCGGGCTTCGGCTGGACCTTTTTCCGCGACACCGCGCGATCGCGCATCCGCCGGAGCGTCCTGCCGGCTTTCCGCCTCGTCTGTGGCGGGCTTCACCGCGTCGGACTGTCTCCATCGCTGGCCCTGCCGTACCTGAACCTTCTCCTCAGAAAGCGGAGAGCCGAGACCCTTCGGAGCGACGCGGCGCCAAAGTGACCACCCCCGCCGTGTCGGTGCTGATGGGCGTCTGGAACGGGGCGCCCCGCGTGCGGGAGGCGGTGGGCAGCGTGCTCGAGCAGACCATGGGCGATCTCGAGCTCATCGTCATCGATGACGGCTCCACCGACGCGACGCCGGCCATCCTGGAATCGTTCGGTGACCCGCGTCTCCGCGTGGAGCGCCGCGCGCGCGGCGGCCTCACCTCCGCGCTGAACCGGGCGCTCGGCCTCGCGCGGGCGCCCTTGATCGCGCGGCTCGACGCCGACGACGTCGCCTTGCCCGAGCGGCTGGCGCGGCAGTGCGCCTTCCTGGCCGCGCGTCCCGACGTCGGCCTGCTCGGCACGGGCGCGCGCGAGGTCGACCCCTCCGGCCGGGAGATCGACACGGTGAGTCCGCCCACCGACGACGCGGCCCTCCGCGGCGCCCTCATCCGGGGCAACCCGTTCGTGCATTCCTCCATGATGATGCGGCGCGCGGCGGTCGAGCTGGTGAACGGCTACGACGCCGATTTTTCCGTGGCCCAGGACTACGACCTCTGGATGCGCATGAGCCGGGTGACGCGCATGGCGAACCTCTCGGAGCCGCTCGTGGTGAGGCGGATCCTCCCCGGACGCGTGACGGCCACGCGTGACACGGAGCGACTCCGGGCGGAGGCGCGCGCGAGGTGGCGGGCGGTGCAGGCCGGCACCTATCCGGCCTGGTGCGTGGTCTTCGTCCTTCGTCCGCTCCTCGCCCAGACCATTCCCGCGAGCACCCGGCGGCTGCTCCGCCGGTTCAGGAGTGGGTGAGTGACGGCCCCGCTCCGCATCCTCGAGCTCGTCGTCTCGACCGACTTCGGCGGCGGCCCCGCCCAGGTCAAGGAGCTCGTCGGGCGGCTTCCGCGAGCGGAGTTCTCGGTGACGGTGGGGGGGCCGGCCGGGGGACAGTATGGCCGCGTCTTCACGGAGCACGGCGCCCGCTTCGTCGGCATCGGTACCGGCCAACTCGGCCCCCGGCCCTTCCTCGACGTGCTCGGGCTGATCAGGAAGGAAGGGATAGACATCGTCCACTCCCACGGCAAGGGCGCCGGGCTCTACGGACGGCTCGCCGCTCGCCGCGGGGGCATCCCGGCCGTGCACACCTTTCACGGTATCCACTACGCGGACTATCCCGTGGGCGGGGGGCGCGCCTACGTGATGCTCGAGCGCGGGCTCGCGCGGATCACCAAGGCGGTCGTGCACGTGTCGGAGAGCCAGGCGCTCGAGGCGGCCGCCCTCGGCCTCGCGCCTGCCGGGCGCAGCCACGTCATCGTCAACGGCGTCGATGCCGACCGCATTGCCGCGGCGGCCATGACGCGGGCGGCCGCGCGCCAGATTCTCCAGCTCGAGCCGGGTGCGCTGGTGCTCGGCACGGTGGCGCGCTTCGACCCGGTCAAGGCCCTCGATACCCTGCTGCGCGCCTTCGCCGTCGTCGCCGCCGATCGGCCCGCCGCGCGCCTGCTCATCGTGGGCGATGGTCCCGAGGGCCCGCGCCTTCGCGCGCTCGCCGCCACCCTCGGCATCGAGGACCGCGTGAGGCTTCCGGGATTCGTGGCCGACGCCTCCCGGCTGCTGCCCGCTCTCGATCTCTACGTCTCCGCGTCCCGAAAGGAAGGGTTGCCGTTGGCCCTCCTCGAGGCCATGGCGTGCGGGCTGCCCGTGGCCGCCACGCGGGTGCCGGGACACGTGGACGTGGTCGAGCAGGGGGTGACCGGGCTCCTCGTCGCCCCCGCTGACCATCGGGACCTCGGACGGGCCATGGGTGACCTGATGGTGGAGCCCGCTCGTCGCTCGGCCATGGGGCAGGCGGGGCGGCGCCGCGTGGAGCATTGCTTCTCGGCATCGCGCATGGCGGCGGAGACGGCCGACCTCTACCGCTCGGTGGCGGGCCGTTTTACTGGCGGCCGTTGAGCCGTAGCGTATAATCTCCGCAACTATGCGAATGCGTGAATCTTCTCCTGGAGCGTCCTGAATGCGAGTCCTGATCACCGGCATCACCGGGTTCGTGGGAAGCCACATGGCCGAGTACGCCCTCGCCAAGGGCGCCCAAGTCTTCGGCTCCACCAGGTGGCGGAGCAAGACGGAGAACGTCGACCATCTCCGCGACAAAGTCACCTTTCTCGAGTCCGATCTTCGGGACCTGTCCTCGGTGCGCTCGCTCCTCGAGATCTCCAATCCGGACTTCGTCGTGCACCTGGCGGCGCAGAGCTTCGTGGGCGTGTCCTGGCATGCCCCCGCGGAGACCCTGACCACCAACATCCTCTCGCAGGTGCATCTGCTGGAGGCGATCCGCGGCCTCAAGATGTCGCCGCGCTTCCTCGCCGTCGGCTCGAGCGAGGAGTACGGGCTGGTCCATCCGGACGAGCTGCCCATCACCGAGTCCAATCCGCTGCGCCCGCTTTCGCCCTACGCGGTGAGCAAGGTCACGCAGGACATGATGGCGTTCCAATACTTCAAGAGCTACGGTCTGCCCATCGTCCGCACCCGGGGGTTCAACCACGAGGGGCCGCGGCGCGGCGATGTCTTCGTCACGTCCAACTTCGCCCGGCAGATTGCGGAGATCGAGGCCGGACTGCGCGACGCCGTGCTCTACGTCGGCGATCTCACGCCGCGCCGCGACTATTCCGACGTGCGGGACATCGTCCGCGGCTACTGGCTTTTGCTGGAGAAGGGAGAGCCGGGCGAGGTCTACAACCTGTGCTCGGGCACATCGTGGGCGATCCAGCAGGTGCTCGATTTCCTGCTCGACCAGTCCAAGGTCAAGGGCATCACGGTCAAGACCGATCCCGCGCGCCTCCGTCCCTCCGACGTGATGATTCTCGAGGGCGATCCGGGCAAGGTGTTCAAGGCCACGGGGTGGAAGGTCGAGATTCCCTTCGAGCGCACTCTCACGGAGCTCCTGGACTACTGGCGGCAACGGACCCGCGCGTCGTCCCGCTGAGCGCCGTCCCGGGAGCCGCCATGGCCACCCGTCGCATGCCTGAAGATCGCGTTGCGGAGTCTCGCCCGCCTGCCGGGGGCGCTCCCACCGTCGCTCTCGTCCACGACTGGCTCACCGGCATGCGCGGCGGCGAGCGCTGTCTCGAGGTCTTCTGCGAGCTCTTTCCCTCCGCCGATCTCTTCACCCTGCTCCAGGTGCCGGGCTCGGTGTCGCCCGTCATCGAAAGCCGCCGCATCGTTACCTCGTTTCTGCAGCACATCCCGGGCGCCTCGCGGCGTTACCGTCACCTCCTGCCTCTCTTTCCCGCCGCGATTCGCGGGCTCGATCTCGGCGGCCACAACCTCGTGCTCTCCTCCAGCCATGCCGTGGCCAAGGGCGCGCGGGTGCCGCCGGGAGCCCTCCACATCTGCTACTGCTTCACGCCCATGCGCTATGTGTGGGATCTCTACGACGAGTACTTCGGTCCGCGGGCCGGCCTCGCCACGCGTCTGCTCATGCCGCGGGTGGCCGCGGCCCTCCGGCGCTGGGACCGCGCGACCGCGGCCGGCGTGCATCACTTCGTGGCCATCTCGCGCTTCGTGGCGGACCGGATACGGCGCAACTACGGCCGGTCGGCCGACGTGATCTATCCGCCCGTGGACGTGGCGCGCTTCCGCATCGAGGAATCGCCGGGCGAGTTCTATCTCGTGGTCTCGGCCCTGACGCCGTACAAGCGCGTGGACC
>WNGF01008442.1_pt1 | contig 12611 bp, 14 predicted proteins | sample 5400641 | NCBI WGS metagenome assembly WNGF01 (sample SAMN13153371, study PRJNA577476) | soil metagenome | isolation source: 80 cm soil or saprolite under grassland replicate 2 | place: USA:California | collected 2016-06-15
CCGCCGGTGCTCGGCCAGCACACGACGGAGGTGCTGCGGGCGGCCGGCTACACCGATGGCGAGATCGTCGAGCTGGGCCGGCGCGGGGTCGTGGCCGGGAAGGACCTGCCCGCGTGAGCTACCAGACGATCCTGCTCGAGGAGCAGGACGGGGTGGCCACCGTCACGCTCAACCGCCCCGACGTGCTCAACGCCCAGAACAATCCGCTGAGCTGACCGATGAAATTCACCTGGTTCAATCTCATGCCGTGGCCGCACCTGCCGGACGATTTCCGGGAGAAGAATCGCTCCGTCTGGGTCGACATCCCGAACACGCTCTACGATCCGCGGAAGGGCCACTTCGTCTACCACGAGTACATGGACCAGCTCGAGTACGCGGAGGCGCTCGGCTTCGACGGCATCGGCGTGAACGAGCACCACCAGAACGGTTACGGGCTCATGCCCTCGCCCAACCTGATCGCGGCGGGGCTCTGCCGCCGGACCTCGCGCGCGGCCATCTGCGTGATCGGCAACTCGATCGCCCTCTACAACCCCCCGATCCGTGTCGCCGAGGAGTTCGCCATGCTCGACGTCCTCTCGGGAGGGCGGCTCGTGGCCGGCTTCCCCGTGGGCACGCCGATGGACACCAACTTCTGCTACGGGCAGATCCCCGCCCTCACCCGCGACAAGTACCGCGAGGCCCACGGGCTGATCATGCGGGCGTGGGCGGCCGAGGAGCCCTTCGCCTTCGACGGGAAATACAACCAGCTCCGCTGGGTGAACTGCTGGCCCAAGCCGATCCAGAAGCCGCACCCCCCGATCTACATCCCGGGCGGCGGCTCCATCGAGACCTGGGATTTCTGCCTCGATCACGACTACAACTACTCCTATCTCTCGTTCTTCGGCTACAAGCGGGCCAAGACGCTCATGGACGGCTACTGGAACCGGGTGGCCCAGCGCGGCAAGGACCTGTCGCCGTACCGGGCCGCGTTCGCCCAGATCATCTGCGTCGCCGACAGCGACCGCGAGGCCGAGGAGCTCTACGCGGAGCACTGCCTCTACTTCTTCAACCGGTGCCTGCACGTCTTCCCGCCGTTCGCGGACCCGCCCGGCTACCGGACCATCGACACCATCAAGTACGGCGCCCTCTCGCAGCTCTCGCAGGACGCCCAGAAGGTCTTCCAGAACGTGACCTGGAAGCAGCTGGTCGAGGAGCGCTTCGTGGTCGCGGGGAGTCCGGACACCGTCCGCCAGCAGCTCGAGGAGGCGATCACGGGGCTCCGGGTCGGCCACCTCTTCTGCCTGTTCCACAACGGCGACATGCCGGACTGGAAGACCCGGCACTCGTCCCGGCTCTTCGCCGAGAAGGTGATGCCGCGCCTGCGCGATCTCTGGCCCGACTGGAAGCACGACGAGCGCTGGTGGATCCACCCCATGGACGGCCGCCTGCGGCCTGAGGAGGCCATGCCGGGCGCGGAGAAGCCGCGATGAAGGCGCGGATGATCGAGACCAGGCGCGGCGCCCGGTGCCGGGTGCTCGAGGGCGGCAGCGGAGCGCCGCTCGTCTTCATTCACGGGGCGGCCGGTCTGCTCGATGACAACCCCTTCCTCGACCACCTCGCCGGCCGCTACCACGTCTTCGCTCCCGAGCTGCCCGGCTACGGCGAGTCCACGGGCGAGGAGCTGCTGGAGGACATGCTCGACTTCACGCTGCACGGCTGGGACGTGGTCGCCGCCCTCGGCATCCGGCGGCCGCACCTCGTCGGCCATTCGATGGGCGGGATGATCGCCGCCGAGATGGCATGCCTCGCGCCCGGGGACCTCGCCAAGCTCGTCCTCGTGAGCGCGGCCGGGCTCTGGATCGACGAGCACCCGATCCCGGATCTCTTCACCCTGCTCCCGTTCCAGCTCGCGGAGCTCCTCTTCGACGATCCCCAGAAGGGCGCGGCCCTGCTCACCGGCGGCGTCGACTTCGGCGACCTGGAGGCCCTCAAGGCGTTCTACATCGCGAACTCCCGCCGCCTGGCCATGGCCGGGAAGCTCCTGTTCCCCGTCCCGAACCGTCGGGTGTCGAAGCGGCTCTACCGCCTGGCGGCGGAGACGCTGGTGCTCTGGGGGGAGGGCGACAAGCTGATCCCGCCCGTGTACGCGGCGCGCTGGGCCGAGCTCATCCCCCACGCCACAGTGGTCCGCATCGGGAGCGCCGGCCACATGCTGCCCTACGAGCAGCCCGACGCGTTCGTCTCCTCGCTCGCGCGCTTTCTCGGCTGACGACCGGTCCGCGGGAACGCCCGCGGCCAGGACATGAACGATCACCCGGGCGAGCGGATGCGCCATCAGCACGAGGTCAACCCGGGCCTCGCACAGCCGCTCCAGGAATGTCCCGAGATTCATGCGGGCGTCGAGCGACTTCGTCTCGGATTCGACAACGAAATCGAGATCGCTCTCGAGGCCTGCCATACCCCTCGCCCTGGATCCGAACAGGGCAAGGGAGCGGACTCCATGGAATGGGGGGAGGCTTCGAGGTTTCGGAAGGAGCGCTTCGCCCCCCTCCGAGTGTGCTAGCATCCGTTCGCGCCATGCCCTTCGCCTATTTCGAGCGCCTGACGCGGCGCCAGCAAGCCATCTATCTGCAGAGCGACGCCATCGCGACCCTGCCCCTCCGTCACCCGGAGCGGCTGCGGCCGCTGGTGACCGAGCTGGGACGGGCGCTCGAGAGCGGCGATCGGCGGCTCACCGAATCCGCGACCCAGCTCCTGGCGACGGCGCTCGCCCGGGCGCTGGGAGTGCCGCCCGTCCGTGTGAAGGTGCTGGCGGCCCGGCCGCACGCCCGGTGGGGCGAGCTCCACGGGCTGTACGAGACGGCCGGGCGGCGCGGCGAGCCGCCGCTGATCACGCTCTGGATGCGCACGGCCCGCCGGAAGCGGGTGGTGGCCTTCCGCACCTACCTGCGGACCCTGCTCCACGAGGTGGGGCACCACGTGGACTATACTCTGCTTCGGCTGGGAGACTCCTTCCACACCCAGGGGTTCTATCAGCGCGAGTCGCACCTCTTCCACCAACTGGTCACCGACGGAGGCCCGAGCATGGCGAGCATCGAGGAACAGCTGGCGCGCATGGCGCGGACGGCGGACGACTTCGCGGCGGCGATCACGGGCGTGCCCGACGTCGTCCTCTCCCGCCGCCCCGACGAGAAGAACTGGTCGGCCAAGGAGGTCGTCTGCCACATCAGGGACACCGAGGAATCCTTCATGGCGCGCTTCCAGGCCATCATGGCCATGGACGAGCCCAGGTTCCTCCCGGTGGAGCCCGATCGATGGGCGGCGGACCGTCAATACCTGAGGAACGACGGAACGGAGGCGCTCGAGACCTTCCGGACGCGCCGCGACGAGTCGCTCAAGTTCCTGCTCGGGCTCCCGCCCGACCAGTGGGAGCGCGGCGGGATCCACGCCACGCGCGGGCGCATGACCATCAAGGACTTCGTCGCCCTCATTGCCTGGCACGACGACAACCATCTCGATCAGCTCGAGCGCGCCCTGAAGGGCCAGCCGTAAGGAATTCAGTCATGGCCAAGCCCAGAACCAGGAAGTGGCTCGTCACGACCGGCGCCGCGCTCGCCCTCGTGCTCGCCGCCGGGCTCTACGGCCTCGCCCAGCAGACCGACGAGGCCAAGCGCGACCGGACGGTGGCGGCGCCGGGGGGCAAGTATCACGTGCTCCCCGCCACGCTCGAGACCACCCAGTGGGGCTGGCTCGATCCCAAGGAACCGCCCAAGCTGGTCGTGAGCTCGGGGGACACCGTCGCCGTCGAGACCATGATGCATGCGCACAACAAGATCCAGCCCGGCACCACGATGGACGAGATCGTCGCCCTCCGGAAGGCCAACCCCGGCGGCGGCCCCCACTCCGTGACCGGACCCATCCACGTCAACGGCGCCGAACCGGGCGACGTGATGGAGATCCGCATCCTGAAGATCACCCCCAAGGCGTTCGGCGTGAACTTCAACCTGCCCGGCAAGGAGTTTCCGACCATCGGCGCGCTGGCATCCGAGATGCCGGACGGGTTCGTCAGGTACTTCTACCTCGACTGGGAGAAGCGCCAGGCCGAGTTCAAGCCCGGCGTCATGATCGAGCTCCAGCCCTTCCCCGGCATCCTCGCCGTCGGCATCGATCCGAAGGACCCCTCCCCGCGCAAGGGCGGCTCCACGGACCCGATGGCGCCCGTCTCCACGCTCCGGCCGTGGAAGAACGGCTCCAACATGGACATCAACGAGCTGCAGGAAGGCACGACCATCTTCATCCCGATCTTCCTCAAAGGCGGTCTCATCTGGACGGGCGACTCCCACTGCCGCCAGGGCAACGGCGAGGTCAACCTCACCGCGCTCGAGTGCGCCTCTCGCGAGATCGTCATGCAGGTCGTCGTCCGGAAGGACTTGAAGCTCGAGTGGCCGCGCATCGAGACGAAGACCCACTGGATCATGACCGGCTTCGACGAGGACCTGAACAAGGCCATGGTCAACGCCGTGCGCGAGACGGTGGACTTCCTCTCGGGCCAGAAGACGGTGACGCTCAGTCGCTACGAGGCCTACTCGCTCACCTCCATGGTGGCCGACTGCCGGGTGAGCCAGGTCGTGGACGTGCGCAAGGGCGTCCACTGCATGGTCCCGAAGAGTGTCTTCGTCGCCAAGAAGTAGCTGGAGCAGGGCTCAGGCCCGACCACTCCTGGCAATGCTCGCCCTTGCGCTGCTCCTGCTGGCGGCCGCCCCCGCCGGTGGCGGCGGCCCGCTCCCGGTCGTCACGACGTCGACCGACCTGAAGGCGCTCGTGGAGGCCGTCGGCGGCGACCGCGTGCGCGTCCTGAGCCTGGCGCCGCCCATCCACCCGCCGCATCAGGTCGAGGTGAAGCCGAGCCAGCTCGCCGAGCTCCGATCGGCGGCGCTGCTCGTGCGGATCGGTCTCGATCACGAGCCGTGGCTCGCGCGCGTCGTCCAGACGGTGAACGACCCGCGCTTCGCCCCCGCCGGCCCGAACCACCTGGACGCCTCGCGAGGCATCGCCCTGCTCCAGACGGAGACGCCGCGGGTCCGCGGCGAGCGAGGGGTGCACGTGCACGCCTTCGGCAACACGCACTACTGGCTCGACCCGGACAACGCGCGCCCGATCACCGCCGCCATCCTGGGCGCGCTGGCGCGGCTCGACCCCGCCGGCCGGCCGGCGTTCGAGCAGAACCGTACGCGCTTCCTGGGCGAGCTGGACGCCGGCCTCGCGCGCTGGACCCAGGCGATGGCGCCCTACCGCGGCACGCGAGTGGTCGTGGTGCACGAGAGCTGGCCGTACTTCGCCCAACGCTTCGGCCTCGTGGTGGTCGCCGCGCTCGAGCCCACCCCGGGCGTGCCGCCGTCGCCCTCCTACCTGGCCTCGCTCATCCAGCGCATGAAGGAGACGCAGGTCAGGCTCCTCCTCGGCGGGCCCGAGTCGGACAGCGCGGCGGTGAACCAGGTGGCGTCGCGCAGCGGTGCGCGCGCGGTCGTCCTGATCCCCTCGGTGGGCGGCGATCCGGGCGCGCGCGACTACCTGAGCCTGTTCGACGTGAACATCACCCGTCTGACCGAGGCCCTGGCGGCGTCCCGCTGACGGAAGGGACCGGCGCGCGCCGATGCTCGAGTTCCTCTGGGCGCCCTTCCTCGCCTGCCTCGTGCTCACCGGCATCCACGTCTACCTCGGGCTTCACGTCCTCGCCCGCGGCGTCATCTTCGTCGACCTGGCGCTGGCCCAGGTCGCCGCCCTCGGCATCACCGTCGCCTTCCTGGCCGGTCACCCGATCCAGAGCCAGGCGGCCTACTGGTACGCGCTGGCCTTCACCGTGGGCGGCGCCGCTCTGTTCGCCGTCAGCCGCGTGCATCGGGCGCCCATCCCGCAGGAGGCCATCATCGGCATCGTCTACGCCGTGTCGGCGGCGGCAGCCGTGCTGGTGGTGGACCGCGCCCCGCAGGGCGGAGAGCACATCAAGCAGCTCCTCGTGGGCAGCATCCTCACCGTCACGCCGCAGGAGATCGGCCGGCTCGCCGCCCTCTACGGCCTGATCGGCGCGCTTCACCTCGCGATCCGCCGGCCGCTCCTCGAGATCTCCTTCCAGCCCGACGCCGCGGAGGCGAAGGGACGCCGGGTCCGCTGGTGGGACTTCTGCTTCTACGTCACCTTCGGCATCGTCGTGACCAGCTCCGTCAGGATCGCGGGGGTGCTGCTCGTCTTCTCCTACCTCATCGTCCCCGCCGCGGTGGGCGCGCTCCTGAGCGCCTCGGTGACGGGCCGGCTCCTCATCGGCTGGGCGCTCGGCCTCCTCGTGAGCGTGCTGGGGCTGTTCGCGTCGTTCACCTGGGATCTCCCGACCGGCGCCGCGGTCGTGACGACGTTCGGCGCCCTGATCGCGGCGGTGGCGCTCGTCCTCGGCGGGCGCGCCCTCATCGGGCGGCTCCTCCGCGAGGGCGCTCACGCGCTCGTTCCGGCGGGCGCCGTCGGCGGCGCGCTGGTGGCGGCGGCCGGCCTCCTCCTCGCGCTCTTCCCGCAGATGGATCACCACTGGCTCGACTGGCTGGAGGATGTGGCGCCGCGAATCGAGCTGACCTTCCTCACCCCCGCCGAGCGCCAGACCTATCGCGACACGCGCGCCGACGTGACACGGCAGCAGGCGGAGATGGAGCGGCTCCGGGCGATGCAGCAGGAGGCGCAGTGGGGAACACGCCCGGTGTCCGCCGAGGCGCAGGAGCGCCTCCGCCAATTTCTCGCCTCCCGCGGCGAGATCACCGCCGGCGACCGCATGGTGCTCGCCACGCTGCGGAGCCGCGCCCGCGAGCGTCAGCGCCTCCGGCTCGGGCTCCCGGTCTTCGCGCTGGGCGCCGCCGCCGCGCTGGCGCTGGCCCGCGCCGGACGTGGGCGGCGATGAGAGCCCGGCTTCGTCTCAACCAGGTGGATCCGGACCTGGAGCCGCAGATCGCCTCCGACTTCGGCCGGGAGCTCTTCCGCTACGTCGTGGCCGCCCGCTCGGGGTCAGGCTTTGGTTTCTGAACATTCCGGCGCACGGGCGCCGGTGCGCGGCGAGCAGCCCCTTCGCAGGGTCAAGAAGTCTAGGCCTGACCCCGAGTTCGCTGTGCGACGTGATAGGAGTCTGTCGGAGAAACCTTGGCTAGAGCGATGAGAAGGGTCCAGCTGCAAGGCGGCGCCCGAAGGCCGCACGCGAGGCGTACTCCCTGTACGTTGAGCGTGCGGCCGAGGGCGCCAACGAAGCAGATGGGCCCTTATCATCGCTCTAGCAGGCGCTGGCGGCTTCCACCGTGGGGAGATAGTGGGGTGCGTCGGGGAACCCGATGGGGCGGAGGGCCGGCAGCGTGACGCCGGCCTCCCGGTGAGCGGCGATGAAGAGCGAGAGCCTCTTGAAATCGCCCACCGCCGCCAGCGCCGAGGCCAGGCGCTCCGGGACCGCGTCGGGGCGCGGCGCCCGATCGTAGGCGGCCAGCTCGGGACCGAAGCCGCTGTGCTCGAGCATGGCGCGATAGAACGGCAGCGCCAGGTAGCGCACCAGCTCGGCATTGAAGAGCGCGGTGCCGGCCGCGCGGTCCACCGTGAGCGCCGCCGGCACCGCGGCGACGACCTCGAACCCGTCCAGCGACTTGCCGGCGCGCTCGCGGCCCCGCCGGATCGCCGGAATCGCCTGCTCGCGGATGTAGGCGGGCGCGCAGAGCCAGAGGACCGCGCCGTCGGCGATCTCGCCCGCCAGCTCCAGCATCCTCGGGCTCAGGCCGGCGAGGAGAATCGGCGGCGCCGCCGGGAGGCGGGGGAGCCCGCTCTGCCACGCCACCCGATATCGCGCGCCCTCATGCGCGACCTTGCCCTCGAGGGCGGCGCGGAGCACCGCGACGTACTCGCGCATCACCTGGAGCGGCCGTCCCATGTCCAGGCCGAGCGCGCCTTCGACCATCGGGCGATGGCTCACGCCGAGGCCGAGCCGGAGCCGGCCGTCCGATAGCTCGGAGAGGGTCAGCGCCTCCTGGGCGAGGAGGACGGGGTGCCGCGGATAGATGGGGACGACGCCGGTGCCCAGGCCGGCGCGCGGGGCGGCCTGTGAGTACGCGGACAGCACGAGCAGCGCATCGCGCCCCGCGCCGTGGGTCACCCAGAGGCTCTCGAAGCCGAGCGCGTCCGCGCGGCGCGCGAGGGCGACGGCCGCCTCCAGATCGGCGCCCGGGTTCAGGAACAGCGCGATCCTGGCCACGTCCGGTGGGAGACTCCGTCACCGCCCGGGAGCCACGCCGAGCGCGCGGAGCTGGACTCGCAGGTCATCGCCACGGTCGACGCGGAAGAGCACCGCCGGCATGCCGACATCCTGGGCCGCCTTCACGTTCGGCTCGTGGTCGTCCACGAAGACGCACTCCGCGGGCGGAAGCCCCAGCCGCTCGCACGCCAGATGGAAGACGGCCGGCTCGGGCTTGGCGATGCCGATCTCGGCGGAGCAGACGATGTCGTCGAAGAGATGGTGGATACCGATCTCGTCCTCGAGGCGCCGGCGCAGCGAGACGTCGGCGTTGCTCAGGATGGAGATCTTGTAGTCCGGCCGGAGCGCGCGCGCCAGCTCGACGTTGGGTTCGATGGCCACCTGGGCCTTGCGCCACTCCTCGTGCAGGCGCGGCAGCGGACGACCGGCGCGCTCCTCGAGCGCCCGGTGAGCCTCTTCCCGCCACGCCTCGGGATCCCCCGTGCCCCGCTCGATGGCGCGCCAGGTCTCGGAACGGTAGAGCGTGTCGAACACCGACGAGCGCGGCAGGCCGTGGGCACGGTCCAGCGCCCGGGCCACGTCCCAGCGCATGTCCCACAGCACGCCCCCGAAATCGAGGACCACGGCGCGCAGGCTAGTAGCGCGGTTTCGCCGCCCCCGGTTTCGCCGTCCCCGGTCCCCCCTGCATCGGAGCCGGCCCCTTGTCCGTGTCGGCGGAGATCGCGATCCACCCGCGTCCCTTCAGACACTCCTCGTCCAGCACCTTGTTCTGGGTACAGGCCGCCTCGTCGCGCTGGAACTCCGCCACCGTGTAGTTGCCGCCGGGCTTGTACCACTGCTTCTGCGGCTCGGAGGCGCACGCGGTCAGCGAGAGCGCGATCACCGCGAGGAGGAAAATCCGTCGTGCCACGGCGCCCATGATACCATGCGGGCTCGGATGCTCAAGGCCACGATCGCCGGCAGTCTGCCCAAGCCCGCCTGGCTCGCCACGCCCGGGACGCTGTGGGCCCCGTGGCTCCTCGAGGGCCGCGCCCTCGACGAGGGCAAGCGCGACGCGGTCGTCCTCGCCCTCCGCGATCAGGAAGAAGCCGGCATCGACATCGTCACCGACGGCGAGCAGACGCGCCGCCACTTCGTCTGGGGCTTCGTCGAGCGGATCGAGGGGGTCGACTTCTCCAGGATGGTCACCATCGGCATCCGCGCCGACCGCTACACGGCCGAGGTGCCGACCGTCGTCGGGCCCGTGCGCCGCCGGGGTCCCATCCATTCCGACGAGGTGCGCTTCGCCCGGGCCCAGACGCGACGCGATCTCAAGTGGACGATGCCGGGGCCCATGACGATCGTGGACACCATCCACGACGAGCACTACCGGAGCCGCGCTCGCCTGGGCATGGACGTGGCGCGCCTGATCAACGAGGAGGCGCGAGAGCTCCAAGCCCTGGGCGTGGACATGATCCAGCTCGACGAGCCCGCCTTCAACGTCTACATGGACGAGGTGCGCGACTGGGGGATCGCGGCGCTCGATCGCGCGGTGGAAGGCCTCACCTGCCGCACGGCCGTGCACATCTGCTACGGCTACGGCATCAAGGCCAACATCGAATGGAAGAGAACGCTCGGCGGCGAGTGGCGGCAGTACGAGCAGACCTTCCCGCTGCTCGCGCGGAGCCGGATCGGCGGCGTGTCCCTCGAGTGCGCCAACTCCCGCGTGCCCATCGGGCTGATCGGGCTCCTGGGTGACAAGGACGTGCTGGTCGGCGCCATCGACGTCGCCGCCGCCGAGGTCGAGACGCCCGCCGCGGTCGCGGCGGTCATCCGCGCCGCCCTGCAGCACGTCAAGCCCGCGCAGATCTACCCGTGCACGAACTGCGGGATGGTGCCCCTGCCGCGCGAGGTGGCGCGCGCCAAGCTGCGCGCCCTCGGAGCGGGCGCGGAGCTGGTGAGGCGCGAGCTGGCGGGCTAGAGCGATGATAAGGGCCCATCTGCGACGTTCTATCGGAAGGGGCCTCGGCGGCCCCCTCCGAAGCCTCCCCCAGGAATGGGTTGCGCGGGGTTCGCCCGCGCTCCGGAGCACCCATCGCTCGGTGGTGCGATCTCCGACCGGTTACCTGCCTGCCACGTGAGAGTGTTCCACTTCCGAGCGCCGGCTTTGCCGGCGCAACGAATCTTGGGGGGAGGTTCGGAAGGGGGGCGGAGCCCCCCTCCGAGTTTCAGCTCAGTAGCCGATGGCGGCGCCGTCGCTTCGCGGATCGGAGCCGCCCATCAGCGCGCCGGTCGCGGCGTCCACGGTGATGCCGTGGGCGTGACCGGCCAGCTCGTTCCACGGTCCCCAGCGGTTGATGAGATGGCCGCGGCGGCCGAGCTCGACGAAGGTGCGCTCGGGGAAGCGCCCCTCCATGTTGAGCAGGTCGCGCGGGTCGCCGAGGGCGAAGCGCCCCGAGAGCCAGCGCGGCGACTCCACCGCCTGCTGGAGGTCGAGGCCGAAATCGATCATGGCGGTGTAGGCCTGCAGGTGGATCTGCGGCTGGCCGTCGGCCCCCATGCAACCGAAGACCTGCCAGAGCCGGTCGTCGCGGAACGCGAGCGATGCCACCAGGGTGTGGAGCGGACGCTTCCCCGGCTCGAGGCGGTTCGGATGCTGCGGGTCCAGCGAGAAGTAGGCGCCGCGATTCTGGAGCACGACGCCCGTGTTGCCGGCGACGATCCCGGCGCCGTAAATTCCGTAGACGCTGTGGATGAGCGACGCCGCATTGCCCACGGCGTCGACGGCGCCGACGTACACGGTGTCGCCGGCGAGGCTGCCCCAGGACGGCACCCGATCCCACGCCAGGGCACGCTCGGGGTCGATCAGCCGGCGCCGCTCGTCGGCATAGGCGCGGGACAGCAGGCGTTCCACGGGGACGTCCGCGAAGTGCGGGTCGGCGAGGAACCGGTCCCGGTCGTGGAACGCGAGCATCTTCGCCTGGACGAGCAGGTGCACGCGGTCGGGACCGAGGTAGTCGAGCGCGCCGAGATCGAAAGGCTCGAGGAGGTTGAGCATCTGGAGCACCGAGATCCCCTGGGTGGGCGGCGCCGTCGCGTGGATGGCGACGCCGCGGTACGTCGTGCTGAGCGGCTCGCCCCACTCGGCGCGCTGCCGCGCGAAGTCGCGTTCGGCGTGGAGCCCGCCGCCCTCGCGCGCAAAGCGCGCCATCTCGCGCGCCGTCTCCCCCTCGTAGAATCCCGCGCGGCCTTCGGTGGCGATCCGCTCCAGCGTCAGCGCGAGGTTCGGATTGCGTAGCCGCTGGCCAGCCCGCGGGGGCGCGCCGCCCGGAAGGAAGATGGCGGCCGCCTCCGCATTCACCTTGAGCAGCGTCGTCGACTGCTCCGTCCAGTCCGCCAGCCGCCGGCTGACGGGGAAGCCTTCGCGCGCATAGCCGACGGCGGCGGCGAGATCGCGGGCGAGCGTCAGCCAGCCGCCGGCGTCGTGGGCCTGACACCACCCGTCCACCGCGCCCGGCACCGTCACCGTGCCGGGCAGGATGCCGCGAAGCGGGATCTCGGCGTGCCCGCGCGACCGGAACCACTCGATGGTGGCGCTCGACGCCGCGCATCCGGCGGCGTTGAGGAAGCGCACCGCGCGGCGCCGCGCGTCGTAGATCAGCCAGAAGGCGTCGCCGCCGATGCTCACCATGTGCGGGTAGATCACGCTCAGCACGGCGCTCGCCGCGATCGCCGCGTCCACGGCCGAGCCGCCGGCCTTCAGGACCTCGACACCGGCCTCGGAAGCGAGCGCGTGGGGACACGACACCATCCCGCGGAATGCCAGGGTCAACGGACGGCCGGTGTCCAGGATGTCGCCTCCCGAGGGGATCGCGCCTTCGAGGCGCGCGAGCGTCGCCTCCTCAGAGTTTGAGTGCCATCCAGACTTGAGCCCGCGGGTTGCCATTGTAATCGGGGATCTCCGTGAACCCGCAGCTCCGGTACAGGTGCAGGGCGGTTGCCATCCGCCGCTCCGTGTCGAGGCGCAGAACCCGGAACCCGAGCGCCCGCGCCTCGTCGAGGCAGCGGCTCAGCAGCCGCCGGCCGAGGCCGAGCCCCTGGCAGGCCGGCCGGATCCACATCCGCTTGATCTCGCCCACGCCCGGCTCGAGCGATCGCACCCCCGCCGTCCCGACGAGGTCCCCGGCCGGATCCTCCACCACGAGCAGCGCGCCGGACGCGCCGCCGTACTCCCGTTCCCAGTGCGCGATGTCGTGGTCGAGGCCCTCGCCGTCGAGATCCTCCCCGATGTGGGCCAGGTACGCCGCCAGTTCCCGCGCCACCGCCGCCCGGTCGCGGATCTCCGCCCGGCGGATCACGTACCCGTCAGGCCCACGCCCACGCATGG
>WNGF01007958.1_pt1 | contig 12609 bp, 9 predicted proteins | sample 5400641 | NCBI WGS metagenome assembly WNGF01 (sample SAMN13153371, study PRJNA577476) | soil metagenome | isolation source: 80 cm soil or saprolite under grassland replicate 2 | place: USA:California | collected 2016-06-15
CCGTTCCTCGTCCAGAGTGTAGTGGCCGCGGAAGGCGAGCGCCAGCCCGCCCACCTGAACCGCAATTCCAGCCAGAGCGAAGCCGCTGCGTGCCGCTCCGGCAGAGAGCAGCAGAAGCGCGCACGGCACCAGCGCAAAACCGGCGCATAGCAGAAGAATTCCAGCAGCTTTCATCGAGAACCTTTAGGTCTCAAAGTTTCAAGGTTTCAAAGTTAAGAGCAAGAGCAAAGCAAAATCAAAGTCAAAAACCCGCCCTAACCCAAAAAAGGTTAGGAAGGGCACCCGAAAGTGTTCACCCATGCGATACGCTTAACCTAGAAAACCTTGAAGCCTTGAAACCTTGAAACCTTGCTTCTTACGCATGCCGAGCCACCAACAGCATCAGAGCAAAGATGATAATAGGAATCAGGGCGAGCGCCACATACAGGGCGATCCTGCGGCCCCAGGGCGAGCGGCGGCGCTTCCAGTTGGTCAACTCGGGGCGTTCTTCCACGCCCACCTGGTCGAGATGTTCCAGGTCATTGGCCAAGTCTCGGGCGCTACGGTAGCGGTTGCGCGGATTCCGCTCCAGGGCGCGGTACAGGACCTCCTGCAGCTGCGGCGAAATTTCCGGGTTCACTTCGCGCGGCGGCACGGGATTGTTCAGCAGCCGGTCGTTCATGATGGCGAACGGATTGGAGCCCGTGAAGGGAACCGTGCCGGTGAGCATCTCGTATAGCATTACCCCGACCGCAAACACATCGCTGCGCGCATCGCCGCGTCCGCCCTTCACCTGCTCGGGCGAGATGTAATCCGGCGTGCCCATGGTGTCGGTGAACTTGGCGAAGGTGATGCGGCGCGCGCCGGTGTTGGCCGAGATGCCGAAATCGATGATCTTGATGTTGTCATCGTCGTCGACCATGATGTTTTCCGGCTTCAGGTCGCGATGCACCACGCCGTGGCTGTGAATGTGGTCGAGCGCGCGGCAAATGCGCACTACCAGCCGAATGGCACGGTCCTGCGGCATCTTGCCGGTCGTCGTCAGGATTTCGCGCAGCAGCTTTCCATGCACCCACTCCATCACGATGTAGAGGTCGCTGCGGCCGTCGTTGGCGATCACCTTCATGACGCCGGGGTGGTCGAGCTTTTTCCCGATCTCCTCCTCGCGCTGGAAGCGTTCGAAGAAGATCGGGTCGCATTCCATCTCGGGGTGGGGAATCTTGATGGCGACGGTTTGGCCGTTGTCCACGTCGGTCCCCTGAAAAATCGAAGCCATACCGCTGCGGGCCACCAGGCGTTCGATCTGGAAGTGGTCGAGCTTATCGCCGGCGCGGACAGAGAGCATGAATCGGAGATCTCCACCCCAGCAAGCCCACAACGGGCTTGCCGGGTACCCCAGGTTCCCGTGAGAGTTGCATTGGCTTCGTCAAGTTTAGTGCAGCCGGTAAGGCCGCCCGCGGTACATTCCCACGGCTTCGACTTCCTTGATCCGGATGAGTTGGACGCTCACATTATCTCCGCCATCGTTCTGGTTGGCAATTGAGATCAACTGCCGCGCTGCCTCGCCGAGGCTGCCGGCGGAGGTAACGATTTGGGCAATGTGGTGGTCGGAGACGGCGCCATGCAGGCCATCGGAGCAGAGCAGAAGCAGGTCTCCCGGAATCACATGGTGCTCGCTGATCTCCGGGGCAACAAACAGATTGAAGCCGACCGAGCGGCTGAGGACGCTGCGCATCATGGTGCGCTGCGACTCCCCCGCACTGAACACGTTTAAGCGCGACTTTTCATTGAGCATGGTGTGATCGCGGGTCAGCCGGCGCGCCCTTCCATGGCGGACCAGATAGCAGCGCGAGTCGCCCACATGGGCGACGGTTGCGCGATCGAAGCGAAGAAGGCACGCCACCAGGGTCGTGGCGATGGAACCATGACCAGCCTCATAGACGCGGCTGTTGGCGGTTTGAATCGAGCGGCTGAACAATCCGGCGGAGTTTTCTCCGGCGGGCGAGTTGGCGCACTCGGCGAGAATCGTTTCCACCGCAATGCGCGACGCTTCTTCTCCGCGGTCCTGTCCGCCGACGCCATCGGCGAGCACGAAAACCCATCCGCGGCTGCGGGCATGTTGCGCACTGGAGGGAACGGAGTGTCCGATGTAATCTTCGTTGTGCGGGCGCACGAGGCCGCAATCGCTGGCCTCGGCAAACTCAATGTCCAGCATAGGAAATACAGCTTCCAGGTCGGGAGTCTCTTGCATTGCGGCACTCAGACGATTACGCCGCACGCCAGGGCCTCCTGATGGGATTATATGATGCAGGCGGGCTGGTGGGCCCGCCTGCACGCACAGCAAGTTACAGCGTAATACCGCGACGTTCTACCGAAACTAGCGGCTTGTGACCAGCGTTGTCCTACCCGTTGCGCGGGAGGACATCACGAAGTAGATAGCGCCGTAAATCGCCCACACCAGCGCGATTCCCAGGGCCAGCAGCGGTTCCATAACGGTTCCGATGCCGAGGAACGGACCAATCAGGTAGACCAACATGCATGCCAGGTTGGCCAGCAGTCCGATGACCGGAATGATCAGGTGCTTCAAGGGGTTGAACATTGGGTGCTTATGGAAGCCCACGATGCAGGTTGCGCAGCTCAGGGCATACAACACAAACGTTCCGAAGTTCGACGCCAGAGTCACCGTCAGCAGTGAGTTGGGCAGCGCGGCCATCTTATCGTGAGTGGTGTAGCCGAAGCTCGACCAGAAGCCGTGCGGCAGGGCCGCGATGGTGGCGTCGGAGGGAGCGCCGGCATCGCCGAAGGCCATGCACACTGCAATGCAACCGACCACGGCAGAGATGACGGCCAGCGTCCAGATGGCGCGATGCGGCGTGAGGTTCTTGCCGTGCAGCAGACCGAAGTGCTCGGGGACCTCGCGGTCCTTGCCCATGGCGTAGGTGACGCGCGCCCCGGTGTTCATGCAGGAGAGCGTGGTTCCAATGATCGCCAGGAACACCGTGAAGGCCTCCACCAGCATGAAGATGCGTCCGCGGCCGGCGCCGAAGAGGCTGTCGCCGACGAGGACCATCATGTCGCCGATGGGCGCTGCCGATCCTGACGCGCTGGCCATGGAGTATCCATTGTTGAGGAAGTAGTTGGCTGCAAAGTACTCAAACAGGTAGCAGAATGCGCCCTGCACCAGCAGCGAGGTGATCACGGCAATCGGGATGTCTCGTTTGGCGTTTTTGGCCTCCCCGCCCATCGAAGTAACGGATTCAAATCCCACCAGGATCAGAATGGCAACGCAGGCTTGCAGGAACACCCAACTCAACTTATGCGGAGCGACGACCGAACCGGCCGAGGTGTGGGTCAGCAACTTTCCGTCGCTGTTGGCGGCGGGGTAGCTGACGATGAAGGGCACGGGCTGGCCAGAGGCGTCCAGCTTCGGCTGTGGCACGCCATTCGGATCGCGCACAACGGTTTCGGTGGCTACGCCATCGACGGTGGTCGTGGTGGTGGCGAACTCGTAGCTGTAGGATTGGCCCGAGGTGGAGTCGAACTGACGTCCTTGGCTGCCGGCCGGATGGTTGGCGCGATAGCCGAGCGCCATCACCGAGAAGACGATCAGCGCCGAGATCTGAATGACGTTGATGGCAATGTTGACCGAGGTGGAGCCGTTCACGCCGCGATAGCCAATGTAGGCAATCGCGAAGGAGAAGACGATCGCAATGGCCATCATGAACATCGGTCCGGGATTGGAGGCGCTCATAAAGCCCGGGAATAGGGTGCCGGCCAGGTATCCACACAGGATGCCCATGACGCCAACCATCACGCCAGGGTAGATCCAGTAATACAGGTGCGAGCCCCAGCCCACGATGAACTTGGAGATGCGGGCATACTTCCAGACCTTTTCGTGGTTCAGGAACGACTGTTCGGCGAAGTAGTAAGAACTCCCGGTTCCGGGGTACAGCTTCGCCAGCTCGGCGTAACAGACTGCGGTCGCCAGACAGAGCAGCAGGGCAAGCAAAATACCTGCCCACATGGCGGGTGCGGTGGCGCCGGTTGTCGCCTGAATGTAGAAGGTCAGCCACAGGAAGGCGCCGGGTGCGATGAGCGCCATGGCGTTCATCGTCAACCCAGTGAGGCCCAGGGTTTTCTGCATTTCAACTGATCCAACTTTGGTTTCGTCGGCCATCCGAATCTCCTAGTCGTACCTGTTTGAAGTTTCGGCCAGAGACCGGCCCGTGAGTGCGACCGGTGTCCAACCTTTACTGAACGTGCAAAGAAGGATGCAAAGCAGCGGCCAGAGTTCACCGCCCGTTCTGGTCTTACCGACCCGGCGAGGGCACAAAAACACTGCAATTCCGGCAAGCAGCCGACACAGGGAGCGCGGCTCCAAGCGCCAGTCTTCTGGTGCGGTTCATGCGCATCGAGTTTGTTCCGTTTTAAGTTTCAATCCGCAGTATTCCGAGTGCATAAATGTTTGCTTCAATGCAATCGTGTGCCGAGGTTAACTGCTGGAGTGGCCCCGAGGCCAATTGCTTTTATTTATCGCAGCGATAACTAAGGGTTTTACCGGGAGAGATTCGGAGGCTGTTTGAAGATTCAGCGCGACGGCAAGCTGCGATTTCCACAGCTGTTGCATTGAGCGTTGCTGGAATCACAGTACTTATGGGGCGAATCAGACTCCGCCGTGGCCAGCGCAGGTTTCGGCAGAGTACGAGCGGGGCTGGCAACAAAAAGAACATATGGAAGGCATAGAAACTTTTTATCGAAGGCATCACCGTTTTGGCGCTTCCCCGTAGCTTGGATCGACAAGCCGGCCGCTCACCACCGCGCCGGGATTTGCGTCCACAAGTTTCTCTGCTTCGGCGGCGCCGATGATTTTGGCGGCTGCGTCGCGGGCCTGCGAGAGGAGAGGCGGACGCTCCTTCATGCCGTGGGCATCGCTGGCGATGAAGTGTACCTGCCCGTTGCGCAACATCTCCACGCAGAACTGTTGTGTGCGTTTTCCCCAGAAACCGGTAAGCGAGTTCGCTGTGATTTGAAACAGGCAGCCCACGGCAGCGAACTCATGCAACAGCTCCGGCTTGTGCAGGATCAGCGGATTGCGCTCGGGATGGGTGAGGATCGGCTGCAATCCCGCGGCCTGCAATTCGTACAGCGTATGGGCCACATTGAAGGTGCTGTACTCGGAGAGTTCCACAAGCTGATAGCGAGTCTCCCCGATGGCATAACGCTCGGGATGGCGCACGGCGTCGTCGATGTTCTCATACGAAAGGTGCAGGTCGCATCCCAGTGAAAAACGCAGCTCGGGCATGCGAGCCCGAAGCTCGTCCAGCAGGGCAAGGTGAGCCTCGCGGTCGTATTTGTAGTCGTAGTTGGCGTGTGGGGTAGCGACGATATGAGTGATGCCGTCCTGCCGGGCGAGGCGGCACATCTCGAGCGTAATTTCCCAGTTGCGTGCGCCGTCGTCGATGCCGGGCAGTATATGGCAGTGGATGTCGATCATCGCGCGGCCTTGGGCGGGTTGGCCTCGGAGATTCCAGCCTCCGGCAGTGCAGCCTGAGGCGATCCAACCTCGGGCGAAGCGGAGCTCATGCGGCGGTCCGTTGGTTCTGGCCGATCGTTTGGTTCGGGCTGGCCGGATCCTGACGTTCTGGCGCAAAACTCCGCGTATGCAAGGCGAATTCCTTCCTCCAGAGAGGTCCTGGGCTGCCAGCCATAGCTGAACAGCTTCCCACTGTCCATCAGCTTGCGCGGCGTGCCGTCCGGCTTGCCGGTGTCAAAAACGATCTCGCCATCGAACGCGAGGACTTCGCAAACCTTGCGCGCCAGCTCGGCGATGGTCAGGTCGCTGCCGCTGCCGACGTTCACCAGCGGCGCAGCCTGCGGATCTCCGGTCAGCCGCTGGAACTCCTCTTGAGGGAGATTCATGAGAAAAACACAGGCATCGGCCATGTCGTCGCTGAAGAGAAACTCGCGCCTGGGCTTGCCGGTGCCCCACACCGCGAGTGTTCGTTCGCCGCGCTGCCGGGCCTCATGCACCTTGCGAATCAGCGCGGGCAGCACATGCGAGTTTTCCAGATCGTAGTTGTCTCCCGGACCATAAAGATTGGTCGGCATTGCGGCAAGGAAACGGCTCCCATATTGCCGGTTGAAGGCCCAGCACATTTCGATGCCGGCAATCTTGGCCACGGCGTAGGAGCGATTGGTGAATTCCAGCGGCCCGGCCAGGAGTTGGTCTTCGGAGATGGGCTGCGGCGCCAGCTTGGGATAAATACAACTGGAGCCCAGAAAGAGCAGGCGATCGGCGTGGAAGCGATGAGCGCACTCGATCACGTTGGATTGCATGCGCAGATTTCTGGAGATGAAGTCGGCGGGATAGTCGCGATTGGCCAGGATGCCGCCGACCTTGGCCGCGGCACAAAAGACAAACTGCGGACGCTGCTCGTCAAAAAACCGCAGCACCGCGGCGGAGTCCTCGAGATCGAGCTCCGCATGCGTCCGCAGCACAAGATTTTCATGACCCAGTGAGCGCAGCTTGCGCACGAGGGCCGAGCCTGCAAGACCGCGATGTCCGGCGACAAATATTCTCGCGTCTTTGGGAATGTAATCTTTGCGAGTGTTGTTATTCATGGTGCTGATGGATCTTGTAGCCGCGGTCGCGCACCAGGGCATCGCGCTTGGCCAGTTCGTAGTCGGCCTCGACCATCTCGGTCACCAGTTGGTCGAAGTTGGTCTTGGGCTCCCAGCCGAGTTTGGCCTTTGCTTTGGCGGCGTTTCCCATCAGCGTGTCCACCTCGCTGGGCCGGAAGTAGCGCGGATCCACCGCAACCAGGCAGCGGCCGTGCTCGTCGTAGCCTTTCTCCTCCACTCCCTCGCCTCGCCAGCGCACCGTCATCTCCAGCTTGGCGGCGGCCAGGTTGATGAAGTCGCGCACACTGCGCTGCTCTCCGGTGGCGATGACAAAGTCTTCGGGCGCGTCCTGCTGCAGCATCAGCCACTGCATCTCGGCGTAGTCCCGGGCGTGTCCCCAGTCGCGCAGGGAATCGAGGTTGCCGAGGAACAGCGAGTCCTGCAGCCCGGTCTTGATGCGGGACAGCCCGCGGGTGATCTTGCGGGTGACAAACGTTTCGCCGCGAACCGGAGATTCGTGGTTGAAGAGGATTCCGTTGCAGGCATAGATGCCGTAGGCCTCGCGATAGTTCACCGTAATCCAGTAGGCGTACAGTTTGGCAACCCCGTAGGGTGATCGGGGGTAAAAAGGAGTCGTCTCGGTTTGCGGCGACTCGCGCACCATGCCGAACATCTCCGAGGTCGAGGCCTGATAGAAGCGGGTGGTTTTTTCCAGGCCCAGGATTCGCATTGCCTCGAGGACGCGCAGCGTGCCGATGGCGTCGGCGTTGGCCGTGTATTCCGGCGCTTCGAAGGAGACCGCCACATGGCTCTGTGCCGCGAGATTATAGATCGCCTCCGGCTGTACGCTTTGGATTACGCGGACCAGGCTGCTGGTGTCCGTCATGTCGCCATAGTGCAGGAAGAAGTGGCGGTCCCGATCATGTGGGTCCTGGTAGAGATGATCGATGCGGTCGGTATTGAACAAGGAGCTGCGGCGCTTGATCCCGTGGACCTCATAGCCCTTGGAGAGCAGCAGCTCGGCAAGATAGGATCCATCCTGTCCGGTGACGCCGGTGATCAGAGCCCTTTTCTTCATTCCCCTGCCTTTTTTCCAGGGTGCAAGGATACCAGCTTCCCGGGTAGGGCGGAATATGAGCGAGATTTTGAGGTACTCGGAAAACCTTTGGCGGCGATTGTGTGTCTCACCTTAAGTAGGGAAAGGTCTGAGCAGCGCGATTTCTGCCGCTTGCTTGTCGTTCCATGGAGGCCTTTATGCGGATTTTAGTGACTGGGGGAGCGGGTTTTGTGGGCTCCCATCTTTGTGAGCGGCTGCTGGCCGACGGCCATACGGTGCTGTGCGTCGACAATCTGCTGACCGGGCGTCGCGAAAACATGAGCAGCTTTGCCAATGACCCGCGGTTCTCGTTCGAGTTGCAGGATATATGTCAGCCGTTTGACTTCGGCGCGGTGGATTTCATCTATGAGTTCGCCTCGCCGGCCAGCCCGGTAGATTACATGAAGTGGGGGCTGGAGACGCTGGAGGTGGGTTCGACTGGAACGCGCAACTGTTTGGAGCTGGCGCACAAATACCACGCCGGCTTCCTGATCGCCTCCACCTCGGAGTGCTACGGCGACCCCAGCGTGCATCCCCAGACGGAATCCTATTGGGGGCATGTGAACCCCATCGGGCCGCGCTCGGTATACGACGAAGCCAAGCGCTTCAGTGAAGCGCTCACCATGGCCTATCATCGGTATCGCGGGGTGGACACGCACATCGTGCGCATCTTCAATACCTACGGCCCGCGGCTCCAAGTCGACGACGGCCGCGTAATCTCCAATTTCATGAAGCAGGCATTGCTGGGCGAGGACCTCACCATCTACGGCGATGGCAGCCAGACGCGCAGCTTTTGCTATGTGAGCGACGAGGTGGACGGCATCGTGCGGCTGGGGGCCTCGGGCGAACATCTGCCGACCAACATCGGCAACCCCGGCGAGTTCACCATGCTGGAGTGCGCGAAAGTCGTGCTGGAGGTGACCGGCTCGGCCAGCAAGCTGGTCTTTCTGCCGCTTCCGCAAGATGATCCCAAGCAACGCTGCCCGGACATATCCAAGGCAAAAGCGCTGCTGGGATGGGAGCCGAAGATCGACCTGCGAACTGGACTGCAGCTGAGCCTGGAATACTTCCGCGAATGCCTGGCCGCGCAATCGGGGGCGCGGCAGAGGTGAAAGCAACTGCGTGCGCCGATCGGGCCCACGTGTGCTACTTTGGGTCGCACGATTGGAGCACGACGCTCATATCGCTGCCGCGGGAATCAGCAGGCGTTGCGCGGCTGCCTGCAGCGCCTGCTGCAGGCCGGCCAGGTGCTCGGCCGTGCTGAGATAGCTGATGATCATCATGCGCAGCACGCTCCTGCCGCGCACGTGCGTGGTGCTGATCCAATAGTGTCCATCGCGGTTCAGCTCTTCGATGAAGTGGCGGTGCGCGGCCTCGGCGTCGTGGTCGCTCACCCCGCGCAGCCGGAAGTTGAGGATGGGCAGGGTCTGGGGCGCGGCCGGCTCAAAATACTCGGAGCTCTCGATCCACTCCCGCATCTGCGCGGCAAGCTGCATCTGGCGCTCGATCATCTCCTCGTAAGCCCGGCGTCCATGCACCCGAAGCGTCAGCCAAAGTTTGAGCGAGTTCATGCGGCGCGACCACTGCGCGCTGATCTTGAAGTTGTCCACCATGCCGCTGTGCTCTGCCCGCGGCATGTAGGGCGAGGCGACGCAGAAGATGTGCTGCAGCAGCGCGGGATGGCGCGTGAGGATGACTCCCGCGGCGAAGGGCATGGCCAGCCACTTGTGGGGATCGACCGTGATGGAGTCGGCGCGCTCGATGCCTTTGAGCAGTCCGCGGTGCTTGTCGCTGAACGCCGCAGCCGCGCCATAGGCGCCATCCACGTGCAGCCACAGGCCATAGCGCTCGGCAATGGAGGCCAGCGCATTGAGGTCGTCGATGGCTCCGGAGTTGGTAGTGCCCGCCGTGGCGACGATGCAGAAGGGAACGAATCCGCAGGCCTGGTCGGCTTCGATCTGCAGGATCAGGCGCGCGGTATCCAGGCGCAGGCTGTCATTGACAGCAACGCGGCGCAGCGCCTTGCGTCCCAGGCCGAGCAGGCCGGCGGACTTTTCCAGCGAATGGTGCGACTCGGAGGAGGCGTAGAAGACCGGCCGTGCGCCGATGGTGGCAATGCCGTCCTCAATCGCGTTGGGGAAGCGATGCGAGATGGCCAGCGCCAGGGCGGTGAAGTTGGACTCGTTGCCGCCGCTGGTGAAGGTGCCGTCGCAGAGCGGAAGATTTGTTTCAGCCGTGGCGCCCCATATCTGCCCGCTTTTGACAGATGTGAGATCAGGCTTGGTGGCCCATATCTGCCCTCCGTTGGCAGATGTGGGGTGAGCAGAATCAGGCGCAGTGGCCGAAGCCTTGTGCCAGCCGAAGCGCGAGGCGATCCAGCCGACGGTCTCCGCCTCCAGGGTGCTGGCAAACTGCGAGCGTGCCACCGAGGCGAGCTGGGGATTGAGCGCCGAAACCAGGGCCTCGGCCAGCACGGCCATGTAAGTCGGAGTGGGGTTCATCAGGCCAAAGTAGTTGGCGGAGGGGATGTGGAAGCCCTTGTCGATCATCTCGCGACAGAGCTCGTCGAGCACCCGCGTAGCGTCAGCGCCGAACTCGGGCAGCTCAAGCGGCGCATAGGCAGCGGCACGCTGGGCGGCGGGAGGCTGGATAGGCCGATTGTCGAGGGATGCGTAATACTTGTCGATGCGATCGATGAGGCGGTAGCCGAGCTGGCGGCGTTCTTCGCTGCTGAAGTCAAATCCCATTCTGGGTACTCGCTTCGTATTTTACTGGATGACTCTAATGAGTGCGACCAGTGCTGGCACATCGCGGTGCTGTCTGCACAACGGGGTGCAACTTACCTTCTACTTGCAAGGTTCGACCCCGCCGAGTAACCCCACCAAGCCAATTACGGGCTTGCCGGGGGCCCCTTTCGCGGTGGCCGTCCTCGCGTATTAGTAGATCATGGTTAAGGCAAATCCGGTGCAAAATTGTGGGGGAGCACCGAAAAAGTGAGCTGGTGAACAGGGCCGTCCGGAGCGGGAGCGGCGGCTACAAATTTCATCTGCCAGCTGCAGCAGAAGTGGACACCCGGCAGGAACAAAGGCAACAGCAACTACCCCACTTCTGCCAAAGGAGGGCAGAAATGGGGCACCCTCGCCGCAGTAAGTATTTGCAAAAATGGAGGAATCTGGCAGCCATATTTATTCGTCACAACGAATCTTCCTCTTGGGAGCCTCTATCGTGGATGTTGGCGTGTCGGTAGTTGCGCCTTCGGCTTTGTCTTCTTCCCGGGCCTCGGGACGAAGGAGGGGAAAGAGGATGACGTCACGGATCGACGTGGAGCCGGTAAGCAGCATGGTGAGGCGATCGATGCCGATGCCTTCGCCGCCCGCCGGAGGCATGCCATAGGAGAGGGCGCGAATGTAGTCCTCATCCATCCGGTGCGCCTCCTCGTCTCCGTGGGCGCGCTGCCCGAGCTGCTGCTCAAAGCGGCGGCGCTGCTCTTCAGGATCGTTGAGCTCGCTGAAGGCATTGCCCACCTCCATGCCTCCGACGAAGAGCTCGAAGCGCTCGACAAAATCGGGCTCGTCGCGCTTGTTCTTGGAGAGCGGAGAAATGGCCAGCGGGAAGTCGTAGATGAAGGTCGGCTGCCACAGATGGTGCTCGGCCACAGCCTCGAACATGCTCGCAATGGCCAGGCCTGCGGGCTGGCGCACATCGTAGGGAATCTGCACTCGGGCACGCTGCAGGCGTCGAACAAGTTCCTCGACATGCTCGTTGTCCCTGAAGTCCTGCATGGACGGCGCCTCGCCCGCGGACTCGGGCCAGTACTGGATGATGGCCTGTCGCATGGAGAGTCGCTGGACGCTGCCCCAGTCAATCTCGTGGCCGGCAAACCGGCTCACAAGGCTGCCGTTGACGTCGAGCGCGACCTGCTTGAGCAGCTCCTCGGTGAGGTTCATCAGGTCGTTGTAGTCGGCGTAGGCCTGGTAGAACTCGAGCATGGTGAATTCGGGGTTGTGCCGGGTCGAGATGCCTTCGTTGCGGAAGCTGCGGTTGATCTCATACACACGCTCCATGCCGCCGACCAGCAGGCGCTTAAGGTAGAGCTCCGGGGCGATGCGCAGGAAGAGATCGACGTCCAGCGTATTGTGATGGGTGACGAAGGGGCGCGCCGCGGCCCCTCCGGCGATGGCTTGCATCAGTGGCGTTTCGACCTCGATGACGTCTCGCGCATCGAGGAAGCGGCGGATCGACTGGACGATGCGCGCCCGCTTGACGAAGACCTGGCGCACCCCGGGGTCAAGCAGATCGACATAGCGCATCCGGTAGCGAAGTTCTACGTCGGTGAGCCCGTGGAACTTCTCCGGCAGGGGCAGCAGGTCCTTGGCCAGGAAGGTGAGGTCCTCGGCGTGAACGCTGAGCTCGCCGGTGCGCGTACGGAAAAGGTAGCCGCGCACGCCGACGTGGTCGCCTATGTCCAGCAGCTTGAAGAGCTCCCAGAGCTTGTCGCCGACGGCATCTTTCTTAATGTAGATCTGCAGCTTTTCGCCCGATTGTTGCAGATGGGCGAAGCTGGCCTTGCCCATGAGGCGAATGGCGATGAGGCGTCCGGCGACGGTGACTTCGGTGCGCGAGCTCTCAAGCTGCTCGCCGGTGCTGTCCGAGTAGGCGGCGAGGATCTGCGAGAGCTGGTGGGTGGGGCTGAAGCGGTGTGGGTAAGCAGGCTGGCCGAGGGCCTCGATCTGCTGCAGCTTCTGCCTGCGGAGCTGGTAAATGTTTTCGTCTAGGGACACTGGAAAATTGTATAACAGCAGGAGTTGATAAACTTGGTGGCCCACATTTGCTGCAGTTGGCAAATGTGGGGAGAGCGGAGAGCGAGGGAACTGCATTGAAGGACAAGAAGCCGGACAAGCGCGAAGAGAGCG
>WNGF01007960.1_pt1 | contig 12607 bp, 14 predicted proteins | sample 5400641 | NCBI WGS metagenome assembly WNGF01 (sample SAMN13153371, study PRJNA577476) | soil metagenome | isolation source: 80 cm soil or saprolite under grassland replicate 2 | place: USA:California | collected 2016-06-15
CGCCCGACCGACCCCGCTGACACCCACCTGAGGGGCTCCAACCCCTAGAGACACGCCCCGTCCGCGTGCACTCCCGCATACCCGCAGCTCAGACCCCTGATTCGTGCTCTAGCCCGCCAGAATTACGCGGAACGCAGGCTCGAACGGTCCGTCCACGCCGCTGCTGCTGCCGGTCAGCGTCCACAGCCGCCACACGCCACTGCCGTAGTTGTAGATGATGCCGACATCGGCCTTGCCGTCTCCGGTGAAGTCACCGCAGACGAACGTGGAAGCGGTCCACCACCAGTTCCCGACACCGCTGTCCCACCGCAAGGTCGCGCCGGTAAACGAGAACGCTCCGGTCGTGGCGTCGCGTTGCGAGGAGTGCATCCACAGTTTGGTCTGGCCGTTCGGGTAGTTGTAGAACTCGGCGATGTCGGCCCTGCCATCGCCGTCGACATCACCGGCCACGATCCTGATCTGGTTCCAGTCGGACGTGCCTGGATCGGTTCGCAACCACACCGTGGGCGGGGCGAAGGAAGGCTGCCCGGCCACGAGGCCCCTGGACGCCCACACCCGGAGCTCCCACGTTGCGTTGCCGAGGTCGTACAACTGGGCCAGGTCGGCCTTGCCGTCACCGGTGAAGTCGCCGGCCACCAGCTTCGCCGAGCCCACACTCGAACAGCCGCAGGCGCCGCTGTCCCAGACGGTCGGGTACAGCTTGTAGGTGTTTCCGTCGCCGCGCAGCACGCTCAATGTGGACCGTCCACCGCCCTCGTCACGGAACATCGCGATGTCGCCGTTGCCGTCGCCGTCGACGTCACCGGCCACTGTCTTGAGCTTCGCCGCCGGATACGCGCTGCCCGGACCGGTGGTCCATGCGATGGTCGGTGTGTTGAACCCGTCGCCGGTGGAGGTGAGGTTCCACAGCTGGGTCTCGTTGTTGCCGTTGTCGTAGACGATCGGCACATCGGAGCGGCCGTCATTGTTGAGATCCGCGTGCGCCATGGACGGCGGTCCGGAGCGCGCGCTCACGTCCAGCTCGTAGCTGGTCGCGACCAGGCTCTCGTTGCCGGCCCGGTCGACGGCGACCGCCTTGAGGACGGCGTCCACGTCGCCCGGTACCACGGCCACGGTGACCGACCCGCCCGGCGCGGCGGGCCGGACCGTGATCGACGGCACCGATCCGTCCATGCTGTACCGGTAGGCCACCACGTCGGCGTCCCCTGCCGGGGACAGGTTCACCGTGACCGGCTTGCCCACCGCCGCCTGTGCCCCGTTGGGGAACCGCAGCGACGGTGGCTGCGGTCGGGCCGCGCCGGCGATCTCCCGCTCGCCGACGACGCGCTGCCACACCCGCACCTCGTCCAAGTCGCCGAACCACTGATCGGTGGTCGCGCTGTTCCACCTCGCCCGGCCGACGACCAAGTCCCCGGCAGCATCGAACGTGCCGGCCGGTACGTCTGTAGTGCCCGCCAACACGCCGTTGACGTACAACCGGGCCCGCTTGGCGGCGGCGTCCTACACGCCGGTCAGGTGGGTCCACACCCCGACCTGGGCATTGGCCGCCGATACAGCCCGCGCCAGCGGCGCGTTGTCCGCGTCACTGCCTGGCAACGTGAACGCCCACGCGTCGGCGTCCTTGTCGTACTGCAGGAAGAACCCGCTGGCATGGGTACCGTCCTGGCTGACCGCGGTGCGCCACTGGCCGGTGTCGGTCAACCGCACCCAAGCGGCGACACTGAAGCCGGCGTTGGTGGTCAACACCTTCCCATTGGTGTGGCCCCAGGCGTTGCCCAGACTGATCGCGCTGCCGGGACGGCCGCTGGTCCAGGTGCCGCCCGACAGCGTCAGGGGATGGCCGCCGATGCCGTCGGCCACTGCGGTTCCGCTGCCCTCGGTGAACGACCACTGGCCCACCGGCAGAGCGCCTTCTCCCGCGGAGAACGTGTACGTCAGTGGATGCACGATGTCGGAGAGGTTGCCTGCCTTGTCCCGGGCCCATATCCGCAGGACGTTGACTCCGTCGATGGTCGGCACGATCGGGACGGCCGCGGACTTGTCGGCCCTGGCCTGCACGATGATCCCCGCCGTCGGCTGGGTCATCGGTGTCAACGCATAGAGGTAACCGGTCACGTCATCCTGGTGGGCGTCCGGTGGCGTGATGGTGAAGGTACCGGCCTTGCCGATCCCGCCGTGGATGCCGCCATCAGCGAGATAGTCCGTTGAGCTGACCGCCTTGGGTGGGTCCGGTGGCGTGGCATCCACCGTGAACTCGCAGAAGTCCGAGGACGGGCCGAGATCGGTGTAGTCACCGACGCCCGCCTGCGTGTAGTAGGTTGCTCCGTCGGTGAGCTCGCCGTCGGGTACCCGAACTGTCAGCGTGCCACCGTTGGCGATGTTGTCCTGCCCGCTGTAGTGATCGCGGGACAGTGGAGTGCCCGGGCGCGCCCAGGAAAAGCCTCCGTTGAGGAGCTGGGCGGCGTCGGGATCACTGAGCCGGGCCCGCAACACCGGCCTCGTCGTGGTCACGTACGGGCGGTTCGGACCGGTCGCGCACGGCTTGTTGTCGACCGAAAGCTGATCCGGCTTGTTCGGGTAGGAGTTGTACTCGATCGACAACAGTGCCGTCCCCGCGTCGAACTTCTTCCACGGCTCGTTGTGGGCCTCGTCCACCTCCCGAAGCCCCACCGTCATGATCGCCCAGCCGGTTGCCTGCTGGGTGGCGCTGAGGAGGTTCCCGCCGCCGAACTCCACCCGTTTGCGGGTGTCGTTGCAGCTCTGGGTCCAGGCGGTGGACAGCCACAGGCCCCAGGTTGAAGCGTTGTTCGCCCACGTCGTGCGGGGCCGAGTGCCGCCGAGCTCAGCCAGAGGTCGGTGGCCGTGTTGGAACAGCTCCATGAATGCAGCAGGTCATGCTGAACGTCGACTGGAGTACGTGCGTACCCCGCCAGTTCGTCACCGGAAACTGGAACAACGACCGATACACCATCGCGGTGGGAATGGTCGTGTAGCCGACCTTCGCGCACTGCACCCCGCCCGGGCAGTCAGCGCGGTCGTAAGCCCAGTACGACTGGTTCGGATAGGTGCTGTTGATCATTGTCCAGGCCGCCGGACCGCCCGCCCACGGCGGGTCGATGTAGTACGGATACGTGGCGTCCGGCGCCGTCAGCTTCGTCCGGTCCGGTGTCACAGCCAACTCTCCCGCAGAGACCTGTACCGTCATCGCCGACCGGTGTGCGCCGGCCCCGGGCGCCCCGACGGACGATCGGCCCGAACCCAGCGTCTTCGCAATGTCCTTCTCGGCATCAGCCTCGGAGGAGTCCCACATCATCGGCCTACCCGCGGCGAATACCACCGTGCCGGTGCGATCCACAGCGGTAATTGCGCCTTCGGCATCAACGGCCAGCGACAGTCCCCTGGTCTGTGTGGTGAAGCGGATCCGGCTCAGTGCGGGATTGTTCGTGGCCGCTCGTGACCTGACTATCAGCACCTGTGAAAACCCGTCCCTGGTGGCCCGCAGTTGCAGATCAACCTCCGGCAGCACACCACGGTACGTCGCGGTGTCGCCGGCCAGCACCGGCGTGGGCAACCGCCCCGGCCAGCCCAACGTCAGCTCCTTGTCCAACCGGGCGATCCGCACCAGCGGTGCGTTCCCGCCGCCGGAGAAGGCCACAGCCGTCGGCGACGCCACCGGCCTTACCATGCCGTCCGTACCGAGCTCCAGAGTGATGTTCACCGGCACCCACGCACCGTTGCGGCGTACCCGTACCGGCATCGCCGACTGCTCCGACGTGAACGTCCCCGACGGGTTGGCGAACACCTGTGTCGTCTCGGTCTTCAGGCCGTCGATCTCCACCCGCCGCCCGGATGCCTTCGCGGCCAGCTGAGCCAAGACCGCGTCCTCCGCGCTCGTTAGCGTCTGTGGCCGCCCGGCGTCGGCCGCATCAACGCCGCCTGCCACGGCTACGGCCCCTGCCGCGGTGGCGACGAGCGCAGCGACCACGGCCACCGAACCGCCGAGCCATCTGGACATCCTCACGACCGTTCCCTCCCCGCACGTGAACTACTGTCCAACAGGACAGGTGCCGTGACGCTACGGGGCACCACACACTCATGCGATATCGGTTTGACACTCGCCGATGAATCGCGCTATACGGTCGGACTCGATGGCAACGGCTGGCGATCCGCCGCGGCTGCGGACCAGGTAGGCGCTCAGCCGCTCGTCCGGTCCAGGTACTGCTCGGTGGAGATGTACCCGGCTATGGTCGTGGCTGCCGCCGCGCTGCGGGGGGTAACGCTCGGAGGGCACAGCGGTGCGAACGCGCCTTCCCGTGCAGCGACGGCCCCGGTGAACGCACCGCGCTCGTGCCCGAAGAAACTCGCTGCCGGACAGCGTCGGTACGACCGTCGTGCAGTCGACCACCACCAGCTCGCCCTTTGACGGGCGGGGATCCAGCTCGTGGACGAGCCGGGCGTCCGGACCTTACGCCTCCGGCCTCTCGGAGAGTGAACGGATGTCCGACGGATGAACGTGGTCTCTACGCTCATGCCCGAGGGAGAGCACGGGAGAGGAACGGATGCCGAAGGATTCGCCGAGCTTTCCGTTCGCCACGGCGCGTGGGATCGAGCCCCCGAGCGAGTACGCCCGACTGCGCGAACAGGAACCGGTCAGCCAGGTGAGGTTGGCGTCGGGTCATCTGGCGTGGATCGTGACCCGCTACGAGGACGTGCGTCGTGTCTTCGCCGATCCACGCTTCAGCCGGGCCGCGCTGAACCGTCCGGGCGCGGTCCGGTCGATGCCGGTCGCCGGCGCGATCCCGGGACTGATCGTCGCGGTGGATCCGCCGGACCACACCAGGCTGCGCAAGCTCGTCGCTCCCGGCTTCACCAGCCGGCGTATGGAGGCGCTGCGGCCGAGGATCGAGCAGGTCAGCGAAGGACCGCTCGATGCCATGGTGGCGGCCGGCCCGCCGGCCGATCTTGTAGCGGACTATGCCGACCCGTTGCCGCTGACGATCATCTGCGAGCTTCTCGGCGTTCCGTACGACGACCGCGCGCGGTTCGGCCGGTGGGTGGACGCGACGCTGAGTTCGCCCGACCGCGGGACGGAGGAGGTGCGGGCGGCTGCGGCGCAGCTGATGTCCTGTCTTGGGGAGCTGATCGACGACAAGCGTCGGCAACCGGCGGAGGACCTGCTCAGCGTCCTGATCGCGATGCGCGACAGGGAGGACCGGCTCAGCGAGGAGGAGCTCGTCGGGTTCGCGGTGGGCCTGCTGGTCGCGGGATTCGAGACCGCCGCGAGTGAACTGGCACACGCCGTACTGCTGTTGCTGCGCCATCCGGACCAGCTGGCCGCGCTGCGCGAAAGCCCGGCGGGGATACCGGCGGCGGTCGAGGAGTTTCTGCGCTGGACTCCGCTGAGCAACGGGCTCGCCGCGATCCGGATTGCCGTGGCGGATGTCGAGCTCGGCGGCGTGGTGGTCCGGGCCGGGGAGGCGGTGTTGCCGCTGACCGCCTCGGCCAACCGTGACGGTCGTGTCTTTGCCGAACCCGAACGCCTCGACCTCACCCGTGGGGCCAACCCACATCTGGCCTTCGGGTCCGGCATCCACTACTGCCTTGGCGCTCAGCTGGCGCGCCTCGAGTTGCAGGTCGGCATCGCCGCGGTGCTGCGTCGGTTTCCGGGTTTGCGGCTCGCCGTCGCGTACGAGGATTTGCGCTGGAAGCCCAGCATGGCGCTGAACACGCTGGCGGCACTGCCGGTGGCCTGGTAGCCGGGCGGCGACCGCACCGCGCAAGCTCAGGGACCCAGCCGGCGCCGGGCCGCCAGCGCGGTCGCGACCACGATGGCACCGCCGCAGCCGTACGCCGCTGCCGGCGAAACCGCGTCGGCGAGCGCGCCGAGACACAGCACACCGATGCCGCTGACCACCGCGTTGGCGGCCACCATGGTCGCCTCGACCTGGCCCATCCGCGCCGGCGGCGCGACCGCGGCGAAGGTGGCCTGCGCGCCGGACAGCCAGCCGAGTCCGGCGCCGATCGCCGCGTTGCCCAGCACGTAGAGCCAGTTCGGCGCCTGACACAGGGCCGCAACGCCGGTCGCGGCGAGCGCGAAGCCGAGGGCGACCGCGACGCGCAGCTGGTTGGCCGGCCGGCGCAGGAACGTCAGATGGGTAAGTGCGACGGCGAAGACGGTACCGCCCGCGGCCGATGCCGCCATCACGGCTGGAAGCCATGGTGCGCGGGCGATCGACGGGGCGAGCGCCTCGGGTAGGTGGCCGGAGACAACGGTGGCGAACGTGGTCAGCGCCAGCCAGCGCAGGATCGGGTGGTGCCAGATGACGCGGGCGCCGGTGCCCGGCGTTGGCGGCGCCGGCCGGGGGCGCGACTCGGCAGCCGGCATGCCGGCGAGTACGGCGGCCGCGACGAGGAACGAGGCGACGTCGGCGATCAGGGCCGGTCGCGCGCCGACGGCGAGGGTCACCGACGCACCGGTGAGCACGCCGAGCACCTGCGCGGACTGGTTGACGGCAAGCGCGAACCCGTACAACGGCAGTCGCACCGCCGGACCCACCGACTCGGCGATCAGCGCGGCTTCGACGCTGCGGGACGCCGTGCGCAGGGCACCGAGCACGCTGGCGGCCAGGATCGCGGTGACGGCGTTGAGCGCGACGGCGGGCACGGTAACGATCACGGCGCCGGTCAGCGCGAGCGCAACCAGGGCCGTGCGCCGCGGCGGCCGATCGAGCCGGTGACCCACCAGCGCCGCCACCGCCACCGCCGGCAGTGACCTGGCCGCAAGCACGAGCGCCGGCCCGAGTGCCGAGCCGGTGGCGCGGTACCCGAGCAGGACCAGCGCGGTGAGGCCGACGAAGTCGCCCACTTCGGAGACGAGCTTGGCGCCGAGCAGGCGTACCGCGACCGGATGACCGACCACGACGCCGAATCCGCCTGCGGGCGGGTCAGGACGGTGGAGAAGTCGAGCGCGGAACCGGAACATGTGACTCCGTCGTGATGAAGGCATGGTGGGTTGGAGCGCGCGGCGGGGGACAGCGCGCTCCAACCCACGACATCGGAACCAGCAGTGAGGTTGCGGATCAGTTCAACTCAGCCCCAGCTTGGTTCCCGCCTGAGCCAGTCATGGCCGCGCATTGGTCACCTCCTCTCGCCGGGCATCAACGGCAGCGCCGTGCACGGCACCGTCGGCAAGCGTCGCAACGGCGACTCTCCGGTTCACACCCGTCCACTATCCGTCGCGATCGGTCGTGGCAGTGGCGACACCGCGTCCGAGGAGCATCAGCGATACATTTGCCTCACGGGGGTGCCGTCCGCGGCGCGAGTCGCGATGCGCATGGTTGTCCGACCGGCCGCATCCGGCCGCGACCCGCGATCGACACCCACCCGGCCGGCAGCGGCCGTCCTCGCGCGTTGCTGTACGGCGGAAGCGACATCGACCTGGGGAGGACGATGATGGTGAGGTTCGGCATCCTAGGCCCGATCTGCGTCTGGGCCGGCGAGCGGTTGATCCGGGTGGGCGGTCCCCGCGAGCGCAGGCTTCTGGCGATGCTGCTGCTGGATCCGAACACCGCGTTGCCGCTGCACCGGCTGGCGGCCGCGTTGTGGGACAGGACGCGCCGGTGACCGCAAGGGCCCAACTGCACAACAGCGTGTCCAAGCTGCGCCGCGCGCTGGCGACAGGCGACGGCGAGCCGGTCGCAATCGTGAGCTCTGGACAGGCGTTCACGCTGCGGATCGGCGCGGATCAGTTGGATTCGACGCTGTTCGCCAGGCGCGTGGCGGAGGCCGGTGGCGAGCGGGACCCGGTCAAGGCGGCCGCACTGTTGCGTACCGCATTGGGTCTCTGGCGTGGGCCGGCCCTGGACGGCATCCAGGACGGGATCCTCGGCGCCGAGGCCAGGCGCCTTGAGGAGCAGCGGCTCGCCTGCCTGGAACGCCGCATCGCCATCGACATCGACCTGGGGCGCCATGCCGAGATCGTGGGCGAGGTAGCCGCGCTCGTCGCCGAACATCCGGAGCGGGAACGACTCGTCGAACTCCAGATGCTTGCCCTCTATCGGGCCGGGCGGCGTCAGGACGCCCTGGACGCGTACGCGGATGCGCGCAGGCGCCTGGCCGAACAGGCGGGCATGGATCCCAGACCCCAGCTTGACCAGCTCCAGCAGGCGATCCTGCGCTCGGACCCGGCCATTGACCCGCCATCGCGAGCCATCACGGTCGCCGACGAGACGCTGCCCAACGACGCCCCGGCGCAGCTACCGGCGGCCACCGCACTGTTCACCGGGCGCGCCGAGCAACTGCACCAGCTCGACAGCCTGCTGGCGGGGACAAACGGCGAAGCGGTGGTGATCGTCGCGATTGACGGTACGGCCGGGGTCGGCAAGACCGCACTGGCGACGCACTGGGCACACCGGGTCCGCGACCAGTTCCACAATGGACAGTTGTACGTCGACCTGCACGGCTACGCCACTACTCCGCCGGTGGCGCCGATCCAGGCATTGGCACAGTTCCTGCGTGCCCTCGGCGTACCGGCCGACCAGGTGCCCGGCGAGCTGGACGAGGCGGCAGCGCTGTACCGCACCCGGCTGGCCGGCAAGCAGATGTTGGTCGTGCTGGACAACGCGCGCGATGCCGAGCAGGTACGGCCACTGCTGCCCGGAGCGGCCGGCTGCTTCGTTGTCGTGACCAGCCGGGACCGGCTGAGCGGCCTGGTCGCCCGCGACGGCGCCCGGCGGATCAGCCTCGACGTGCTCAGCCCTGACGAGGCGGGCGACCTGCTGACACGGGTGCTGGGGGCTGGCCGGACGCGTGCCGAACCCGACGCGTGTGCCGAACTCGGCCGACTGTGCTCGTACCTTCCGCTGGCGCTGCCGGATCGCGACGGCGCACCTGGCCGACCGCCCGAACCGGCCCATCGCCGCATACGTGACGGCCCTGCGCGACGGCGATCGATTTGCCGCGTTGGCCGTCGACGGTGACGAGCGGTCCGGCGTGCGCGCCGCCTTCGACCTGTCCTACGCCGCGCTGCCCGGCGCCGCCCGCCGGCTGTTCCGGCTCCTGGGTCTGATACCCGGACCGGACGTCTCCGTTGCGGCGGCCGCCGCCCTCGCCAACCTCCCCGCTGGTCGTGCGGGACCTGAGTTTCCGCTTCCTCCGCCTGATCATCGAGATACGCGACGGCCAGTTCGCCCTGCGGCCCTGGATGGACCCCACGGTCGCGGAATCGGCTCGAATCCGCGGCCGCGCCGCCGGATACACCGGTGACCGACTCCTCGTCTTCGTGGAGGCCGCAACCATCTGTGCCGCGCTCGACGCGAAGCGAACACACCGGCCCGAACGCGTCGGCGCCGTCGATACCACAACCGCTGGTGGCGACGACGAAGCCGCCGAGACCGCCTGGCTGAGTCATGTCGCGCTCGCGCTGCGCGGACGCCGCCTTGCGTGAGCCACGATGGCTCAGTCGTGTCCGGCGCCCTCCCGGGCTCCGCAGATCCGCCAGTTGCCGTCCTCCTCGACCAGCGTCACGACGTCGGCGTAGGTGCTGACCTTGCCGTCCTTGCGGAAGCTGGATTCGATTGTGACCTCGGCCGTCCGCTCGGCCTCCGTGACGCTGAGGATCTTCACGCGCACCAGCTCTCCGGAGCCTCCCGGACAAAGGTCTTCCCGCCGGTATACAGGATCAGCCGGCGGTACTGGTCGCAGAGTTGGTCGGTCATGGCGGCGGTGTTGCCTTCCTTCGCCGCCGCCACGTAGGAGACCACGGCCTCCTCCGGTCCGCGCTCCGGCCGAAGACCGAGGCGAGCGCCAGCACCAGCACCAGCACCACGACGAGGGCGAGCACGAGCACAGCCCCACCCACGAGCAGCACCGCCGGTTTTGGCCCAACTCGATCCGTGGTCCGCGCCGTCGCGGCGGGCGGTTCGCCGTCCGGCGATGCCGCATCGGACGGACCCGCATGCTGCTCGCGCACAATTGGACCTCCCTTTCGCAGCCGTTGAACTGGTCCGCGTGGGTGGTGAAGGACCCACGCGGACCGGTGTTCAATGGACTTCTGAGCTGTTGCGTTCGGGCGTAAGGAATAGGCCGTCGCCAAGGTCGGCGACATCGTCGTCTGGAAACCCGTCCCTCGGCGAAGTTCCGCATCCCTCGCGCCGGGCGTGACGCGTTCGTCGCCGCCGGGAAGTTCACCGCCCCACTGACACCGGGACTTCGGGCCATCACTGCCAAACACAACGTCGGCGGGGGAGTCTCTGGGATCCCGGCACCGCTGTTTCTGTTTCCGGCATTGCGGAGCAGCAGCCGACGGCTGACCGCACGTACCGATCAGTGCTTTTCAACCTCGATGCACCGGGCCCGGATCCTGTCGTCCTCACGAGCAGATTTGCGCAAGCTGGCCCTCAAGGGTGCCCCGCGCCCGTGCGGTGACTCAACGCAATCTGTCGTGTGAGTGTGGGCACCGGTCGGCATTGACGCCCGGCCGGTGCCGGCATCTCATCCGAAGCACTGGTACCAGTAGCTCCAGTCGTTCCTCCACCACTGCCAATGCTTGCAGTAGGTGAGGTGGTCAGAGCCCACAACACTGATTCCGGTTTCGCCCGATAGCATGCCTTGGACTCCCCAGAAGACGTCGTGACCGCCCAGCGACCACCAGCCCTCCCAGTCCTCGTCGCCCGGGTAACGCTGCCAAGCGTGGTAGACGATGCCGTCGCCGCCTACACCGAACTCTTCCAATCGCCCGTCGTACGGGAACTGTCCCCCGTTCTCGATCGGCCACCGGTACGGGTAGATCTCAGTCCCACACTTGAATCTGCCCCTACGGCTTCCCGCGTAGTGGACAAACGTATTGTCAGGGTTGCACTCATTGGCCTGGATCACCGTGGACTTCGCGGTCGCGGTCGCGGCCGCGGCCGAGGACGGAGCGGCGGCTACGCCGGTAGCCAGCAGGGTTGCGGCGAGCACGAGTGGCGGCCCCCACGACCAGCGTTTGTGAAGCCACCTCGACGGTGCGGATGTGGACAATCGTGGTGTCATGAGCATGCCCCCCAATCAGCGCCCTGCACGTGCGGCCTGACGCACCGAACAGCATCACCGGCCGCGCAATCCGTCACACATCCGGCTGGTATCGGCGCGAGACGATCCTGAAAGTTCCGACGCGGCGGGCAGCAGTTCGTGCAGCGACGGACCCCTACGCGTCGGTGTACACGTGCAGCGTCAACCCGGTGCAGGAATCGGGCGGCGGGTCGATGGCCCGGAACGCCGCTGCGGCATGTTCGTAGGAGGTATCCGACCGCAACGAGGACAGTCCCGTCATGACTATCGCGACAATGCTCGGGCCGGTTACCGCCAGCCTGCTGGAGACTCGGATGCCGATGCGTATGACGTGTCGTCCCGGTCGGGGTGACTCCCTGGGCCACCACCGTGTGTGAGCAGACGACGAGGCCGGATAGGACTGTCATGGTGAGGCCGAACGCGCCCGCGGCGTTGGTGACTGTCTGGCCGAGGATGGTCGGCGTCGAGTAGATCGTGACAACCACCGTTGAGCAGGCGGCGAAGCCATGGCCGACGAAGGTGATCCGCTGTGGGTCCGCGCTGCTGATGGGGCCTTGTCAGTGGCGAGCGTGTCCGTGGCGGCCGGTGGGGTCGCCAGTGAGTGCGGTGCCGTCGGGTGATCGCTGTGCTGGTCCGGCCGGCACCGACTGCCCGGTGGCGCTGTTCGCGACGACTGTCACGGTGTAGGCGGTGCCAGCGGTGGCCCCGAGTACGCGGGTGGTGCCGGTCGGCGGGCCCGGCGAGGCGGTCGCGGTGTACCAGGTGATACCGGTAGTGGTGCCCGGCGGTGTCCGGGACATGATGATCGACGAGGTGCCGGCGACCGCGGTGACGTTGGTCGGCGCCAGCGGCGCAGCGTGGCGGCGGCCGGTCCGCTCGCGGCGCCCGCCCCGGCGGCGTTGCGGGCGCAACCCAGTGCAGACATAGATCCTGTCGAACAAGTTTGAATCTTGGTCGGCAATCCTCCGACAACGGAGCACACGACGAGCACACCAAGATCCATTGCCGGATGGCGGGATCAGCAGAACTGCAGGTCAACGCGCTGTTGTGGTTTGATCAAGCGCCAAATGCAGCGGATTAGGAAACCGTTGCTCTATCCGTCGCCCGAATTGCCAGCTTCGTGCCGCTCACCGAAGCCCGATCCCGTCCGTCCCCGACGGCCCTGAGCAACGGTTTCCAACCGTTGCTCAGAGCACAACCAGCCATCGACCCAGCCGTGCAGCGGCACCCGCTGCGTCACGGCATCTACGTCGCCATGGCCTCAAGTCCGCCGCCACGGAGTGACCCGTCCATCCAGTCCGCAGGGAGCCAAGCGTGTCCAACGGCTGCAGAGCACCCCACGAGCACCCCATCATCCACTATGGACATGAAAATAGCTCCGATCCGGCACTGAATGCCAGGTCAGAGCCTTGATCATGAGTGCGCCGCCAGGGACTCGAACCCCGAACCCGCGGATTAAGAGTCCGCTGCTCTGCCAGTTGAGCTAGCGGCGCTCACTGGAACCGGGGAGAACGATAGCACGGGCATGAAAACGGCTCCCAACCGGTACAGCAGCACA
>WNGF01013197.1_pt1 | contig 12606 bp, 8 predicted proteins | sample 5400641 | NCBI WGS metagenome assembly WNGF01 (sample SAMN13153371, study PRJNA577476) | soil metagenome | isolation source: 80 cm soil or saprolite under grassland replicate 2 | place: USA:California | collected 2016-06-15
CAGCATTGCCGTAAGGCGAAGCGTTCTCGATCTCCAGCGCCTTGTCGAGGTCCTTCGCGCGGACGATCGCCAGCACCGGCCCGAACACTTCTTCCTGAGCGATCCGCATGTCGGGAGTGACGAAGTCGATTATCGTCGGCCCGACGTAATAGCCGTTCTCCTTGCCCTTCACAACAGTTTTACGTCCATCGACCAGCACCGACGCGCCTGCCTTCTCCGCCTCGGTGATGTAGCGCTCGATTCTCTCTTTCGCCTCGGCGGAGATCACGGGGCCGAGGTTCTCCCCCGGAACGACCTTCTTCGCGTAGTCGATCATTCGCTGGATGATGTGATCGGTCTCAGAGACAGCGACCATCACTGAGGCCGCCATGCAGCGCTGGCCGGCGCAACCCGACATCGACGCCACAACATTGGAGGAAGTCATCTCCAGATCGGCGTCGGGCATCACGATGAGATGATTCTTCGCTCCGCCGAGCGCGAGGACGCGCTTGAGATTCGCGGTTCCTCGGCGATAGACTAGCTTCGCGACCTTGGTGGAACCCACGAAGCTGATGGCGTCGATGCCCGAATGGTCGCAGATGGCTTCGACGACGTCTTTTCCGCCATTTACAACCTGGAAAACGCCCTCCGGAAGCCCAGCCTCCCGCAGCAGCTCGGCGATTCGCATGCTGCTCAAGGGGACGAGCTCCGACGGCTTGAGGATCATGCAATTCCCCAGGGCGATCGCATTCGGGATCGTCCAGTTCGGCACCATGTTGGGGAAGTTGAACGGCGTGATCGATGCGACAACACCGATCGGGAATCGCTCGATCCTGCATTCGACACCCCGGCTCACCTCGAGAACTTCGCCCGCGGCAATCTGCGGCAGCGAGCAGGCGAATTCCGTGAGCTCCATCGACTTAAGGATCTCAGCCTTTGCCTCGCTGTAGACTTTCCCGTTTTCCTCGGTGACCAGTGCCGTCAGGGATTCAATGTCGCGCTCGAGGAGGGTTCGGTATCTATAGAAGACCTGCACCCGCTCCTTGATCGGCAGCGCAGACCAGCCCGGGAAGGCTGCTCGCGCGGAGGCTACGGCTGCGTCGACGTCTTCGCGGGACGAGAGCGGTACGCGTGAAATGACCGACCCGTCGGCGGGGCTGTAGACGTCCAAATACGAATGGTCGCCGGCCACGAACTGGCCGCCGACATAGTTCCGAACTTCAGGGTATTTCATGCCTCTCCATCGAGGGTGGTACTGTCTGCAAACTGTCATTGAAACCATAGCCGGGCAAGGGATTAGCGTCGCGCCGGGAACGTGGAGACGAGGTTTGATTTGGCGATGCTGATGCCAGTATTGGGGTCTTCCGGCATTTCCGGGAAAGAGGCGGAACAACAACAGAAGCGATCTGAGATACCAGTCGTTCTAGAGCCCAGATCCCAGATTGAACTACCGCAGTGACCGTTCAGCGCGATGAACGGTCATTTGGTTTTTAGATCGGGATCTGGTTTCTGAAACAACCGGAATCTCGGATCATTTCTTTTGTTTGGAAGATTAACCCCGGTTTTTCCGGATGAACCCAGTATTGGCATTAGCACAGAGGGGATTGGGCCGACGCAACGAATCACGAATGCCAATGCTGGCATCGACATCCCCAAATCAAAGCTCGTCTCCACATTCCACCCCAGCTCGGCGGTGGCAACTGCCGATTCGCCCGTCTATCTTGCCCATATGATAGTTCTCCGCCGGCGAAGGAAGCGCAGAGAGGCCGAAGTCGAAGCGCGGATTGCGGCGGTTCTCGCCGAAGTCGGTCCATTGCTCAGGATCGAGCACTCGCCGATCGAAATCGCAGAATACTCCCACTCCACGGGGCGGCTAGTACTGAGAATCGATGGAAGCTGCCCCGATTGCGAGCTCTCGCCGGCGACGTTCATGCCGGCGATCGAAGCGCATCTCAAGCAGCGCGTACCCGAGGTGAATGAAGTATCAGTGATAGGTCAATGACACCGAACCTCCAGGAGCGCGTGAACGCCGCGCTCTCGACCGTTCGCAACAATCGACTTGGCATCAACGTCCTCGAGGCAGAGATGGTGCGCGACGTCGCCACAGCTCTCGATGGAAAAGTGCGATTCACGCTGCTGCTGGCGCCGAGTGATGATGCGACGATTGTGCGCGACGTGCGACAGGTCGTACAGCAGCTCGACGGAGTAACCGATGTGCGCGTCGACGTAAAGGACTCGACGCAAGGCAGAGCGACGCAGTCGGACGCGGGCTCCGCGGGAGCCACGAAACCGAAGCCGCGGACGCTCCCTGTAATAGGTCAGGAACCGTCGTCGAAGCGGGCCGCAGTTCCGGCACCCACGCCGGTGACCTATCCCCACCTCGGCAAAATCATCGCGATCTCGAGCGGCAAGGGCGGGGTGGGGAAGTCCACTGTGGCGAGCAATGTCGCGATCGCCATGGCGAAACAAGGTGCACGAGTGGGATTGATGGACGCCGACATTTATGGTCCAAACCTTCCGCGAATGATGGGTGTCAACGTGCCGCCGCGGGTGGAAAACGAGAAGATGATTCCTCTCGAGGCTCACGGCGTGAAGATGATGAGCCTCGGCTTCATCATCGAGCGCGATCAGCCTGCGATCTGGCGCGGGCCGATCATCATGAAGATCATCACACAGTTTGTGCGCGACGTGAAGTGGGGCGAGCTCGACTTTTTCCTGGTGGACATGCCCCCGGGGACCGGCGACGCCCAGCTCTCGCTCGTGCAGGCTACGCGAGTGGCGGGTGCGTTGATCGTGACGACTCCGCAGGAAGTCGCCATCGGCGATGCTCTTCGTGGCGCGAAGATGTTTGAGCGAGTCGACGTTCCGGTGCTCGGGGTCATCGAGAACATGAGCTGGCTGGAGTGCGCGAACTGCGGCGACAAGACGGCGATCTTCGGATCAGGCGGAGGCGCGCGGCTGGCCGTCGAGCTCGGCGTTCCACTTCTCGGACAGATACCGTTGTATCCGCCGGTCCTCACCGGCGGCGACACGGGGTTGCCCATCGTTGTGGGAGAGCCGGGATCAGCGGCAGCTCTGGCGTTGACGAAGACGGCCGAGCGAATCGCGGCGATGTACAACGCACCAACCCACTGAGCACCAACCCACTGAGCACCAACCCACTGAGCACCAACCCACTGAATCTTTCGCCGGGACAAATCATGAAACTGACTGCTGTCTTTGCGCTCGCTACGATCGGCTGCGCCTCCGCCGCTCCCGTGGTGACGTCCCCTCCCACCGGTCTGCCTGCGAGCGTGACCGGGGATGAGACAGTAAACGTCCGGCTCGCGCCCGAGTCTGATGCAATGCAGTCAGTGATCAAGGCCGACCAGGAGAAGGTCTGGGCGCTCTTACCCGACATTTACGAGAAGCTCGGGATCGGCGGCCAGGTGCTCGACGGCGAAGCACGCAGGTTCGGCACGCAGAAATTCACGAGTAGAACGATCGGCGGGATGCGGATCAACGAGCTCGTGCGGTGCGGGAACGATGCAGCTGGTCCGTCGGGCGGGATGTATCGAACGAACTTGTCGATTGTGACTTCGGTGGAAGGAAGAATCGATGGAAACACTTCGATTTTCACGCAGATAGAGGGCTATGCGACGCCCGCCGAGGGAACGAGCACCGAGCCGGTGCGTTGCGTGTCGAACGGAAGACTGGAAAAAAAGATTCGAGAGCTGATCACCGAACGTCTGCGCAGTTGATCCTGCGTGCGAGAATCGGCACTGCTCGTTGCGCCGGCTATCGCCTCTTCCTCGAACCTCGTATTATCGCCGTGCTGCAGCGGCCGAGGCTCAGCTCGATGAGATAGCAAAGTCGCTCCGGGCGTGGGCTCGGAAGTACCGCGTCAAGTTGAAACGTCATGTGGAGACTGGTCCGGCGGGCGAGGCCCGGAGGAGAAGAAAATGCGCCGGGATAATCGACATCAGCGGGAGCGATCCCAAGACATGCTTCCTGATCGGGAAACAGGGCAGAAACTGCCTCTATGATTGCATTCCCGGGATCATCAGCGGGCTCGAGTTCTGAACTTCCGAACGGACGAGGAGACGATGTAGTGGGCGGTAGTGACCGTGTGGCAGGGCGACGTTCCCCGCTCAGGGATCAACGGCGCCCGGCCATCCTCCTCGCTGCAATCAGCTCGGCGCGTCCGGGCTTGTCACCAAGCGCTGCAATCTCGGCGAGCTGCGCGTAGTACTTTTTCGCCTTGGCCCGATCGCCGGCTGCCTCGGCTGCCTTAGCAGCGCCAGCGACAGTCCTGAACCGGCGAGGCTCGACGCTTAGAGTTTTCTCGAAATCCTTCAGCGCCTCGGCCGGCTGATTCAGCTCGAGCAGCATTTCTCCCAACATCTCACGTGCGGGGGCAATCGGGCCGGGAGTGATCGCACTCTTGTCGGTTGCGTCCTCACGCTCGGCAGCCTCGCGCATCGTGGCAAGCGCTTCGTCCTTTCTTCCTTCGGCGAAGTAAAGCCAGGCCGACGCGCCGCGAATCTGAATCTCGGTCTGCCCGGTCCAATACTTCTCGTTCTGGCGAGCCAGCTCGTCGCGAAGTCGTTGAAGCTCGGCGATAGCGGACTTTGCGGTGGCGGTGTCACCGATGCGTGCAGCGCCGACGGCGCGAGCGAAGTGCGTGATCGCATCGGCTTGGGCGAATGAGGTTTTCTGAGCGGCAAGATGGGCCGCATCCTGCCATGCTCCGCGCTCGAGCGCGTACCGCGCCGGCATTGCGGCCATCGCGAAATAGCCCGCCACAGGAGGAGCCGCTGACGCCGGCTTCGTCGGATCGAAGCGCGACACCATCTGGGGAATACTCTCGAGGAGATCGTGGGCGGCATGGTCCTGGCCGGTCTGAAGATACGCGTACATCATGTAATCGCTGGCGTGCAGCTCCTCCGCCCCGGATTTGTCTTGACGTGCCACGGTGGTCGACTTGCGGTTCGCATCGATGGACTCCTGCCAAGACCCCACGCGCGTGAACGTGTGGGACGGCATGTGCAACGCGTGCGGCACCGATGGAGCAATGATCGAATAGCTGCTGGCGGCGTGAAGTGCGCGCGATGCGAGGGGCGGGAAGTCGTAGGTGTGGATGATGTAGTGCGCGAGCCCCGGATGATTTGGATACTTCCGCGCGAGATGCTCGAGAATCGCACCGGCCTGGAGTTGATTTGCATAGGTCTTGTCGGCAGGATCGGCGGATATTGCGAGTGAAAGCGCGTAGAAGATCGACGCCTCCATATCCTCGGGATAACGAGCAGCCAGCGCGCTCATCGCGTCGCGATACGCCACGAGACGCGTCCGCTGATCGATCGACTGCGCGTTCTCATAGAGCAGCGCTGCCGCTGCGCCATAATCCTTCTCGCGTTGAGTGCCGCTCCCCGTCGTCCTTCCCCGCTGGACGGCGTCGAGCCCGCTTTCGATCTGCCTGGCCGGCTTGATTCCAGTCGCGAACGGATTCCCCCACGCGCTCAGAGCCATGCCCCAGTACGCAATTCCGCAAGTCGAGTCTGATTTCACAGTCGCGTTGAAGCCTTCGATTGCCCGCCGGAACTCGAACGAATGAAGAAGGGCTACGGCGCGATTGAAGATCGGCTGCGCACTTGCGTTGCAGGACGTAGCGAAATGAACTGTGCCGAGCTTCTGCATCGGTGGGGTTTGCTGTGCCCGCAGCCCGAACGCGACATTCGACAGAGCGAGAACAACGGTAAGAGATATTCGACTCATCATGATCTCCGGACCGTACCTGATAAGGCCTAACCAGAAGTTAATTGCTCAACGGTCAAGGCGTCTCGAATCGCCTCGAGATAAGCGTATCCAAAACGCTCATCAGGCTCCAGGTAGGCGCCCTCGGCCCACTCGTTCCACGCGTTGATGAAGATCAGACGGTGCTCTTTCGGCTCGCTGCTGATTGAATCCACGAGCTGGTTGAGCCAGTAATGAAAGCGGTCGGGGCTCGCGCCTGTCACGATCCGCGCTCGATGACCATATCGGGCAGTGTTATCCCAGTCGACGAAGGCTCCGGGGTAAGTTCGCATTCCACGGACAGGCCGCCACGAAATGGCCCTTCGCCAGAGCTCATCGTAGTCGTGAACCCTCGTCCTGCGGGGCAGCTTGTACCGCAACGTCCTCAACGAGTCCGCGAGTGGAGAGGGAAGACCACGAAGAAATCGGCTCAGCGAAATGCGACTGAGGATCGCGTCGTCCGAACGAGGGATGAACATCGCAGCCGCCGGCTGACATTCCACCACGGCATCGAAGTGACGCAGGAAACGATCGTCGACGAACGTGAAGAGCTGCATCGCGACGAAATGCACACCGGCAAGTCCGCGCCGCTCCGCCTCACCGCGCCAGAAAGCGAGCAGCTCTCCAACATCGGGAATCAGGTGGGGATTGTAGATCAGAAAAACCGGCTTGCCATCCACTTGCACATACCGACTGTCGGACCACGCGGTGAACAGATACTCGAAGTGCGCCATCCACGAGCTGCGCGCTGCCGAGTAGGTCTGCTTCACTAGTACGCCGCTCGCGTTTCTGACGCCGTTCCATCTGCGGGACCATGACGCATTGACCCAGGCAAGACAGAATGGAAAGTCGAGCTCCGCGTGCGCGATGAAGAGGTCAGTCGGTCGCTCGAGGAGCCGCCGCCCCTCGAACCAGTAGTGATAATGGCAAAATCCCGAGAGGCCAAACCGCTTCGCGAGATCGATCTGCCAGCGAAGCACTTCTACATCCGTTAGATCGTAATAATTCCCCTCGAGCGGCACTCTCGGCTGATAGTGCCCATCGAACATCGGCCGAGCGCTGCGCACGTTCACCCAATCGGTGAAGTCATCGCCCCACCAGCGCTCGTTCTCGGGGATCACGTGAAACTGCGGCAGATAATAGGCGATCAACCGCGCTTTCAGCCCTCGCTCGGCACCGATTCCCGAAGTCAGAGAAGGCAAAATGTTTTCAGCGCCTGTGCAACTGCCTGATCCATGTTCAGATACTGGTAGCTGCCAAGCCGCCCGCAGAAGAGAACGTTGTCGAGGCTCCGCGCATCCTGGACGTAGCGCTGATAGCGAGCGCGCGTCTCGCGCATCGGAATCGGATAGTACGGCGTTGTGTTACCGGGCACGTGCGGCTGCGGATACTCATAGGAAACGGTCGTCCCGGGAGACTCATGCCCAGTCAGAATCTTGAATTCACAGCTTCGTGTGTACGGGCGATCGTCGGGATAGGTAACGACGCCGGTTTGCTGAACGCGATCGGTTGCATGGTGCCGGAGGTCGAATCGCAGGCTGCGATAGGGCAGGGCACCATGTCGGTAGTCGAAGAATCGGTCGATGGGTCCGGTGTAAACGAGTCGCCGAAAGCGCAGACCGCGCACGATCTCATGAAAATCGGTGCCCAACGTCACTTCGATGTTAGGGTGCGCAAGGATCCGCTCGATGAGCGACGTATATCCGTCGCGCGGCATCCCCTGGAACCGATCGGTGAAGTATCGGTCGTGGTAGTCAACTCTGATGGGAACGCGTCCCGTCACCGACGCATCGAGCTCCTCCGGGGAGAGTCCCCACTGTTTCATCGTGTACCCGGCGTAAACCCTGTCGCGCAATTCTGCTGCGGCACGACGAAGAACCGGGTTCCCGCTCTTCGTCAGGCGCAGGACGGGTACGCGTGCGCCCAACCCGTAGTCGCCGAGCAAGGCTGCCGTAACCGAGCGTGCCCGCGCTTGCGTGAATAACTGAGCCAGGCTCGTGAGATTGATCGGAAGAGGCACCAGCTGATTGTCGATCCGCGCGCACACCCTGTGGACATAAGGGTGCCATTCCGTAAAGGCGGAAAGGTAGCTCCATACCTTCTCGCTATTCGTGTGAAAGATGTGCGGCCCGTATGAGTGAATCATCACGCCGTGCTGGTCGATCTCATCGTGTGCGTTACCCCCAACGTGTCCACGCTGCTCGACCACCAACACTTTCCATGACAACACTCGCGCTGCGCGTTCCGCGATGACAGCGCCGCTGAATCCCGCACCGACGACGACAAGGTCGAATTTCATGGAACGCGACGAGACGGCCGGATCACTGGCAATCGTTGTCGAGCCTCATCAGAAGCGCGTGGGCGATTCGATCCATCTCCCTTTCCCGGTCTTCAGCGCAACCCGGAGGATTCCACACGCTCAGCATTCGCGTCGCGGCGCAGGGGATGTGGTCCAGAGCCGCGAATACCATTTGCAGCCTCGCGAGCCGCTCGCGAATTAGCCGCTCGGAAAAACCGCGGATTTCCCTCGGTGGATCGCATCGCGAAAGCGTGCGCTCGACTAGCGTCTCGAGAGGAGCGTCAACCCGGACAAGGAGATCGGGCAGCGGAAGCGCAGCAACGAAGCTTTCCAGATCTGTTCGCGACGGCACGGTGGTACCCGAGAGCGCGAGGTCGAGCGATCCCATCAGCCCCTCGTCGACGATGCAAATGGAATTGCCGTTGCGACGTCGCAGCGAGTGTTCACCTACACGTCGGACAATGGCGTAGAAGCGCGACGCCCTCCAGAACGTGCTTCCCGTGCCGGGGCGCAGGCCTCGCCAGGCGAGCCGGAGGGATGGCGAGACCGCCGGCCAGTCGCCGAGGATTGGAACAAGCATCAATGGCGTTCGAAACGCGTTGCCGATGGTGACGAAAGCCGACGAGCTGGGCGATGAGTGATCCGTGATTCGGCGACCGTTGGCCCGAAGGCGTTTGGCGACGCCAACAGCAAGCGTTGTCTTTCCGGCACTGCTGGGCCCGATGAATTCGATGATCAAGCGGCACCCTTTGTCGTAGTGCTCCGTCGCGGTGGCCAACCCGGCAGGTCTCCGTAAACCCGAGCCACTGCACGCTCGGCTTGTTTCCGCGCATCAAACCGTGCACGGGCGGCTTCCTGCGCTGCCCAACCGATTTCAGTCCGACGACGGGGGCTTTGCAGGAGCTCCACGACGCCGTTGAACAGTTCGTCCGCGTCACCCTGAGCCGCTAGGATCGAGTCAATGCCGGGGCGGACCATTTCTTCAATGGCGGGAGTCCGAAAGCACACGACCGGTTTCGCCATCGCCATAGGCTCGACGACACTTTTAGCGATCCCCTCCGCGTAGGCAGTTGGGACCACGACCACGTCCGACGACGCGTAGATCGCCGCAATGTCGTTCCGAAAACCGGTCCAGCGCACGAGACCATCGTCCGCCGCGCGATGTACGATCGAAGGGTCGAGGGCGTCGGGATGACCGGGATCCTCCGGCCCGATGAGAACCGCCTGACCGGCAATGCCAGCATCGCGCAATCGACTGGCGACATACAGGAAAGTCTCCACGCCCTTCGAGCGAAGCAGGCGGCCCGCGACCATCGTGATCACTGGAACGCCAGGCGGAATCTCCAATTCACGCCGGAATGACTCGATCTCGCCGTTGGAAATCGCTTTGGGATTGAATTCGGCAGTGTCCACGCCGGTGGAGATGGCGATGACCGATCGTTCTCGAAGTGCCAGGCCTCGCTCGAGAAAAAGACTCCGATCGTATGCATTCACGAACCAGTACCTGAACACCTTCGGGCGAACGTAACGAAGTCCAGCCTCGACAATTGCGCGGAGAAAACGGATTCGTGGACTCCTCGAGTCGGACCAGAGGATTCCGGCGCCTTCCACAGTGTTGATGATGGTCGGAATGCCGGCCCTGATCGCCGCAAGAGCGCCGTAGAGATTTGCCTTGACGGTAAAATTCTGTACCACGTCGAAGCGCTGAAGAATGAACGCCCTTCGAAGCTCGCGGATAAGGGAAATGTCATGGAGCGGCGATACAAAGCGCTCGTAAGGGACAGCGATGTGATTGACGCCGATGGCCCGAAAGCGAGGGACGAATGGGCCGGGGGCCGAAAGAACGGTCAGCTCAGCGCCTGCCTCGAGAAGCACCTCGATCAGGTGATGGTAATACAGCCACGCCGTCGAATCATCGGGAACGACAAACCCGATGCGAAAGGGTTTCAAGGCAATAGCTCCCGGTCCCTGCGGGACCCAATGAAAGCAACTTTGGGTCCCATAGCACCGGCCGGCCAACTAAGGCTTGGCCGGCACCTCGATCAATTTCATTCCACGACCACGAAGCATTTCGTTGAACGCCGGCAAATCGCTCTGAATCACGCCGTCGAGCGAGCTCCGGGTTTCCCGCACCTGATTCGCCAACAGCTGCTGCACCTCGCGCTGCTGCGCCGTGGGCGCGAAATCGGACGAGGCGACTCCGCCCGCCAGATAACTGAGCTGTCCGCCGAGCTTAACCGGGTAGCGCACCTCGTCCTGACCGCGACCCGTCATGCGCAGATCGAGAATGTTCTGCTCTACCGCGATGAGCTTCTGCTCGAGCGCGTCCGCCCGAGGGCGGAGGTCTCCGGGTCCCGACAGACGTTGCAGCTGCAGGCGCAGCAATTCAATCGTCCCGAGGATGTCCGCGACTGAATTCAGGTCGGTCTGGAGGGCGAGAAGCATCGCGTTCGAGGCCGAGACATCCTGATCCGTCGCATTGCCGTTTGGATCCTTTCGCACTCTCAGCGGCTGAGTGTACGATTTCCCGTCAACGGTGAGCTTCACCGTGTATGATCCCGGCGGCATCAGCACCGACACCCGCCCCACTCCAGGCGCGCTTCGCGTGCTGTCGCGGTCCAGCTGAAACTCGGCGTTGTACAACGGCCGGGTGCGCAGCCGCGCGAGCTTGGTCGAGTCGTTCCGAAGATTCCAGTAAACCCGATTCAAGCCCGACTTTCCGGTCGCGCGCATCGTGCGGATAGTCTTTCCAGCCCTGTCGACAATGGCGATTGAAGCGGCAGTCGCCCCGCTGTCGGGATGTGCGGACCTGAGCCAGTAGTTGATCGCCGCACCGTATGGTGGATTCGTGCCCGCCGTCGGATCGTCGATCGTCGCGTAGTTCCCGGCGACGTCCTCGAACCGGTACGCAGCCCTCGGAGCGAACAGGTGTGCGCTCGACGCGGTGACTGCCGGCGTCAGGTTCTGGAGCGGACTCAAGTCATCCAGAATCCAGAAGCCACGTCCATACGTCGCAATCACGAGATCGTTGAACGCCTCCTGGATCACGAGTCCGTATACTGGCGCGTGGGGCAGATTCATCTGCAGCGGCCGCCAGCTGTCGCCGTCGTCGAACGAGACGAACAACGAGTTCTCCGTTCCGAGATAAAGAAGTCCGCGCCGAACCGGATCCTCGCGAATAATGTGAGCATAGCTCAGTGGACTCTTCGAAATCCCGGTGACGATCAGCTTCCATGTATTCCCGAAATCCTTCGTCCTGTACACCCACGGATCGCGGTTATTCTCCTGGTGCGCATCAACGATCAGATATGCCGACGCAACGTCGTACCGCGACGGCTCGATGTGACGCACCGATCCCCACATTGGAATTCCGGGAATGTTCGCAGTGACATTCGTCCACGTCTTGCCGGCATCGCGTGACAGGTGGACCAGCCCGTCATTGCTACCCGTCCAAATCACCCCCGGCTTCACGCGTGACTCGGCGATCGCGTAAACGACGCCTCCATACTCGACGCCGATGTTGTCCGGCGTGAGCCCGCCTGAGATCTGCTGCTTCGATTTGTCGTTTCGCGTGAGATCGGGACTGATGACCCGCCAGGTCCGGCCGCCATTCGTTGTCATGTGGACGAACTGACTTCCGATGTAGACACGGTTGTGATCGTGCGGCGAGATCGTGAAGGGGGCGTCCCACACAAAGCGATAACGGAGATCGGCTGCGGGATGACCACCGGTGCTGAGCGGCCAGACCTCGACGTTCTGACTGTGCCGAGTTCGAAGATCGAAGCGGACTACGATTCCGCCGCGGCTGCCTGATCCCGACGCGGTTGACCAGACGATGTTTGGATCGACCGGGTCAGGGGTCGCCCACCCGCTCTCTCCACCGTCCACGCCGTGCCATTCGCTCCGCGCGATTGTGTTCCCCGAGCGACTGTTGCTCGGACCGCGATACGATGGGCCGTCCTGCTTGTTCCCGTAGACGTAGTACGGAACGCGGTTGTCCACCGTCACGTGATATATCTGCGCGATTGGCAGCTGCACTCTCAGCCATGTGCGGCCACGAGTAGTGGAGATCGAGATTCCGCCGTCGTTCGCTACAGCCATCCGGTTTGCGTTGGTGGGGTCGATCCACATGTCGTGGTTGTCACCGCCTGGCGTGCTGAGCCCCGGGGGTCGGAGAGCAGTCGACTCGGCAGGGATTCGTGCCGCCGCAGCCGCGGCAGCGGCAGCAGTCGCAATCCCGCCTCCGCCCGCACCGCCGAAACCAGCGGCGGTGCTGGTGCCTCCTCCGTCGATCGAGCGGCTGAACGTGGCGCAGAGAAAATACGTCTCGTCGGGATTGTCAGTCGATACAGCCATTCGCGTGTAGTATGGCTGACGGCAGGCAAGATTTCTGTCATAGCTCACCACCCGCCAGCTCTTGCCGCCGTCGTCCGAGCGCCACAGCTCGCCATTGTCGGTGGGCTGGCCGTGAAACGGAACGCCGTCGCCGGTCTCGATCAACGCATAGATGCGGTCCGGTTTGGATTGAGCGACGGCGAGCCCGATTTTCCCGATAG
>WNGF01019476.1_pt1 | contig 12604 bp, 7 predicted proteins | sample 5400641 | NCBI WGS metagenome assembly WNGF01 (sample SAMN13153371, study PRJNA577476) | soil metagenome | isolation source: 80 cm soil or saprolite under grassland replicate 2 | place: USA:California | collected 2016-06-15
CTCCCAGGCGACGAACGCGGCCACGAGCGCGAGCCCGACGAGCAGCGCGATCACGATCTGCGGGCTCGCCCAGCCCACGCTGTTGCCGCGCACGAGGCCCCACACGATCCCGAACAGACCCGCGCTCACGAGCCCGAGCCCGGGCAGGTCGAGCCGGCCCTCCGGCCCGTAGCTCTCGTTCAGGCGCGAGAGGGCGAGCGGGACGAGCAGGACGCCGATGGGGACGTTCAGCCAGAAGATCCACTGCCAGGCGATCCCCTGGACGATGGCGCCTCCCACCAGCGGACCGAAAGCGACCGCGAGACCGGCGATGCCGCCCCACGCGCCGAGGGCAAGGCCGCGCTTCGCCGCCGGCACGGCGTTGGACAGGATGGTCAGCGTCAGCGGCATCACGATCGCGCCGCCGAGCCCCTGGAACGCGCGTGCCAGGTTCAGCGTGTCGACCGAGGGCGCGAGCGCCGCCGCGATCGAACCGAGCGTGAAGATCCCGATCCCGACGGCGAAGACCCGGCGGCGGCCGAACCGGTCGCCGAGCGCAGCCCCGGTCAGGAGCAGCACCGCGAACGTCAGCGTGTAGGCGTTGACCGTCCACTCCAAACTCGACAGGGACGCGTGCAGGTCCTCCCGGATCACCGGGATCGCGGTCGTGACCACGAGGTTGTCGAGCGTGACCATAAACAGCGCGATCGAGCTGATCGCGAACGTCCAGAGCGTCCGGCTGGCTCTCATCTCGCCTCCCTTGGCTCGTCGTTTGTGTCTTCGGTCGGGGGATGCTTGCCTGAGGGCTCTGCGCTCATGACGTGGACCTCGCTCTCTGCCGGATTCGACTTCTGGCGGAAGCGGCGGCCCGTCAGTCGAGCCGCCTCGATTGCGTCATCTCGGATGACCATGGGGCCATCGTGCTGCGACGAGCGCGGATTCGCGTCGTGGGCGCCCCCAGGTCTGAACCACAGTGATTTGGCGAGCCCACCGCTATAGAGGCGGCGGCGGGGCGACCGACGCGCGCGACTTGGCCAGCCCGGTGCAGTCGCTGTTCAGGAATGACCTCTGGAGTAGCCTGACCCGGTGAACATCGGTCACGAACGACGCAGCACGCAGGTGGCCGAGCAGCCATTCCCGGTTCAGCTCGACCTGCTCGAGCGCGACACCGAGCTGACGGCGGTGGCCGGCTTGATCGCCGCCAGCCCGGGCGGTGGGCGGCTGCTCGCGATCGAGGGGCCGCCCGGCATCGGCAAGACCGCCCTGATGATGGAGGCGAAAGCACTCGCTCAGGAGGCCGGTATGCAGGTGCTGGGCGGGCGCGGCTCCGACCTTGAGCGCTCGTTCTCTTACGGGTTAGTGCGGCAGCTCTTCGAGCCGTTGCTCGCCTCCCTGCAGGCGGAAGAGCGAGCCGACCTGCTCGCGGGCTCGGCGGCGCTCGCGGCGCCGCTCTTTGACCCGGCCCAGGTCGCGGCGGAGCCGGCCGCGGACTCGTCGCTGGCGACGCTCCACGGTCTCTATTGGCTGACGGCGAACCTCGCCGCGCGTCAGCCGCTCCTGCTCGCGCTCGACGACCTGCACTGGTGCGATCTGCCCTCGTTACGCTGGCTGGCCTACCTCCTGCCACGGATGGAGGGGCTCGGCCTCTTGGTCCTCGTCGGCCTCCGGCCAGCGGAACCGGGAGAGGATCCGGGCCTCATCGGGCAGATCGTCTCCGATCCGCTCGCCACAACCGTCCGGCCCGCTCCCCTGAGCACCGAGGCGGTCGCCCGGCTCCTGCGCGAGAGCCTCTCGCCCGAGGCTGACGATCCCTTCTGCGCCGCCTGCCAGGAAGCGACGGGCGGCAATCCGCTGCTCTTGCATGAGCTCGTGCACACGATCGCGGCCGAGGGCCTCGCACCAACCGAGGCGAACGTGCCCCGCCTGCGCGAGCTCGCAGCGCAGGCCGGTTCGCGCGCGGTCTCGCTTCGCCTCTCCCGGCTTCCGCCGGAAGCGACGACGCTCGCGCGGGCGGTCGCGATCCTGGGCGACGATGCCGATCCCCTCCAGGCGGCGGGGCTGGCCGGCCTGGACGAGCAGGCCGCCTCCGAGGCGGCCGCCGCCCTCGCGCGCGTCGACGTTCTGCGGCCGCAGCCGCCGCTCGGGTTCGTCCACCCACTGATCCGCGCGGCGGTCTACGAGTCACTCACACCCCTCGAGCGAGACAGCGGGCACGCACGGGCGGCGCGTCTCCTCGCCGACGCCGGCGCCGAGCCGGAGCGGGTCGCCGCGCACCTGCTCCGCACTCCCGCGGCCGCGGACGCAGAAGTCGTCGGGGCGCTGCGCGACGCCGCCCGCCGCGCCGGCTCTCGCGGTGCTTCCGAGAGCGCGGTCGCCTACCTTCGCCGCGCGCTCGCCGAGCCGCCGCCCGCGGCCGAGCGCGCCGACCTGCTGCTCGAGCTCGGCTCCGCCGAGGCGATCGTGAGCGGCGACGCCGCCGTCGAGCATCTCCGGGAGGCGCACGCGCTGATCGACGACCCGATCCGAAGAGCCGAGACCGCGCTGCTGCTCGGCCGCCAGCTCTTCCTCCTCCGCGGCAAGGAGGCGGACGCCGTCTACAACCAAGCGCTGGTGGAGCTCGCCGGCGCCGACCCCGAGCTCGAGCGCCTGCTCGAGTCCGCGCTCATCACCAGCACCATCTTCGTGCCGTCGCTGCACCGCGAGGCACTCGAACGGCTGGCGCGCGTCCGCAGCCGGCCCGCGCACGCGACGCTCGGCGAAAAGACCCTGCTTGCGCTGCTTGCCTATCACGATGCGCGGGCGGGCGCGCCGGCCGCGGTCGCCGTCCCTCTCGCGCGCCGCGCGCTTGCCGAGGGAACGCTGATCAAGGAGGAGCTCTTCGGCGCAACCTTCGTCCTCCCCTGCGCCGTGCTGGCGATGGCGGATCTGGACGAGGTTCTGGCGATCTACGAGGACTCACTCGCCGACGCACACCGGCGCGGGTCGACCTTCGCCTTCGCTATCACGAAGCTCTTTCGCGCGCAGACCTACGTCTTGCGAGGCGACCTGGGCGAGGCGGAGGCCGAGGCCCGCGAGGCGCTGGCGGCCGGCGAGGCGTGGGGGACGTCAGCCCGCTTCCTGGGCCACTCTGCCGCCTTTCTCGCCGAAGCCCTGATGGAGCAGGGCAAGCTCGACGAAGCCGCGGCCGCGCTGGCCCGCACCGGTATCGGCCAGTCCCTCCCCGAAGATGATTCGCGCCTGCTCTATTTCCCCGACATCCGCGCGCGCTTGCGCCTGCTGAACGGCGATCTGGTCGGCGGCCTCGAGGAGATGCTCGACACCGGTCGCCGCTTCGAGGCGGTCGGGAGCCGCAACCCTGCCTTCATCGCCTGGCGCTCGCCGGCCGCCCTCGCCCTGCTCCGGCTCGGCAAGCAGGACGAAGCCGGCCGGCTGACGAGCGAAGAGCTCGAGCTCGCACGAAACTGGGGTACCCCTCGGGCGCTCGGCGCAGCCCTGCGCGCGGCGGGATTGGTCGAGGGTGGCCAGCAAGGGCTCGCGCTCCTTCGGGAAGCGGTCGAGGTGCTCACGGACTCGCCGGCGAAGCTCGAGCACGCGAAGGCGCGCACCGAGCTGGGAGCGGCGCTTCGCAGAGCCAACCGCCGCTCGGAGGCGCGCGAGCAGCTTCGCCACGCGCTCGAGCTGGCGACGATCTGCGGCGCGACCTCGCTCGCCGCACGTGCCGAGAGCGAGCTCCTCGCCACCGGCGCGCGCCCGCGGCGCATCGCCCTGAGCGGCGTCGATTCGCTCACGCCCAGCGAACGCCGCGTCGCCGAGATGGCGGCCCAAGGCCCCACCAACCGCGAGATCGCGCAGGCGCTTTTCGTCACCCAGAGAACGGTCGAAGTCCACCTCACGAGCATCTACCGCAAGCTCGCGATCAGCTCCCGCTCGCAGCTCGCGGCCGCGCTCGCCGAACCGGCTCGCGTCTAGTTCCTCTTCGGCCGCCCCCTCTCTAGCGGTGGGACGACCGAAACACTGCGGATCGAATCTGGGGGCGCCCACGATGCGGGCGCAGCCTCGCTCGAGCACGATCGGATCCACGTTCGTGCATCCGTTCATCTCGAGAATTGGAGGTGGGAAGTGTTGACCGCGGCTAATCAATTCGGACATCGCGAGACCGACGGAATCGTCGTCGACCTGTTCTGGAACCGCCGCAACCTCAAGGATGAATTCCGCGTCCAGGTCGAGGACCGGCGCGAGGGAACCCGCTTCGTTCTCCACCCGGTGACAGGGAGAGAAGCGATCCAGGCCTTCTATCACCCGTTCGCGGCCGCGAGGGCCGCGTTCAACGGCAAGGCATGGGCGGCTTGAATGGAACGCCGGGCACGGCTCGGCGATCGGACAGCCAAGACGCGTGCCGGGGTCGACCGCCAGCTTCGCCACCTGGGGCCGCCCGCCGACCTGCGCGCGCTCTTGCACCACGGCGAACGCGGCGCACGCCACCGTACGTAGTCGTTCCGCCCACTCGGCCGCGTTAGCGCCACGCCGAGTGTCACAGCAACGCGCGGCGCCTCGTCTCAGAGGACGTCGCAGTCCACGGAATACGAAAGGAGAACACGATGCGAGTCTTCCTGGCAGGGGCTAGCGGTGCGATCGGCACCCGCCTAGTTCCCCAGTTGATCGATGCCGGACACGACGTGATCGGCAGCCACACCTCCCCCAGCAGCGGCGAGCGCGTCCGCGCGCTCGGCGCAAAACCGGTTGCGCTCGATCTCCTCGACGCACGCGCCGTGCGCAAGGCGGTGCGCGAGGCCAACCCGGACGCGATCGTGCACCAGGCGACCGCCCTGGCCAACGTGAAGTTCAGCCGCAACATGGACAAGGTGACCGCTAAGACCAGCGAGCTGCGAACGAAGGGCACGGACGCGCTGCTGGCGGCCGCGCGCGAGGCCGGCGTGCACCGATTCGTCGCGCAAAGCGTTGCCGCCTACTCCCGGTACGCCCGCGAGGGCGGACCGATCAAGACCGAGGACGATCCGCTCGACCCCACGCCGCCGAAGAACTTCGAGCAGACCGCCGCCGCAATGGCCTATCTCGAGCAGGCGGTCACCGACTCCGGCGGAGTCGCATTGCGCTACGGCGCCTTCTACGGCGCCGCCAACGACGGCACGATCGACCCGGTGCGCAAGCGGCAGTTCCCAATCGTCGGCGACGGCGGCGGCATCTGGTCCTGGATCCACCTCGACGACGCCGCCGCCGCAACCGTGCTCGCGCTCGAACACGACGGGCCGGGGATCTACAACATCGTCGACGACGACCCCGCGCCGGTGCGCGAGTGGCTGCCGGTGCTCGCCCAAGCCCTCGGCGCGAAGCCCCCGCGGCGCTTCCCCACCTGGCTCGCGCGGCTACTCGCAGGTGAGGCCGTGACCGTGATGTCCACCGAGGCGCGGGGCGCCTCCAACGCCAAGGCGAAGCGCGAGCTCGGCTGGACGCCACGCTACCCAACCTGGCGCACCGGCTTCTTCATCGCGTATGCGTCAAAGACGCCGGCACACGAACAAGCCTCTCAGCCCGCCACCGCGAAAGGGCGCGCGGCGGCGTAGGCGCGTGCAGTGGTCGGCCAGCGACGACAGGTCACGAGGGGGTGGGGGTGGCGGCGGTCGCCGGGCGCCGGCCTTACGCCGACTGCCCGCACCCCCTCCGCCCGCTCGCGGACGGGCGGGACTCACTGCCCGCAGCTCGACATCCCGCTCGAGGCGGCGGAGCTGATCGCCGGCTTCACGGAAGCTGCGTAGCAGCGGCCGGCCATCGGACCCAATGGGATACCTGGCCTAATCCCCCGCGAGATCCGCGCTACGGCTGGTTAGGAGCCCGAGCGCCGGCTCGCGGTGTCGGCCGTCAGCGCTGGAAACGGCATGGAGACGACCGGGTGAAACCGGGCGAAAAACCCTCCACTGGGAAATCTCGTTGTACGTGCTGGAGCCCGCATCGTCATACCGTTCAGGCGGTTATTCGAAGCCGCGTCGAAACGCTTTCGTCACACCTGTCACGCCGGAGGTCCTTCTCGAGGCGCGACGTTCCCGCTCACACCCTGAGTCGCCCGAGGGTCTGCACAGGCAGAGGTTCATCGCGATGATTAGTCGGCGTCACCGACTTCCTCAGGCGACACGAGGCGAGAAGGTTGCCGGTTGACCCCCTCTCTGTACAAGATCGTGAGGTGGTGAACGGAGGGGAGGCGCGGTGACGAGTATCCAGCCGGAGCTCTGGGTCGAGGGCCGAAGCGGTCGCGTTCTACGAAGCCGCATTCGGTGCAACCGTCCTTCACCGGGTCGGCGAGCTGGACGACATCGTCGCCCAACTCGGCGTCGGCGAGGCAGCGTTCTGGGTGGCGGCACCGTCCGCGACCATGAAGCGGCTCGCCCCCGCGCAATCGATGGCGCGACCAGCCGAACGCTGCTCGTGGTCGAAGACCCCGACAGCGTCGTCCAGCAGGCGGTCGCCGCGGGCGCGACGGAATCGTCCCCCTGAAGGGGTACGGCGCGGACGCTGCCTTCGGTCTTGGTGCACTTCAGCCGCCCGTTGCGGTACGCGCGCTTCGGTCAGGCGGCGTTCGGGACCAGATCGCGTAACCGGACCGCGGGGAACGTCAACCACTTGCGGTTCTCGCCCGCGCGGACGCGCGTTCTCCTGAGGTCTCCCGACTTAGCCACTGCTCGAAGGTCGGGCCGGCGAGGGTGGCGTGCGGGCCGGGCAGTAGTGCGCCTGACTCGTGGAGGTCGCCGTAGAAGTCGGCCGGGACGCTGACGCCCTCGATCCGTATTGGGTCACCGCGGCGGGCGGCGAGCAGTTTCGCCATCTCGACGAGGCTTTCCTCGCGTGGACCGGCGATTTACCAGCTGCGTGCGCATCTTCGGCACGTAGCTCACCCCGTCTTGTCTGCCCCAGTCGACGAGCTGTTCGACGAACTCGTGGAATTGCGCCGCGCGCAGGATTTGGGCCGGGATCGGGCCCGACAGCGTCGCCTGTTCGTGGGCTTGCTTCGCCGCGCCGTAGCCGGCCGTGAACTGGTCGGTCCCGATGATCGAGACGACAACGATTCGCTGCACGCCTGCCTGCTCGCCGACCTGGTGCAGAGTCCGAGCGGCGGCGGTGAAGAACTCGGTGGCCGCCTGCTGGTCGGGAGAGGCGCCGGTGGCCGCGTCGATCACGGCCTCGACGCCGGCCAGCGCCTCTGTCAGCCCCTCGCCGGTAATCACGTCGACGCCGCCCGAGCGGGAGATTGGGACAACGTCGTGCCCCCTCGCCTCGAGCACGTCGACGACGTGATGGCCGACCCTGCCGGTGGCTCCCGCTACTGCGATTTTCTTGTGTGCTTGCATCGGTGTGCTCCTTCTTGTGTTGGGTTCTCGATCAAGACGGACGGGACACGCTCGGGTGGACACCGTCGGCGACTCGTTGCGACGGGACGGTGAGAACGAGCTTTCCACGCGCGTGTCCAGCCTCACTGAGTGCGTGTGCGCGTTGGACATCGGCGAGAGGCAGTTGCTGGATCTCGACGCGCACCGCGCCGGACGCGACCAGCTCGGCGATCCGCGCAAGCTGCTCTACGTTTGGTCGCAGGATCAGCGGCTTCACCCAGCAGCGGTGGCATTGGGGAGAGGTCTCCGGCGGGTAGGCGATCGTGACGAGCGTGCCGCCCTCGCGTAGCGCCGGAACAAGTGACGCGGCTGTCGATCCGCCTACGGTGTCCAGTGCGAGATCCACGCCGCCCACGGCATCGGCAACATCGCCGCTGGTGTAGTCGACGAACTCGTCGGCGCCGAGGCTCAGGACGAAATCCCGGTTGCGCGGCGATCCCGTGCCGATCACGCGGGCTCCGGCGTGTCTTGCGAGCTGCACCGCGAGATGGCCGACGCCGCCGGCCGCGCCCGTGATCAGGACTGTCTGTCCTCGTTCGAGGCGACCGGAGTCGAACAGCCCTTGCCAGGCAGTCATCCCGGACACTGGCAGCGCCGCGGCCTGCTCATAGCCGAGCCCATCGGGCATGTGTGCGATAGCCGTAGCGGAGGCGGTGGCGTACTCGGCATAGCCTCCGCTGCTGGCGACTCCGAGGACGTCGTTCCCGGGGGCGAAGCCGTCCGCCCTCGATACGTCGATGGTTCCGGCGACGTCTTCGCCGAGGACCGCGGGAAGCTTTCGTTCGACGAGACCACGGCGGTACTTCCAGTCGACCGGGTTGACCGCCGAGGCCAGCACCCTGATCAGCACTTCGCCCTCGCCCGGCTCGGGCCGCTCCACTTCCTCGAGCCGCAGCACGTCCGCATCTCCGGTCGCATGGATGACCACGGCCTTCACAGCGGCTGCCTTGCCCGCTGCTTCCGCATGAGCGGTCCGTGCTCATGAGCCATTGCGCCACTTCTTTGGGTCCATTGCAGGATCGTGCTGGTGGACGTGCGGTCTCCGAGTCCGCCCCTGATCCCGACGAGTGCGAGCAGGAACAGCCCGAAGAGGAACAGGACGAAGAGGCCGCCGCCGATCACCGGTACCAACGCAACCGCTTCGAACAGGGATGCGACCGCGACGAAAGAGCTCAGCGCGTGCACCGGTCACCTCCGGCAGTTGCGGCGGGATCGAGCGTGCAGAGGGTGCGGTTGGCGAGCTGCCGCAGGCGCGGCCGCTGCCCCTCGAAGCGTTTGGCCTGCCACCTGCGCTCGCTCACGCCAGCTCTCCGTTCCGGTACCTGCGAGGCCTGGTCACGCGGCTACCGCGGAAGGCTCGCTCCGATGAGTGCGCGGATATCCCGGGCTCGCGCACGAACTCCCGGATGATCTGAGCGAGCCTGGCGGGCTGGTCCAGGGGGATGAGTGTGTAGCTATCTGATACCTCGACTAGCCGTCCATGCGGGAGGAGCTCGGCTAGGCGCCGCCCGTGCTCGGGGGGCATGACGCGGTCCTCCCGTGCCCAGACGACGAGGGCGGGCCGGTCGAAGCCGGGTAGGAACTCGGCGGCCTTGAGCATCAGGTCGGGCTCTGCCGAGATTGTGCGCAGGACGTGCACGGTGTCGCGGCGGATCTCCGGCTGCTGGAGGATCGGCTTCAGCCAGCGAGCGGTGGCGGCGTCGCCGTGCTTGGTCAGCCATCCGAACGCGATCGGCAGTCGCCGGAGCGGCCTCAGCCGCATCTGCTGCATGAACAGACCGAACAGCGGGGGCGACAGCTTCCCGGTCAGCACCAGCGTCCGTCCCGTCAAGCCGGGCGGGTAGTTGTCGAACGCGTCGCATGAGACGAGCACGACTCGATCTATGCCTACGGCCTCGGTGCCGATGAGCAGCTGCGCGAGGGCCCCGCCGGTGTCATTGCCGACGAGGGTGACGTCGCGCAGGTCGAGGCGGTCGCAGAACTCCGCGACGAGTCGCGCAATCCCGCGTAGCGACAGGTCGGCATCGGCGCGCATCGGATGACGGTGAGCACCCAGCGGCAGCGTCGGTGCCACGCACCTGTGGTCGACGCCGAGATCAGCGATCACCTCCTCCCATAGCGAGGCGTCCATCAGGAGCCCGTGCAGCAGCACGAGGACAGGTCCCTCGCCACCGCTGTCCTCATATTCGATCGTCCCGGCCGAGAGTTCGATTTTGCGCATGGTCATCGTCAGCACCCTTTCCCTGGTCGCTTGAGCGTTACGAGAATCCCCTCGGACAAGAGCAACGGCGCCCTTGCCCGAACCTCACGTGGGGACTCCGGATGACCGAGACGTGGACTCCGGATGATCGATTCGCCACAAAGCAACGGCCGCCAGACTGGCTCGAATCACTTCCCAGCGAGTCGGTCTCGGTGGACATCGATCCGATAGTGCTCGCGGAAGGCGTCCGTTCGCGTCGTGGACGCCCCCAGAACCGAACCGAAGTGTTTTGATCAGCGCACCGCGAGCGAGGAATGCGCGGCGACGAGCAGAACCTAGGTGCGAGCCGGTTCGGCGAGCGCGCCCGCGAGCTGCGAGCGCGAGCTGATCGCGAGCTTGCGGTAGATGCTCGTGAGGTGGACCTCGACCGTCCTCTGGGTAACGAAGAGCGCTTGCGCGATCTCGCGGTTGGTGGGCCCTTCGGCCGCCAGCTCGGCCACGCGCCGCTCGCTGGGCGTCAGCGACTCGACGCCGCTCAGGGCGATGCGCCGGGGGCGGGCGCCGGTGGCGAGAAGCTCGCGCTCGGCACGTGCAGCGAGGGGCGTGGCGCCGCAGATCGTCGCCAGCTCGAGTCCCTGACGAAGCTGCTCCCGCGCCTCCGAGCGGCGGTTGGCCCGGCGAAGCGCGGCGCCGAGGTCGGTCCGGGCCTTCGCGTGCTCAAGCCGGGCCGGCGCCCCGCTCAGGACGTCGACCGCTTCCACGAGGAGCTCGAGCCCGCGCTCGCCGCCCTCGACGAGGCCTGCCGCACGCAGGGCGGCGCCGAGCGCCCGCGGGGCACCCCACGTGCGCGCGAGCTCGACCTCTTCCTCGGCAAGCGGGCCGGCATCGTCCCGCCGGCCGAGCTGAAGCAGAGCCAGCGCGGCGGGAGAGCGCCATGCGATGAAGGCGGGGTTCCGGCTGCCGACCTCCTCGAACAGGCGTCCGGCCTCGAGCATCTCTTCGAGGCCCCCGGCCAGGTCTCCGCGCAGCAGGCGCAGGCGCCTGGCGCTGTCGCCGAGGAAGAGCAGGCGCGTGCTGCCGGGAGGAGCTTCGGTGGGCCAGGCGCCGGCCAGAACGGCCGCGGCTTCGTCGAGCCTGCCCTGCTCCATCAGCGAGTCGGCGAGGAAGGCGGCCGCGTGCCGCGCGAAGCGAGCCGTCGCGCCCCAGACCTCCCCCGCGGCCAGGGCCTCACGCGCTTCGGCCTCCACCTCGCCGAGGTCGCCACGCCAGCGCAGCGCGAAGGCGCGGAAGACCTTCACCGCACCGAATGCGAGCGTCGAGCCGTGCCTGTGGGCCTCGGCGAGCGCGTCCTCGTAGACCGTGAGGACCTCGTCGAGATCCGCCATCGCGAGCACCGTGCTCGTCGGGACGAGGCCGGCGCCGACCGGGTACGGGATGGCCGGCTGGTCCGCGCGCAGGATCGTGCCGTCGGCGAGGGCCTTGCGCGCGAGCGGGACGACCTCCGCCGCCGGCCTGCCCGCACGTGCGTCGTGGTAGGCGAGCAGGCAGAGCAGCAGCTTCTCGCCTGCGGTCCCGGCTCGCGGCTCAACGCGGACGCGTTCGAGCCGCTGGGCCGCATCGCGGTGGAGCCCCGGGGCGAACAGGCCGTTCGTGATCAGGCCGGCCGCGAGGAAGCGTTCGAGCTCAGGATCGGCTCCGGCAAGCTCGTCGAGCGCCTCCTGGAGCACGGCGTCCGCCTCCTCTCCGCGGAGGACGAACAGCTGGCCGCCGAGCAGTCGCGCGGCCTCGGCGCGCCGCACAGGGCTCGCGGCCAGCGCATGCGCCTCGCGCAGGTGCTCTATTGCGGCCTCTCCGCTCACGTGCGTCTCGGCCGCGCCGAGCTCGAGGAGCACTTCGGCGCGCTCCGCGTCCGGCGGCGGCTCCTCGAGGGCGCGTCGAAGGTAGGCGACGGCGCTCTCCAAGGCACCGCGCGAGCCGGCGCGCCGCGCAGCGTCGCGCAGCGTCGCGACGGCCTGCGGATCTGCGGCCGGCGGGCTGCGCAGCAGGTGCGCGGCCACGCGTTCCGGTTCCGCCCCGGCGTTGGCGAGCAGGCGCGCGGCGCGGGCATGTCCCCGGTCTCGCTCGAGCAGTGTGAGCGTCTCGTAGACCGCCGCGCGGATGAGTGGATGGACGAACGCCAGCGGCGGCTGCGGGCGCAGTACGTCGACCCGCGCGAGCGCGTCAACCGCCTCGAACGCCGCCTGCTCCTTCAGGTCGGCCAGCGCAGCTGCCTGGCGGGGATCGGCGTCGTCGCCCAGGATTGCAACAGCCTGCGCGAGCGTCGTCGCCTGCGGCTCAAGCGGGGAGAGGCGAAGCGCGACTGCGCGTGAGCCGGCCCTCGCTGCGAGGTGGCGGAGGCGGGGCACGTTTGCTTCGGCCGGGGCAAGGCCCTCGGCCGCGATCGTGTGCACGAGCTCACGCAAGAGCAGCGGATTACCGCCCGTCTCTTTCCAGCAGGCTGCGCAGAAGGCGTCCTCGGCGTCGGGCGAGAGGCTCTCGCGCAGAAGCAGGGCGGCGGCGGCGGCACTCAGGGGAGCGGGCCGGATCACGGTCGCCAGCGGATCGGAGACGATCTGCCCGAGGAGGCCCGGATCCTCTCCCGGTTCCGCTGGCCGGAGGCCGACGACGACCAAGAGGCCGAGCCCCTCCATCCGTGGCAGGAGGTAGGCCAGCCAGCGCAACGAGGGCAGATCGCACCAGTGCAGATCGTCGAGCGCGAGCAAGAGCGGCCTGCGCGCAGCGAGGTTCGCCGTCAGCCAGTAGAGACCGTGCAACGTCGCCAGCGACGAGTCCCCCGTCGGCTCCCCGACCGCAACCTGGGCGGGATCGAAGAGCGGCGCCGCAAGCGCCGCCGCGCCCGAAAGCAGCTCGGCTCGTTCCTCCTCGCCCAGAGAGGCGAGGAACGGCTCGAAGAGCTGACGCACGACGCCGTACGAAAACGAGCGCTCGAGCTCGGAGCCGCGCGCACCAAGCACCTGCAAGCCGGACT
>WNGF01007968.1_pt1 | contig 12603 bp, 18 predicted proteins | sample 5400641 | NCBI WGS metagenome assembly WNGF01 (sample SAMN13153371, study PRJNA577476) | soil metagenome | isolation source: 80 cm soil or saprolite under grassland replicate 2 | place: USA:California | collected 2016-06-15
CGGATCGCATCCGACGATGAGGATTTTCTTTCCCATCTGTGCCAGCGCAGCCAGAGTGTTTTGCGAAGTGGTGGACTTACCGATTCCACCCTTGCCGTAGAATGCGATTTGCCGCAGTGATGACATATTCCTCCTCGTTGTGTGCTTCGGGTTCCGTGTCCGGAGCTGCTCAGTTACCGCGCGGCATCGGACTGGGTTTTTACCGGTGATGCGAACCAGGACTTATGACTGTGTGACTCCGGTATTTGACTTTGATAGGAGCAATTGGCGTGCCATCTTCGAAGACGCCAGGAACGCCCATGTTTTCAGCATCATCAGGCTTCCACCGCGTGTTCCGTGGCGGTGTGCCGAACGCTACAATCGGCCGCTGGTTGTAGTGAACACGACGACGACGCTTCCGCAGTCTGCTCTAACGCCGCGACAAACTCCGGCAACGGCATGGCGAGCCGCTCAATGTTGTATTGGGCCAGGAAGCGGCCCTCATTGCGGGTTGGCTCTTCCGGCAGGACCGCCCAGTGCTTCTCCGAGGAACGCTTCATGATCTGGCGCGCAAAGAGCCGCTCCAGTTGGGTCGAGAACCTGCAACCGAGAAAGAGGAAGCTTCGGTCGCGCCGCAATTGCTGCACCGGCTCGGGTATGGGAGTCTGGATATCGATTTCCGTCAGCACCTCGACAAAGTCGGAGTCCGAGACCAGGTAGTTGCGCGCCGGCCAGACCGAACCCAGCGGCTGATAGAGCATCGTCTTCCAGGCATCGGGCTTGCCCGTTGTCTCCGCGTCCACGCGCGATCCGTCGGCGTGGAAGTAGTGGACCCAGGTGCCGAAGTGCTCCGCCTGGCTGACCCCCTGCACCATGCCCCATTCCGATTGCGCACGAAGCGCCTTCTGCGGAAGGTCGTCGTACCACGCATGGACGATGAGGGGAATCATGGGCATGGTGGCAAGCAGGGTATGCAAGGAAGTCGGTTGGGCCTCGCCGCCGAAGGCCTCGGTCATGGCAGTGCTCACGGTCTTGCGGTGCTTGAAGTTCTCAATAAATTGAGCAGCCGCGGTGAGGTTGGTCCGAATCTTGTGCGGCACGCTGGTCTTTGCCGTGAGGCGCCCAACCAGAGCGCCAGGCGAACCCGGTAACGGGCTATCTCCCTGCGATAGCGCCAACACACCCGGGCCGAGGTACGGAATGACAAGGCCCTCTTGCAGCCGGGCCGTGATGAATTCGATGGCTGCTTGATTCATGCGTGTACCTTCCTTTCCCGTTTTCCCGATCCCGGCAGCCGCGCCGGGAGAGCTACTGCGCGATCAGGCCGCACCTTCCTGAATCTGACTTTCTTCGCTCCCGATCCCCGCGTGGCCGTCGCCGGTTGCAGCCTCTTTCGCCGCGAGCCAATCCGCCACAAGTACAAAGAACCGGTCTATGCTCGCAGGCGATCGGTCTTCCACACCAATATTCAGGTCGTATGCTTGGGGATGCTCCATTCGAAATCTCCTTAACTTCCGTTTCCGCGGCGATCGTTCCTACACGCCAACAAGCCAACTGCAGGCTCGTCGGGCTGCCCTACACAGCCGCCTGATACCTGGGTACATTCGGGTTGACGATGCACGTGCCATCAATTGGGCACAGCGCCACGCATTGCGGCTCGTCGAAGAAGCCGATGCACTCCGTGCACTTGGCAGGATCGATGACGAAGGCAGAACTTCTGGCGGTTATGGCTTTGTTCGGACACTCGTCCAGACACGCCGAGCAGCCGATGCAGGAATCCTCTTCGATCATGTACGCCATGGATGGTTTCTCCTTGGAAGTGCACTCTATCTGCCCGGCAGTTGGGTTGTGCCGCATGCAGGCCTACGGAAGTACAAGGCAACTGGGTTGCCAAAGTGCAAGTTATTGAATAGTCGGCGCATACTGCGTACGCAACGAAAAATGGCCCTGTCGCAATCGCAACAGAGCCATCGAACAGACTTGATTTTGTCTTGAAACCGCCACTCGGCGGGATGTTGGACTCCGAAGGGTGCGGCGAAAGGAACGGCTGCTGGTGCCCCAGGTTCCGCGCCGCGCGTTTTGCGGCGCTAACCTGGGAGAGCAGGACACAGCAATCCCGCATCTGGGCTAATGATCAAAAGCGCTTGATTGCAATATCGTGCTTGCGCAAGGCATAGCCCATCTGCCGCGGCGTCAGTCCCAGGATGCGGGCGGCTTTGGCCTGAACCCATCCCGCTCTCTCCATGGCTTCAATCATGCGCTCGCGTTCGGGCTGAGCTTCGTCGCCGCCTTCCGTGCCTGGTCGATGAGTAGATGACGCCGCCGAACCGTAGCCCGGGACCGATTTTTGCGGCTCCTGAGTCTTGCCGGCCGTCCTTACGCAACCCTCCGCCGGCTGGATGACAGAGACATTCGCGTAGCTGTCGTTTTTGGGATTCATCCGGCCCATCGACTTCCCCAGGACCATGGATAGACAGCTTCCATCGCTGCAGGCGAAATCCGCCGGCGTGATTGTAGAGCTCTTGGCCAGAGCTGCGGTCCGCCGCACACAGCTTTCCAATTCCCGCACATTGCCTGGGAATTCGCAGCTGACTAAAACTTCCATGGCGCGCTGCGAGAAAGCAACCGAAGCGCCCTGTTCCTTGTTGAAACGGCGAAGGAATTCGCGTGCCAGTAAAACCACATCCTCGGACCTCTCCCTCAGCGGAGGAAGAAAGATAGGAACCACGCTGATGCGATAGTAAAGGTCGGAACGAAACGTGCCCGCGAGCACGGCCTCTTCCAGTTGTTTATTGGTGGCGGCCACTACCCGCACATCCACCTTAATGGTGTGGCTTCCGCCGACGCGCTCAAACTCGCCCTCCTGCAGCACCCGCAGCAGTTTGGCCTGAAACGCGGGCGAGATCTCTCCGATCTCATCCAGGAACAGGGTGCCTCCGTCAGCCAATTCGAAGCGGCCTTTGCGCATGGCTACCGCGCCTGTAAAGGCTCCACGCTCATGGCCAAAGAGCTCGGACTCCAGCACCGACTCAGACAATGCCGCGCAGTTCAGGCGGATATGGGCCTTGTGCTTGCGTGGAGAGCACTCGTGGATCGCTCGCGCAAACAGTTCCTTGCCGGTACCCGACTCACCGCAAAGCAGCACCGGAAGATTGCAGCGCGACACCAACTGGATCTTCTTAACTACTTCACGAATGGCCGGACTTTCCCCAAGAATCCAATCGATTCCCTCTTCCCTGGGCTCTGTCTCCGTACGCTGTTCCAACTCCTTTTCCAACCGGTACCGCTCCGACATCAACCGCTCGCGATCGCGCGCCACCAGCGTTTGCAGCGCAACCGTCTGCCCCACGAGGTTGGCCACCATGGTCAGGAAACGCGCATCTTCGTCCAGCGCATGCGGAGCAGAGTTTCCGTCGAGACGCTCGATCATGAGGATCCCAACCGTGCGGCCATCCCCTTTGATCGGCACACCGACAAACGATCTCACCGCCGACGGATCACCGGATTTCAACTCCGTCCAATCCGTGAACAGAGGGCTCTCGGCGATGTTGCGCACCACCAGGGGCATGCCCGAGACAACGATCTGCCCCACGGCCTGTTCGGGAAGCCGCTCGAAATGCTCCCGCGCAGTTTCCTCGCTCCACCCTGACCCCACCACCGTCGTAGTCCGTTCCTCGTCGTCGAGCAGCGCAATCAGGCCGTTCTGCATGTCGAGAAAGCTGGCCAGCAGATTGATGACTCCGGCCAGCGTAATCTCCAAACGCGCCGGGCGTGCGAGCGCTTTCGATATCTCATAGATCCCGAGCAGCGCGGAATTCGCGCGAGTATTTAAATGCATGGTCGGTTCCTGACTCGAGATCTCGTGTTGCTTTGGCACGCCCCCTCCTTTCGAAGAGTAAAACAGGGATATGAAAGTACTTCGCGTTATGAGGTAGAGTTCATCCTGCTCAGGATTAGAAGAATCCCCGGAGCCGGTCTGCGAGGGACGAGCGGGTGACCCGCAACCGTCCCGGTTCTTTGGCTAACTGTAAGTTCGTGGAATTGGGATTCGTCCAGCCGCGCGAACAAAATTGGCTCGGACAATTGCTCGATCGGGGAGCAGATGTCATCACACGCGAGCTGCAGCGCCGCGTCGATCTGGAGAAGGTACCCGGAGTGGTAGACGGCCTCGGTCTCACTCGGGGCAGCTCTGGTGCTTAGTAGCGTGGCAGAATCATCACGACATGTCAATCGAAACCGCGATGAGAACGATCGGGCTGCCGGGCTCAATTCACGGCTAAATCATTGAAGTACGGCCATTTTTCGGCTACGCGACTCCCTGGCTGTCGGGCAATCGATTCTTTCTATGGGAGGCATAAAGAAGTTCGGCATGAGGGGACCAGTGAGCGAAGATGTGAAACTGCTGGCGCACGGACTATCGCTCGCCTGACACTGAAAAGGGGCAGCTACTTATCGTTTGCCGCCGGAATCGGGCTTGGGACGTGGAGGCCGTTCCTGGCCAAGGCCCTCGACGAGCAGCACAGCTTCTGAAACTTCGCGCATACTGCGCCGCAGGCGGCGGCTCTCTTCGCGCAGACGTTGATAGGCTTCTTCCTCGCTGATTCCGAAACGTTGCTGCAGAACTCCCTTGGCGCGCTCGATAATTTTGCGCTCCTCCAACTGCTGCCGAACCAGAACGGCTTCTCTCTTGAGTTTGCGATTGTGTTCGGCCAGGAGTGAGTACGCAATGGCAACGCCCATCTGTTCGCCCAGAAAACAGAGCAGGGAGATTTCCTCTGGGGTGTGCTCGTGGGGATCGCGGTGGTGCACGTTGAGTACGCCGATCACTTCTCCGCCTCGCACCAGTGGAACGGAGACAAGGGCCTCGAAGGTGTCTTCTATGAGAGTGTTGAAGTGTTTGAAGCGCGGGTCGGCGAAGGCGCGGTTCGAAAGTGCCACGGCTGATTTGTGCTGAGCGACCCAGCCGGCGATTCCTTCGCCAACAGTGAGGCGGACTGCGCCGATTTCGGCATCGTGGGGTAGCTGCGAAGCACGGAGCACGATGTCTCCGGTCTCGTGGTCAGGCAGATAGACCAGACAGGCATCGCAGCGCGTCACTTCGACCGTGAGCGAGACGAGTTCCTCCAGCATGTCGTCGATCGAGAGACCGGAGCTGACAATTCGGCTGGTTCGGTGGAAGATCGCCACTTGCCGGGCGCCCGCGTCGTTTTTTGCATTACCCATACTCTATTCACAACTCTCCCCCGGCCCCCACACGCGGGATTACTGCAATTAAGCGAAGAGTAAGCGGACGTGCACGGGTGAGGCCAATTGAAAGTTCTTATGACTCCCATAATCTTTTTTGCGGTCAGGATACTAGGGATCAGGCTGCGCGCGAGCAGTTATGATAGGAGAAGCACAACAGCGAAATCCTAAGGAGTGACCAGCCCATGTTCAATATGGTTGCCATCAACCTGCCAGATGCAAATGGGAAGTATGCCCATCATTGCCACAAAGAAAAGTGCAAGCTCGAAGGCCGCTACCAGATCTATAGCGCCATTGAGGATTCGGGGCTGCCGGACTGGGAAGGCAACGCGATCTGCTCCCGGCATCTGATGGAAGAGGCGCGGCACCGACCGGAAATTGTCATGTCTCTCATCGATATGCTGATCGATACGATGGAAGCAAACCATATGTTTCCGGAGGAGCCTGCGCAAGGCGCGGATGGCCGGCGGGTGATTCAGTTTCACCGTCCCCCGCGCCGGGGCGAAAGCCAGACGCTGAGCTGATGGAATAGGAGATCGGGAGCCGGAGTATGAACATCAGTGCACGCAACATGCTGGCCGGAAGCGTGAGCGATGCGAAGTTCCAATACTTTGGCGCAAGTGCAGTGAGCCAGCTGTAGCCGGCCGATGGAGGGTCGAAGGGAAGCAATGAGGGCGTGGCAAGCTCGTTCCACAGTTTCTTGAGTTCCATCGCTGCATTGCCGCACTTGGGGCCGGCGATCACGGCGGCATTGATCGCTCCATTGGAGATGCCACCTACCCAAGCGACTTTATTGTTGACGGCTTCGCAAGCCTGTTGGAGCGCCTCATAAGCACCCACCTGGTAAGCTCCCAGCGCGCCTCCACCCTGAAGAAGCAATACGACGCGTTTGCCGCGTAAATCGAGGGACTCATCATCCCCGTTCTTACTCATAAGGATTCTCCAGTTCTTGCGCCTCACAGCATAAGCGCATTGTGTTCCATCATTTTCTGCTACATTGAGGCGGATCGGCAACGAGAATTGTCTAACCTCCCTCGTGCCGATGCCTCAACTCCGAAACGTTCTATCCTGAGAATGCACGGTGGAGCAGCGGGTTACAGTGCTGTAGACGAATTCATAGTTTGGTGCGTCGTTCATTGCCCATCTGTGCCTTGGGGAATGGGCTGCGCAGTGATTCGCCAAGTTCCCTCCGGAAAGGCCTCCTGGGTGTCGTCACGCCGGCCTAAATTACAAAAAAATGCGAATTTACAACCTCTGTAACCGTCAACGCCGCCGTGCATCGTGTTAGTGGAAGGTCAGCTAAAGCAAACTTCCAGTCGCCCATCAACGATCCTCGGACTACGGCGACAAGATGAGTTCGCAGCGAAGGGACGCGCCACGCGCAGAAGTGGAGAGCTTGCTGGTCGGTTGCAATAGGCTCGCGAAAAGCAAGTTCTTCCACGACTAATGCGGTCATATGTGCACGGCGTGTGTTTTTGCTACGCTCGAGACGAGATTGACGGATCGGATAAGGGTTTTGGAAGGAAGTAAATCCATGGTTAGCTGCCATGAAGTACTGTTGGAATTATCAAACTATATCGATAACGAAAGTGGATCCCGAGCTGCGTGTGGCCATAGAGGAGCACCTGCGTCAATGCCACCGCTGCTCCGTGCTGCTGGACAGCACGCGGAAGATGCTCTATTTCGTCGCGGACGAACGCATTTTCGAGGTGCCGGTGGGCTACAGCGAGCGCTTGAGTCTCGCCACTTGCAGGCATGACGATCTAGAGCGGACAGCTTGAGAATCCGTTCAAAGATGCCGGTTTCAGGGCGACAAAGGAATAGTCGCGAGCGCGGCCACTCGGTGGTAAGAAACGAGAGGATCTCCAATGTCGGATTGCTGTTCCCCGGATTCCAAAAACGCCTGTCCTGTGGCACAGAACAAGCCAAGCGGGTGTCCCGTTTGCGGAACCAAAGGCCACGTGGTACGGGTATTGACGGTCAAGAGCCTCGTTCATGATCACACCCAAGTCTCGCCGACCGCGAGCTATCTGTTCTGCCCATCTCCGGAATGTGACGTCGTCTACTTTTCAACTGATCGAGTCTTCCGCAAGCCCGAGGTTAAAGTGCGAGTGGGGCTCAAGGAGAAAGCACGCCCCTTACCGCTCTGCTATTGCTTCGATTACACGCGTGAGGATCTGCAACGGGACTTGAAAGAATATGGGCGAACGGACATCCCCGAGAAAATCAAAGCCGAGATCAGTGCCGGATATTGTTCCTGCGAGGTGAAGAACCCATCCGGCAAGTGCTGCCTGGGAGACGTTACAAGAGCCGTGCAGGAGATAAATGCCACCTCGCGGCGTTAGTGTATTCAGGACGTCATGGTATCGAAGTGTCTAAATCCGTACTGCTCCGGTGGCCCGCACTCAAGAGTCTCGTAAACTGGATTCAGCTTTCTCAAGTTGCGTCATCTCTCAGTGCCGCTGGGAACCGGCCGAAGCAGTGTTCGCCGAAGCTGACAGCTGCTGCATGTGAGGCCGAATATCTTCGAACCAGCCCTTCAATTTGAACGGAGAGATTCCTACCCAATATCCGATTCCGGAGCAGATAGATGAGTAGCGTCGTTCGCCAAGGCCCCACCTGAAGGTACCTCGGGGCGAGATCACGACCTGCGGCGTGAGGACTCGGAACGCCCCCTGCTGCTTCATGCGGCCGACAAGATCGACATCCTCAAACAGCGGCCATTCTCTGCATCCGCCGAGTGCCTCAAACACGGATCGACGGATGAAGATCGCCTGGTCGCCCGTCCCGGTCTTCGTAACGCGCGTTCGGAAATTGATGCCTTTGGCGATCATTGAGAGTGAAAGAGACGACCTTTCCCAGCCAGAAAATCGCACACAGAAACAGCCACCCACTACGGAGATATCCAGGAGCGCTGCCCGGATCTCGTTCAGTGCAGAGGGCGGCAGTTGTGTATCCTGCATGCAAGAAGAGAAGCACTTCACCGGTGGCGGCGAGAGCACCTACGTTTAACTGGGTCCCCTTGCCACGGTCAGAGCTCAGCGTTCGCACGCACTGGCGGGACCAAAGCCACTCGAGAGTGCCATCTTGGCTGCCACCATCGACGGCAATTATTTCGTGAACTGGATCCGCAGACTCAACTCCCGCAATGGTTGCCGGCAGAGACTCGCGCTCATTCAACACAGGGATGACTACCGAGATTTTCATCGGTTCTCCTTGGACGGCAGAAGCAGAAGAGATGCGAGTGCCCGAGCGGTTTGCGGTGCGCGCACCGAACCGGCAAGCAGGAGATCCGCAAGGCTATTCAGGTCCTCGGGCCGATCGATATCAAACCAAGGATCAAGGAGTGCTACCGAGAGTCCCAGTGCCTTCAGCTTGGCGAGCGTACGCTCAAAGGTCGTCGCCTCACTCCAGGGTATTCCTCCAAGAAGTCCCTTCGGGCAGGACTTGAGCGCAAGCAGATAAAAGCCGCCATCGATGCAGGGGCCCAGCACAACGTCATGCCCGTCAAGAAGCTCCCGCGCTCTCTCCATGAGAGCAAGCGGCAAACCTGGAGAGTCGGTGCCAATTGCAATCGCGGCTCCTGACTGTTCGAGCGCTCGCCGCAGGATCCGCTCCAGCTTTTCACCAAGATCGCCGTCGCCTTGGAGCCAAACAGGAAGATCGCGTGAGTTCAACGCGGGAGACTCTTCGGTCGTCGCAAGGACAGGCCTAGCCCAGGTGAGGCCCGCAATCGAGTCCAGGGTGTCGCGCAGCAGCGCACCCGCCAACATGGCCGCGCCGTTCTCTCCGAGGCTGGGGATGAGGCGCGTCTTGACTTCGCCGGGCCGAGGTGGTTTCGCGAAGACGCAGATGTGAATGCTCTCGATCACGATCGCCTCCAGGCGAAATACCGCTGCAATAGCTTCCGCATCCACGGTTTGAAACGGGAGCGCACTCCCTCGTTCCCCAGGTGCTTGAGGACCTCCGCCTGCGTGGGATAGGGATGAATGATGCCGCTTAGAGAGGAGAGCTTCAGTCCCTGCATCATAGCCAGCACCACCTCCCCGATACTTTCGCCCGCATGCTTGCCAACCAGCGTTGCCCCAAGGATCTTGCCGTTCTTTTTGTTTACGTGCACGCGGGCGAAGCCGTCGGTATCGCCGTCCGTAATCGCGCGATCCACATCGCTGAGCTGGATGGTGTGCGTCTCCACCGCGAACCCCTTCCCACGAGCTTCCGCTTCGTAGAGGCCGACGTGCGCGATTTCGGGATCGGTGTAGGTACCATCAGTCCGTTCCATGCTGTGATGATTTTCGTATCGGCAGGTGGGCGTGGGAGCTGAGCACGTGAGGCAAACAACTTCTGTCGCGCCTGATCCAGTAGTCGCTCGGTATCGCCTTCGTTCTTGCCGAACTTCTGCGCGGTTTCGCCGAGAGAATGCGCCTCATAAAGAACATTCCGGCCTTTCAGCCAGCCTTCAATGTCCTGCCGCGCGGGCACGTTCCCGTCGCGCTCCGCTCCGTAACGAAAATCGAAGATGGCGGCGTCCTGCGATCCGAGTTCGTGCTCAATCTCAGCGGCCGTCCATGTGTAAAACTCACCCTCGCCCTTTTCCGGCTTGCCACGCTGCACGAGGCTGTCGGCATCGAGTGCGGAATAAAAGCCCCCATCAGGACTGCGCATCTCACGCAGGGCGAAATCCAGGATGTCGTGCGCTACGCCGGCGTAAAACTGCTCATGCGTGATCTGGTAGGCCTCGGTGTAGACCGTCGCAAGTTGCGCCTGGTCGTAAAGCATTTTTTCGAAATGTGGCACGCGCCAAAGGGCATCTGTGGAATAGCGATGGAAACCGCCGCCGATGTGGTCGTGAACTCCTCCCGCCGCCATGGCACGCAGCGTCCGCAGAGTCATATCGAGCGCATTCTTGTTCCCGCTGCGAGCCCAGTAGCGTAGCAGGAATTCCAGGTTCACCGGCGTAGGGAACTTTGGTTCGTATCCAAAGCCGCCGTTGGTTCCGTCATAGTCCTGTTTCAGGTGCTCGTAGGTGGTGTCGAGCACCGCTGGCTGGAGCTGGCCGCCACCACCCTCGGTGCTGGCAAGCTTTGCGAGCTGCTGAGTGAGCGTGTCTGCAGAGCGCACGATCTCATCGTGGTGCTTGCTCCACATTTCCGCCACACACGGCAACAGGGTCTGCAATCCGACCCGTCCGTACTTGCTTTCAGGGGGAAATACGTTCCTCCAAAGAACGGTTTGCGGTCAGGGGTGAGAAACACGGTCATGGGCCAACCGCCGCTTCCAGTGGTGGCCTCGACAAAGGCCATGTAGACCTTATCGATATCCGGGCGCTCCTCGCGGTCAACCTTGATTGAGACGAACCATCGGTTCATCAGCTCGGCTACTGCTGGGTTCGAGAACGACAATGTTTCCTACTATTCGTAACTGTCGCGGAGTGCAATTTTATTCCTAGTGTGACTTGCCGGCTTCCCCAGTGACTCGCCGCTTGCGATGCCGAGTTTTGGCTTGCTGTGCTGCTTGAACCCGCATGGTGATTCCGAATCGCGACAATCGTACTTCGCACACTTGACCTGGTGGGGTGCGGTGCTCGACGAGCCACCCCGGAGCAGCTTGCGCAGCACTGAGCTGTGCACGGCATCGTTAGGCGCTAGTCCCACTCTGGCCCTCGTCTTCTTCCACAGCGCAGGATTAGTCTGTGCGTCATGGCAGGCGATGCAAGTTCCTACTCGGGAAATTCGCTGTTGCTCTTGCTTGTTGAACGGACGAGCGCCGTCGTGCCCGGTAGCTTGAATCTGCCGTCCTTCCTCATCCACGAAGCGCTCCAGTTCGAAAGGTATGTCAATCCCGTTGGCGCGGCTGTTGTAAATCCCAGACCCCAAGCCCAGCGCTTTTGTGCTAGCGTGGAAGTCCTCGCAAGTGCGGGATTTCGAAGAGATCGTGTGAGGCTGAATCGGATTAGTCGATATGCCTGACAGCCCGTCGTAAGTGGTGAAGACCTTGTTGTGCGCGGTTGCCGTGCCGTTCGGCCCGATTTGCGGTAAAGATTGACTGGCAAGCGGGTATGAAAGGCGACACCTTTCCGCGGGAGTTTATGCCCAAGGCAGGCGATTCCCAGCGCAGATACGACCGCGTCTCTGCCCATTTGAATGCGGTCTTGGACCGCGCTTCGCTGTTGCCACCTTTGCTCGGATCGTCGGTGGGGCCGCTATTTATCCAATCCGTGCTTATGGAGGTCGTGTCCTGCTGCGCATGGCAGCCATAGCATTGCGGCGCCCAGCGCACATGGCAGGAGTAGCACTCCATTTTCTGCATGTGGGCCGGAATGCCCATCGCGACGCGGGCTTCCGCCGAACCCTTCGCGACGATGTCCTTGGTTTGCAAAACGGGCAGCTCTTTACCGCCGATTTTACTAACAAGGACCACCCTATTGCCGGCGCGCTTCAAGTTCGGCATCGGGTGACCCGCCGCAGTTTTCAGATCAGAGTAGGACTGGGCTGTCCCGTGGCAGGTCTCGCACTGAATTTCCACCCACTCCTCTCGCTTACTGCGGATGTGTCCATCGCCATGGAGATCGGTTGCGGTGTGGCAATCGATGCAAGCCATGCCTTTGTCGTAGTGCACGTCGGCCATCAGGTGGTTGTAAGTCTTGCCGTGCAGCGTCTCTCCGCCTTTCTTGCCGGGCTCCGTGCCCCATGGCGAGCCGTATCCGTCAGATTCCATCATCCCGGTATAGCTCGCGCCGGTGCGTCCGCCGCGGTTGTGACAATGCAGGCTGCGTTACCGGGATCAGGTTGGTAAAACGATGCGCCTGCGGGCGTCCTTTTGTTTCTTGTCAATGGCGCGGTCGCCTCCTTCGTAGGTGCCGCTGTTGCTGTAGGACACATGACAAGCCGCCCAGCCGGAGGCAGGGTAGTCACCATCCACGCGCGCGCCCTGAGACCACAAATGACAGCGCAGGCACTGTTCGCGCAGATAATCGTCGATGGGATGATTGGTGTAGTCCATCGGCTTTGAAGGATCGTAATGCGGCAACTGGGTCAACTGGCGACCAGCGGAAGACGACGCGGCCCACGATCTCGCGCGGGGCGGCCGACGTGCGTGCCGGAAAACGCGCTGTGAAAGTTGTAGAGATACAGGCGTTCGAAGATGTTGTTGATTCCCAGTTGCAGTGCCACCGGGTGTGGCGATTCGCGCATCAGTTCGATACCGCCGATCACGTTCAAGACGGTCCTGGGCCTGGTCCTGCCTCGTACAGTGTCGACTTGCGCGACCAGACGCGGATCGTCCTCTGAAAAATCTGCCGCGTCGAATTCGACGGGCAGCCCACTGTCAAAGCGGCCCACAAAGCTGACCCACGCGCCGGAACGATGCGCATAGGTTGCG
>WNGF01033386.1_pt1 | contig 12600 bp, 10 predicted proteins | sample 5400641 | NCBI WGS metagenome assembly WNGF01 (sample SAMN13153371, study PRJNA577476) | soil metagenome | isolation source: 80 cm soil or saprolite under grassland replicate 2 | place: USA:California | collected 2016-06-15
GACTTAGCATTGGCCGACCTGCCGGTTGATTTCTTTGATCTAACTGCCGCCACGATGGAGCGCGATCACGATACTGTGGTGTGTTTACGTTCTGTCTTGATGAAGCCGGAGCATCGTGAATGGGTTGATCGTATCTGGGACATCGTAGATCAGGCCACAGATGCGGTTTGGCAACGGCGCATGGCAAGCGCCTAACCTCTGAGCGTATAGTCGATCTCTTCTTCCAAAGCGGATGAAGGCGCCGCTGCTGCTGGGCGCGCCGCACGAGGTTGCCTTTGATGTGACTGGCGTGCGTGCAGTTTTCAGAATAACATTCGAAAATTCGTTCTTATGGCTGAGGCGCGGATTCGTGAGCGATAGTACACTACCCGAGTCACCCACGAAACTACCTGATTCGTCTTGCTTTGATATGGAGCATGCTAGTGTCCGCACGTGAGTTTACAGTCGCCGGCGAATATATCTACAACCGCCGCTCGCCGGTGCGCTGGATTATCTCGCACATCCTGCGCTACCCCTGGTTGCCGGCATTCACGCTGCTCGGCAACATTTGCTCGAGCGTGTTATACAACGGCGGGTCGATCCTGATCGGCCACGCGTTCGATCTGGTCGCCACGCCTGGTGCGCGCGCGGCCGAGCTGCTTGGGCTGGCGCTGCTGGTGCTGGCGGCGCGCTGCGGGGTTGGGCTGGTTGGTATCGCACAGATCTCGGCGGTCCAGGTGCTGGCCGAGCGCCTGGAGCGCGATGCGCGCGAGGAGCTGTACATCAGCCTGCTGGGCAAGAGCCAGACCTTCCATAATCGCCAGCAGGTCGGCGACATTATGGCGCGCGCGACCAACGATGTGCAGCAGCTGAATCTGATGATCAGCCCTGGTGTCATGCTGATCGTCGATGCGACGATGTTTACGATCGTGCCGCTGATTGGCATTGCCACTGTGCGGGTCGATCTGCTGGCCGCGCCGCTGCTGTTCCTGCTGTTCTTTGTGTTTGCGCTGCGCCGCTACAGCCGGGCGCTGAACCCGATCTCGGGCGCGCTGCGCGAGCAGTTCGGCGCGATCAACTCGCGTCTGGCCGAGGCGATCTCGGGCATTGAGGTGGTCAAGGGCTACGCGCAAGAGCAGGAAGAGCAGCGTCGGTTCTCCAGCAACGCGCGCGGCTACCGCGACCTGTTTGTGCAAGAGGGGCGGATCAAGGCGCGCTATCTGCCGCTGCTGCTGTTCGGGATCATGTTTGGCCTGGGTTTTGGCCACGCGCTGCTGCTGTTTCTGAACGGCACGCTGTCGATCGGCCAGGTGGTCGCGTTCATGGGCCTGATGGGTGTGCTGCGCTTCCCAACCTTTATCTCGTTGTTCAGCTTCTCGCTGGTGCAGCTTGGCATCGCGGGCGCCGAGCGCATCCTGGCGCTGATCAACGACGAGACCGAGCTAGATGAGAACGCCGCCGGCCTGGCGCGGGGGATCGATGGAGCGATCGTATTTGAGAATGTGAGCTTTGGCTACGACGACGAAAGACCGAAGACGAAAGACGAAAGCAGCGGTCCGGCATTTGACAACGATTCAGCTGACGATGGCAGAATATCGTCGTTCGTCCTTGGTCGTTCGTCCTTGGTCCTTAGCAATATTAGCTTCATCGCCAAGCCGGGCGAGACGGTGGCGATCGTTGGGCAGACCGGCTCGGGTAAGACGACGCTTACGAAGCTGGTCAATCGCATCTATGATGCCACGGCCGGCCGGGTGCTGATCGACGGCGTGGACGTGCGCGATTGGAGCATGCAGTCGCTACGGTCGCAGATCTCGACGATCGAGCAAGATATCTTCTTGTTCTCGCGCACGATCGGCGAGAACATCGCCTTTGGCGCGCCCGGCACGGCCACCCGTGAGCAGATCGAGCAGGCCGCCAAAGCCGCCCAGGCGCACGAGTTTATCCTAGGCTTCCCCGAGGGCTACGATACCGTGGTGGGCGAGCGCGGCGTGACACTTTCGGGCGGCCAGCGCCAGCGGATCGCGATCGCGCGCGCCTTTCTGACCGACCCGCGCATCCTGGTGCTGGATGACTCGACCAGCGCGATCGACAGCGCCACCGAAGATGAGATTCAGCGGGCGATGCGCCGGATCATGAAGGGCCGCACGACGCTGCTGATCACTCACCGGATCTCGCAGATTCGCTGGGCCGATCGCATCCTGGTGCTGCGGCGCGGCGAGCTTGTCGCGCACGGCTCACACGAGGAGCTGATGGCGACGAGCGAGGCATACCAGAGAATTTTTGCACGATACGAGAAAGAGAATGCAGGAGTCAGCATTCAGGAGCCACAAGCCGCGCCGTTATGACGCAGTGTTCGCTGGGCGCTCAGTGTGCCGTATTGTCAGGGCTTTTGCATTCCACGATTTTTCTGTTTGTATGTTCTTTTCACCCCGCAGGGTGAAAAGAACATACAAAAACGTAGGGAACATATGGGTTTTGTGCTCGATGGCCTTGACGCCGAAGCATACGCGCCCTCACGCCCGCACGATGGCGCTGGGGGCCGGTATGGTCGTGTTGGCCGCCCTGACCGAGACGGTGATCCCATTCGTGATCTCGCGTGGGATCGATGCGCTGGCCGGCAATCCGAGTGCGCAGCTGGCGCTGGCGCTGGGCGGCGGCGTGCTGGTGCTGGGCTCGCTGGGCTGGCTGTTCAATTTCGTCCGACAGAGCTTGTCGGCCCGCGCGGTCGGCGATGTGGTGCTGGCACTGCGCGAGGATGCCTTTGCGGCGGTGATGGAGCGCGATCTCTCGTTCTATGATCAGTACGCCTCCGGCCGGATCGTCAGCCGCGTGACCTCCGACACGCAGGATTTCTCGGCGGTGGTCACGCTGACGATCGACCTGATGAGCCAGTTTCTACTGGTGCTGGTCATTACAATTATGCTGTTCGCGATCAACGTCAACCTGGCGCTGCTGGTGCTGGCGGTCATTCCGGTCGTCTTCATCGCGGCGCTGAGCTTTCGGCGCGCGGCGCGCTGGGCCACCCAGCGCGGCCAGCGCGCCACCGCCGAGGTCAACTCGGTCATACAGGAGACGGTCAGCGGGATCGCGGTGGCCAAGGGCTTCCGCCAGGAGGCTGCGATCTACGAGGATTTTCGCAACACCAACCGTATGGCTTACCGCGTGCGGCTGCTGCGTGGCCTGGTGATCAATACGATCTTCCCGACACTCGATGTGATTAGCGGTGTTGCGATCGCGCTGGTGATCTACTACGGCGGGCAGGGCGCGCTGAACGGTACGCTCACCACCGGCGACTGGTATCTGTTCGTCCAGACCCTGGGTATTTTTTTATTCCCGCTCACCAGCATCGCCTCTTTTTGGAGCCAGTTCCAGCAAGGGCTTTCGGCCAGCGAGCGCGTATTTGCGCTAATCGACGCCGAGCCCAAGGTGATTCAGATCGGGCGCGAGCCGGTCGAGCGCGTCGAGGGCCGGATCACGTTTGATCATGTGCAGTTCAGCTACGGCGGGCAGGACGAAAGACCAAAGACGAACGACGAACGTCATCCCGAGGAAAGCGATAGCATCCCTAATCACGAAAGCCAGCTTTCGTCCTTTGTCCTTCGTCCTTCGTCCGAATGGGTATTGCCCGATTTCTCGCTCGACATCCCGGCCGGCCAGACGATCGCTGTGGTCGGGCATACTGGCGCGGGCAAATCGAGCCTGGCGCGGCTGATCATGCGATTCTACGAGTTTCAGGGCGGGCGATTGCTGATCGATGGGCGCGATATCCGCGTGCTCGATCTGGGGCAGTATCGCCGCAAGCTTGGCCTGGTGCCGCAGGTGCCGTTCCTGTTCGCGGGCACCGTGGCCGAAAACATTCGCTATGGTCGGCCCGATGCCAGCGATCAGGATGTGTCGGATGCCGCGTTCCATCTGGGCAGCGGCGAGTGGGTAGACGATCTGCCGCAGGGCTTGCAGACCGAGGTTGGCGAACGCGGAGCGCGGCTCTCGCTCGGGCAGCGCCAGCTGGTCGCGCTGGCGCGGGTGCTGCTTCAAGCTCCGTCGATTTTTATCCTCGACGAAGCGACCGCCAGTGTGGACCCATTTACCGAATCGCAGATTCAAGAGGGCCTCGATGTCGTGATGGGCGCGCGCACCAGCATTGTGATCGCCCACCGGTTATGGACTGTGCGCCACGCCGATCGAATCATTGTGATGAAGTCGGGCGGGATCATTGAGGAGGGCACGCACCAGTCGCTGCTGATGCAGGGCGGCCACTATGCCGAGCTTTACAACACCTATTTCCGCCACCAGTCGCTCGAATATATCGAGCAGGTTGGCGCGTATGGCGAAGAGTGAACCAATGTCCGAAGAATCCGTCATTCAGGCTGCGCTGGCCAGCCCTGTGACCGTCCCTTCACTGCTGGCCGACTTCGCGGCGCTCGGTGTTGCGCCGGGGATGACACTGCTGCTGCACTCGTCGCTTAGCGCGCTTGGCTGGGTCTGCGGCGGGCCAGTGGCGGTGATCCTGGCGATGGAAGAGCTGCTGGGGCTGCATGGCACGCTGGTGATGCCGACTCACTCCGGGGGCCTTTCCAACCCGGCGAACTGGCAGCATCCGCCGGTGCCCGACTCGTGGTGGCAGATCATTCGCGATACTATGCCGGCCTACGACCCCGACCTGACACCCACACGCCAGATGGGTGCGATCCCCGAGACGTTTCGCAAGCAGCCGGGCGTGCGCCGTAGTGCGCACCCGCAGGATTCCTTCGCCGCCTGGGGCCGCCACGCCGATCGTGTCGCCGGCGATCACGCGCTGGAATACGGCCTGGGCGAAGGCTCGCCGCTGGCACGGATCTACGAGCTGGATGGATGGGTGCTGCTGCTGGGCGTTGGCCATAGCAATAATACCTCGATCCACCTGGCCGAATACCGCGCCGATTTCCCAACTAAGCAGCTGGAAACGCGCCACGCACCGCTGATTGTCGATCGGCAGCGCCAGTGGGTCGCCTATCAGGATATCTGGGTCGACGACTCGGATTTCGAATTCATCGGCGCCGATTTCGCGCGCGAGACCGGCCTGGAGCGTCGCGGGCGTGTGGGCAACGCCACTGCGCTGCTGCTGCCACAGCGCCCGCTGGTCGATTATGCGATCGGCTGGATGGAGCGGAACCGGAAGTAGGGTATGGCGATTGGGTATTGGATATTGGGGATTGGGGTTTCGGCAACACCAGGCCCAATCCCCAGTCTCCAATCTCTAGCTCCCACGCTGATAGTGTTTAGCTGATCGCGTCGAGAATGGCCGCCTGCGCCATAACCTCGCCTTCGTATAGCGCCATGATTCTGTCGCCTAGCCGCACGCGTAGAGCGGCGTAATCGGCCTCGGAAAGCGGGAATGGCTTGCGATTCTGCTGCTCTAGCTCCTGCAATCGCCCCCAGATTGTGCGAATCTCCTCGGCCGCGCCGCCAGCGTGCGCCAGCTCGGCTTTGCGGATATGCAGCTCTTTCGCCTCGCGCAGCGTCGACACTTCACCCGGTAGGGCCGCGTCGGCCAGCGCGCTCCATTCGCGGCCAAGCTTCGCGTAGCGCTCGCCCAGCGCCGCAAGCGCGGGATTTTTGAGCGCGGCGGCAGCCTCGGCCAGGAAATCCGCGAACAGTGGCCGGCATAGCCCGCCGCCACTCCCGTAGTGCTCGATGAAATCGTAGATCGCGCACAGCCCACGCCACAGGTTTGGGCCGGGGCGGAACACGTGCTCCCAACGCTCTTGCTCCTTGCCTCCATGCATGCGTTCAGCCCAGATGCGGAGCGCATCGAGGCGCGCATTGTTGCGAGCGCCCGGCAGCGATGGGTTGAGCAGTTCCTGATGGCAGCGCTGCAATCCCGAGCGAACGAGCATCGCCAGATCCGGCACGTCCCCAGCTTGTGGAAGGGCCAGCAGCCGGTGGCGCTGCTTCTTGATGCGCGCCCGCGCACGCGCCAGATCGGATAAGGATATGCTGATCGGCTCGTCGGTCAGGTCGCCGATATCGGCCGTGCCGTCCAAATCGTCCACGCCGTAGATCGTAATCACATGGTAGCCGCTCCCGCTCCATGCGTCTGGCATCGCGCGGTGCGGCAGTTCGGCCAGATCAACCCAGGCAATACATGGGCCATAGCGATCGAGCGTGTCGCGAAGCTGTTGTTCGCCCGCCTTGGCCCCGGCGGTCTCCTGCACAACCGGCTGGATGCCGAAAAGGCTGAGCGTGTCGCGCAGGTAGGCGGCATCGTCATGCCATTTGTGGCGGCCGGCCAAAAAGAAGGTCGCGATATCTTCTTTCTGGTAGCATAGCTTCCGAGAACGGCTCGTGCGTGTGTGGCGCCCGAATGCCGGCATGGGCGAAGAGCGTCCGGAGCGCGGTTGTGGCGGGGATATTGCCGGGAAGATGCCAGCTCGTTGCGGAGGCGCCTTGTTCCTGCTCGACGCCGCGGATGATCTGGCGGCGGGCGGCTGCATAGGCCTCGCCGGTCTTCGCCATCCGGGCACGGATGCGCTGCTTGAGGTGCTTGCGCGCGGGCATTGTGATTCTCCTCATTGCCGGACAGCCGAGACCCCACGCGCCGCGGCTCCCCAGATGAGAAGCCAATCAACAGTGCCCGATTGCACACTCGAGGACATGGATCCCCTTTACCCTCGCGTAAGCCGGACAGCGTGGGTATCCGGTCAATACGATTTTCGGGCGCAGCTTAATCCGATTCTCATTCAGCAATGCTATAACAAGCGGCATAATCAGCACTGTATGTCGGCCACCGCAACCACATACCGGATTGAACGCCCCGGCGCAAAGCTGAGAGAAGTTCGTGTATTTGTTGCGCCCGGCGGTGCAACAAATACGCGAACAGCATATAATAGAGAATAGGCCTTATACGGAAACACACTATGCGTATTCTTGTCGTCGAAGATGAACAGGCGATCGCCGCCTTCGTCGTCCAAGGGCTTACCGAAGCCGGCTATGCGGTCGACCTGGCCGCCGACGCCGCCGAATGTCTGTACTGGGCCGCGATAGCAGAATACGATGTGATCGTTCTGGATGTGATGCTGCCCGACCAGGATGGACTGACGGTCTGCGCCGAGCTGCGGCGGCGTGGCCTGCGCGCCCCAGTGCTGATGGTCACCGCTCGCGACACCGTGAACGATCGCGTGGCCGGGCTCGACAGCGGCGCCGACGATTACCTGATCAAGCCGTTCGCATTTGCCGAGCTGCTAGCGCGTATACGCGCCCTGCTGCGGCGCGAGCCGGCCTTCAAGGGCACAGTGCTCCAGGTGGCCGATTTAGAGCTGGATACCGCCAGCCGGGTCGTGCGGCGCGGCGATCGACCGATCTCCCTGACCAGCAAAGAGTATAGCCTGCTCGAATATCTGATGCGCCACCCTAACAAGATCCTCACGCGCAGCTCAATTGCCGAACATGTCTGGAACTACGATTTCGACAATCTGACGAATCTGATCGACGTGCATATCTTCGCGCTGCGCCGCAAGCTGGACGACGCGCATGATCTCAAGCTGCTGCACACTGTTCGTGGCGTTGGCTACCGGCTCGGAATCAACGATATTTGACAGAACAAAGAACAAAATGCAAAGAACACCCTACACGATCTTGTTCGCTGTTCTTTGTTCTTTGTTCTCGGTTCCTGAGGAACGAGGATGTTTCATACCCCGCGCTGGCCCTTGACCCACATCTTCTACTCGCTGCGCTGGCGGCTGACCGGCTGGTACGTGCTGCTGTTGACTGGCGTGCTGCTGTTGTTCAGCGCTGGCACCTATATCGCCGTCTACAAGCTGCTGCTCGGTAACTTCGACGATCTCCTGGCTAGTCAGGCCAGCCTGATCGTCCAGACGGTTGATTTCAGCGGTCACAACCTGACGATCCAGAATGACTCATTGCGTGCCGACCACCGCAACGATGAGCACTTGACGCGCATCTACCATTCCGATGGCACACTTATTTACGACGATAATCCCCAGGAGCAAATGCCTGAGCTGGCTGACGCCGTGCGCCGCGCGCTTGGCGGCGACAGGCAGATCATCCAGGTGCGCGGGCGCGAAGGGCAGATGCGTGTGCTCAGCTTGCCGATCACCCACGATGGACAGATCATCGGGGCGCTACAGATCGGCGTGGAGCTGGAGGATTTGCGCGATACCATGCGCACGCTGCTCAAGGTGCTGCTGCTGCTGGCGCCAGCCATGCTGCTGGTGGCCAGCGGCGGCGGCTGGTTCCTAGCCAACCGCGCGCTTACGCCGATCGACCGGCTCACGCGCACTGCCCAGCGCATCAGCGCCGAAGACCTGAGCCAGCGGCTCAACCTGCGTGGGGCCGACGACGAAGTTGGCCGGCTGGCGCACACCTTCGACGCCATGCTGGCACGACTGCAATCAGCCTTCGAGCAGCAGCGCCGCTTCACCGCCGACGCCTCGCACGAACTGCGCACGCCTCTGACCGCGATCATCGGCCAGATCGACGTGGCGATCGCGCGCCCGCGCGACGCCGAGAGCTACCGCGTGACGCTGGCCACCGTGCGCGAGCAGGCGCGCAGGCTGGCACGCCTGGCCAATGATCTGCTGTACCTAGCCCGCGCCGATGCGCAGCCCGCGCCGGTGGCCCATGAGCTGCTCGACCTCGGCAACCTCCTTCCGGCGATCGTCGCGCAGGTCGAGCCCCTCGCCGACGATCGGCAGCAACAGATCGCGTTCGCCCAACCACCCGAGCTCTTCGTGCGCGGGAACGAGGATGATCTGATCAGGCTGTTTCTGAACCTGCTCGACAATGCGATTCGATACACTCCCCCCGGCGGCCGGATCACCGTCGCGGCTTCCATCGGGCACAGTGATCAACCAGAGGATGGGGCAAACGGGCGACGTACAGTGATCGACGCATGCGATCGCCCATGCGCCCACGCGCCCGCTCAGCCATCGGTCATGGTCAGCATCCACGACACTGGCCCCGGCGTCGCGCCGGAATACCTGCCACGAGTATTCGATCGCTTCTTCCGCGCCGATCGCGGGCGCAATCGCGCGCAGGGCGGTAGCGGGCTGGGGCTGGCAATCGCTCAGAGCATCGCCTATGCGCACGGTGGCCGATTAGAGGTGATCAGCGCAATCGGCCAGGGCAGCACGTTCACTGCCATCCTGCCCTGCGCTGTAGCTCTCATGGAAGATGCTGAAAACCACTCCCCGCACCCCACCACCGCCAAAGAGAAGTAGATTCAAGAAGCAGCCGGGGTGCGGGCCAAAAGGATAACCTCCGGCCCGCACTGCTTTGAGGCTGCGAACAGGGCAGCCGGGAGGGTGACGAGTGACGAGTGACGAGTGACGAGCAGGTTCAACTCGTCACTCGTCACTCGTCACTTGTTACGCGGTGCCATTGGCATGATAAAGCCGCTCACGGATCGTCACAACCTCTTGGCGCAGGCGCGAGTCGGCGTTGATCTCCTCGCCAATTTTCTCGCAGCCATAGATCACGGTGGTATGGTCGCGCCCGCCCAGTTGCTGCCCAATATCCATCAGGCTGGCGTCGGTCTCTTCACGCAGCAGGTACATCGCCACCTGGCGCGGAACCACGATATTGCGACTACGGCCGCGACCTTGCATCGCGCGCAAGTCCACGCCGTAGAAATCGGCTACCTCGCGCAGAATCGACTCCGAGGTGATCCGCTTGCGCCGAGTCGTGCCGAGTAGCTCGGCCAGCGCGGTCGTAGCCACCTCGACGCTCACTTGCGTGCCGTACATCTGCGCGTAGGCCGCGACACGATTAAGGCAGCCTTCCAGCTCACGAATGTTGCTCTGAATGCGGTGGGCTAGGAAATCGATCACCTCGGGTGGAATGTGCGTGGTCATCTGCTCGGCCTTGGCGCGCAAGATCGCTGTGCGCGTCTCGAGATCGGGCGTCTGCACATCAACAATCAGGCCCCACTCGAAGCGCGAGCGCAGCCGCTCCTCCAGCGTCAGGATCGCCTTGGGTGGGCGATCCGATGAGATCACGATCTGCTTGCCGGCCGAATGCAGCGTGTTGAAGGTGTGGAAGAACTCCTCCTGAGTGCTCTCTTTGCCGGCGATAAATTGAATATCATCGATCAGCAAAATATCGATATTCCGGTAACGCATGCGGAACTCTTCGTTCTGCTGGCGGCGAATAGCATTGATCATATCATTGGTGAACTTTTCCGAAGAAACGTACATCACATTGATCTCGGGATCACGATCGAGCGCGTAGTTGCCGATCGCATGCAGCAGATGGGTTTTACCTAGCCCCACGCCGCCATACAAAAACAGCGGGTTGTAGGCTTGGGCCGGGTTTTCGGCCACCGCCATACATGCCGCGTTCGCCAGCCGGTTGCTCGAACCGACGATAAACCGATCGAACGTATACCGAGAATTGAGCATTCCAGAACGCACGGTACTCGAAAACTCGAGCTGCTGCATGCCCAGCCGATCGTAGGTGTTACCGTTGGCGGTGCCATTGTGGCGAGCGGGTGGGTCGTCGTAATCGTTCATCGGGGCATCCTTGCCAAGCTCGCGAGTAGCCTGCCCGGTCTCGGCACGGGTTGGCTGCGGCGCAGCGATCACTACGCGCACCTGGAGCGGAAATCCTACCAGGTTGCTGAGCAGATCCCGCAGCGGGTTGGAGTACCGATTCTCCAGGCCCTCTTTGAAAAACGCACTGGGGGCGCCGATCGTCGCCACCCCATTTTCGACCGATTGCAAGGTCGCGCGGCGAAGCCAGGTATTGAACTCGTGCCGCGAGGTCTGCACCTGCATGGTTCCGAGTGTTGAATTCCAGATCTTAGTGAGGTTCACGCCGACCTCCATTTTGGACAACAATAGGCGCGGGTGCGCGCAGGCGATTGCTCGCAACCATTATCTCGGCGTCATTGGCGAACATATGTCAGTAGATGGCGATAAATCCAGGTGAGCATCATTGGGTATCGACGCTGATCATACTCCATACGCCCCATGTTTTCAAGCCGTAAGCCCCCCCTTTTCTATTACGAATGCTTATACTCCTTGAGCTTCGTATAGGGGTAGTGGTTGCGTGAGCCGCGCTCATGATCATCAAGAAATATCGCCTCTGGAAGCGCATGATCCCTCTACGCAAATGTGTCAAGTCTTCTCCACAGTATTGTGGAGAGTTCGTGGAGACTGTGGAGAATTAAACTGGGTGACAAGTGACTCATTTCTCCTCACTCGTCATCTTCGGATCGGGCAGATCCAGTGGCGGCAGTTCGGCCAGGTTCGCAAGGCCGAACCGGCGCAGAAACTCAGGTGTGGTCGCGTACAGAATCGGTCGCCCGACCGTTTCAAGCCGTCCGCTCTCGGAAATTAGGTCGCGGCCCAGCAGCACGCGGATGACGCCGCTACTGTCTACGCCGCGCACCGCATCCACCTGTGCGCGGGTGATAGGCTGGCGGTAGGCGATGATCGCCAGCGCCTCCAGCGCCGCAGCCGACAGCCGCGACGGCGGCTGGCCACCCAGGAAGCGCTCGATCACCGCGGCCGACTCTGGTGCGGATACCAGTTGGATGTGCTCATTTTGACGCTGGACGCGCACGCCACGCGTCGCACACATGGCCGCCAGCTGCTCCAGGGCCGCCTCGACCGCATCGGCTGGCAACTCCAGCGCCTGGGCCAGCTGGGCCACCGTCACGCTCTCGCCGGCGATGAACAGCAGGCTCTCGACCAGCTGCACCGTGCTTGGCATCGGCAAGGTGGCGACATCGAAAAGTCGTGGTTGTTCGATCATGTGATTGACAAGATGACAAGATGACAAGATGACAAGGTGACAGATTGCTCGTCACCTTAGTCATCTTGTCATCTTGTCAGATAGTTTATGGATTGACAATAATAAGGTTGCGCTCAAACGACGTCAGGCTCTCGGCGCCCTCGGCTGTGATCACCACATCGTCCTCGATCCGCACGCCGCACACGCCGTCGACATACACGCCTGGTTCGATCGTGAAGGTCGTCCCCGGCGCGAGCGGCTCCAGGCTGCCGGCGACAATGTATGGCGGCTCGTGGATCTCCAGGCCCAGCCCGTGGCCGGTGCGATGGATGAAATACTGCCCAAACCCGCCATCGGCGATCACTTTGCGTGTGGCCTGATCGATCTCCTGGCCGGTGGCCTCAGGGCGCGTATACATCCGGCCAGCCGCGTTGGCCGCCTGCACCAGCTCGTAGATCGCGCGCGCCTGCTTGTTGGGCTGGCCGAGCGCAACTGTGCGCGTGATATCCGATGCGTAGCCGTCGTTCCAGACCCCGCCATCCATAATGATAAAATCGCCCGGCTGGAACGCGCGGTCGCTGTTCGAGTGGTGTGGGTTGGCGGCGTTCGGGCCACTCGCGATGATCGTGCCAAACGATGGCTCGCCGCCACGCGCGCGCATCTCGCGCTCCCAGATCGTGGCCAGCTCGCGCTCGCTCATCCCGGTACGAATCTGCGCCACCGCCGCGCCCAGCGCCGCCTCAACCACCGCCACCGCCCGGCGCATCGCGGCCAGCTCCTGGTCATCCTTGACCATCCGCAGCTCGGCGATCATCGGCGTCGCATCCACCGCCTGCGCACCCGGCGCGGCCAGCTCGATCGCGCGCAGCTCCAGCACCCGCATCGCTG
>WNGF01008888.1_pt1 | contig 12598 bp, 13 predicted proteins | sample 5400641 | NCBI WGS metagenome assembly WNGF01 (sample SAMN13153371, study PRJNA577476) | soil metagenome | isolation source: 80 cm soil or saprolite under grassland replicate 2 | place: USA:California | collected 2016-06-15
TGGTTGAAAATATTATTGAAGACGGTCTGAATGATTTTTTCTTTACGCATTTATACAAGTATCGTGAAAGCTGGTTGTATCCTATAAGTTTTGTTGGCAGCGTGGCTTATGGTTTTAAAGATGTGCTTAAAACATTGTGCAATACTTATGAACTTGAGTCGGGAAAAATATTAAAGCAGCCGATGGATGGATTGATTGAGTATCATGAAACCCCCTAAATCCCCCCAAAGGAGGACTTGTTGCTTCTAACGCTCTTTTGCTTTTATTAAAAATATGGCTAAACGAAAGAAAAATAAATCACCATTTAAGAAGGATGGATTATTTAATGAAGCAAATCCTCTTGTTTTTGAATTAGCAAAAGAGTTAAGAAGAAATATGACAGACGCAGAAATTATTTTGTGGAATTGTTTGAAGGTTGGAATTAATGTTTCAAATTTAGAAGACAACATCCTATTGGAATTTACATAGCAGATTTTTATTGTCATAAAATAAAACTGATTATAGAAGTTGATGGAAGTATTCATAAGAATTCGTTTTAGCTCAAATAAATTCAACAGTTGAAGTTTTAAATAAAAGTTTAAATAAGTTATAAAGTAATAAGCCTCCCTTTAGGGAGGTTTGGAGGGTTTTTATGAGTGAATTTATAAGGATCACAGAACAGCCTTCACATTACCGGCATTTAGAAAAAATGTCCGTAAAAGAAATAATTACGCATATTAATAATGAAGATAAAACTGTTCCATATGCCATCGAAAAAGTATTGCCACAAATAGAAGAGTTGATTATCGCTATCACCGATAAAATGCTTGCAGGTGGAAGATTATTTTATGTGGGTGCAGGTACAAGTGGGAGATTAGGCATATTGGATGCGAGTGAATGCCCGCCAACTTATGGCGTTCCTTTTGATCTTGTGATTGGAATAATTGCCGGTGGCAAAGATGCAATCATAAAATCAATTGAAGACGCTGAAGACGATAGAATGCAGGGCTGGCTTGATTTGCAGAAGCATCACATAAGTGAAAAAGATTTTGTGGTTGAGATTTTGTGGTTGGCATTGCAGCAAGCGGCACCACGCCTTATGTAGTAGGCACTTTGCGTCAATGTAAACTTCATGGTATTGAAACAGGTTGCATTGTGTGTAATCAAGAAAGTCCGTTGGCCGCCGTTTCCGATTATCCTGTTGAAGTAGTGGTCGGCCCCGAATTTGTTACAGGCAGCACACGCATGAAAAGCGGTACGGCACAAAAGCTTATTCTTAATATGATTTCAACAACGTTGATGATACAACTTGGCAGGGTAGAAGATAATCGCATGGTGAATATGCAACTCAACAATGAAAAATTGCGCGACAGAGGCGTTCACATGCTTATGGAAAAATTAAACATGCAGGATTATGATGCTGCAAAAAAATTATTGGAGAAATATGGTAGTGTGAAGAAAGCGATGGATGCAGTGAAAGGGAATAAATAATAAGCAATTAGCAATGGGCAATAGGCAATTGGCAATAAGTAATACGCAATGGCAAGGCAATAAGGAAGCAATAGATAAGGAACTGAGGAACAAAAAACCAAAATAAAATACAAAACAAAATAAAACTCCCCTTTAGGGGATGGGGCATGAATAGTCATTTTACCATCACGATAAAAGTTGCCCCTGAACATCTGGATTTTGCAAATCATGTAAACAATGTGATCTATGTGCAATGGATGCAGGATATTGCCACCATGCATTGGGATGCTTTTGCATCGGACAAACTAAAAAAGGAAATATTGTGGATGATCAAACGACATGAAATTGATTATTATAACCAGGCTTTTTTACATGATGAATTGCGCATGGAAACATGGACAGGTGAATACACCAATGTAACATGGAAACGCCACTATGAAATAATACGTCCTTCCGATAATAAAAAGATCATCAGCGCTGCAAGCATATGGATACCACTTGACAGAAAAACACAAAGACCGAGAAGGATTGATGATGAATTGATAATGATGTTTGTGTAAAAGTTTTATTATAGTTTAAAGATTTTATTCCCTGAAATAACTAAGCATAAGCTTTGCAGAGCAAAAAACCTGTATATTGTAAGAAATTCAACATCTTTTAAAACTCTTTATCTTTTGAAAATAATTTTACTTTTCCTTCGCAAAAAGGGTTTTATCAAAAAATTTCAGATGTCCTTCCGTACATCTGAAACAGCAATAGACTGTGCTTGCCACCACTCTTCGGTTAATCCATTTGAACGCTGCACAGTGCCTGCCATGATCTGATCCACGGGTTACCTGAACGGCGAAAATGTACACGCCTGCTTTCCAGGTATAGGTTAAAATAGGAACTACATCCACTATGTAGGTTCCGGAAATATGCCCGGTTATTGCAGTAGTTATATTAACCAAAGCGCCTCCGGGACCTACGATATTAGGCTGAATGGCGAAGTTGGATGCTGTCAATCCTGTTACCGGCTGACCTGCAGAATCAGTAACTGAGACCACTATGTAATTTGTATTTCTGTTGCCTGGCGCAGCAATGGTATCTTCGCTCTGGGCTTGTACAATTAGTAATGCCATAAGATTTTTTTTTGTGCCTACTCTTCAAGAAGATTTTCGGCTTACTCCTTATTTGCTATCACCTGATATGTATATCCATTACCCACTGGTGTTCTTTTTCCTGCAATCAGTGGAATTAGGTTTCCCCTAATGCGAACAGGAATCTCTTTATTAGTTCCCTTTTCGAAATAAACTTTAATGGGAATTATAATTGTTTGTCCTGGTTCCAGTAATACTCCCTGTGTCTTTAATAATTTTGATTTTCGTAAAGTAGATGCTGATAATACGGCGGCAGCCTGTAATTCCTGTACAGAAGGTATTTGCAATTTCCAGTCACGTGGTAATCTTTCTCTTATCACTTCAATATTAAGTTCTGCTGCTATGTCAAGAAAATTAGTAGCTGCGAAAGTCAATACACTTCCGTTCACAACGGTTGTAGTGGTAAAGTTGTGACAGGCAATATTGCTCGACCTGTTAACTATAGTAGTTAGTGGCATATCATCGTCCTGCTTCACTACTACCCCTACACACCAATGCCGTTCACCCCAACTATTTGTTCCAACAGGGGTTGTCCACTGCAAAACTATATCCTTTCCTCCGGATGGTATATTATTCGTAGTGCTTCCAATCAAATTGGCTGTCGGGCTAGGAAATTCAAGTGTTATTCTCGGATCGGTATAATATGCATCAACTGTTACATTATGCACGGTTCCGGCCGAACTGTTATTGACATGAATATGCAGATCTACTGTTTGATTTTGATTCAATTGTTTGATTTTGATTCAATCTTGCCGGTACGGTCCATATATCAGGACTTTCCCACGGATAACCCGAAGATGGTTCAACACCTACATCTCCTGCATTATCTCTCAACCATACTCGCGGTTGTGATGCATCATGTATGATAGCTTTGGCAGCAGCATAGTTTTCTTCACAGGTGGGAATGATTTCCGTTGCTGCTGGGGAAAATCCGGCAAGTCCTCCTGTAAATACAGGTCTTACTTCGGTAGTATGTGCTGCAATTCGTTTCTGGTTCCACCAGTAGTCTGTAGCTTCTCCCGATGAGTTATACGGTGTAAATATTTCGTTATACGTTACTCCATGTACTGCTCCGATCCTGCTAATATCTCGTACAGCGATAGAGTGAAGGGATGGATATCCAGGCGCATTGCTGAATGTGTATGACCATGGCTTCATATGCCATTCACCATAACTATGATAGGTAAAGAAGGCTTTTAGGTTTCCAAGACCAAGCATAAAATCACGGATGGCCACCGTTTCAGGTTCACTGAATGATGAAGGTCCATAATACGTGTCATCTCCGGTAACCGGGCTTCCTGAAATACCTGTTAATGCCCATTGGTAACCATAGTTTCTGTTCAGGTCAACGCCAAATGTTCCATCTCCGTTATTACGCCTGTTCTTTCTCCAATACCGGTTCACTGCCGTTTGTGTATATTGAAATCCATCTACATTAAGTACCGGTATTACCCATATTTGTGTATGGTCGATATCTGCCTTCACTTCCGCATTCGTATTGTATTCAGACAAAAGATGTACAGCAACATACAGAGGTACTTCAATTGACATCCACTCTCTGGCATGATGACAACCAACAAACACTACATCACCTTTTACAGGGTCATTTATATTTGGCGTAGAAGAAATTTTTAACCCCTTTATGGGTCTTCCCTCTATACTGGTTCCGATAGTTACGATCTGGGTCAGCCCGGGGTAATCAATGTGCAGTCTGATGAGCGCATCATCCAACCGTTGCGGCGTATGGTAATCAGAAAAATCAAGTGGATCAAGACAAGCAGCAAATAATATGCTTGTTATGATAAAAATTGCAGTATATCGTTGCATGATTAAGGTTTAAATGCGTGGGCGAATAATGGTAACGGGGAAGTTCATTTTCTTTATCGAGTCGATCTGCCGGTCAAAGGCACTACCCCGGATAATGAAACCGCCTTTGCCAGTGCTGTCTTTTATCGTTGTAAAAATGTCCACTCCAAGGTTGTATATTTTTTGAATATCCGGTTGTGTATTCACTACCACTTCTATCTCTCTGGGTCTTATTTCATATTCCGGAACAAAAAATTTATATCCAAGTGCTTTTAGTGTTTTTAGTTTTGTGATAGTGCCATACACGATGACATGATCTTTTTCTCTATTTATTATTGAAACACCATTGCGTACAATTTCTTCTTCAGTGTATTTACCGACAACTTTTCCATACAACATATACACATCATCGGGAAAATGCATTTGGGGATTTCCATATCCCATTTCAGATAATTGCTTTAGCATAGCAGCACTTTCTGCATGAAAATACACACTTGAATCTGCTGCTTTTATAATATCTAACCTGAGCTGCTGCCGAAGCAGATCAATCTCTGTCGCATCTTCTACTTTAATCGAATAGACCTTGCTGTCGGAAGGCGATTTCAATAATAGTTCCTTTTTACTTTGACATGCACCTGCAACAACTACTATACAGAATAGTACAAGTTGTACAAATAACTTTTTCATGATTGATTTTCGTTACCTACCTTTCTTAGGAAATTTCGTTGTATTATCTGATAATTTTATGACATAGAGCCTACTCTGCGAAATCTCCAGACTTTGCAGAGGGTCTTCTTCTTTACTTCTCAAACAAGAGAATTGTAATAAAATTTGTCTTTGCTACTTCTATGGTGTCGTAAAATCAGGCTTTACTTTTTCAAAAGGAGTTGGATCCATAATCCAGTTTATGCCTAGCTCTTTTCCCGCGCAACAACAGCAATAACAATAGCAAAAAGCTGCTCCCATCGGACCTACTTTAAAAGAATATGGAGCACCTTTAGGGATAAACATCCAATCGCCTTTGCCTTTAATTCAGCAGGAATGTTATTAACACCAAGAAAATTGATTGAGCGAATAGCATCTTCATCTTGTGAGGTGATAATTCGGCCGTTTATTTTAAACTCGGCTTTTTTTGACGCTAAGTCTACACGTCGAACGCCATCTTCAAAAGTGGCAATGTTGGGATTAAATTCATTTTTCATGATCTATCTTTTTTGCCTACTCTTTATTCCCTTTTCGGCTTCCGGGTGCTTACTCTTTAAGGATTTTCAGCTTTCTCCTTTTTAAGTTCAATTTCAATTTGAATTTCTGTTAACGAGTATTGATTTCTTATTTTAATCTTTTGTTGCATTAGCAGTTCCGAGGTAAGAACACGCTTGTCGATTTCTTTTAGAATATTGATCTTTTTGTTGGAAGTTTTTAAATAAACCAGTTATTTATTGCTTCGTGCCTTCGCGCCTTAAAGTTTCATTTTTCCTTAGGTCGTAACAGGTAAGTGCATCCTCCGACTATTCGTTTTTCAAGTTGTTGGAGGATATCAAACTGCACAGCTTCCTCCTTCATGTTCTTAGGAAGCACCAGATTAATTGCTATGGCTACAGATCGGTCGTAAGGAATTCGCACTGAGGAAATGGTAGTTATCCTATCTTTTGTTGGAGATAGTTGGTAAATCCGTTTCAGATCGAAACGCCGGATTTCACCACATCGCCCTTCTTGTTTCTCTGGGAAAAATTTCTCTTTTTCTCGCGTTAAAGTAACACCTTGCTGCTTTAGATCTTCTAGACTAGCCAATACAACTGTCTTGTTGTCCGGAAGGGTTTCAAAGGTCAAAAAGAGAAGCGTTTCTTTGGGTAGGCTCCCCCAATGAAATACCAAGTCACCATAGGATTCGTGCTGATAAGGAGCCCGTAAGTAAAGTATGAAAGCTTGGTCCGGTTGGAGAGGCATACCCATTACTGCATCCTCGACCTGAAGATTTTTTAAAGCGGCCTGTTTACGGTTAACCACTAAGTAGTCAGGACTGGTAATTCCGGTCCCATCCAGTGGATCCTCAGTACATGTGCTCACGGTTAAAAGGCAAGAATGTTGGTTTGCGGTGGCCGGTATAAACCAATCCCATTCTTTCACTCCGGGCAGGCCTGGATTCAATTCAGCAAAAGTTTGAGTTAAGCCGATTGCTATCCAATCAGTGCCCATTGGAGTACCACTAAAAGGCATGCCGCCGGACCAGAAGTTAGTGGGAAGAGTGGGCAAACCTGCATGAGCATCAGCACAGAAAAATGCTCTAACCTGCACTTTGGTGGCTTTGCTTACGCCACGATTGTGCACTTGGGCATAAAAACGGTTGGTTTGATTACGTCGGGCAGTTCGGTGCTGCAAGGTAACGAAGGATACATAATCGTTTATAGGCGTGGCGGTCTGATAGGTTGGTAGCGTGCCTTCTTCGGCATCTACCTTGATGTCAGCACTTTGCCAGTGATAAACGTTAATTGCAGGGTTGAAAGGGTCAGGCTGGTATTCTGGCGAAGGCTGTAAACGGCCTGTATCTAAGATATTGTCTCTTATGTAGAGGTCCACGATTGGGCATATAGCCACATCAATTGGTCGTTCCCAGACGCTTCTGCCGTGCGTCGCCGCACGGAGCAAGCGGCGTGGGCCATGAATGGCGAGATCAAACACTGGCGCATTTGGGTAAACCCTCATCCCAGGCCGTCCAATTCCCTCCAGCATCCTCTGTGCGGAATACTCCTGCATCACCCCCACAGAAAAGACGGTTCTGATTTGTGGGATCGATCACTATAGAATTAATAGGATTTGCTTGGGCTAAACCATTTGAACGGGTTTCCCAAGTGGATGCCCCGGCGAGTCGCCGGTACACGTGATTATTGCTGAACTCGCCGGTGCTCTCGGTCCAAAGTACGGCGGCAACGGTTACCCACACTGTTCCCGCTGTATCAACTACAAGGTCAGAAATGTAGAGGCTCGTTGGGAGATTCGCTCCTGTTAAGTCCGTGGTGGTAACATCCGCCAAATTCCAAGTGGCACCAGTCTTCTGCACTCTGTATATGTGACCTTGGCTCGTGCCTACGTAAACAGTGTTGGAATCTGTCGGGTGAATGGCGATGGCAGTTATGATTCCAGTCAACGTACTAGTGATGGCTGACCAGCTCTCTGCATGGCCCAAGCTGCCAGAAGTTGCGGCTGGACTGCGCCAGAGTTGGCTACCCCCCAAAATAGCAAATGTCCGGGTTTGACGGGTCAAGAGTGAAAGGAGCATAGAACTGGGACGCGCCTGGCGTGATACTGCTGTTCTTGAGTGCCCATGTACCTGGGGCACCGGCACTATCTGAGCGATAGAAGGTGGTGCCGATATACTCATGGTACATGCGGGTGGGGGTACTCGAATCAATGGCAGTGAAGCCTCCATCCCACCGGCTGAAAGCTCCCAAGCAGGGTCGCCCGAATAGCGATGAGTGCCGTTATCTTGAGTTCCCTCCTATCATCACTCCTTCCCATTGAGGATGTAAGGCGATACTAATGAATTCCAATGTAGCTAGGTCACGATTGCGATGAAACCATGTCGTTCCACCGTCCGCTGATCGATACACTCCTCCGTCATTGCATGACCAGATAATGCCCGGATTTGTCGGATCAAAAGCAAAAGCATGGTTGTCTGGGTGGAGGCTTGTGACCCTATCAAAAACGCCACCACCGGAACTGTTTTTCCAGATACTAACCTCTCCGAAATAGACAATGTTGGTATTGGTGGGATGAACTGCCAAATGCAAGTTGTACCAGGACTGTCCTGTTGTTCCTAGTACAAATGTATGCTGGTGACCGGTCGCATCTGGATCTGTCGTTTTGATCAAAGCCTTGCCACTAGCGAGCTGTAGCACGTCATTGGCCGTCAGCGAGACGAAGTGTGTATGCACTGGAGTACCCGCCGAGCTTGTTGTGTAAGTGTACGCGATTGGTGCAGCCGTGAGATCAGCTGCTGAAATAGTAACCGAATGTAGGTGACCCATAGTCGAAGACGATAGAGCGCCCACTGCGGTATTGAGCCTGACAGTCATGGCAGTCCAAGTGGAACCTCCATCAGATGTTTTGGCCATGCCTGCGATATCGGAAGAGGTGCCAGCAAACAGCACATAAATGGTTTTGGGATTATTCTTGGATTGACCCAGAGCGATACGACCGAAGCTGCCTGGAAAGGCCGCGTTACTAATCTGCGTCCACAAGGACCAGGTAGTTCCAGTTCTTGTGCTGATCCACAACCCCGAGCCATAGAATGCGGCGATCAACGTTGCGGTTGAAGGCGGTCCAGGGTTAACAATTACCACTAGGTCACTCGTGGACCCCGCACATAGCTGTGCGCAGTTCACGCCGCCATCGGTGCTTTCGTAAACACCGGTAGCAGATGAGAGAAACATGCGCTGCGAGGTGGCATCCGTCGGATCGAACAGAATGCGGGATATTTCATCACGCTGAAACGTGACCATTGCTAGCTCCGTCCATGTATCACCACCATTGTCTGACCGCAACACGCCATTGCCGTAGTAGGTGCCGGCACCCTGGTTATTATATTCTCCGGTTCCGGCAAAGATACGCAAATGGTTGTTGAGATCAATCGCCAAAGCGCCAACTGCTAAGCTTATCTGATAGTCTGTTTTGGGAGACCAACTGAGACCACTGTCCGTGCTCTTCCAAACGCCGCCACCGGCTGTTCCGATGTAAACCGTGCTGGGTGTAATCGGATCAAACGCGATAGCTAACGTACGCCCTGCCCACGCCTGAGATGCACCTACCACAAGAGGGCCTGTTCCGACTGGATTCCAATTGCAAACCCCGGGAAACCGGCATCGAAGGTTCAAGCTCAAGGCCCTCAATAATGCTGGAATTATTTCAGCGCTTATCATCTAGCAGACGGAAGCATTAAAACCTATAATACCGCATATTGGCAATACACTATTCCCTGGATTATAAAACTTAAGATTTTTGAAATGCCTATACTCGGTTATTTGGGTTATGTGCCATTTAGTATTTTTTGTTGGATATGGTGGGTAACTTTATCTTTTTTAATGAGAGTGAGTACCAGCTACAGTTTAGATGAGGATTTCAAATAGACATTCTTAATGAAAAAAATATTTACAACCATAATTTTTTTGTTTGCATTTGTTTTATCCTATTCGCAGGTAGTATGGCGGGGAAATAAAGATTATTTGGATATTAGCAATAAGTTATTTGTCCTGCAAGATAAATCTGGCTTGTTAAATATTGAGCAAGTTAGTGATGACAGATACGACAAACAATTTACCATTTCAACTCACTCAATTCTGCATTTTGGATTTACCGAATCAGTTTATTGGCTAAAATTTTCTTTGCAAAATAATACCAATGATAATTTGTGGCTGCAATTGGCTCATGCATTTATTCCTTATGCAGAATTATATTTTAAAGATGCATCAGGAGAATGGAAGTCTTATAAAGAAGGTTATAAAATAAATTTAAGCGAAAAAATTATTAAAGATCATTATCAAGTTTTTCCTTTAACTAAGGGAACAAACTGGTTTTATATTCGTTTAACGCCTTTGGTACATCCTATACCTGTTAGAATATGGAAAAATACTGCTTATGAAATACAGGAAAACAAAGAAAGATTATTCTACGGAATTTATACAGGCATTCTCTTCTTTGCAATTGCAGTGAATATATTTCTCTTTTTTTCCTTTAGAAAAACTTATTACCTGTTGTATAGTATTCTTGTTTTTTTATACATAGCAAGTTCCGCTGCAGTTATGGAGGGATATGTAATTTATTTTATTCCGGGTATTGATTTAATGTATTGGTATAAAATCATTCCTGTTTTGGATATGCCGGCCCTTTTATGCTATTGTATGTCATTCTTCGAGCTTAAAAAATACAGTACAAGAATTTATCGAATCTCTCTTTTTGCATGTATTTATTTTGGGTTATATGTGATCTGGCTTCATTTCCTCCCTCTTATGACCGCTTTAATTTTTAATTATGTTTATGCATTGCTCGTTTTTATTTTGGCAACTTATATAGGCCTTAGTGTTGGGAAGAAAGGAAATAAACTCGGATATTATTTTGCAATAGCATACTCTATATGGTTTATTCTGCTCGCCATAGAGGAATTGTATATTCAAACTGGAAAACCAGGACACATTTTAGAGATAAGTTATGTTTCAATTGCAATTTTTATTGAATCATTTTTACTGGCGTTTTTATTGGTTAAACGTTTCCAATGGGAAAAGAAAGAAGACGAAAGAGTAAAAACTGAAATGCAAAACAATATACACCAGATGCAGCAAAAATTCAACCAGGAAATTTTGCAAACGCAACTTGAAATACAGGAACAAACTTTTCATAACATCAGCCAGGAAATTCACGATAATATTGGTCAAACTTTAAGCGTGGTAAAATTGAATATCGGTTCTATTAATACAGAAATGAATGAAACAGACAGGAACAGAATAAGTCAATCCAAAGAATTAATAGATAAGGTTATCCAGGATCTGCGTGACCTTGCAAAAACATTGAATACCGATTATATAGAAAACATAGGACTAATGAAAGCAATCGCGCAGCAACTGCAGGTTTTACAAAGAACAGGAGTTTTTTCAACAGAGTTTGAAGTTACAGGTGAAATTTATAAATACGATGTTCAAACCGAACTTTTGTTGTATCGCATAGTGCAGGAGCTACTGAACAATGCAGTGAAACATGCCCAGGCAAAAAAGATAAATGTTAAGGTAACTTATGAGCCAACAAAATTGCACATTGTTGTAAAAGATGATGGAAAAGGTTTTGAAGCAGATCATTTAAACGATTCTGAATTAAAAGGCCTGGGCCTACAAAATATAAAGAACAGAATAAAACTTATAAAAGGAACTCTTAACATAAACAGTAAACCCTCTTATGGAACCATTGTGGATATAGAACTTCCCAAAAATTGAGTCACAATATTCGATCCGTAAAGGCAATAAAATTTTCAATACTACTTTATAATTTTCATGTTTCCTTCCCCGCAATGTCTGCTAAATAGCCTTGTGTGCCGGCAAGGGACATTACGGAATTAACATCAAAAAAACTTCGTCTTTCAAACTTACCCCTTCGCTGAATGTCTCCTAAATGGCCTTGTGTGTTTCCCCTTCGCTGCACAACTGCAGCAGTGCAAAGAAGGCTTAAGCGTTCCCCTCAATTGGTGAGTAGGCAGTATAGCTTTTGTGCAGCATACTTTTTGCATAAACCAAGTCTACAGCCAACACACAAGCTTATTGTGAGACCCCGGCGAGATTAAATAAATTTATCCTGTATGTCTAGTCCTAAAATAGGTTTACATATAAAAATGTAAAACTATGGATGAAAAGCAAGAGATTATCAACGAGTATTTACTTGGCAAAGCTGGTTACCGCGTACTATCAAAAAAATACGGAGTAAGTCGTTCTGCTATTAACAGATGGGTGATGGACTTTCAGGGCAGGCCGAGGTCAAAATCAAGGCAACTGAAAACGGTACATTTGCCATTAATGAAGCAACACGATACGCATGAAGATTTGCCCAAAGAAGTAGCAGCACTTCAAAAAGAATTAGCAAAGGAACGCTTACGCAATAAATTGCTTACTGCCATTATCGATGTTGCAGAAAAAGAATTAAAAATTCCTATCAGAAAAAAATATGGTACCAAGCCGTTGAAAAAGTAAGGCATAGCGAAAAATTACGATGCTTGTCATCGTTATGTACACTGCTTGGTTACAGCAGACAAGCCTATTACTCTTATCAGTACAGCTATTTACAACATTGCTATGAATCAGAGTTAATTATTCAGCAGGTGCAAAAGCATAGAAAACTTCAACCCCGCTTAGGCACAAGGAAATTGATGGTATTGCTGCGGCATTTTATAAACGAGCATAAGATTAAGATGGGCAGAGATGCTTTGTTTGATTTATTAAGAGAGCATCATCTTTTAATAAGAAAGAGAAAAGCAACCGTGCAAACCACGTTCTCTAAGCATTGGTATCAAAAGTACCCCAACCTGGTAAAACAGTATGAGCCATTCGCTGCAAATCTTTTGTGGGTAAGCGATATAACATACATCTGTCTTGAAGATGGTTTTGCTTATTTGAGTTTGATAACAGATGCTTACTCAAGAAAAATCGTAGGCTTTTATCTTGCCAAAACAT
>WNGF01012072.1_pt1 | contig 12598 bp, 11 predicted proteins | sample 5400641 | NCBI WGS metagenome assembly WNGF01 (sample SAMN13153371, study PRJNA577476) | soil metagenome | isolation source: 80 cm soil or saprolite under grassland replicate 2 | place: USA:California | collected 2016-06-15
CGCTCGGGGGAGGCGGCGCGGATCACGATCTTGTGCCCCTGCGCCCGCGCCCGTTCGAGGAGGCGCGGCAGGGCCCGCTCGAGCGGCGTCGACAGCAGGTGGTAGAACCCAATCTCGGCCATCGCCTAGTCGTCGACCGGGTTGCCGTGACGGCCGGCGCCGGCGGCAAAACGGCCCGCGCCGGCTTCGGTCTCGCCGCTCTCGACGGTGGCGATGCCGAGCCGGAATTCATTCAGCACGGCCGCTTCCCAGCCGAGGCCCCATTGCTCGATCGCCGACAGCCGGTCGCTGCGCAAGGCCCGCTGCGGCAGCCGCGCCAGCTGATGCGCCAGTTGCGTCGCGGCGGCCAGCGCCTCGCCCGGCGGCACGACGCGGTTGACGAGCCCGATCCGCTCGGCCTCCTCGCCGGAGATGCCGCGGCCGGTCAGTATCAGGTCCATCGCCCGGCTGTGGCCGATCAGCCGCGGCAGCCGGATGGTGCCGAGATCCATCAGCGGCACGCCAAAGCGGCGGCAATAGACGCCAAAGATGGCGTCGCGCGCCGCCACCCTGAGATCGCACCAGAGCGCCAGCTCGAGCCCGCCAGCCACGGCGGGACCCTCGATCGCGGCAATCACCGGCTTTGATAATTTCAGCCGGGTCGGTCCCATCGGCGCGTCACCGCTCTCGACGCGGTGACCGCGGCGTCCGGCGGCGGTTTCCTTCAGGTCGAAGCCGGCGCAGAACGCGCCGCTCCGGCCGGTCAGGATGGCGACCGAGCTTGCCGGGTCGCTGTCGAAGCGGCGGAAGGCGGCAGCCAGCGCCTGCGCCGTGGCACGGTTGACGGCATTGCGCGCCGCCGGACGCTCGATCGTGACGACGGCGACCGGACCGTCCGTGTCGTAGGAGACGGTCGAAGCTTCCGTCATCGCAGGAACCTCCTGTGGCGCAGCATCGAGGGGACGCGGCTCCCGCTCGCTACCGGTGTCATTCCGGGATCGCCCGGAGGGCGAGGCCTGGAATCCAAGAACACGGGCCTCTGGAATATGGGTTCCGGGCTCGCCGCTGCGCGACGCCCCGGAATGACGGCCTGGGCATCGAGCGTGGAATTAGTGCCGGGCTCCGGTCACTCCTTCTCGTAATGATCGACGACAAAGCGGTCGAGGAGGCGCACGCCGAAGGCGGTGGCGCCCTTCGGCACGGTCGGCGCGTCCTTTTTCGACCAGGCGACCCCGGCGATGTCGAGATGCGCCCAGGGCAGGTTGTTGACGAAGCGCTGGACGAACTGGGCGCCGATGATGCTGCCGGCGCCGCGGTCGCCGGCGATGTTCTTGACGTCGGCGGCGTCGCTGTCGATCGCCCGGTCGTAGCTCTCAGACAGCGGCAAGCGCCACAGAAGTTCGCCGACCGCCTTGCCGGCGGCGATCAAACGGTCAGCAAGCTCCTCGTTGTTGGAAAAGAGCCCGGCATTCTCATGGCCGAGCGCGACGATGACCGCGCCCGTCAGGGTCGCGAGGTCAATCATCAGTTTCGGCTTGAAGCGATCCTGGCAATACCACAGCACATCGGCCAGCACGAGACGACCCTCGGCGTCGGTGTTCAAGACCTCGATCGTCTGGCCCGACATCGAGCGGATGATGTCGCCCGGCCGCGTTGCCGAGCCCGAGGGCATGTTCTCGACCAGGCCGGCGATGCCGACCGCGTTGACCCGGGCCTTGCGCGCCGCCAAGAGGCGCATCAGCCCGATCACGACGCCGGCCCCAGCCATGTCCCATTTCATCTCGCCCATGCCGGCGGCCGGCTTGATCGAGATGCCGCCGGTGTCGAAGGTGACCCCCTTGCCAATAAAGGCGAGCGGCGGGCTGTCGGTGGCGGCGCCGCGATACTGCATGACGAGGACGCGCGGCGGCCGGACGCTGCCCTGGCCGACCGCCAGCAAGGCACCCATGCCGAGCTCGCGCATCTTGTGCTCGTCGAGGATCTCGACGGTGAGACCGGGCAGGTCGGGCCCGGCGAGGGCGGCGGCGCGCTCGGCCAGGGTCTCCGGATAGAGCTCGTTGGCCGGCTCAGACACCAGGTCGCGGGTGAAGGCGACCGCCTCGGCCGCGGCCCCGAGCGCGCCATAGGCCTGTTTCGCCTTGGCGGGCGATGCGGTCATCACGGTGACCCGCTCGAGCGAAGGTTTCCGCTCCGGCTTCTCCTTGGTGCGGTACTTATCGAAGCGGTAGGCCCGCAACGCCGCGCCGAAGGCGAGGCGGGCGGCGGCCTCGGCCGGCTTCAGCTTGGTCTTGTCGCCGGCGTCGATCGCGAAACTCGCCTCGCTCTCGCCGGCGCTGTTGAGCTGGGTGAGGAGACTGCCGCCGAGATCCTCCATGAGGCGCGCATCGACCGCCTCGGGCTTGCCGAGCCCGGCCAGGACGATGCGGGAGAGCGGCAATTCGGGCGGGCCGACCAATGCCAGGGTCTCATTCTTCTTGCCGTGAAAGCGGACGGCCGCCGCCGCGGCGCGCGAAACGGCGCCGCCGGTCGCCTCGTCGAGGCGTCGGGCCGGCTCGGTCAGCACCCGCTCCTCCCAGACGCCGACGACCACGGCGCCGGAGCGCGGCAATTCGAATTCGCTGAAGCTGATCTTCATGCTGCGACCCTATGAAAAACGCCGATGCGGTAGATGGCGCGATAGACGAGAGCGCCCGCGCGAGTCAATGGCGCTGATCGCGGCCCTGATCGCCGCCGGGCGGGTGCGGCGGCGAGGCTATGGCCGTGGCGGACCCGGCCCCTTATGATCCGCGGCCGATGACCGGCCTCGACCGCTACATGCTGCGGCAATGCCTCAGCGTGATGATCTTCGTGACCGCCGCCTTGAGCGCCGCGGTGTGGCTCGCGCAATCGCTGCGCCTCGTCGACCTGATCGTCAACCGCGGCCTGTCGGCCGAGGTGTTTCTCTACCTCGCGCTGCTGATCCTGCCGCGCTTCTTCGACATCGTGCTGCCGATCGGCGCGTTCATTGCCGTCCTGTTCATCTTCAACCGGCTGATCTCGGAGAGCGAACTCGTCGTGATGCGCGCCGCCGGCCTCAGCCCGCTGACCCTGGCGCGTCCTGTTCTGGTGCTTGCCGGGATCGCCTTCCTGGTGCTGTTGAGCCTCTCGGCCTATTTCCTGCCCGCCTCCAACCGCGAGTTCAAGGACCTGCAGTTCGAGATCCGCAAGCGCGACCCGGAGCAGCCGATCACGATCTTCGCCGAGCGCGGCGCTTTTGCCGATTCCGGCAATGGCTCGCGCATCATCATGGTCAACGGCAATCGCCAGAAATATGACCGCGCCAACGGCAAGCTCTCGCTCTTGACCTTCGATCGCTACACCCTCGATCTCGATACCATGCGCGACGCGCCGGGCGTCCGCTTCCGCGAGGCGCAGGAGCGCTTTCTCGGCGAATTGTTCTTCCCACCCGCCGAACTCGATCCGGCGACCTATCGCAGCTTCATCGTCGAAGGCCATCAGCGGCTGGCGCTGCCGCTTTCGGTCTTCAGCTTCGTGATGATCCCGCTCGCCTGCCTGTTGCCGGGCGAATTCAACCGGCGCGGCCAGCTGCGCCGCGTCCTGCTGGCGATCGCCCTCGCCCTGCTGTTCCAATCGCTCGATCTCGGCGTCAAGAACCTGGCGGCCGGCAGTTACGCCGCGATCCCGCTGATGTATCTGACCGACCTCTTGCCGTTCGGGCTGGGGTTTGGAATCCTGATGGTCGGCGGGGTCCGGATCGGCTTTTGGCGGCCCGCGGCTGTCGTGCGCTAGACGCCGGATCAAGAGGGGAGTTTTCGGTGCGGCTCGCGCGGATCCTCTCGGCCTATATCGCGCGCCAATTCTTCGCCTGGTTTTGCGGCGTGTTCGGCACGATGCTGATCGTGACCTTCCTGCTCGACTATCTCGAACTGCTGCGGCGCGGCGGCGGCAGAGCCCAGGCCAGCTGGGGGGTATTGCTGGAAATGGCGGCGCTGAAAATGCCGCATACCGCGCAAGAGGTCATGCCGTTCGCGATCCTGTTCGGCACAATGCTCGCCTTCTGGCGCCTGACGCGCAGCAACGAGCTAGTGGTGGCCCGCGCCTCGGGCGTTTCGGTATGGCAATTCCTGACACCGGCAGTGCTCGTGGCCCTCCTTGCCGGAGTGATCGCGGTGACGGTGTTCAACCCGATCGCCTCGACGATGGAAGCGAGCTACGAAAAGCTCGAAAGCCGGATCCTGCGCCAGTCGGCCGATCCGCTGACGCTGTCGAGCGGCGGATTGTGGCTGCGCCAAAGCGATGCCGCCGACGGTCAGATCCTGATCCATGGCGAGCGGATCGCGGCGCCCGAATTGCTGCTCGACAAGGTGACGGCGTTCTTCATCGACCACCAGATGAAATTCACCTCGCGCGTCGAGGCGCGTGGGGCCCGCCTCGAGGGCGGGTTCTGGCTGATCAAGGATGGCCAGCGGTTCCATCCGGGCGAGGCACCCGAACCGTTCCGCGAGTTGCGGCTGCCGACCAAGCTGACGACGGCCAAGATCGAGGAAAGCCTCGCCTCGCCCGATACGATGTCGTTCTGGGACCTGCCCGGCTTCATCACGCTGCTCGAGCAGTCGGGATTCTCGGCCGAGCGTCACCGCCTGCATTTCAATGTGCTGCTGGCGCGCCCGTTCCTGTTTTGCGCGATGGTGCTGGTCGCGGCAACCTTCAGCCTGCGCATGCAGCGGCGCGGCGGCGTCACGATGATGATCGTCAGCGGCGTGGTCGCCGGTTTTCTGCTCTATTTCATATCCGACATCGTGTTCGCCCTCGGTCTCTCGGCCAAGATCCCCGTTCTGCTGGCCGCCTGGACCCCGACCGGTGTAAGCATGATTTTCGGCACCTCGATGCTGCTTCACCTCGAGGATGGATGACGACGAACTGTTCCGACCGACCGAGCTCTCGAAGGACTTTCGCGACTGAATGACGGCAATTTTCCCCTAACCTGAACGCGGCGGATGACGGGTTTCCCCCGACCTGGAAAACGGCGGACGAGCGGACGGCGTGCGGGGCTTCGCCTCCTTGGCGCGGCGGCCGTGCTGCTGCTCGGCGCACTCCCGGCGTTGGCGCAGTTCAATATCGGCGCCACGAAGAAGGACAAGAACGCGCCGGTCGTCTTCCAGGCCGACGAGGTCCAGTATGACGAGCGGCTGGCGCTGACCGTTGCCAAGGGTCATGTCGAGATCTCGCAAGGCGGGGAGATCCTGCTCGCCGACACGGTGAGCTACAGCCAGCGCAGCGACACCGTCACCGCGTCCGGCCATGTCAGTCTGCTGCTGCCGACCGGCGAAGTCGTGTTCGCCGATTTCATGGAATTGCGGGATTCGATGAACAACGCATTCGCGCAGAATGTGCGGATGCTGCTCGCCGACCGCTCGCGGCTCGCCGCCAACACCGCGCGGCGTACCGGCGGCAACCGGTTCGAATTGCGGCGCGGCGTCTATTCGCCCTGCGACTTGTGCAAGAACGACCCCAGCGCCCCACCAGCCTGGCAGATCCGAGCCCGCGAGATCAGCGACGACAAGGAGTTCAAGCTGATCGAATTCCGCGACGTGGTGCTGGAGGTCGATGGCTGGCCGGTGTTCTACACGCCCTATCTGTCCGAGCCGGAGCCGTCGGTCAAACGCGCCAGCGGTTTTTTGATGCCGAGTTTCGGCAACTCGAACACGGTCGGGTTCCACGTCGGGCTGCCCTATTACTGGGACATCGCGCCGGACAAGGATCTGACGCTGGCGCCGCGCTTCACCAGCCGCGCCGGGCCGGTTTTGGCGGCGGAGTATCGCCAGCGTTGGGGGAACGGCCTGCTCGACGCAATCGGCAGCCTCAACTACAGCAATGTCGGCTCCGGCGGCGTGACCAGCACCGGCGACCAATGGCGCGGCCACATCAACGCCAGCGGCAACTGGGATCTCGACGACACCTATCGCACCGGCTTCACGGCGCAGCGGGTCTCCGACCAGACCTACCTGCTGCGCTTCGGTTTTGGTCTGCCATTGCTCAACGCGATGATCAGCCGGGCCTATCTCGAAGGCTTCGACCCGCGCGGCGCGACCGATATTGCCGGCTATGTCTTTCAGCCCCTGACGCCGGGCCTTGGCGACTCGACCCAGCCGATCGTGCTGCCGGTCGCCAACCGCACCTGGATCAGTGAGCCCGACGACTGGGGCGGCCGGTGGAAGCTCAATGCCAACCTCTTAAACATCGTCCGCGAGGTCGGCACGCAAACCCGGCGCCTGTCGCTCGGCAGCGAGTGGGGCAGGACCTTCCGCGACGGCATCGGCGGGCAGTACAAATTCTCGGCCAGCCTGCGTGGCGACGCCTATTCGGTCAACAATCTGAGCTCGAAATCGAACCCCGACCTGCCCAGCGCCTTTTTCTCGCAGAACGGCGCGCCGGCGATCGAGCCGATCAGCTATAATTTTCTGGCGGCGCGCGCCTTCCCTCAGCTCGGGCTCACCTGGAACTACCCGCTGGTGCATCGCGGCGAGGCCACCACCGCGATGGTGGAACCGATCGCCGGCACCTATGTCGGGCCGGCCAGCGGCAACCGCCGCCGGATCCCCGACGAAGACAGCATCGGCTTCGAGTTCCGCGATTCGGATTTGTTCCGGCCCGACCGGCTGGCCGGCTACGACATCCTCGATACCGGCCAGCGGGTCGATTACGGCGTGAAACTCGGCCTTTACAACAAGGATACCGGCAATTACCGCATGCTGATCGGGCAGAGCTGGCGCGCCCAGAACAACGTGTTTCTGCCGCCCGGCTCGGGTGCGGCGCAGCGCCTGTCGGATGTCGTCGGGCGGGTGGTGCTTCAGCCGACCTCCTATCTCGACCTGATCTACCGCTTCCGGCTCGACAAACACACCCTCGACAACCGCAGCCAGGAGATCGGCCTCAATGTCGGGCCGCAAAGCCTGCGCGTCGGCGCCAACTTTCTGTTGATGCCGCCGCAGCAGCAAAGCGACGTGGTCACCAATCCAGCGACCGGCCAGAGCATCCTCTACGGCAAACGCGAGCAACTGGTGTTGAACGCGACGGCCAAGCTGACGCGCTACTGGTCCTTGACCGGCAGCGAGACGGTCAATCTCACCAACTCGACCAACCTGGTCAACGGCGTCGCCACACCGCAATCGAGCAATTCCAGCATCTATGCGACGCTCGCCGGGGTCTACCAGGACGAATGCATGGCCTTTATCGCCGCGGTCACCCAGTCGGGGATCCGCAACGGCGACGTCACCCCGGGGGTCTCGGTCATGTTCAGCGTCGTATTCAAGAATCTCGGCGAGATCGGCGGCAATGTGCTGTCGGTGTCGGGCAGCTCGCTATAGGGGGCGGCCGCGGGGAGTGCAGGCGACACCACGACGCCGACGGTGTAAAGTGGCGCTGTCGCCGCGGGGTGGGGGTTGGCCGTCAATGGCATGGTTTCGTTGCTTATGCGTGTTGCTCCTGACGCTCCTCTTGGGGCCGGTGGCCGCGTCCGCGGCACAGCCGGCGAGGGGCCAGACCGCCGCATTGCCGAAAGGGCGTGAGGCACCGCCGGCGCAACCGGGGGCGCCGGAGATGAAGATTGCCGCGGTTGTCAACGACGAGGTGATCTCGGCCTTCGACCTGATCTCGCGCATCCGGATGGTGCTGGTCTCCTCGAACATTGCCGACAGCCCGGAAACCCGGCAACGCATCGCCGGGCAGGTGCTGCGCTCGTTGATCGACGAAAAACTGCAGCTGCAGGAAGCCAAGCGGCAGAGCGTGACCGCGACCGACGACGAGATCAACAAGGCGCTGGAGCAGATCGAGAAGCAGAACAACATGAAGGCGGGCGCGCTCAATGAGTTCATGAAGGCGCGCGGCATCGACCGCGGCGCGCTGGTCGACCAGCTGACCGCGTCGATCGTCTGGGCAAAGCTGGTCAGGCGTCAGGCGGTCCAGAGCGCCTCGATCTCGGACGATGAGATCGACACCGCGCTGAAGCGGGCCAAGGAGCATGCCGGCGAGCCGCAAAGCCGGGTCGCCGAGATCTTTCTCGCGGTCGACAACCCGGCGCAGGAGGAGGAAGTGCGCCACCTCGCCGAGCGCTTGAGCCAGCAGATGAAGCAGGGCGCGCGGTTTTCCGCGGTCGCGACGCAATTCTCGCAATCGGCCACCGCCGCGGTCGGCGGCGATATCGGCTGGGTGCGTCCCGATCAGCTGCCGCCCGAACTGGCCAAGGCAGCGGCGCAACTGAAGCCGGGCGAGCTGTCGCCGCCGATCCGAACCACCGGCGGCTATTACCTGATGCTGGTCATCGACCGCCGTACCGGAGCGGGCGGCGGCGGCGATCAAGGCGAGTTTTTCGACATCGTCCAGGTGGTGTTCGCGTTGCCGGCACATGCCAGCGAGGCGGCCCGCCGGACCGCCCTCGCCGAGGCGGAAGCGGTGCGCGGGGCGGCGAAGGACTGCCCGAGCCTGCTCAAGATCGGCAAGGAGAAGGCGCCGCAATTGTCGAGCCAGGGCAAGCTGTCGGCGAGCCAGATCGCGCCGGAAATGCGCAAGCTGATCGAATCGATGCCGACCGGGCAGGTCTCGCAGCCGATCGTCCAGAAAAACGGCGTCGGGGTGATCATGGTCTGCGGCAAATCGACTTCGGGCGTCGCCGGGATGAGCCGCGAGGATGTCGGCGAATCCATCCTGCGCCAGCGCTTCGACACGCTGGCGCGGCGCTATCTGCGCGACCTGCGGCGCAGCTCCTACGTCGATGTGAGGATGTGACCGGGTAAGGATGTGACGGGCGTGGCGCTTCCGCTCGCCCTGACGATGGGCGAGCCGGCCGGGATCGGCGGCGAGATCGCGCTGAAGGCGTGGCTGCGCCGCGGCGACAATGTGCCGGCGTTCTATCTGATCGACGATCCCGACCGGCTCAGGGCGCTGGCGGCGCGGTTTGGCTGGAGCGTATCGCTGCGGGTCATCGAGGCACCGGAACGCGCCCTCGCCGCTTTCCCGGACGCGCTGCCGGTGCTGCCGGTCGACGGCAAGGTCCGGGCGATGTCGGGCCGGCCCGATCCGGCCGACGGCGCGCTGGTGATCGGGGCGATCGACAGCGCGGTCGCGGCGGCGCGCGACGGGCGGGCGGGCGCGGTCGTCACCAACCCGATCAACAAGGAGGCGCTGTACCGCGCCGGCTTCCGCCATCCCGGCCATACCGAATATCTCGCCGAACTGGCCGGCCCCGGTACGAGAGCGGTGATGATGCTAGCCTGCCCCGAACTGCGGGTCGTGCCGGTGACGATCCACCTGGCGCTGCGCCAGGCGATCGAAACATTGTCGAGCGCGATGATCGTCGCTGCCGGGCGGGTGACCCACGCGGCGCTGATCCGCGATTTCGGCCTTGCCGCGCCGATCCTCGCGGTCGCCGGGCTCAACCCGCATGCCGGCGAGGGCGGCAACCTCGGGCGCGAGGATCTCGACATCGTCGCGCCGGCCGTCGCCGAGTTGCGCGCGCTCGGGATCGACGCGCGCGGACCCTTGGCCGCCGACACGATGTTTCACGCCGCGGCGCGGCACGGCTATGACGCCGCCTTGTGCATGTATCACGACCAGGCGCTGATCCCATTGAAGACGATCGATTTCGACGGCGGGGTCAATGTGACTCTCGGGCTGCCGTTCATCCGCACCTCGCCCGACCACGGCACCGCCTTCGACATCGCGGGCCAAGGCATCGCCCGGCCCGACAGCCTGATCGCGGCCTTGCGGCTCGCCGCCGAGATGGCGGCGCGGCGCCGGGGCGGGTGATCTCAATACCGAATATGAATAGCATCCGCGCCCGCCACTCAGTTTAAATCGGTGTCCCGGCGCAAGCCGGGACCCATGGTTCAGCCGTTGCGTCGCTTGATGGGTGGGTCCCGGCTTTCGCCGGGACGCCGGACTCTTTCGGAACTCTGTGGCTAGTTCGGTTGCAGGCCGATTTGAAACCGAGTCAATCCGCCGATCCGGCCGCGCTGCCGCCGTTGCGCGAGGTCATTGCCCGGCACGGCATCAGGGCGCGGCGCGGCCTCGGCCAGAATTTCATCCTCGATCTGAATTTGACGCGGCGCATCGCCCGGGCCGCCAGCGGGCTGGACCGGGGGTCGGTCATCGAGATCGGCCCCGGACCCGGTGGGCTGACCCGCGCGCTGCTTGCCGAGGGCGCCGGCCATGTCGTCGCGATCGAGCGCGACCCGCGCTGTCTCGCCGCGCTCGCCGAGCTGGCCGCCGCCTTTCCGGAGCGGCTCGAAGTGATCGCCGGCGACGCGCTCGAACTCGACCCTGCGGCATTGGTCCCGCCGCCGCGCCAGATCGTCGCCAATCTGCCCTACAACATCGCCACCGCGCTACTGTTGCGCTGGCTCGACCGGATCGGGGAGTACGAGAGGCTGACGCTGATGTTCCAGCGCGAGGTGGCCGAACGCCTCGTCGCGACGCCGCGCAGCCCGGCTTACGGACGCCTGTCGGTCATCGTGCAGTGGCTGACCCTGCCCAAGATCCTGTTCGACGTGCCGCCCTCGGCCTTTGTGCCGCAGCCCAAGGTGACCTCCAGCGTCGTGTCGCTGGTGCCGCGATCAGCGCCGTTGGCGGCGGCGAAGGCCTCGCTCGAACGGGTCACCGCGGCGGCGTTCGGCCAGCGCCGCAAGATGCTGCGCTCGACCCTGAAGACGCTTGGGCTGCCCGTCGAGCCGCTGCTGGCGGCGGCCGGCGTCGCGCCGACCGCGCGGGCGGAGGAACTCTCGGTCGCGCAATTCTGCGCCCTGGCGCGGGCGCTGGACTCGACCGTCTAAGCTCCTGTGCGCGGCCGGCGAGGCCGGCTTTCCATAGCAGCCATTGCGCGCCGCGACTGGCCTTTAGGGCAAATCAATTTGGTGCGGGGATATAGAACGGAACGGTGGCGTATCATAAATGTAAACCGCATTCCATGGAGGAAATCATGCATAAGACTGTTACCGCCCTCGCCGCCCTTGGCATCATCGCAGCGCTCGCGGCCGCCGTCCCGACCTCGGCTCAGGCCGAGGAGTATGGCTGGGGCCATCACCGCCAGTGGGGCGAAGGGTGGCGCGGACACGACTGGCGTCAGCATGCCTGGCGCGGCTATGGCTGGCGCGCCCATCACTGGTACCCCCGCTATTACGGCTATTACGGGTACTAGACGCCACCGCGACGGCGCGACCAGCGCCGGTTGACCCCAACAAAGAGGAGAAGGGTCATGTCAGCCACGAGCCTTATCAAACGCGCCGGCGGGGTCGCCGCGATCGCCCTCGCGCTGACCGCCGCGGCCGCGCCAAACATGGCCTATGCCAGGCACGGCCAGGGCGCCGGGATTGCGCTCGGCATCATCGGCACGATGCTTGCCGGAGCGGCGATCGCCTCGGCGCAAGCCGGATACGCAGCCCCGCCGGCGTACTACTATCAGCCGCAAGGCTATGACACGCCGCCGGGCTATTACGAGCCGCCCGCCGGCTATTACCAACCCTCGCCCTACGGCTATTACCGATAGCGAGGGCCGACGAGACCCCCCGCCGCGCCTTTGCGGCGGGGGATTGCCGGCGCAAACTGGACCGAGGAAACGGTGGAGGAAGGCGATGCGATATTGGTTCGTGGCGGCATCCGGGTTTCTCATGCTGTCCGGCTGCGCGGCCGGGCCGCAACTCGCGGCCTACCGACAAGGGGACGCCTATCCCGGGGAGCGGGGCGTCGTCTGCGCGGTAAAGGCGGGCGACAGGCAGAACTATTGGGCCGAGCGAGATGCTCTGATCAATGGCGCGGTCGTGGTGTTTCGGGGCGAATGCCCCGCCGAACCGAATAACGAAGGCCGAATGCAATGACCGCACACGATGAGCGCCGCTTCAGCGCCTTGGGTCCCATTTGCGCCTGAATACTGCAAAACCCTCGGCGCGGCGTTGCCGCGGGGGTTTTCGTAAGCTGATAAACGGCCTAGGCTTCGGCGCGAAAATTGCCGGCAGTTTTCGGTGAGCGTCAGCATGGCCGACCACATCCACGAGGCCAACCGTCGTCGCTGGGATGCCGGGTCCGCTTCCTGGGCACATCGCGCCGATACGCGCGGTATCTGGAAAAAGTGCCACCGTGACCCCTCGCTCGCTCTGCACTCGTCGGAACTTAAATGGCTCCACAATATCGCCGGCAAGTCGGTCGCGGTGCTCGGCAGCGGCGACAACCAAGTCGTCTTCGCCTTGGCTGGTCTGGGAGCGAAGGTGACCAGCGTCGACATCTCGGAGCAGCAGATCGAGGTTGCCCGCAGCCGTGCTGCGACACTTAGTTTACAGGTAGACTTCGTGCGGGCCGACGTCGTCGACCTGTTAAGCCTGGCCGACGCGACGTTCGACCTCGTTTATACGGGAGGTTATGTAGCGGCCTGGGTTTGTGACCTACAACGCTATTACGGGGAAGCCGCTCGCATCTTGAAACCAAACGGCCTGTTGATCGTCTGCGAGTATCATCCGTTTCGCCGCGTATTCCGCCGCCCATGGAGCCATTCTGCGAGTAGTCTCGAAATCGCCTTCAATTACTTCGATCGTGGACCTCACCGATTCGAGGCTGCGCCGGATGTGCTATACCT
>WNGF01007973.1_pt1 | contig 12597 bp, 6 predicted proteins | sample 5400641 | NCBI WGS metagenome assembly WNGF01 (sample SAMN13153371, study PRJNA577476) | soil metagenome | isolation source: 80 cm soil or saprolite under grassland replicate 2 | place: USA:California | collected 2016-06-15
GACCCCCGCGTCCGACGTCCTGTGGGCCCGTCTCATTCCGCTGCGGGTGACGGGCGGCGGCGGGCCGCTGGTCCTGGGCGACGACAGCCAGCTGCTGGGCGCGCTCATGAACCTGTCGAACCTGGCGCTGCCGCCCGTCGGTGGCCTGTTGGGGCTGTTGGTCGGCTACGTCATCCTGGTCGGCCCCGTCAACTACCTCGTGCTGCGGCGGCTGGACCGGCGGGAGTGGGGCTGGCTCACCATGCCGGGGCTCGTCGTCGCCTTCACGATCGCGGCGTTCGTCTACGGCAACACGCTGCGAGGCGGCCAGGTCATCATCAATGAGCTGTCGATCGTCCGCGGCGCGCCCGGCACGACCGACGGCGTCGCCCAGGTCTATGTCGGCGTCTTCTCGCCGTCGCGGACGACGTACCAGCTGGCCGTTCCCGGCGGCGCCCTCCTGTCGTCGCCGTACAGCAGCGACACGTTCGGCGGGTTCGACGGATCCACCAACACCGGCTCCCTGGACATTCTCCAGGGCGAGACGGCGCGCGTCCGCGACCTGGCCGTGGGCTACAACACGCTGCGGGCCGTTCGCGCCGAGGCGCCGGTGGCCGCTCCAAGGATCACCGCCTCCGTGCGCCTTGACGGAGGCCGGCTGCGCGGCACGATCCGCAACGACTCGACCGTCACCCTGGAACGGCCGGCCGTCGTCCTCGGAGGAACGGTGGCCCCCCTGTCCGATCTGGCCCCAGGCGCGAGCGCCACGCTGGACGCCGAGGTCACCGGCAACCCATTCGGCCAGGGCATCACGGAGCGCGTCCTGGGAGGCGGGTTCTTCGGCGGCGACCCGTCCTTCGAGGGCGAGGATGCCCAGCGACTGCAGGTCCGCCAGGCGATCCTCAACCAGCTGACCATGGATCCCACGAACGGCTCCATTACCGGCGTCGGCGTGGACGGGCCGGTCCTGCTCGCCTTCGGCCGAGGGCCGGTCCTCGATGTGCGGATCGACGGCCAACCCGCCACGGCAACGGGCAACGTGCTGTACTTCGTGGCCCTCGACCTCACCGTGCAGGGGAGCGTGACCTTCACCGGGGACCTCATGCGGCCCACGACGATCGCCTCGGACACGCCGACGTTCTCGAAGGGCGACCAGTTCACCATGAACTTCAGCCAGGGCACCGTCACCCAGGTCTACCGTCCAGTTGCCTACGGTGGCTCGATCAACGTCAGGAAGCTCGTGCTCCAGATGAACACCGGAGGCGGGCCATCGCTCACGACAGCCGCCGCCGTCAGGCCGACCGGGCGCGCGGACGTAACGCCGACCAAGGCAGAGGTCGATGCGCAGCAGGACAACGTGCCGATCGTGGAGCTGTACGACCGGATCGCCGGCCAGTGGATGCGCTTTCCGCACATCGCCGCGGGGTCGTCGATGGCGATCGCAGACCCCGAGCGCTGGGTCGACCCCGCGTCGGGCAGCGTCCTCGTCCGCTTCCGCGCCGACCGAGCGGACGGCGTCGGCTTCCAGTTCCAGGTGCAGCTGGAGGGCGACGTACCGTGACCGTGGTGGTGGCCGCTCGCGGTCTCGTCAAGCGCTACGACCGGACGGTCGCGGTGGCCGGGCTCGACCTTGAGGTGGACGCGGGCGAGATCTTCGGGCTCGTCGGACCCAACGGCGCGGGCAAGACCACGACCCTGCGGATGCTCGCGACGCTCCTCGTGCCAACCGCCGGGGACGCGGAGATCGCCGGCGAATCGATCACGCGCAATCCCAGCGCGGCCCGCCGCGTCCTTGGTTTCATGCCGGATGTGTTCGGTGTCTACGACGACATGAAAGTCTGGGAGTACCTGGACTTCTTCGCTCGCTGTTACGGGCTCAATGCGCCCCGGCGGCGCCAGATGATCGGCGACCTGCTGGACCTGGTTGACCTGTCGGACAAGCGGGACACCTACGTGCAGGGTCTGTCCCGCGGCATGCAGCAGCGTCTCTGCCTGGCTCATGCGCTCGTCCATGACCCCCAGGTGCTCCTGCTCGACGAACCAGCGTCCGGCCTGGATCCCCGGGCGCGCGTCGAGCTACGCGAGCTGCTCCGAGAGCTGCGGAGCCTGGGGAAGACGATCCTCATCAGCAGCCACATCCTGCCCGAGCTCGAGGAGCTGTGCACCAGCGTGGCGATCGTCGACCGCGGCCAGGTGCTGGCCCAGGGCCGCGTCGCCGACATCGAGCGCCGGCTGCGCTCGGGCGCGGTGCTCCGGATTCGCGTGCTGGGTGATGGCGAGGTGGTCGATGCTGCCCGGACCCACTTCGCCGCCGATCCGGAGGTGGCCTCGGCGGCGATCCTCACGGACGGCACGATCGAGCTGGGATTCCGTGGCGACGATGCCGCATCGGCCCGGCTGCTACGGGATGCCGTGGCCGCCGGGCTGCCGGTCGTCACGTTCGCGCGAGCGGCCAGCGACCTGGAGGAGCTGTTCCTCCAGGTCACGGCGCGGGACGAGCCGGCGGCACCCCCACCGGCGGACGGGAGGACGGCGGCGTGAGCACGATGCGAACGTTTGCGGGACGGTTGCGGGCCGGCCGACTACGGGCCGGACTGGCCGGTGGCCGGTTCGGCGGCATGTTCTCGGGCATCTCGGCTATCGGCGCCAAGGAGCTCCGCGGCCGGATGCGCGGCCGGCGGGCATTTGCGTTCCTGACCTTCTACCTGACCGTCCTCTCGGGCTTCGTCTGGATGCTCGAGTCGCTCCAGGCCGACAGCGCCCGATTCGGCGGCAACATGGCGTTCGCGTCGTCCCAGATCGGGACGACCGTCTTCACCGGCCTCCTGTTCCTGGAGACGCTGCTCGTCGTGTTCCTGGCCCCGGCCTTCACCACGGGCGCCATCAGCCAGGAACGCGAGAAGCAAACGCTGGACCTCCTGGTGGCCACGCCCATCTCGTCCTTCTCGATCGTGGTCGGCAAGCTCTTCAGTGCCCTGGCCTGGGTCTTCATCCTGGTCATCGCCTCGATCCCTCTGACTGGCATCGTCTTCGTCTTCGGCGGGGTGGCTCCAGAGGATCTCGTTCGCGGGTACGGGGTCCTGATCGTCGACGCGATCGGCCTCGGCTGCATCGGCCTGTTCTTCTCGGCGCTGTTGAAGCGGACATTGGCCGCCACCGTCGCGAGTTACTTCGTCGTGCTGGCCGTCACCCTCGGCGCGACGTTCGTCTGGGGGTTCCTCTACGCGACGAGCGCGCAGGTCGACCGGACGATCCAGGACGGCTCCTTCAGCGTGACGCGTCAGCGCCCGCCCGAGGCCATCATGTGGCTCAACCCGTTCGTCGCCGACGCGGACGTGCTCTGCCCCACTGGCACGGGATCCAACGGCTTCTGCTCGCTCGTCAGCGAGGTCACCGGGAAGCAGGCCGTCACGCAGAACTTCCCATCGGGCCGCCAGGTCATCATCGGCGCGGTTGGCAAGCCCATCCCGGTCGGCCCGGACGGAGCGCCGGCACTCGTGCCGCCGGGAGTCGTGGCAGACGTGGCGGGCATCGGGGTTCCCGATAGTCCGATCGAGCCGCCCCGCGATCTCTACTGGCCACGCAGCGCCGCGGCCTGGCTCGTGCTTTCGGCAATCCTCATCCTCGCATCGGTCAACCTCGTGAGTCCCACCCGCCGCTGGCGACCCAACCTGGCGCGGTTCCGCCGCAAGCCGCGGGACACAGGCTGATGGCTCGGCCGGTCTCGGCACGTGTCCCCCTTTCCATCCGTCGAACGTGGGACCTGAGGACTGCCCGCCGCGCCGGCGCTCGGCCCCTCGTGCCGGGCGATCCCGCGCGGCTGCTGGCGCCACCGCTCGATCCCGAGCTGATCGCCATCCGCGTCGCGCTGGCCCCGTTCCGGCGCCGGTTGTGGCTCCGCCGCTCGGTCCGCCGTGCCTGGCGGGCCGTGGCGCTGGCGCTCCTCGCCGAAGCCGGGTTGTGGGCGGCCGCGCGGCTCGTTCCCTTCGAACAAGCACCGCTCGTGGCCGCCGCCATTCCCGTCATCGCCGCCGCCGTGCTCTTCGTCGACGCCCTCTGGATCCGGCCGTCGCTCGGCGAGACGGCGCTGGCCGTCGACGCCGAAGCGCGCCTCGACGATCGGGTCGCGAGTGCTCTCTCGCTGGCCCTGGCGCAGCCCCACTCGGCGATGCCGGTGGCCGACGAGCCGTCGCACCTGGACGCCGAGGAGGAGCAGGCCGATCGCCTGGTGCGGCGCCAGCGTCACGATGCGCTGTGGGCACTCCGCGCGGCTCGGCATGACCTGTTCCGACCGCGGCTGTCCCGATCGCCCGGCCTGATCGCGGCGGCCGCGGCGCTGCTCCTGGTCCCGTTGCTTGTCCTTCCCAACCCGCAGGACGCCACGATCGCCCAGCAACGGCAGGTCCGCGAGGAAGCAGCCCGCCAGGCCCAGGCCGTGCAGCAGATCGCGGACCGGTTGGGCGCAAAGACACAGGATCCCAACGATCCGCGGACGCGGCTCGCCAGGGACCTGAGGGACCTCGCCCTCCAGCTCCGGACGAAGCCGGACGATCTTGACGCCAACCTGGCTCGCCTGGGCAGCGTCGAGGACGCGATCCGGGCCTCGCTCGACCCCTCCACCGAGCAACGGGCATCGGCACTGACCGCGCTCAGCCGCTCACTCTCCCAGGCCGCCACGGGCCAGCAGTCGGCGAACCGTGATGGCGACCCGAAGCAGGCGAAGGAAGACCTGAGCAAGCTCGCGTCCGATCTCGACAAGCTCTCGCCCGAACAGCGCGAGGAGCTCGCCAGGCAGCTCGCACAGCTCCAGCAGACGGCGGCCGGTGCCGACGGCGCGACAAGCTCCGCTCTGCACGACGCCGCCCAGAGCCTGGCCCAGGGTGACATCTCGTCGGCCAGGGCGGCGCTCGACCGGCTCGGCTCCGCCCTCGATGCCGCCCGCAACCGGATCGATGTGAATCGCGACCTGGCATCGGCGGCGTCCCAGCTCCAGGACAGCCGTCACGACCTCGCCGAAGCCGGTCGGCCGGCCAGCCAGAACCAGCCCGGGCAGGCGCAGGCCGGTCAGGGACAACCGGGAGGCTCGCCGGGCGCGGGCCAGAGCCCCGGCAGCGGCCAGGGCCAGGGCGGGAGCCCCAACCCGAATGGCAGCCCGGGCGCCGGCCAGGGCCAGGGCCAGGGCCAGGGCCAGGGTCAGGGCCAGGGTCAGGGTCAGGGCCAGGGTCAGGGCCAGGGCCAGGGTCAGGGCGGCCAGAACAGCACCGGCTTCCAGGGCTCGATCAGCGGCGGCGGCTCGAACGCGAGCTACCTCGGCAGCGCGGTCGGTGGCCAGAGCGGCTTCCGCGGGCCGAGCCAGGGCAACAAGCCGGCCCAGCTGGGGCCCGACCTGAGCGGCATCTACGCGCCGTTCGACCGCCTCGGCAAGCCCGGCGACCCGAGCTACGTTGCCGGAACCGGCGGGGACGGCCAGACCCAGCAGGGCAACCAGACCGGACAGGGCTCGAACAACGGCTCGATCGTCCCATACCAGAGCGTCTACGGCGACTTCTACCAGTACGCGCTGACGAGCCTGGACCGGAGCTACGTCCCGCTGTCGGTCAAGGACTATGTCCGCGATTACTTCAGCTCGCTCGATCCAAGGCAATGACGAAGGAGCAGCCATGACGACGAAGAGCGCGCCGGCCGCACAGGAGCTCTCGCCGGAGGCGTTCGCGGATCGCGCCCGGACGATCGAGGCCGAGGTGGGCCGCGTCATCGTCGGCCAGCGTGATCTTGTCCGCCAGGCGCTGACCTGTCTGCTCGCCAACGGCCACGCCCTCCTGGAGGGGGTGCCGGGCCTGGGCAAGACATTGCTCGTCCGGACGATCGCCGACGTCATCGACTGCAGCTTCAACCGGATCCAGTTCACGCCGGACCTCATGCCGGCCGATATCACCGGCACGAACATCCTCATCGAGGACGGCGGCAGCCGGCAGTTCCGGTTCCAGCCCGGGCCCGTGTTCGCCAACCTGGTCCTGGCCGACGAGATCAATCGCGCGACGCCCAAGACCCAGTCGAGCCTCTTGGAGGCGATGCAGGAGCACCAGGTCACCGTCGCCCGCCAGCGTTATCCCCTCGACGAGCCGTTCTTCGTCCTGGCGACCCAGAACCCGCTCGAGATGGAGGGCACCTATCCCCTGCCGGAGGCCCAGCTCGACCGGTTCATCTTCAAGGTCCTGGTCCCCTTCCCTTCCGAGGACGACCTCGTCGCGATCGTCGACCGGACCACTGGCTCCGAATCGGCGATCGCCGGGCGGGTCACGACGGCGGCCGAGATCATCGAGATGCAGCACCTGGCGCGGTCCGTCCCGATCGCGCCGCATGTCACCGCCTACGCCGTCGGCATCCTGGCCGCCACGCATCCCGACCAGCCACGGGCGCCCGAGCTCGTCCGGCAGTACGTTCGGTACGGAGGCTCCCCGCGTGGAGCGCAGGCCCTCGTCGCCACGGCCAAGATCGGCGCGCTCCTGGACGGCCGGTTCAACGTCAGCGTGGACGACGTCCGGGCGGTCGCGCTCCCGGCGCTTCGCCATCGTGTCATCCTCAACTTCGAAGGCGAGGCCGAAGGGATCACGCCGGAGGCGGTGATCCGCTCGATACTCGAAGCGGTTCAGCCACCGGCGGTCGAGTAACCGGGCGGGCCGGAGCTCGGGCATGGTCGAACCCTCCGCGGCCGCCTCGCCGGCCAGCCGCGCCACTCCGGACGTGGCCGCCCGCCGTCCCAGGCGCGCCTTCCTGCCCGACGAGCTGGATCCGACCGTCTTCGACGAGGCGTTCCTGCGGCAGCTGGAGCGCCTCCTTCTGATCATGCGGGCACCCGTTCGCGGCGGGCTCAAGGGCGGCCGGCGGAGCGTCAAGCGTGGTCAGTCGGTGGAGTTCGCCGACTACCGCGATTACACCCTCGGCGACGACCTGCGCCAGCTCGACTGGAACGTGTATGCGCGGCTCGAGCGCCTGTTCGTCAAGCTCTTCGTGGAGGAGGAGGACGTCACCGTCAGCATCCTCATCGACGCGAGCGCGTCCATGGCCTCCGGACGGCCGGAGAAGCTGCTGTTCGCCAAGCGCGCGGCTGCCGCCCTCGGCTACATCGGGCTGGCATCGGAGGATCGGATCGCCGTCTCCTCGCTCGGCGGCCGGGGGGCCCGGCGCCAGGTCGCCCTGCGCGGCTCCGGGCGGGTGTTCCGCCTGCTTTCGACCCTGTCAGCAATCGCCGCGGCGGATGGACCGACCGACCTCGCGGCGGCGGCCCGGCACGCAGCCGCCCAGCTGACCGGACGCGGCCTGGTCGTCCTCATCAGCGACCTGCTGGACCCGGCTGCCGACAAGGTCATCCGCGAGCTGGCCGCAACGGGTTCGGAGCTGATCGTGCTCCACGTGCTCAGCCCCGAAGAGATCGATCCGCCCCTGGAGGGTGACCTGCGACTCGTGGATGCCGAAACTGGCGACGGCGTCGACGTGACCCTCGACATGGCGACGCTTGACGCCTACCGCCAACGCCTGGCCGGATGGCGGGCCGGGCTCGCGGAACTCGCCGCCCGCCGACGGGCGACGTACGTGGAGCTCACGTCGGATGTGCCCCTGGCCGATCTCGTCTTCGCCGAGCTGCGGCGGCGGCGGGTCCTGGGCTAGGGCGCGGCCCGCGGACCGGCCGGCATGCCGTTCATCGCTCCCCTCGCCCTCGCCGGGCTGGTTTTCGTCCCGCTCGTCGTCGCGTTCTACCTGCTCAAGCTGCGCCGGGACGAACGGCCGGTCCCGTCCACGTTGCTCTGGCAGCGCCTCGTGGCCGACGTCGAGGCCAACGCTCCGTGGCAGCGCCTCCGCCGAAGCCTGCTCCTGCTGCTCCAGCTGCTGCTCGTCCTGGTCCTGGTCTTCCTGGCCGCTCGCCCGTTCATCGAGCGGCCGGCCGGCCTCGCGCGAGACCTCGTGCTCGTCATCGATGCTTCGGCAAGCATGGGCGCGACCGATGTCGCGCCCGATCGCCTGTCGGTCGCCAAGGCTCGCGCGATCGACGCCCTGCGCGACCTGCCGGCGGGTGGTCGGGTGAGCGTCATCGCCGCGGGCCGCACCGCCCGCGTGGTGGCCAACGGGACGGACGACCTGGCTCGCGTCCGGGCGGCCATCGGAGCGATCGCGGCCGAGCCGGCGCCGGGCAACATGGCGGATGCGCTCACGCTCGCCGACGCCCTTGCTGCTCGAGCCGGCGACGCGCAGGTCCTGGTAGTCACGGACGCCGCGTTCTCCAGGCCGCCCAGCGTCCGCGTCGACGCGCCGGTCACTGCCATCGTGGTCGGGCGTGAGCGACGCAACCAGGCGATCGTCGCCGTGGCCGTGCGGGCCGCCCCATCGGCCGTCACGCGCTCTGTCTTCGTCAGCGTCGCCAACCTCGACATCGAGAAGGCAGAGCGGCGGATCGAGCTCTACGGCGACGGCCGGCTGCTCGAGGCCCGCGACGTCTACCTGGACCCGCTGGCCCGGGCGGACGTGAACGTCGACGACGTCCCGCGCGACGTCGGGGTGGTGGAGGTCCGGCTCGTGTCGGCGAGCGAGGACGCCACCGGTGGGCCGCCGGACGAGCTGGCCGCCGACGACCGGGCCTGGGCGATCGTGGCGCCCGATGGCGTACGGCGGATCCTGCTTGTCAGCCAGGGCGATCCATATCTCCAGGCCGCGCTGACCACGTTGCCGAACACGGAGCTCTACGGCGTGAAGCCGGCCGACGTCATGCCGTCGACGTTCATCGACAAGCGCGATGGGAACCAGCTCTTCGATCTCATCATCGTCGAGGGCGCCGTCCCGGCCGGCCTGCCGCCGGTGCCGGTCCTCGCGATCGCGCCCACGGCCACCTCGCCCCTGGCGGAGGTCTCCGGGACGCTGACCTCGCCGGGAATCGCAACGCTCGACCAGGACGAGCCCGTCCTGCGTTATGTGGACCTGTCCACGACCCATATCGCCGAGGCGCAGAAGCTCGTCCTGCCGGATTGGGCCCGGCCGATCATCCGGGGTCCCGGTGACGCGCCACTCCTGTACTCGGGCGTCCGGGCGGGAATCCGGACGGCCGTCCTGGCGTTCGACCCGCGTCGGTCGGACCTCCCTCTCCAGGTCGGGTTCCCGATCCTCCTGTCGAACCTGGTGGGCGAGCTCCTTGGCGGCTCTTCGGCCCCGGCCGGGGCCGTTTCGCCCGGCAGCCCCGTCCAGCTGTCGATCCCGGCCGGAGCGACCGGCCTGAGGGTGACCCGGCCGGACGGAGCGTCCGTGGACCTCGCCGCGGGAACGCCCGGCGCCGTCTCCCTGACGTTCACGGCCACCCAGGCGCTGGGCGTCTACACGGCGACGCCGCTCGGGCTGGAGGTCGGCTCCGCGGGCTCGCCCGCCCCGAGTGGGGCGCCGTCCGGAGCGGAGGCCAGCGCGGCGCCGTCCCGCGTCCCGACGGGCGCCTCACCAACCCCGACGGCCAGTGGCGCTGCTACCGCCGGTCCGGCCCGTCGAACGACGGATCCCCGCGCCCCGGTTCGATTCGCGGTGAACCTCTTCGACATCGGCGAGTCCACGATCGCGCCCGGATCGGCGGCAAGCCTGGAGGCACTCGGCAGCGGTGGACCCGCCACGAGCGGTGGACCCGCCAGGAGCGGTGGACCGGCCGGGAGCGGTGGACCGGCCGGGAGCGGCAGTACCGCTGGCCCCAGTGGCAGCGCAGCCGGCTCGCCCGCCGGATCGCCGGACCCGTCCACCTCCACGGCTCGGGGCACCGGCTCCGGCACGAGCGCCGGGACACGCCCGCCGGCCCGCGACGAGCTTTGGACCGTCGTCCTGGTCATCGCCCTTGCGTTGCTCCTTCTCGAGTACGGCGTCTATCAGCGCGATGCGGTCGCCCGTTGGCGACGCGCGCTGGCCGCCCGCCTCGGGCGACGGCCGGCAGCCGGAGCGCCGGGACTGCCGCGCCGGGAACGACGCTGACCGATGGCTGGCGGACTCGGCGTCGCGTTCACCAATCCGGCCGCCCTGGCGCTGTTGCCCATCGCGCTGGCGATCACGCTCCTCCTCGGCTCCGGCTCGCGCAGGCGCATCGGGGCGGCCCGCCGGCGCGCGGCGCTCCTCGTTCGCTCGCTCTTGCTGGCGGCCCTCGTCTTCGCCCTGGCCGGCTTCCAGCTGGTGCTGCCCGTCGACCGCCTTGCCACCGTCTTCGTGGTGGATCTGTCCGACTCGGTCGGCCAGCCGGGTCGGACGGCCGCGCTCGATTACGTTCGCCAGTCGCTCGCGAAGATGCCCAGGGACGATGTGGCCGGCGTCGTGGCGTTCGGCAAGGACGCGCTCGTGGAGCGCCTGCCGGCCGACGTCCGCGAGCTCGACACGATCTCGTCGACCCCCGCTCAGGGCGCCACCGACATCGGTGGCGCCCTGCGGCTTGCGGCCGCCCTCTTCCCCGACGATGCCCAGAAGCGCATCGTCCTCCTGTCGGACGGCAACGACACCACCGGCGAAGGGCAGGCCGAGGCGGCGCTCGCGGCCGGCCGAGGCATCCAGGTCCAGACCCACGTGGTGGGCCTGGGCGGGTCGGACGAAGTCCTGGTCGAGCGCGTGTCGTCGCCCACCACCGCCCACCTCGGCGAGGAGATCGAGGTCGGCGCGACGATCACATCGACGGTTGCCCAGCCGGCCACCGTTCGTCTGTTCGCGGACGGTTCGCTCGTCGCGACTCAGTCGGTCAGCCTGATCGCCGGCCAAACGTCCGTGACGTTCCGGGTCAAGCCCGCGGAGGCCGGCTTCCACATCTTCCGGGCCGTCGTGGAAGCCGGCAGGGACACGTTCAGCCAGAACGACCGCGGCGATTCGGACACGATCGTCAAGGGCGAGCCCAGGACGCTCGTGGCCGCCGGCAACGCGGACGTCGCGGCGCAGCTCGTTGCGGCTCTCCGCAAGGAACGCCAGCTGGTCGACATCGTCGTCCCGGAGGCGATCCCGGCAGATCTTCAGGGCCTGGCGAGCTACGACACCGTCGTCCTCGTGGACGTGCCCCGGACCCGGCTGGGCGACCGGCAGATGCAGGCCCTGCAGGTCTTCGTCCGCGATATCGGCCGCGGGCTCGTGATGGTCGGCGGCCCGCACACTTACGGCGCGGGTGGCTTCACGAAGACCCCGCTCGAGGAGTCCCTGCCGGTTGACATGGGCGTGCGCGACCGGCAGAAGCAGCCCGACGTCGCCCTCGTCGTCGTGATCGACCAGTCGGGCTCGATGGATGCCTGCCACTGCAACTCCTTTGATCGAGGGGCGGGCAGCCAGATCGCCGGCGTGCGCAAGGTCGACATCGGCAAGGAAGCGATCCTCCGCGCGGTCGCCGCCATGGCGCCAACCGACAAGCTCGGGGTGGTCAGCTTCAACAGTGCCGCCCACTGGGCGATCCATACCGCGCCGCTGGGACAGATCGGCGACGTGGGCTCGAAGATCTCCGGCATCAACCCCGGCGGCCAGACCAACATCTTCGCCGGCCTGGACGAGGCGGTGAAGTCGCTCGAGAACACGACGGCCACGCGCCGCCACATCATCCTGTTCACGGACGGCTGGAGCACCTCGGGCGCCTACGACCAGATCATCGCCCGGATGAAGGCGGCCGGCATCACCCTCTCGACGGTGGGCGCCGGCGGTGGCTCGGCGCCGATCCTGGAACAGCTGGCGCGCCAGGGTGGCGGCCGCTACTACCCGGCCCCCAATCCCGCCTCGATCCCGGACATCTTCTTGAAGGAGACACAGCAGGTCTCCGGGCAGCAGATCGTCGAGGAGCCCTTCCATCCGATCCAGACCGGCGACTCTCCGATACTCCGGGGCCTCTCGAGCGGCTTCCCGACGCTGCTCGGCTACAACGGCACGACCGCCAAGGCCGCCGCGCAGACGGTGCTCGTGACCGCTCGCGATGACCCGCTCCTGGCCCAGTGGCAGTACGGCCTGGGCCGGTCGGTCGCCTGGACATCGGATTCGACCGGCCGCTGGGCCAAGGACTGGATCGGCTGGCCGGGCTTCAGCCGCTTCTTCAGTCAGCTCGTCGGCTGGACGTTCCCCGGCGAGGAGAGCGGCGGCATCGAGGCGCGGTTCGATACGCACGGCGGGCAGACGACGCTGCACGTCGAGAGCGTCGAACCGGACGGTTCGCCACGCGACTTCTTCGCGACGACCGCCACGGTCGTGGGACCCAGCCTGACGCCCGTGCAGCTGACGCTGCCGCAGGTGGCGCCAGGGGTCTACGAAACGTCACTGGGCGAGCTCGACTCCGGCGCGTACGCGATCCGCCTGAACCAGACCCGCCCCGGCGCGTCGCCGCTCGGTCGGACCGTGGGCCTGGTGGCGCCGACCGCCGCCGAATACCGATCGCTCGGCACCAACCAGCCGTTCCTCGCCGCCCTCCGCTCGGCGACCGGCGGGACGGTCGTCGACGATCCGGTGGCCGTGTGGCGGCACGACCTGGCGTCCACGAGCTCGTTCACAGATCTCTGGCCGGCCCTCCTCGTGCTCGCGTTGCTGCTATGGCCGCTGGACATCGCCCTGCGGCGAGTATCGATTGGCCGGCGCGAGCTGGCTGGCGCCGGTGCG
>WNGF01007974.1_pt1 | contig 12596 bp, 8 predicted proteins | sample 5400641 | NCBI WGS metagenome assembly WNGF01 (sample SAMN13153371, study PRJNA577476) | soil metagenome | isolation source: 80 cm soil or saprolite under grassland replicate 2 | place: USA:California | collected 2016-06-15
AGGCGCTTCTTCCGGGTCTCCTCGCCCTTTGCCTCCGTGATCCACTCGAGATAATCGCGCTTGTGGCTCGGGCTGGACCCCTCGAAGGTCGCCCGAGCCTTCGGGCTCTTCCTCAACGCTCTCGCGAGCTCGGGCGGCATCGGGATGTCTCTCTTCGCGTGTTTCAACGGCCGCGGAACCTTTACGCCTTCCTCGTTCAACCGTGCGGCCTTCCGGACGTAGCCGAGGACGACCTTGTCGTTCGGCAAGTCGGAAAGCTTCGTGATCCGGCCGAACTGTCCCATCGCGTCGGAGCTTCCGGGCACGATCAACGATCCCTTCCAGAAGCCGAAGGCACAGTGCGCCTTGAAAGCCGCCATTCCGGCGAGAGGGCCGCCATGGTAGTCGAAGTGCGGCGCGCTCTACTTCACGGTCTCTTCCACGTGCGGGCAACCCTGATGGACCAGCTCGCGGAGATGTTTCAGGATCGGCTTCGCGAAGTCCGCCGACTTTGCGATGTAAGCGTCGATGCGCGGGTCCTTCCTTCCCATATCGGGATCCTTTCGTCTGAGCATAACCGCTCACGGCTATCTAGCGATATGCGTCCTTCCGTGATCGGCCGCGGTCAAGAAGATGATCTGGTTTTCGTCGTCGATCTCGTAGAAGACGCGCCAGCTTCCAATTCGGATTCGCCATGTCGGGGGCTCCCAATCGCGCAACCGCGCAGCCGACGGAACCTGACGCGGAGTCGCTCGAAGGAGAGGGTAGAGAATTACCATCATTTTGCGATGACCCGAAATGATGAGCTTCTCTGGCCGGAAGCTTGCACGTTCCAACTCGAGGAGGCGAAAAACATGAAGAACGTCGATCTTCCGATGCCGCTTTTCGGATTCATCATTGCCACACGAGCCATCCTCGGAGCCGGTATCGGCCTGCTTCTGGCGGACAGGTTCCGGCGGAGAACGAGGCACTCGGTCGGCGCGACCCTTGTCGCGGTGGGCGCGTTGACGACGATCCCCGCGGCGTTCGCGCTATTCAGCAGCCGGCGGAAGACGGGAACTCTGAGCGGCTTCTCCGCGACAGGCTGACGACAGCCGGCCGGTGACTTCCGAGACGCTTTGACGCGACTTCGGCGGATTCAGCCGGGACTGGCTACTTCGACCCGCCCGCCGGCTGCGCCTCCGGCGCCGCCGCTTTCATCGTCTTGACCGGATACGGCGGTCGTTTCGGCGCCGACGGCGGATTCTTCTTCAGCTCCTCCGTCACGATCGCGATCGCGCGCTCGAGCTGCGGGTCGCGCCCCGCGATGACGTCGGCCGGCGTCATCTCCACCTCGACGTCGGGCGGCACGCCCTCGTTCTCGACGGCCCAGCCTTTGTCGGCGTCGTAAAAGGCGAGATTCGGCGCCGTGATCTGTCCGCCGTCCATCAGCTCGGGAAACCCGAGGATCCCGACGAGGCCGCCCCACGTCCGCTCCCCGACGATCGGGCCGACCTGGAACTTCCGCCACATCCAGGGCAAGAGATCGCCCCCGGAGCCCGCAGTCTCGTCCGCGAGCATCACCTTGGGCCCCTGGATCGAGGCGGACGGCGTCTTCATGTCCGGACCGTAGCGCATCGCCCACCATGCGATCAGCTTCTTCTGCAGCACGTCGATGTAGTAGTCGGCGACCGACCCTCCTCCGTTGAAGCGCTCGTCGAGAATCACCGCCTCCTTGTAAGACTGCGGATAGAAGTAGCGCTTGAAGTACGTATAACCGAGAGTCGCGGTGTTCGGGACGTACACGTACGCGACGCGCCCGCCGGTCGCGGCGTCCACCTTGCGCAGGTTCGCCTCGACCCAGTCGCGGTTGCGCAGCGCGAGCTCGTTCGCGACGGGAACGACGGACGCCGTCCGCGATCCCTTCCCGTCGGGACTGGGCCCCACGGTGATCTCGGTCAGCTTGCCCGACGTGTTCTCGAAGAAGCTGTAGAGGTTGGCCGGCGGCTTGACGTCGCGGCCGGCGACGGCGAGCAGGTACTCCCCCGCCTTTACGTTGACGCCCGGCTCGGTCAGGGGCGAGCGCAGCTCGGGATTCCAGTTCAGCCCGCCGTAGACCTTTGCGAACCGGTAGCGCCCGTTCTCGATCGAGTAGTCGGCGCCGAGCAGCCCGCCCGGCACCGTCTTCGCCTCGACGAACGTGTCACCCGGGTTGGTGATGTAGCTGTGCCCGACCGTGAGCTCCGAGAGCATCCACCGGATCACGCGGTTCAAATCGGCGCGCGTCGTCAGGTGCGGAAGGAACTGCGCGTACTTCTCGTGCATCGCCTTCCAGTCGACGCCGTGCATGCCCGGGTCGTAGAAGTAGTCGCGGTTGATCCGCCACGCGTCCTCGAACATCTCCTTCCACTCGGCGCGCGGCTCGATCCGGACCTCGATCGCGCCCGTCTTCAGCGCCTTCGCCTCGCTCGTGTCGATCTTCTTTCCCGAGGTGGACGCGATCGCCCAGTCGTCCTTGATCCGATAGAGCACCTTTTTCGCGTCGGCGGAGATCTGGTAATCGGCGACGTCGGGCAGGAGCGTCTCGGTCTTGCGGTCCTTCATATCGAAGCGCTGGAGGGCGTTCTTTTCGTCGGCCGTGCGCAGGAAGAAGATCTGCCCGGAGTCTCCGGCCTGCAGATTCGAGAGCTCCGCGACCGGGACGGGCAGATCGAGGATCCGGTACGGCAGGCCGTCGAAGTCGATCTTCACCGGCTCGACCTTGGGCGGCGCCTTGGGCTTCTCGTCGGACTTCGCGTCCGTCTTGCCCTTGCCGTTCTCGTCCTTCTTCGCGTCCTTCTCGTCCTGGACGCCTGCTTTCGGTTTGTCCTTGTCCTTCTCGGACTCCGCTGCCCCTCCTTTCTCCTCGTCGCTCTCTTTGACGAGCGGGTTCGGAAGATCCTTGCGGAGGACGGCGAGCCAGATGGATCGCGTGACGCGGTTCTCCTCGTTCTCGAGCGTGAACCAGTTGTTCACGGGGCCCGCGTTCGTCGACGCGAAGAAGAAGAGGTACTTGCCGCTCTTGTCGAAGACGGGTTCGGCGGCGTCCGAGAGGCCGTCCGTCACAGGGAACGACTTGTCCTGCTCGAGCGAATACGCGTAGACACGCTCGATGTAGGCCGGGTTGTTGACGGCATACGCAATCCACTTGGAGTCGGGCGACCACGCGCCGCGCAGGTTCTTCACCGGCCCGTAGAAGTAGTCCGAAGCGACCTTCTTCGAACCGCCGGTCGCGACGTCGATCCAGTAGAGGGTCCGCGCGTTGTCGATGTAAAGGATCTTCCGGCTGTCCGGCGACCACGCCGGGAACTCGTAGAAGCCCGCGCCCGAGGGCTTGTACTTCTTCGGCTGTCCCCTGCCGTCCTGGTTCTCGATCACGAGCTGGTATTCCCCCGCTTCGTCGGAGAAGTAGGCGATCGAGCGGCCGTCGGGCGACCAGATGGGCGAGCGCTCGTGGACGGCCGGAGAGTTGGTCAGGTTGCGGACGTCCCCCTTCTCCGCGGGCACCGTGACGATCTCGCCCCGGAAGTCGAAGGCGACGCGCACGGCGGAGGGAGAGAGCGAGAAGTCGCGGATGTACTTGTGGTCCTTCGTCTCCTTCACGAAACGCGGTCGCGTCTCGACTAAGTCCGAGGCGACGCCAATCGCGAGCTTTTTCGAAGTGCCGCTCTGGGGATCGAGCAGATGGAGATAGCCGGCCTGCTCGTAGACGATCCTTCCGGCGCCCGCGGAGGCGTTCAGGACGCCGAAGTCGGAGTGGTTCGTCAGGCGGCGGACCTTCTTCGACTTCGTGTGGTACGCGTAGAGGTTCATCTCGCCGTCACGGTCGGAGCGGAAATAGACGACCTCCCCCATCCACATCGGCCCGGCGTCGTTCGCGCGTGACGCGGGCTGCGGAACCTTCTCGATCGCGTGGGTCGCAGTGTCGTACAGCCAGACCTGTGAAACCGCGCCTCCCCGGTAGCGCTTCCACTGCAGGAAGCGCGGCGAGAGCGGGTTGTATGCAATGCGATTCCCGTCGGGCGAGTAGGTCGCGCGGTCCGCGTGCGGAATCGGAAGGGGCTGCTCCGCACCGCCCTCGACCGGAACGAGGAAGAGCTGCGTGTAACGCCCGGTATGGACGTTGCGCGGCGACGTGAAGAGGATCGATTTGCCGTCGGGCGTGAATCCGAGCGCGACGTCGTTGCCCGGATGCCAGGTCAGGCGTTTCGGCACGCCGCCTTCCGCGGAGACGACGTAGACGTCGGTGTTGCCCTCGTACTGCGCCGAGAAGGCAATCCACCGGCCGTCCGTCGAGAAGGCCGGGCTCGACTCGACGCCGAGGTCGGCGGTCAAGCGCCGGACGTTGCCGCCGTCGACCGCGCACGTCCAGAGGTCGCCGCCGTAGATGAAGGCGATCCGGTCCGCGCTGACCGCGGGCTCGGAGAGGAGCCGCGTATCGTGGATGTCGGGATCGGCGAGGGCAGCTGCTGCGAAAAAGAGGAACACCAAAGGCGGCAGAAAGCGCGCGCGCGTTCTCATTTCGTCTCCCATCGGATCTGGTCTGAACCCGGAACGATATCAGGCAAGGGCAAACCGTCGCACTTCACGAAGACCGCGGGAGACCATGATTGCGGTCGGATGGCGGGAATGTCCCGCGATCATCTCTCATTCGCCCCGCCACCCCTCGACGACGGTGAGTCGAACGTTTTCGAAGGCATTGACGGGCGTCGGCGCGGCGATCGGGATGACACGACTGCGCAGCGCGTGAGTCTGGACGAATTGTCCCATCTGCATCGACCAGGCCGTGAGATATGCGGATTCGCGCCATCCCACCCGGTCGTGGGGCGCGGGTGCACGAGAAGGAGGCGTTTCACCGTTGCGGGGATATGTCAGGCTCCCCACAACCCACAGTCGATGCCCGGATCGGAGAGTATCCGCGACCCGCTTTCGCAGTCCTCCCAGCGGGTCGACCTTGGTCATCTGTTCCTTCAGAAGATCATAGCGGTGGATCCGTAGATCGCTGATCGGGGGCAATGTCTGCCACCCCCCGTCGAATCGGTAATGCCACCGAAACGAGATCCCGAGATACCAGGGCGCGATGACAATGAAATCCGCCGGCCCGGCGTTCTGCTTCAACCGAGCGGCGACCAGATCCATGTTGCTCATTCGTTCCTGAGCCCTGTCAAACGCCGGGGCAACCAGAGCGCCGGCGACGGCAACAGCGAGTGCCAGGCGTAATGCCGCGACCCCGACGAACTTGCTAGCCAGCACTCCGGTGGCGATATCCAGGGCGAGAGCGAGCACGGCAACCAAGGAGAGGTAATACCAGTCCTGGGTCGGATACCCCAGAGTTTCGAGGAAAACGAAGTAACAGATCGGGGCGAGCACACAGACGAGAAGGGCAAATACGGCGAGCGGGGTGGCTCCGGGTGCCCTCGTCGGGTTCCGCTGCAGAAGCCGGAGCACGCCGATCGCTGACGCCGCGAAGAGAACCAACCAGACCCAGAGCATTCCCGCGCTCGGATCGCCCAACGCGCTGCAGAATCTCCTCCACAGCCATGGAAGACCGACTGCGGACCGAAACAGCACGTCCCACTCCCTTGCGTTCCGATACGATTCGATGTACGGGCTGATGGAGAGCGCGGCGCCACAACCGATTCCCAGTGTCGTCAGGGCGGCCCGGACCTGCCTCTGAAGGATCTGCACGGCGATCGCGGACGCACCGATCGCGAGCAGAAGAACGGCATTGGCCAGTAGACACTGGACACTCAGGACAGCACTCACCATTGCCGCACAGAAGACGCCGAGACCTGGCTCGATGATCGCACGGGCGAAGAGCGCGAGCGTGACCAACAGGAGCGCCGCACCCATCCCGTAGCCGCGGATCGAATCGCCCCAAACAAAGAAGACTGGATTGAAGGCGAAGAGCGCGAGAGCGATCAATGGCGTCCGGCGCGTGACGCAAGCGGAATTCAGCCACAGTATTCCGAGGCACAGGACTCCGGTCCCGACGCCGAAAACCCGCAGAGCGGTATTGCCCGTACCCAGCAACCCGGCATACTCGCGAAGCAGCACCGGGAAGAGGAGTGGGAAACCTTCGTGCTGAAAGCCGGTCACGATCTCGTGCCAGTTCATCCTCGCCAGGTTGAGGACCGCGATCTCGTCCCTCCACAACGGACCGGCAGAGTGCACGCGCGCGATGTGCAGGCACAACGCGATTGCCGTCATCAGTCCGGCGGCGACCCACTCCGATATCGAGAGAATGCCCGGTCTGGGTTTGGACATGTCGGCTTCCCGACGCGAAGGAGGCCAGCGGGAATCGCTGGGCAGACGGCGCTGAGTCATCATACTCCGGCCGCCGGCAAGAGGCATTCCTCACACCGAAGGCGAGGGCTCGAGCGAGCAGCTCAACTGCCTGGCGTCACCGCGCTTTCCGAGCGGATCCATGCATCGACGCGCGCCTCCAGCACGTCGAGCGGGAGCGCACCGGCATCGAGCACCGCGTCGTGGAACTTCCGCACGTCGAACTTTGAGCCCAGTGCCTTCTTCGCGCGCTCGCGCAGCTCGATGATCTTCAGTTGCCCCACCTTGTACGCGAGCGCCTGACCCGGAATCGAGATGTAACGGTCGGTCTCGGTCTGGACGTCCACCTCGTCGATCGCGGAGTGCGCGTGGAAGTAATCGACGACCTGCTGCCGCGTCCAGTGCTTCGCGTGAAACCCCGTGTCCACGACGAGCCGGATCGCTCGGAGCATCTCGTCCTGCAGCCGGCCGAAGTCACTGTACGGATCTTCGTAGAAGCCGATCTCCTTGCCGAGCCGTTCCGAGTAGAGCCCCCATCCCTCGACGAACGCCGTGTAGAAAGCCTGCTGGCGCTGGGGCGGAAGGTTCTCGACCTCCTGCGCGATCGCGATCTGGAGATGATGCCCCGGCACGCCCTCGTGATACGCGGTCGACTCGACCGAGATCGTCTTGCGGGACTCTGGATCGCTCGTGTTGATCATGACGTGGCCCGGACGCGAGCCGTCGGGAGTCCCCTGGTCGTATTGCGCTCCCGACGCCTCCTTCTCTCGGAACTGCTCGACGGGCATCACGACGAGATCGGCCTTCGGCAGCCTGCCGAACAGCGTCGGGAGCTGCGGCTTCATCCGGTCGATGTACTTCCGGTAGAGGGAGAGAAGCTCTTCGCGCGAGTGCGCGTGATGCTTCGGGTCCTTCTCGATCGATGCGGCCATCGCTTTCCAGTCGGCGAAGCCGAGAGCCCTGGCGACTTTGGTCGTCTCCGCCTCGATCGCGGCGACCTGCTCGACGCCGATCGAGTGGATCTCCTCGGGCGTCAGCAGGGTGGTTGTCTGCCGCTGGACCGTGTTCGCATATCGCGCGTCGCCGTCGGGCAGCGACCACATCCCCGGCTCGATCCGCCCGCGCACGGCGTACTCCTCCCGCACGACCTTCGCGAACCGCGTGTAAGTGGGCGCCACCGAATCGCGGATCGCGGCGAGCACCGCGGAGCGAAGCCGCGCCTTCGTCTTCTCGGGGAAGGACGCCGGCATCTTCGACAGCGGCATCGCGAACGGTGATTCGGCCGGCGTCTTGGCGCTGATTCCCTCCGCCTGGGTTACGACCTTCTCGAGCAGGAACTTCGGCGGCATCAGGCCTTCCGCCATCCCTTTTCGCATCTGGATCACGGTCTGATCGAAGAGGCGCGGCAGGGCCTTCAGGCGCGCGACGTAGTCCTCGTAATCCTTGACGGTCTGGAAGGAGAGGAGCGAAACGAGCCGCGGAGTATCGAGGTGGACGCCGGAGATCTGCGAAACCGGCATTTCCCAGTTCTTGAAACGCGCATCCTCGAGCTGCTCGCGGAACCCCCGGACGAGAAGCGTCCGGGTGAGGACCTCCTGCTCGGGGAAGCCGGTCGGATCGATCGCCTCGAACCGACCCAGGAAATCTTTCGATCTCGCGAGATCCCGGTCGATCTCCTCCTGGGAAAAGTCGGTCACCTTGTCGTTCCACCGCTTGTCGCCGAGGATGGACGCGAACTCCGGATTGTGCGAAAGCACGTACTCCCAGTGCTCGGCGAGAAGGTCCTTCATCGCTTTGCGGCGCGACTCGAGGTCCGCGGGCACCGCCGCCAGGGACAAAGAAGCCGTCATGAGAAACCCTGTCACAGTCGGGATTCGAAACATGCGCCCTCCCGAACCTTGCTTACGATCCGGCGGCCGGAAGGTTCGGGTTTCGACCGCGGGGATAGAGTGCGGGGGCCGCTTCCCGCGGTCGAACGTCCCGATGCCCGAGCACGACCTCCAATCCGTCGCCTTCCCAAAGCTGGACCGGTCCCAGATCGAGGCGCTCTCCCGCTGCGCGGCCGCATCGCTCGTTCCCTACAAAGCCGGCCAGAAGCTCTTCCAGGTCGGCGACCGCGACTACCGGTTCTTCGTCATCGCCTCGGGCGAGATCGAGATCGTCGACGAGAGCGGCGAAACGTCCAAGACCATCGTGGTCCACACGGCCGGCGCGTTCACCGGCGAGATGGGGCAGCTGACCGGCCGACCCGCGATCGCCACTGCCGTCGCCCGTACGGACTCCGAGGTCTACGAGGTGACGACGGACGCCCTGCGGCAGATCGTGAACCGGTGCCCGGAGGTCGGCGACATCATCCTCCAGGCATTCATCGCGCGGCGCCAGCTCCTGCGCGAATCCGGAAGCTTCACCGGAATCCGCGTGATCGGCTCCCGCTACTCCCACGACACGTTTCGTATCCGCGACTTCCTCGCGCGGAACCGGTCGCTCTTCACGTTCCTCGACCTGGAGTCCCATCCGGAGGTGGGAGAGCTGCTCGGGCGCTTCGGGCTGAGCGTCCAGGACACGCCCGTGGTCGCTTGGGGAAAGCAGGTCGCCCTGCGCAATCCCTCGAACCGTGAGATCGCCGAAGCGCTTGGCATCCGCCGCCCGCTCGAGCAGACCGTGTACGACCTCGCCATCGTCGGCGCCGGGCCGGGCGGGCTCGCGGCGTCGGTCTATGGGGCCTCGGAGGGGCTCTCGACGGTAGTCCTCGAGCGGACGGCGCCGGGAGGCCAGGCCGGCACCAGCATGCGCATCGAGAACTACCTGGGCTTCCCGACGGGGATCACCGGCGGCGACCTCGCGGAGCGCGCCATCGTCCAGGCGAACAAGTTCGGCGCGATCCTGTCCGTAGCCACGCCGGTTGTCTCGCTCACTTTCGACAACGCCTACTCCGTCCTCGCGCTGGAGAGCGGTGAGTCGATCGTCGCCAAATGCCTGCTGATCGCGACCGGGGCAGAGTACCGCCGGCTCGACGTCGACGGCTGCGCCCGATTCGAGGGTTCCGGCGTCTACTACGCCGCCACTCCCAACGAAGTACAGCTCTGCCAGGGAGCGGAAGTCGTGATCGTGGGCGGCGGCAATGCTGCCGGTCAGGCCGCCGTCTATCTCTCCCGGCACGCGCGCAGGGTGTACCTGCTGATTCGAGGCAACGATCTTTACAAGAGCATGTCGGCGTACCTCGCCCACCGGATCGAGCAAACCCCGAACATCGAGGTCCTTCTCAATACGACTGTCCGGCGGATGTCCGGCGACGGCCGGCTGGCGTCAGTCGAAATCGTCAACAGCGAGACGGGAGAGACGCGCACGCTGGAGACGCCGGCGGTCTTCAGCTTCATCGGCGCGACGCCACACACCGACTGGCTTCCGGTGGAGATCGAGCGAGACGAGAAGAGGTTCGTCCGGACGGGCCCGGCGATGGCGCAGTCGGCTCACTGGACGGCCCGCCGGCAGCCGTTCCTTCTCGAGACAAGTCGCCCCGGCGTCTTCGCCGCTGGAGATGTGCGGTCCGGCTCGGTCAAGCGCGTCGCGTCGGCGGTAGGCGAAGGAGCCATGGCGGTCCAGTTCGTCCACGAATACCTGAAGGAGAAGTGAGCCGCCGATCCGACTCCTTCGCCCGGTCTTCAGTGAACGACGGTTCGAGTGTGCCGATGGCGGCAGTCCGCCGGAGCGCCGGCGAGGCAGGGATTGACGACTACTCGGGTCATCCCGGGATCGACCCGCCAGAGGCCGTGCCACATCACACCGCGGGGATCGCGCGCGGCGGCCGCGTCCTCGAGGGGATTGCGATCCAGAAGCAGCAGGTCCGCGCGGCGCCCGGGCGCGACGGAGCCGATCTCGTCGGTCTTCTCCAGAAACAGAGCCGCGCCGTACGTCCCTCCCCAGAGCGCCTCGTACGGCGACAGTCCGGACGCCACGAGCTCGGCGATCTCGTCGTGGATCGACGTTCCCGCCGCCGTTTGGTCGATGCCGGAGTCGGTTCCCACCAGGATCCGTCCGGTCGCGGCGTGAAGCGCACCGACGACGAGACGGCGGTTCGAGAGCACGAGCTGGCGGTCGGCCGGATCCATTCCTCGCGTGAAGACTTCCCAGATCGCGAGCGTCGGGCAGTTCCAGGCTCCCGCCAGCCTCGTCTTCTCGGCGAGATCGGGAAGCTTCGACACGTCGATATCCGTCCAGGTCACCGGGTCAAACGGCCCGCGGTTGCGGCGCGTCAGGGCGAGGTCGTATCCGTGCAGGTGCTCGAGGGAGGCCTGCCCCGCTTCGAGCGCGTGCTCGACGGCGACGTCGGTCGGGACGTGACCGACCACGCGAATTCCGCGGGCGCGCGCCGCGGTCAGGATCGCGTCGTACACCGCGGGGCGGAGGTTCTGGTACACCTTGACGAAGAGCCACCCGGCGGCGACCTGCGCGGCGACCAGGGCGTCGGCGCGCGCGGGATCGTCGATCACCTGCGTCTGGGGCCAGTAGCCCGGCGGTCCGTCGAGCCCCGGGCTCGCCGAGTAGATCGTCGGCCCGACCACGGCACCGCTTTCGACTTGCCGCATGATCTCCGGCAGGGAGCTGTAACCCCACATGTTGCGGACAGATGTGATGCCGTTCGCCACGTAAACGGGCAGCTCGGCCTCTCGGATGTGAACGTGCATGTCGACGAGACCCGGCATCAGGTACTTTCCGGCGGCGTCGATTCGTACGGAGCCTGCGGGGAGCTCGATCGAGCCGGTCGGCGCGACCGCGGCAATCCGGTCGCCCTCGACGAAAACGGTCTGATTGGACAGAACGGTTTCCCGGTCCATTGGAGCGACCGAGACGCCGACGAATGCCGTGACCCCCGCCGTCCCGGAGCTTCGCCGCGTCTGTCCCGGAAGCCCTCCCGCGACCACCATGACCGCAACCGCCGCCGCTCCGCGAAGGCCGCGACGAACTCTCACCGTCATTCCCGGTTCCGAATTTTACGCGTCGGCAGGCCCAACGACCGAATCGATTGCGATGAGCTCGTCCGAGCCGGGGGCGCGCACCGCGCCGCGGGGGTGAGTCGCGCTACGCTGCGCCCCCCATCGCCTGGAGCAGCCCGACGCGATACTTGCGCCCAACCGGAATCCGCTCCCCCGTCCGAAGGACGGCTTCGTAATCGCCGTGGAACAGGGATTCGACCTCGCGAATGCTCTCGATCTTCACGATCGCGGAGCGGTGAACACGGATGAAGAGGCCGGGGTCGAGGCGCCGCTCGAGCGCCGAGATCGTCTCGCGAATCAGGTGGACCGCCTTCCCGGTGTGGATCCTCAGATAGTTGTCGGCGGCCTGGAACCAGTAGACGTCCTCGACGCGAACCGACTGGATTCGACCGCCGGAACGGATCGCGATTCTGCGCAGGGGACGGCGCGGATCGGCGCCGGCCTCGAGGAGACGCCGCAGCTTCTCGACGATTTCTGCGGAGTCCTGTGTGCGCTGGCGTCGGACTCTCTCGAGAGTCTGCCGGAGCCGAAGCCGATCGAAGGGCTTCAACAGATAGTCGATCGCTTCGACCTCGAAAGCCCGGATCGCATACTCGTCGTGGGCCGTGACGAACACGACGGCGGGCAGGTCGTCGTCCGGCAGCTCCTCGACGACCGCGAAGCCGTCCATTCCCGGCATCTGGACGTCGAGGAAGACGACGTCGGGATGGTCCTCCCGGATTCGTTCGATCGCTTCGGCTCCATTGGCGGCCTCGCCGATGACGCGGACGGCCTCGGCCTCGGAAAGGAATCTCCGGAGCTTGTCGCGCGCCAGCCGCTCGTCGTCGACGATCAGGATGCGCAGCTCGGACGCGGCCTTCTCGCCGGGACGGCTCAGGACGACACCCGTCCCGGAGTCCGGTACGGAACGCCGAGCTGGACGAAAAACCCGCCGTCAGCCGAGTTGCCGGCGTGGAAGCTCGCCGAATCGCCGTAGAGCTGTTCCAGCCGCAAGCGGGTGTTCGTGAGCCCGATCCCTTCGCGCACCGGGTCCTCGCGGGAACCGCAGCCGTCGTCCGTGATCCGAATCACGAGATGGCCGTCCGCGCGATGTCCTTCGATATCGACCGAGCCTCCGGATTCGAGGGGACCGATGCCGTGCCGGAGCGCGTTTTCGACGAGCGGCTGAAGCGAGAACGCCGGCACGAGCCCATCGAGCGCCTCCGGGTCCACATGGACGGCGATCCGCAATCGCTGCTCGAAGCGGATTTTTTCGATCTCGAGATACCGGTCGAGGAAATCGAGCTCCTCGCGGAGCGTCACTTCCTGCGCGCCGTCGTT
>WNGF01016668.1_pt1 | contig 12595 bp, 11 predicted proteins | sample 5400641 | NCBI WGS metagenome assembly WNGF01 (sample SAMN13153371, study PRJNA577476) | soil metagenome | isolation source: 80 cm soil or saprolite under grassland replicate 2 | place: USA:California | collected 2016-06-15
CTTGAGCGCCCCCATCCCGATGTTTCAAGGCACTATTACCGCGCGGCAAATCCTTTATCGAAGTTTGCGGCGTCACGCGAAATCAAGGCGGCAACCCCGGTTGCCCCGCGTCGAGCCGCTGCGCTTCCAGTTCGTGCATCCTTGCCTCGTCCGCTTTGCCGAGTTGGGTTAACGCGCGCGCCAGGTTGCGGTGGGCGTTGGGGCTGCCAGGATTAAGGCGTACTGCTTCGGACAAGTGCGTGATGGCTTCTTCGAACTTTCCTTGCGCGGCCAGGGCCGCGCCCAGATTATTGTGAGAACCGTAATCATTCGGATTCATCCTCAAAACTTCGCGATCGTGGCTGATGGCCTCGTCAATTTTGCCCTGTCTCTGCAGGACGACGGCCAGATAACTGTGCGCTTCTGAAATGTTGGGATTAATCAACAGGACCTGTCGGAAACAAGCGGCCGCCGCTTCGTCGTTTCCCTGTTCCGAATAATAGATGTGGCCCAGACGGAGGTAAATACCGACGCGATACGGACTGCCGTCCAACTCTGCAATCATATGCTCATGCAGCGCCACGCTGTTTTGCCAGATGCCCGTCTGACTGTAGCTGAGCGTACCCAAAACTACCAGAATACTCGTGATCGCGATCGGCATCAGCCGGCGCAATCGGGGTATCTCTCCAAACTTGAACAAACCGGCGGCGACCAGAACCGACCAGGTAATCCCGGCGATGATGCTGTAGCGGTCGCTGGAATAATGCGGGTGCTCGGTCAGGCCGAGCACCGGCACCAACAGAATCAGATGACAGAGCCAGAGCGTCCACAGCAGCGGCCATCTATGTCGATTGCACCAGAGCAACACGGTCAGGGTGAGCACGACAACCAGACTGATCAAAAACCGTGCTGCGGTTGGCTCGACAGAAATCAGCGCGGTGTAATAGGGTGAGAGGTTTACCGGGAACCACGGTTTCCAAAAGTAATACGTCCAAATGTAAAAAGCTTGCAGGGCGCGCTCAAGTAACCCGAATTCTGCCAGCGACACCGGCCGGGCGCGGCCTCCAGTGGTTTGAAATCGGGCCAGCAATGTGAGCACGACTACCAGGGCGGCGACCGCGGCGAATGGAAGCTTTTCCAACCAGATCCGGCGCGCGGTCGCATCCCGCCACCACCCATTGCCTTGATGGAAACGTTTCAGGGGCCAGGCATCCAGCACCGCCAGCACGATCACGTAGCCCAACCCGGTTTGATATGAGAGCAATGACACCGCAAACGCGCTCACGGAGCACCAGAAGAACCTTCTCGCCGCGGGATTGGCCGGATCGGAAAACTGCAGGTAGCACAGCAACGAAATCAGCAAAAAAAACAACGCCTGGCAATATACGCGGTCGGTCACCCAGGCGACCGGCTCGACGCGCAATGGGTGAATGGCCCAGAGCATCGCTCCCAGACCGCAACACCAGAGCAGATAATCGCGATCTGCGGCGGCTGATTCGCTTTGTGTCCCAATCAACAACAGCTTGCGGAGGAGCAAAAACACCAGGACCGCATTGGCGCAATGAAAGAGCACGTTGCCCAGGTGATATCCGAACGGATTAAGTCCGAACAGTTCGTAAGTCACAGCCCAACCCAGCCACGTCAGCGGCATGTAGCGCCACAGGTAGTGCAAGTAAATCCGCTGCCAGTCGAGGCCGCGGATGTGCGGGTTGTCATAGACAATGTCGTCGTCCCAATGAACGAAGCCTGCTTGCAGGCTGCGCGAAAAAACGGCAAACGTGACCGCCAGGATAATCAGAATGATCAGCCTTTCGGGAGAACCACGGCGGGTTGTCTCTTTCATCGTGAGTCTTGGTACGTCGGGTTTGCCAGGCACTCTTCAGCGAGCAATCGATTCGTGTCTCACGCGGTCAAGGGTTTGTTCCCCCAAATGACCATGTTCCAGGTGAAACGTCTTGCCAGAGGGATCCGTGTCAATATCGCATCAATGCCTGCGAGCGGTCGCCACCACCAAAGTCGGCCCGGCGTCTCATCGTAGATCAATTTCCAGTAACGTTCCTGGTTCGGATGGATGCGGTCGATCAGGTAGTATTTCAGAAAAAGGCTCAGAGACAGCAGCCAGAATTCACGGTGGCGCACGCGGTCAAAATACTTTCTCACTGTTCTCAAATCTTTGAAGGTCAGCGGTGCCTCGTCGCGGGTGCGCACTTCGGTCGCCATTTTCCGATAGAAGTTGATTAGCGGATTGTAGGCCAGCGGGTCCCAGAAAAAGACCTGGCCGCCGGGCCGGAGCGCACGTTGGATTTTTTGCAGGAGTTTTTGCCGGTCCGCCACGTGATGAAGGACGTTGGCCGCATAAACAAAATCAAAATGGTTGGCCGGCACGACGAGCTCTTCGCCCGCCGCGACAAGCCCTTCCACCGGGACACCGTGCAATTGTCCCAACCGCACCGCGGTTTCGACCATACCGGGTGAAATGTCGGTGGCGGTGACTTGCGCCCCTTGAAGTCCGAAGTAAACCGACGATTCACCCAGCCCGCAGCCGATGTCGAGCAGCCGTTTGCCCCGCAGATCCCCCATCAGCCGAAGGATGAATCGGTTTTCCAGCGCCGCGGGAGATTCAAACGCCGCGCGAACCGGGATGGCCTCCAGGCTGACCGATGCCGCCCATTGGTCGTGAAACGCCGATTCCCGCGCGTGCGCGGCCTCATTCATTTTTGTCCTTCAAGTTGACCTTTTTATGCACGATATAAAGCGGGCGTCGCTTTACCTCTTCAAAGATTTTTGCGACATATTCGCCCAGCACACCGATCGAGATCAGTATCCAGCCGCCGATCAAACACAGCAACACCACCAGCGTGGTCCAACCTGGGACCGTATCTTGCACCACCAGCGCCCGCATGATCGAGTAAGCGCCATAGCAAGCTCCAAACAAGGCAATGAAGACTCCCAACGCCAGGCTCGCGCGCAACGGCAGCGGCGAGAAGGACACCGATGCGTTCCAGGCCAGCCCAAACATTTTGCGCAGACTGTATTTGGTACGGCCGGCGGCACGGCCGGCGCGCGAATACCTGACTGCCGTTTGCGAGAATCCAAGCCAGGTCACCATACCGCGCAAGAAACGATGCTTTTCCCGCAATTGCAATAGCGCGTCAACCACCCGGCGGCTCATCAGGCGGAAATCGCCGGTGTCAGGCGGCAGGTCTGGATGGACCAGCAGCCGCATCAACCGATAAAAGAGAAAAGCCGTGGCCCGCTTGAACGCCGTTTCGCCCGCCCGCTCGGTGCGTTGGCCATAGACCACGTCGTATCCTTCCTGATAGCGTTGAACCATCTCGCGGATGACCTCCGGTGGATCCTGCAAATCAGCGTCCATGACCACCATCGCGTCTCCGCAGGCGTGTTCCAAACCGGCAGTTACCGCGACTTGATGCCCGAAATTGCGCGCCAAACTGATCCCTTTGATCCGCGAGTCCGCCGCCGCCCATGCCTCCACTTGGACCTGAGTGTTATCGTGGCTGCCGTCGTTGACAAAAATGACTTCCACATCGCAATCCGTTGTCTGGAACAGCTCGTTGAGGCGTCGTTTCAGTTCTCCGAACACTTCCTCTTCGTTGAACAAGGGAATGACTATCGATAGCATTTTGGGTCTGGAGCGCGCGCACAGCAGTTCGGCCATGCCGGCATATTTTCCCTCACCCATCAGAGGGTCAAGCCCGAAGACCATTCAAACCGGCCGACTGCGTGGAGAGGAACGATAATCCGTCACCGGAAGATCCAACAGGCCTGCTCGCGCGCTCGAAAGAACTCTTCGTTCATCGGTGGATCCGCGGCTGCAATCGAGAATTTACTCCCACCAGCGTCACCCGCGGCAGAAGCAACACCATGTCCCCCGCTGGCCCGCTGACCTTGGCTTGCGGTTTAACGTCGTTGCGTTAAACATTTGCCAGTGTCAACCGACGATTTGTCCGATGCCGCCCTGGTGCTGGTTGGCCATGGCTCGACGCTCAACGCCGAGTCCGGCGCGCCGACGTACCAACACGCCGACGAACTGCGTCGCCGTAAAATGTTCGCGCAAGTGGTCGAATGTTTCTGGAAACTGGAGCCTTCGATCTGCGCCGTGTTGCGCGGGGTGTTCGCGCCGCGCGTCTTCATTGTGCCGCTGTTCATCAGCGAAGGTTACTTCACCGAAGAGGTCATCCCGCGCGAACTCGGCCTGCGGACGAACGACCAGGCCGATTTCTCCCCCGTGCAGCAGCGCGGCGGCCAAACGCTGTTCTACTGCGGCCCGGTTGGGACCCACGATAGCATGACCAACGTGCTCCTCGCCCGCGCCCGTGACATCGTCGAAAAATATCCCCACTGCCCCTCTCCAGGGCCCGGTCCCGGCGAGATTGCGCTGTTTGTCGCCGGACATGGGACGGGCAATAACGAAAATTCCCGCAAGGCGATCGAACGCCAGGTCGAACTGATCGGCGGGCGAAACCTTTACGCCGAAGTGCACGCGGTGTTCATGGAAGAGGAGCCGCGCATCGGTGATTGCTACCGGCTCGCGCGGGCGAAAAACATCGTCGTGGTGCCGTTCTTCATCAGCGACGGCCTGCATTCCTACGAAGACATCCCGGTGATGCTCGGCGAGCCGCAGGAAGCTGTTCGAAACCGCCTTCGAAACGCCGAGCCGACCTGGCATAATCCGACTGAAAAAAACGGCAAACGCGTCTGGTACACCGCCGCCATCGGCAGTGAACCGCGCATCGCCGACGTGATTCTTGAGCGGGTACGCGAAGCACGGCAGGCCGTCGCAGGGGAAAAGAGACGATAGGTCCACAGCCCGGCGCTGCCGCAATCGAGGCAAGTGATAGCTGCGAAAGCACGTAAAGAACTCAAAGACCAGGGGACCGTGGAAAAGTCTTTTGCGTTCTTTGTGTTCTCCTGCGGCAAATACGAAATGGCGCAGCTTGCGAGCGCGATGGAATTTTAAGTGAACCTTTCGCAGCCCGGATTGACTTATCAGGAAGACCGCAGGTCGCATTATCATTTGCCGGGATGAAAATGGCCACAAAAACGCACAAGAGGCGCAAACAACCTTTGTGCTTTTTGTGCTTCTTTGTGGCTCCTGATTCTGCATTCTATCTTGCGGCCTGACGAGTAAAGGAAAGGAAAAACTATGCGCCACCTTATTGCCCTCAATTTTGTTCTCCTCCTGGTTGCACGTTTAAACGCCGAGCCGGAGCTGAAAGGTTCGCCCGCGGAACTCGCCGCTTACCTCGCCGGCCTGCCCAAAACGGGAACTCCCTGAAAGACCGCGGCATCCCGGCGGACCGAATCCAGGCGTCGAAGTTTTCCTCCACGCCGAAATACGGGTTGTTCAGCGACAAAGCCAAAAGTTATCGGGTCGAAAACGTCATCAAAATCACCGTGAACGACGAGAAGGAATTTCAGGCGACCGCCCATCTGGTGGATGCGTTTGCCGAAATGCAATATCTCGGCATCGACTTCGAACACTCGGATAAGGAGACGCTGAAGAAGAAAGCCATCGCGCAAGCGCTGGACAACGCCGCCGAGCGCGCGAAAATTTATGAAGAACGGCTTAAGGTACGGTTGCTCCCGAAAGGATTCGCCGAGGCCGCGGCGATGTCTCAAGGCGCGCCGCCGTCACTGCCGCAACAACTCGAATCGAAGATTCTGTTGGGCAAGTCGCCGAAGGCTCTCACTCCGATTCCCGCGCGGGACGATGTCAGCTTTGCGGCGGAAGAATCAGGGTCCTTGTTCGGTGAATTGTATTTCGCCGCCCGCGTGGCCGTCGAATACGCGGTGGAATTGAAGTAGGCAGGACCATCTGCGCCGGCAGGTTTCCTCATTCTGGCCGTAGCGGCGTCTCGGCAGAGCGCCGCCGTTGTCCTGGCCGCAGTCAGCGGCACTCGACCGAGGTGCCGCTACGACAGCCCAAGAGGTGAATATCGCGCACCCGAGGGTGCCTCTTCGGCTTTGTTCGGCGGTATCCGTGGGCCACAGTTCTCCAATATTCCTCGCCCATCGCCCATCGCCTCTTGCCTATTGTCTGCCGCCCCGGTTTAATCGAGCCGTGCATTTCCGGAAAATCGTGATCGCCGGCGTCGGATTGCTGGGCGGATCGCTGGGACTGGCGGTCAAGCAACGCGGTCTCGCGGCGAAGGTGGACGGCCTGGTCCGCCGTAGCGCCAGCATCACCGAATGCGACAAGCTGGGCGTCGTGGACCATGCCACCCGCGACCCGCTCCGCGCCGCGGAGAACGCCGACCTGCTCGTGCTGTGCACACCCCTGGCCCGGATGCGGGAAGTGTTGGGCAAGATGCTGCCCGCGCTCAAACGCGGCGCGATCGTGACGGACGTCGGCAGCGTCAAGGCCAGCGTGATCCAGGAATTGGAGCCGTTGGTGACCGAAGCCGGCGGGCATTTTGTCGGCAGCCATCCGATGGCCGGCGCGGAAAAAACGGGCGCGAGCGCCGCGCGGCCCGATTTGTTCGTCAATGCCGCGTGCGCGGTCACGCCAACGCCGCGTTCGTCGCCCGACGCCGTCGCGCGCGTCGAAGAGTTCTGGCGATCGGTCGGCGGCTTCCCGCTGCGGCTGACGCCGGAACTGCACGATGATCTGGTCGGTCGCTCCAGTCACCTGCCCCATGTGGTGGCGGCGGAACTGGCCAATTACGTCCTCAGCCCGGTGCATCCCAAACAACAGGCGATGCTTTGCGCCAACGGCTTTCGTGACACCACGCGCGTCGCGTCGGGTTCGCCGGTCATGTGGCGCGACATCGCGCTGGCGAACCGCAAAAATCTCGCGCGCGTCCTCGGCGTGTTCGTCGAGGACCTCCAGGAGTTCAAACTGGCGCTCGAAAACGGAGACCAGAAGGTGGTCGAGGAATTCTTCGAAAAGGCCAAGCAACGACGCGATGCCTGGAGCGGGCAGTCCGCGTCGCCTTCACCGGAATGAGACGTGATCCGTGATGCGTAATGCGTGATAAAACCATTGGGCAGCAACCTTGATCTATGATTCGCCTGCTCTTGACCATGATTCCCGATCAGCGAGGGGTTGCCTTTAGCGAAGAAGCCGCCCCTTATCGGGCCGGAGAGGTCCGTTCGTCGGCAAGGGACGTTTGCGACGCCGTGGATTTGCGTGAATTATTACGAAACGTCCCATTTTGATCACGGATCACGGATCACGGATCACGGATCACGCATCAATGCCGCTGCCTGACCTCATCGAAATTGTCCCGCTGCAAAGGCCGGTACAGGCCGAAATCACCGTGCCGGGCTCCAAGAGCATCACGAACCGCGCGCTCATCCTGGCGGCATTGAGCGAAGGCGAAACCACGCTGCGCGGCGCGCTGTGGAGCGAAGACACGCAGGTGATGGTCGAAGGCCTGCGCGCGCTGGGCTTCGAGGTAAAGGTCGCCGAGGACCCGCTGGAGACCTGCAACCGGACGATTGCAGTCCAGGGTCTGGGTGGCAAAATCCCTCGCGTCGGAACACCGGATACGCCGCTGGAAATCTTTGTCGGCAATTCCGGGACCGCGGCGCGGTTTTTGACGGCCCTGGTCTGCCTGGGCCAGGGGATTTACCGGCTCGACGGCGTGAATCGGATGCGAGAGCGGCCGCAGGAGGCGCTCTTCGATGCGCTGCGCGAGCTGGGTTACTGCCTTGATTCGGCGAACAACAAGCTGCCCGCGCTCGTTCACGGCGGCGGCCCCAAGCCCGGCGCGACCTGTGTCGTGAGCATCGGCGAAAGCTCGCAGTTCGCCTCGGCGCTGCTGCTCTGCGCCAAAGTCGGCGGCTGGCACGTGAATGCGGTGGGTGAAAACGCGGAGGAGTCGCCTTACGTGGCGATGACCTCGGAGTTGATCAAAGCGTTTCCCCGGCGCGGAGGCGAATTTCAGATCGAACCCGACGCCTCGAGCGGGAGTTATTTTTGGGCGGCTGACTGGCTGTTATCGCTGGCGCTGAATGGCAGCGATTTCCCTCATGCAATGGGAAACATAAAGGTCAGATACTGGCCTGATTCCGGCTGGCAAATCGACGCCCAATACCCTGCTTATCGAGGATTTCAATTGTCCGAAAGTGTTTCCCGCAAACTGCATTTGGCCGACAGCATTATGACCGCCATCGTCACGGCACCACTGAATCCCCGAGCGCCAGAGGCTCCCTTGGATCACCCAAACCAGACTCGGCCCGTTAACCAACATCCGATTGTATTCACCGATCTGGGCCGCCTCCGCGTCCAGGAATGCGAGCGGGTCCTCGCCCTGAAGACCGAACTCACAAAATGCGGCGCGAAGGTCATGGAAGAGGGCGATACCCTTGCGGTTTTCCACTCGCATCTCCACGGCGCGGAAATCGAGACCTACAACGACCATCGCATGGCAATGTGTTTCGCCATTCTGGGATTGAAAGTGCCCGGCATAAAAATCAAGAATCCCGCATGCGTGAAAAAAACGTTTCCCAACTTTTTCCAGAAACTGGTCGCGCCGCCCCCGCACGGCCTGGGCGCGACCGTTCTCGATGGCAAGACCGGTCAAAAGCTGGGCGTGGAAGAATTGTTTGCCAACTGAGTCGAATTGATGATGCGTGAGACGCGATGCGTGGAAGCGTTAAAACGGAACCCGCTGAAGCGATCAACGATTCAACGATTCAACGATTCAACGATTCAACGCTTCAATTCAACGAATGAAAGAGCCGGTTGTCATCGCCATTGACGGCACCAGCGCCAGCGGCAAGAGCACCAACGCAAAACGGGTCGCCCGGGCGCTGGGTTACGTTTATGTCGATACCGGCGCCATGTACCGCACGCTGGCCTGGCACTGTTTGCAGAAGAAGGTGGATGCTCACGACCCGAAGGCCGTGACCGCGCAGCTCCACAAATGGAGGACCCAACTCGAATGCCTGGGGGGCCGCGTGCGACTGCTGGTGGAGGGCTACTATCCGGAAACGGAGATCCGCACCGCCGAGGTCAGCGCCGCGGTACCGCACGTGGCGGCGATTCCCAAAGTCCGCGAATGGATGGTCAAAAGGCAGCGCGAATGCACCCGGTTCGGCCACCTGGTGATGGAAGGCCGCGACATCGGCAGCAACGTCTTTCCCGAGACCGAGTTCAAGTTCTACCTCGATGCTTCCCTGGATGAGCGGACCCGGCGCCGCGCCGCCGAAGGCGTGAATGAGAATCTGGCGGCGCGCGACCAGCGCGACAGCCAGCGCGCGACCGCGCCGCTCATGGTCCCCCTGGGCGCGATGGTCATCAACAATTCCCTCATGACCTCGGAACAGACCAGCGGGCTCATCGTCAGCGAAATCCGGAAACGGCTGGCCGCGAGGAAATGAAGCTCATCTACCGCGTCGGTTGGCTCATGAGCCGATTCGCCTTCGCTACTTATTTCCGCGGGCGGGTGTATCATCCGGAGCGAGTTCCCCTCACCGGGCCGGTCATCCTCGCCTCCAATCACGCCAGTTTCCTCGATCCCCCCTTCGTCGGCGCCGGTCTGAAGCGGGACATCCATTATCTGGCGCGCGAATCGCTGTTTCACTCTCGCGTGCTCGGGGCGATCCTGCGGTCCGTCAATTGCGTGCCCGTGGACCGCGACGGCGGCGGCGCGGCGGGTCTCAGAGCGATCCTCGACCGCCTGCTGGCCGGCGGCGGAATCATTTTGTTTCCCGAAGGAACGCGCACGCGCGACGGCCAACTGCAATCCGCCCGTTCCGGCATCGGCTTGACCGTGATCAAATCCAACGCGCCGGTCGTGCCGGTGCGCGTTTTCGGAACCTATGAAGCCTACGGGCGCCATCTGAAATTTCCGCGACCCCGCCCCGTCGCCGTGAAATACGGTCAGCCGATGCTTTTTGAAAAGTTTCGCGCCGAAGCCCGGACCTGCTTGAAACCACGGCTCAAGGAAATTTATCAACAGATCGCCGACGAAATCATGGCGGCGATTGCGAAACTGAAATCGGGAGAGGATTTCTGAAACGTGATCCGTGATTCGTGATCCGTGATTCGTGATCCGTAACCCACGCATCGCGCATTACGCATTACGCATCAGCCAATGCCCACGACCTCTTTCAACGAACTGAAGCCGCGCTCGTTCATCCGTTGGCGCAATCCGGTGACAATGGCCTTCGCGATGCCCGGCCCTTCGTACACCAGACCGGTGTAAAGCTGCACCAGCGATGCGCCGGCGGTGATTTTTTCCCAGGCGTCGTCCGCATTGAAGATGCCGCCCACGCCAATGATCGGCAGCGAGCCTTTGGTCTGGCGCCAAAGATGGCGAATGATTTCCGTGCTGCGCGCCCGCAATGGACGGCCGCTAAGCCCGCCCGCCTCTCCGTAAACGCGTTTCAGCTCCGCATCCGACGCGTCGGGCCGCGCGGTCGTGGTGTTCGTCGCAACGAGGCCGGCAATCTGACGCGGCCCTGCCAATTCCAGGATTTCATCCAGCGCCTCAAACGAAAGGTCGGGTGCCACCTTGACCAGGATCGGTTTCATAGACTGCTGCTTGCCGGAACTCCGTGCTCCGTGGCCCGCCGCAGTTGCCGCTGACCACGGACCACCGACCCCTGACAACTCCCCATTCACCTCCTGCAACGCCGCCAGGATTTCATCCAGCGCCGCTTTGTCCTGCAGTTGCCGCAAGTTCGGCGTGTTGGGCGAGCTGACGTTGACGACGAAAAAATCCGCCTGCGGCCAGAGCACGCGAAAGGAGTTCGCATAGTCTTCCGCCGCTTTTTCCAGCGGCGTGGTCTTCGATTTGCCCAGGTTGATGCCGACCGGATGTTGCGGCCACTGTCCCGCCGCTCGCCAGGCGGCGAGCGTCGCCGCGATGGTTTCGGCGCCCGGATTGTTGAAGCCCATGCGGTTGACGAGGGCCCCTTCGGCCACGGCGCGAAACAGGCGTGGCGCGGGATTGCCCGGTTGCGACTGCCAGGTTACCCCTCCCAGTTCCACGAAGCCAAATCCCAATGCCTCCCAGACCGGCACCGCTTCGGCCTGTTTGTCCATTCCGGCGGCGAGTCCGACCGGATTCAAGAAATGCAGACCGCACAGTTCGATCGGCAATTGCGGCGCGCCGCAAAATGACGCCAGCGCATCGCGCAGAACCGGTCGCCGGCCGGCCCAACCCAGCAGGCGCAACGTTCGATTGTGAATCTCCTCCGAATCCAGCGTGAAGAGCGCCGGCCGAACGAAATTCCGGTACAACCAACTCATGGCGGCAAAATGTCGAGGGCCGGCCGCCGGGTGTCGAGTGCGGAATTCCCCCGCGAATGCCCCGAAGGCGCAAGGGTTCGAAGCGCGGACTATTCTGTTTCCGGCGAAGGCGAAGGCGCGCCATCCGGTTCGATCGTTTTCAACGCTTCCCGCGCCCGGGTCCGGACAGTTTCATCTTCGTCCTTCAACTTTTCGCTCAGCGCAGTCGCGGACGGCCGGGCCGCCGGACCGATGCGTCCCAACGCTTCCGCCGCGGCGCCGCGAACTTGCGATTCCTTGTCGCCCAGCGCCGCCGTCAGTTCCGGAATTGCCGATGTCGCGAACCGGGTTGCGCGCCCCAACCCTTCGGCCGCCTTGAGGCGGACCTCCGCATGGCCGTCCTGCAACGCCGCCGCCAGCGCCGCGATCGCTTTCGGCGAAAATGGCCCGACGTTCCCAAGGACCTCCACGGAGTATTGCCGGACCGTCCATTGCGGGTCTTTCGCCGCTTCGATCAACGCGGGCGCAAACTCCTTCACCTGCGGTCCCATCCAAACCAGCGCGCGGGCCGATCGCGCGCGGATGCGGCCGTCTGGATTCTGGAGGGATTCGATCAGTGCCGGTATGGCAGGCGGCCCGATTCTGAACAGCGCATAACCAGACTGCTCTGGAACGTTCGCGTAACTGTCCGTGAATCGCCGGATCAAGGCGGGGGCGGCTTCCGTCGCGGCTGGACCGATGAGGCCCAACGCGTAACATGCCATCGAGCGCACGTAACCGTCGCCGTCATTCAGCGCGCGGATCAAATCGGGAACGGCGGGCCGGCCGATTTTTCCGAGGGCGGTCGCGGCCTGCACGGCAACCTGTTTCTCCGGGTCATGCAGCGCTTTGACCAGCGGCGCCGCCGGCGCGTTGGTGCCCAGCGCCAGAAGCGCGCTCGCTGCCGCCAGCCGGTCGTTGCTTGCGTCGAACGGTTTGAGCCGGCGTAGAAATGACCGCCGCACCCACAACGGCAGTCTGGGAACGAGCGACAGGAACGGTTTCTTGTATATCGGATCGCGCCGTTCCAGCGTTCTGACCAGAGAAGGAATCCCATTCGTGCCCAGCGCCTGCAATGCCACCGTGGCGTTACTGCGGACGGCGCCATCCGGGCTGCTCAAATCGCGCACCCACGCCGTCACCGATTTGCCCTGGTAAACCGGTTCCGGCGCCGCCCGCCGCCTGAGCAAGGCAACGGCGACTACCGCCGCGAGGGCAACCGCAAAAACGATAAACCAGCGTTTCTTCACAAACAGCTCACCAGACTTCCACCGGGCCTTTCGGCACCGGAATTTGCCCGCGTTGCGCGACGCCGGTTTCCTCCATAAACGAGGCAACCAGCGGCGCCGGTTGATAGGGCGCCTTGAGTTC
>WNGF01007979.1_pt1 | contig 12593 bp, 8 predicted proteins | sample 5400641 | NCBI WGS metagenome assembly WNGF01 (sample SAMN13153371, study PRJNA577476) | soil metagenome | isolation source: 80 cm soil or saprolite under grassland replicate 2 | place: USA:California | collected 2016-06-15
ACGACGAGCGGCTCTACCGGCAGCTCATGCGCGCCGCCTACCAGACCGGCAACCCCCCTGGGGTCGACGCCATCATGCGCGAGCTCCTCCACGTCCTCGACGCCGAGGGCGAGCCGGTCGACGAACTTCACCCCGAGACCGTTGAGCTGTACAAAAAGCTCCGCGGGACCCGCCTGCTCCGCACCTGAATCATCTCCACAATAAAGATTCAGAGCGGCGACACCAGGAGGTAATTGTGTCGAGCAATGACCCGGAAGCGATCGTCCAACAGGTCGCTGAAATAGCCGACTACGAAGCCCTCCGAGAGATCGCCAACCAGCTTGCCGGATTGCTCGTGGCCCGCCAGCGCGCCGCCAGCAGTGACGACGAAGCCCAAGCCTGGCGGCTCGAGCATCGCATGCTGCGGGCTCGGCTGGACAGCGTCCAGCGCAACACACCCGCAGTCGCCGAGGCGCTGGAGCAGTTGAGCAATCGCCTCGCCCAGCTGCGCGGAGGCGCCACGTGACCTTCCGACAGGGCGCCGACCCTGGGCTCCCTCCGGAGCAGTTGGAGGAGATCTTCCAGCAGATCATCGTGCCCGACTATCTGCTGCGATCCAACCCCGAGCCGCAGCAACACCCCGAGGCGGTGCTGTTGGGCGGCCAACCCGGCGCAGGCAAGTCCACCGCGTCCCACTTCCACCGCGAATTCGCCAGCCGCGGCAGCCTGGTCTGGGTCACCTGGGACGACTACCGCCCCTTTCACCCTGAGTACGAACGGCTGCTCCAACAACGGCCAGCCGACATGCCCGACGTCACCCGCCCCGCCGCGCGCTGGTGGCAAGATCGAGCCGCCGCGTACCTGCGCGCGGGCCGCTACCACGTCCTGCTCGAAGGAGGCTTCCGCGACCCTACCGCCGTACTTGCGACCGCGGAACGCTTCGCCGAAGCCGGCTACCAGGTCCGCATCTGCGCACTCGCCGTCCCAGCAGCGCTCTCGCGGCTTGGAATCATCGAGCGCTACGCCAGGCAAGTCGAGGTCGCCGGCACAGGACGCTGGACAACCGCCGCATCCCACGACGCCGACTACACGGGCACCGTCGAGGTGCTCCACAGGCCGGAAGGTCACCGGCGGTCTCACGGATCAGCCTCCTCACCCGCGACGGCCCGGTCTACGACAACCACCGCGACCCCACCGGTCAGTGGACCAGCCGAACCTCTCCGGTCGACATCCTCATCGAGGCCCGCAACAGCCCACTGGCCCGACTCCAACGCATCGCCCTGGCCAACCGTCTGGCGAAACACGCTCGACCGCCTGGAGCGCGCCGACAACGCCCAATCAGCGCTGCACGAGATGGCCACCGAGGTCGAGCGAGCCGTCGGTCGCTCCACACCTTTCCCGCCAGCTGCCCACCCGCACGAGCCAACGACATCAGTCTGGTCCGATACCGGTCGTACGCTCGACGCTGCTACCAATTTCGACCTACCAGCACCAGGGTCATCCGACCCGCTGAACCTGGAACTCTGACCGGCACCGAACCATCGGGAGGTCACTAACAATCGCCAGAATGGATCGTCCACGCTTCGGCCAGTGTGGTGACGGCCAAGGTTACCGGAGCGCCAGATCCGTAGCCCGGCGCTGTTCGTCCGCCTGTTCGCCTGTGGTCCGTCGGTGCTGCTCACGTCCCCAGAATCTGGTGCTTCCCGTCCGCCTGGTGTCCTGTCGTCCGCCTGTTGCGTTGTAGTTCTCCGTCAAGAAGTCCGTCAACGACGGCCTTCGTGGGGCTAGAGCACCAGATGTGAATCTGGTGCTCTAGCCGGCTCAGGGCCGGCCAGATCTATGCACTAGCGGGCTTCTACACCGCCGAGTGCTGGACTGGGCTGCGGCATGCCCAACTCATAACGCAGTCGGGCGATCCCAAGACGGGGATCGAGATACCCACTTGCAAGGGCGACATACTCGATCGCCTCCGCGACGAGTTCCGCCGCTTCGCGCTCAACGAGCGGTCCTGACAATCGGGCAGCAAAGCCCATGGAAGGCCCGACGTCCCGGGTCGCAGACCCAAGCGATGACAGATCGAGCCGCTGCAGAAGTTTGTTTGGCCGGTTGCGATTGTTTCCGTCTGTCTCTGCCGCGAGGAAATGCACCTCCGCCTGAGTGACGTCGGCGTCTGCCGGCAAGATGTCCGCGAATACATTGGGCAAGGTGTCCGTGGTGAGTAGCAGCCCATCCCGCAAGATCATGGCCGCATCTCCAAGCCGGAGTGGATTTGCGAGCGAGAGCCCAATGTCGATGGTGAAGAGTACCGAGCCGCTGATCCGATGCGGAAACTGTGCGGTGACAAGCGCTGAGATGCCGGCGCTTCCGTCCCCGCCCAAGCGGTACGAGCAGGCCTCGGTCGATTGATAGCCGCCTGGTGTCGGCTGCCACTCGACCAGCGGTGCCGGCGTGATCGTTGCCCCGGGGCTTGGCGACTCCGCGGCTGCGGAGGCCGCTGGAACCGTAGCCAGGTATCGCAGCCGGGTTGTCACGGGGCAAGCCGAAGCGCACCGACCAGCGCATCACGGTGCTCTGGTCGAACGAGGCCGTAGGTGTCCTGCCATGCCGTGCTGAGGGCGGTCACAGCCCGAAGCTGCAGCAGGGGAAGCATCACCCACCCTTGAGGAGCCAACGTCTGCTCCGGCGGGAATGCGTACGTCCGAAGTGGGGTGGGCCGGCGCCGACGGAGGGCAACCTGGTCGAGCCGCTGAATGCGTTGCGCCAGATCGACGAGGAACTCGTCTGCACCCGCCGTGTCGATGACCGTTGCCTGACGTTGAGCGATCAGTCGCCGGGCCGGCTCCGCAAGGTTCCCATTAAAGGACGTCCAGAAGCTTGGGTATCGGCGAGACGGAGCGCTGGACATCGCTTCGCACAGAGCAGTGTCGTACTCAGCAGACCACCCGATGACGAGCAGACCGAACTCGTCAAAGACCCGCGCAAGGAGATCCTTCCACTCCGAAGGGTAGGTCCCGAGTTCCTCTGGCGTGTTGCGGAGGCCAAGCATCGCATAGTCACCGTGCAGCTTCACCACAGTCGCCGGGGAGTGCATCAGCGGTGTCATTCCTCCGGTGCTCGTCGGACTCGCAATCACCTGTGGCGCGACGCCAGCCTGCTCAAGCGCCCGCTCGATCAGGCGGTCGAAGTTCGTTGTCAGGACGAGCCGGATGCGCCCGGTGGCGCAGAGCGCCGCGAGCGCCTCGTGCCCTGCTGTCGGATGGATCGGCCCACCTTCTGACGGCGGAGGATCGAAGTATCGCCGGAGAAGCGCCTGCCGGGCTGCATCGGTCGACGCCAAGGCAGCCAGCAGCGTGTCATATCGAGGCTCAGGTCGACCTTGCCCTGCCCACCATGACTCGGGCGTCTCTCCCAATTCCTCAGGATCGACGCCCTCGGCTACGGCGATCCTTCGAACAAGGTCCTGAACGACCTGCCAGCCTGTCGGGATACCCGCAGCACTCGACATGCCACTGCCCACCAGCACGGCGTATACGCCAGGAGCAGCATGCATCGAGGTGGCAAGCGCCACCCGCCCGTCAACTCCTGCCGTCGGTGTCGGAGCAGGAACGATCGGGAAGCCGACGTCTTCGCTCATGCGCACAACTCGTCGAAGTGCCCTAATGTGTCACAGTCACAAGACAAGTCCGCCCAGGTCGCCTCTCGCGAGGGCGTGACTCCTCGGAGGCCAGACTAAGCCTGGATCCACATCCGATGTTGGAATTGTTGGCGGACTGGATGCTGGGGAGTGGGTTCGAAGAGGCTTGTGGGTGTGATGGAGGCATGATCGGGGAGGCGTGCGGGTCGGTCTCGAGGCGATCGCGAGGGCGCGAACCGCTGGCCGGTCGTGCCCAGGCAGGCTCCCGCTGAACCGGTCGGGCCCTTGGGAGTTTGCCCTGGACGGTCGGTGGTCAGGTGGCGTAGGCAGCGCAGCGGGCCAGCGCCAGCCCAAACCACGACGCCCAGGGCCAGCCGGCAGGCAGGTGCAAGATCTGGCGGCGGGCGGAGGGAATCAGTCGGCTGGGCAGAGCCAGCAGGGTCCGGCGCAGCGTCTTGGCCACCACCAACTCCTGGCGGGCGCCCAGCTCGATCGCGGCGACCCAGCACAGCAGGTTGTGCGCCAGGGTGGCGATCAGGAGCCAGGCGGCGTTGGCGTTGAATTTGCCTGAGGGGCAGTGCCGCAGGCCGATGCCGCCCTTGAGGTCGCGGATGCACAACTCGACGGTGGCGTGGTAGTGCCGGTTGGGGAACAGGTCGGTTTGGGCGCCGAGCAGGCGGGGGCGGCGAACGCTGACTGCGATTCTTCGATTGTTTCTACGCTGCAGGATTCGGGCCTATCGTGGCGTTTGATACACGCACTACGTGTCGGTACCGTACGGCGTGCCTTGTCACGACTAGCCGGGATAGGACATGGGTCTTTCGGCTCGGTTCACAGGCGCGTGGAACACACTGCGAAGTCGGCCGGCACCACCGCCCGCCCAAGGTGGTTCGTCCCCAGCACCCGCGACTGAAGCGACGCCCACAGCCGACTCGCACGCGGCGAGGGTCTTCCGACCCGCTATCGCGCTTGTCGTTGTCCTCGGCGCGGCCCTGCTCGGCCTGTTTGCCCTCAAGCAGACAGCCCAGCCGCCGTCGCGGCTTGCGGTGTTCAGCGTCACATTGATGCTGGCCGCGGCGGCTGTAGCCATCGGCAGCCTGCTCGGCTTCCTGTTCGGTATCCCAAGGAGCATGCAGGAGCCCCGACCACTGGCCAGCAGCCAGCCGCCCGGGACCACCGATGAGCGTGGTGTCTACGGGGTCAACACCAACCTTGAGCAGATCTCCGACTGGCTGACGAAGATCCTCGTTGGCGTCGGGCTGATCCAGCTCGGCAGGACAAGCAGACCGCTTGGCAGGTTGGTGGCCAGCATCGCCGATGGGCTCGGCGGCCAGCCCGTCGACCGGTTGATGGTCGGTGGCATCCTGGTCTTCTTCTCGATCTTCGGCTTTCTGACGAGCTACCTGCTCACCCGGCTGCTGTTGCGGCGCGCCTTCACGGTGGCCGACCTGTCGGCCGTCGTTGCGGTGGCGACGAGCGCGGCGAGCAGGCAAGTGCAGCGACAACAGCAGCTTGACGCCGACGCCTACAGCCTGGTTGCCCGGACGCTGCAGCCGCCGGCCGGGACAAGTCCGCCGAGCCAGGAGGAGTTGAACCAGGCGTTGCAGAAAGCGTCACCGGTGGTGCGTAGCCAAGTGTTCTCGTTAGCGCGCAACCAGCGCCTGGCCGACGAGAAGACCACCGAGGGCAGGAGGAACCTTGTGCGCCCAGCGCTGGTCTTCCGGGCGCTGAGCGCCGCCGAGCCCGATCTCCACCGTAACCATGGTCAGTTGGCCTACGCCCTGCGGTTCGCGATCCCGCCGAGCCCGGACGAGGCCGAGCAAGAGCTGAACAGGGCGATCGAATTGCGGGACCCCGCCGGCGAGACGGGCTGGCTGATCTATGAGCTGAACCGCGCGGCGCTACGCACCGAGCAGGACCAGCGGTCCACCGCACCTGTCCCTCCGGAACGGAAGGCATCGATCCTGGCTGACCTACGGGACGCAGCCAAGAACCCGGCGTTGCTGGCCGAGATCTACAAGGATGACTCTATCCAGACGTGGCTGAGGGCGAACGCCCCCGACGCAAGCGAACTCCTAAAACCCTAGAGTCGTACTGCATGGGGCTTGCCTTGCTAAGGGAGGATCGTGACTCTGCGGGCCGCAGCCACCGGTCAACTGGGGACCCAGCAACTGCGCCCCATGGCCGTGCTCGCTCCGCACCTTCCCGAGTGCATCGCCCAGCTCAAGTTCACTATCCCCCAACACCGGGCAGCGCGTGTTTACGGGACCGACCGAGTCCTGGCGCCGCTACAACGCGGCCCACCCCACGCCGCATGCTAGCCAAGGCACATGGCCAGCCGTCGCCGCGAGGGTCTGAAGTGGCGCTACTGTTCCAGCTTGCGGAAGGCGCAGGCCCGAGGGTCATGGGGGACGAGGAGGTCGGTGTGCGGGAGGGGGACGAGGGGGATGGCGGCCCGGCGGGCGTTGACGAGCGAAGCGTCTACGAGCAGGTCCGGGCGGTCCGCGACCGGGCCGTGCCGGTGGTGGGCGCGGGCGTGGCCGCGGCTGCTGGTGCCGCCTCGGCTGCGGCGCTGTGCGCAGCGCTCGCGGCAGAACTCACGGTGCTGAGCGGCGAGCCGGTCGACGAGCGGACGTCGCTGTTCGACGTGGCCAACCGGCTGGCGGTGATCTGCGGATCCAACGCGGTCGCTGAGTTGGTCGCCGCGCAGTACCGGGGACCGTTCATCACTACGCCGGCGTTGCTCGCGCTGGTCCACGCGCCTGGCGGGCGGATCGTGACGACCAACTACGACGAGGCGATTGAGCAGGCCGCCCGTCAGGCTGGATTGGAGACGCGCTCGTTCACCCCCGCGACCATCAACGAGTTCCTCCAGCCGGTGCCCTCCAGAGCTGTATACGTGCTGCACCTGCACGGGTCGGCGCAGGAGCCGGCCGGGATCGTCCTCGACGACGCCAGCTACCAGCGCACCTTCGACGATGCCCGGGTCCAGGCGGGCATGCGCGCGCTCGCGATGAGCCACACGCTGGTGTTCTTCGGCCACTCCCTGGACCCCCGTGAGGCCCACCTGCGCCGTGACATCCTGTGGGCGAGCACCTCGTTCCCGCATCCGCGCCAGCACCTGCTGGTGCATCGTGCCGGCGAGTTGGATTCCGACCGGCTGGCGAGCCTCCACCGGTCCGGCATCACCCCGCTCGCCGTCGACGATCCCGCCGGCCGCTACTGGTTCGTTGGGCACCTGGCCGGGATTCTCGGCGGCCAGTCCGCGGTTACCGCCGACCAGGAGGTGCCGGTCGAACCCGACGAGCGCGAGCAGTGGTACGAGCCGGTGCGGCTGGTCGGTCACGACCAGATCGCCACCGCCGAGCAGCGGCATGCGTTTACTGCGACTGATGGGCTGTTCGTTCCCGTCCCAACCGATGCCGAGCTGCAGGCGCATGGGCGGCTGCTGCTGGTCGGCGGCCCTGGCTACGGCAAGAGCCGCCTTGCCCGCGAATTCGGCAGGCAGGAGGTCACCAGGGCGGTGCTGATCCGCCTCCGAAATGTCCATCCCGGTCCGCGCGGCGCGGACCCGGTCGCGGTGCTGCGCACCTGGCTCGACGGTGCGGTCGCATTCGGCCCGGGCGTACCTCGCCCCGACCACGAGCAGCTCGCAGAAGGCGTGTACACGCTGCTCCTCGACGGCCTCGACGAGGTCCCTGCCAACGAGCGCCACGCCGTCCTCGACGTGATCATCCGGGCCGCCGACCGGCTCCCGCAGCACCGGATGGTGCTCGCCAGCCGCCCGCTGGAGCTGCTCGACACCCTCGAGGCGGCCCGGTTCGTCCGCTACGACCTCCGGCCGACTGACCGGTGGCTGCGTCGCTATCTCAAGCGGCGCGGCCTGGACCCCAACGAGCTCGACCGGTTGACCGGCGGAGTCGCTGCGATCGAGGAGCTGTGCCGCATCCCGCTATTCGCCGCCGCCGCCGCCGACCGCTACTACCAGGGCGACCCGCCCCCCACAAGCCCGTTGGAGCTCGTCCTCGCCTACGCCAACACCGGGCTGCGCGTCGAGGAAGGCAAGCTCCTCGCCCCCGACCCGACCGCGGTCCAAACGTGGCTGGAGCGGCTCGCGCTCACCATGGAGCTTGCAGGTGTCGCCACCATCGACCGGGCAGACGCTGCCGGAGCTGGCCTGGAGGCAGGCCTGGACTTGCCGCAGATGGACGGGCTGCTCGACCACCTCGTCGAGCGGGCGCTGCTCAGCGAGGACGGCGTCCAGGTCGGTTTCCACGCCGGCGTGATCCAGGAGACTCGCGCCGCCAAGGCGCTACTAAACGCGCCCGGCGAGGCCGGCCTCGACCTGCTCGCCCGCCACGTCCTCATCGACATCGACGAGGTGGGCGAGCGGGGCGTTCGCCCCTCCTGGAGCCACACCATCGAGTTGCTCGCCGCTGCTGCACCGCCTCTGTGGCGCGAGCACATCGCCGGCTACGACCGGCTCGTCGTCGCGCGCACCACCCCACCTGGCGCGAGCGTCGACGAGCGCTCCAACGCGATCGCGATCATGTGGTCCTGGTACGAGCAACACCGGGTGTGGCTGCCACGCGACCGGCCCGGCCAGCTCCTCGACGACTTGAAGGTCGTCGGGTTACTCGCTGCCGACGGGATCACCGACGGGCTGCACGAGCGGCTGCGCGCCGCGACTTCAAGCAGCGACCCGGTCGCCCGCGGCAACGCGATCGCCACGCTCATCGCCGCCAACGACACCGACAGTGCTCGCGCCGCCTTGAACGCGCTGCTGGCCGACCCGGACGCGATGGTGCGTCGCCGCGCAGCTGGCGCCGCGTGGGACCTCGAGGCCGCCGAGACGCTCCCGATCTTGCGTGAGCGGCTGGCGAACGAGCCCGACGGGCTGGCCCGTCGCACGATCGCGCAGGCTGTTGTCGCGCTCACCCCCGATGACCAGGTCATCGGCCTGCTCGCCGCGCTGCCCGGCGGCCTCCGCACACACGTGTGGTGGGTGCTCGACCGGCGCTGGAGTCCCGCGGAGCAACTCCACCGCTTGGCCGACATCCCACCTGGCGATGGTGGCAGCCCCAGCCATGCCAACTGGATCGCCGAGTGGCTGGATCAACTCCTCCGCGACCGCAGCGCCCGCGACTGGGGCGAGGCTGAGCTGCGCCTGCTGGTCCGCCTCGCTCTCACCCACCGCCGCTCCGAGCTCATCGACGACCCCGTTGTCGGCATGCTTGGCGAACGCTACCCCGAGGCGGTGTGGGTCGAAGGCCTCAAGTACGCCCGTGATCTCGACGGCCTTGTCGACCTGCACGCGCTCGCCCGGCTGGACGACGAGGCGGTCACCAGGCTTGCTAACGCGGCGGCGGCCGCCAACCCTGCCGCACCGGCCGCGGCCGCCGCCTACCTCGCCTGGCGGGGCCAGCTCCCACCCGCGGCCGGGTCCCGGCCGCATACGCCGCCACCTCCCAAGCCTGCCAAGCCTGCCAAGCCTGCCAAGCCGATCCTTGCTGACCTGGTTGACGCCGGCGACCTGCCCACGCTGCTTGGCCGCCAGCCCGACCCTGCCGCGCTCGCCCAGCTCGACCCCGACCGACGTGCCCGGCTGGACGCCCAACTCGCTGAGGCGTTGGACACATGGGTCGCTGCGCCCGCGCCGCCCGAGGAGACCAACTGGCAGAGGGCGCCTGAACTGCTGGTCCCACCCCGCACGGTGTGGCAGCAGCTGCCCTGGTGGGCGGCAGTCGACCTGCCCGTGGGCGCAGCCGCCTGGACGCGCCTGGCTCGCCAGCCCCTGCCAGACCCCGACGTGGCGAAGTGGCTCACCACCCGATTCGACCCTGCCTTCGCCGACCTCCTCGCCAGCGACCTGCCCACCTGGCCACGCGCGGCGCTCGAGCACCTAGCAACGCTCTTGCCCGACCCGTGGCCGCCGAAGCTCGCCATGGTGCTCACGGAGGCGTGCTGGACCGCCGGGGTCGACGAGCGGACGCGGCGGCGCTGCGCCATGCAGCTCGCCCGCGGCGGGCAACCCGAGGGCCGCGAGGTCCTGGAGCGACTGCACACCGCCACCGGCGACCCGCTGCTCGACGAGGCGCTCGTGCAGCTTGGCGACTGCGCTGCCGAGGCCCGCCTGCTCGACCGGCTGCTGGCCACCGGTCCGGCCTGGCCGATTACCACCCCGAGCGTCGACCTGCGCGACCACTGGCTCGCCAGTGTGCGCTGCCCCGCCTCGGCCGCGCGGCTGCAGCAGGTGTTGCGCGCGCTGCTGCTTGCCGGCGCCCATTCGGCCGAACTCACGCCGGTGTTCGCCGCGCTGCTCGCCGCTGCCGGGCCAGACGCGCTCAGGCTTGTCGACCAGCTCGCTGCCGACTCGGCCGTCCCCGAAGGGCCGTTCTTGTGGTACCGGCGGCAGGAACTCCTCGACGCGCTGCTCGAGCAGCGCGCCCGCACCGCCCGCCCCGACAGCTTCCACGCGCTCGCGGCCCTCGTCCTCGACGAACTCGGCTGAGCAGCTCTGGGCTGTGACCGGTGCCGCGCAGCCCGGTGCCAAAAGCCCACGGCGGCCGCGGTAATCTCGCGGAACGAGATTACACACCGCGAGTCGCGCCCGGTTGGTACGCGCGATCGGTCGACGATGATCCCATGGCGGTTTCAGGCGCCAAAGGGTCTGGAGCCACATCCAGCCAGTGTCCAGGGGGCGATCTACAGCACATGCAGTGGGTAGTAGCGCTTGGTGTTGGTGGCTTGCAGCCGTTGGAGTTCGAAGCCGTACCCCTCTCGTTGACAGCGGCCGACGAGCCAACGTGGCGGATGCCCGCCGCGCACCAGCCAGAGGCTGGTGGCCATGCGGGCTTCGCAGGCGGCAGCACCTTGGCGGCGATACTCGGCCGTCACGGTCGACAACAGCCCCGCAGCCTGTGGGTCGCCAAGGTCACGGGCCAGCTCCGCCTCGATAGCTGCGGAATGCGCGGCCAGGTACGGCACCTTGCCGGGCACCCGGCTTGAGATCCAGTCGCGCAGTTGCCGCACCCGCATGCGAGTCTGGATGGCATCACCCTGGGCACGAGCGAGTTCAGCATGCTCGAACAGCACCCTCGCGTAGGCGAGGGTAAGCCGCTTTCCATGCTGGCGGATTGTCTGCTCGGCGACCTCGAGGGCATGTTCGGCGGCGGTTACACTGCGGGCCCGTTCAAAGCAGGCACGAAGCGCCGCGATCCATGTGACCGCCTGCCAATTGCGTGCCACCCGTGCCATCGCCTCGGCGTGTTGCAGTTCGGTCAACCCTCGGTCGAGGTCGCCCATCGAGGCAATCGTGATGGCGTGGTAGAAGTGCGGCCAAGGTTTGTAGTAGCTGCGGGCGAACAGTGCGCTGTCGCTGAGGGCTTCCTCAAGCAATGACAGCGCCTCGCGGTAGCGGCCGCGCGAGCGCAGCAGGTCAGCTGCGAAGGCGCGGGTGGTGATCCGGCCGTCGATGTCGTGTAGCTCATCGAAGAGTTGTCGCGCCCGCGCGTACTCGCGTAGCGCGTGGGCTTCCTTGTCGGTCATGCCCTTCATCCGCGCTTCGCGCTCTGCCGCCCAGGCCAGGTAGTGCTTGTGCCGATGGTTGGGCAGCCGCCGGGCTGAGCGTCGCATGCCAGCTAGGGCTCGGCGGGCCGCTCGGTAGTCGGACTCGTTAGCCAGTGCTTCACCGCGCGACAGTAGGGCCTGGCAGACGACTTCGGGCTGGTCGGCGTGCCGGGTGGCGATGGTGGCGTAGCGGCGGGCGGCCCGTCGGCGGTCGCCGAGATCGGCAATGACGGCGGCGAGGGCCAGCTCGACATCCGGATGTCGGCCTGTCCTGCGTCGGCGTAGCTGTTGCAGCCCTTCACGCAACGCCTGTAGATCGCCGACGTGGCGCAGCAGCCGACCCAGCGCGAGGTTGCGGGCGCGTTCCTCAAGGGCGGCGAACCGCGCGATGGTCAGAGCGCCAAGCACCGACGGGCGTGCCTTGCTGCGCCGGGCCGCAGTTGCGGCGTGCCTGGCGGCGGCGGGGTCGAGTTGAGTGGCGAGCCACATGGCAGGGTCGCGCTCAGGGCAAATTACCAGGCGAGACCCGAGATCGGCCTGCAATGCTGCCAACTCCGGTGAGAGTGGCTGCGGCGTGCCGTCGGGGGCGAACTGGATCCAGCGCACCTCGCAGGGCCTAGCGCGGGCGAGCGCGGGCATGATGTCGCGGTCGCGGCCGCTGTAGCCGAGCACAACAACTGGGCGGTCTTCGACGGCAACGCGGAGACGCTCGGCGAGATCTGGCGGAAGCCCCGCGAGATACTGGCTGATCAGTGTGACGATGGTGCTTGGCTGATCGCATCGGCCATGGAGATGTATTACACAGCCGTCAGGATCAGGTCGGCCAAGGTCACGGGCGGCTTGCTCGAACAAGACGTCTTGGTTGACAGTCAGGATGTGGGCAGCGCCGCAAAGCAGCAGGCTGAAGTGGTTGCCGTTCGGCCGGGCCCCGTCCAAGAGTTGAAAGACCTCCACCAGCACCTTGGGATCAAGCTCGTGGGCGAACAGTTCAAAGAGCAACTCGAGGCGCAGGTCCTGCTCGCCGTCTGGCCGCGGCTGCAGGGCGGCAAAGACCTGCTCGAACGCGGCGTCGGCGAACACCACCGGACCGTCGAGCACCAGTTCGACTAGCCGACGCGCCAGCGCCGCGCCGTCTGGCAGGCTGGAGGGGGCCAAGCGGGAGATCCCAGCCCCGCACAGCACCGTGGCTCCGGCTAAAAGGCTCATGGTCGGTCAGCCAGCCCTTGTAGCGCTTGATTCTGGCAATCATAGATACGGCATAGTGTCGTAGACCCTAGTGTCCTGCGCCGGAGATTCGTTGACAATATGCAGCGAGCGAATCGAGGATCTCGTCGGCGGTCTTGGTCCACACAAACGGCCGTGGGTCCTCGTTCCAGGTCTCGATCCACGTCCGGATGTCAGCCTCCAGGGC
>WNGF01013418.1_pt1 | contig 12593 bp, 17 predicted proteins | sample 5400641 | NCBI WGS metagenome assembly WNGF01 (sample SAMN13153371, study PRJNA577476) | soil metagenome | isolation source: 80 cm soil or saprolite under grassland replicate 2 | place: USA:California | collected 2016-06-15
GAGGTTCACGAAGATCCGTCCCTCCGAAAGCTCGCGGTCGAACATGATCGGCGTCGTCACGCGGCCGTAGAAGAACGGCGCGTCGCCCGGCTCCGCCGTCCCTTTCAGCATCCCGCCGCGGATGCCGCGCGACTCCAGACGCAGCACGACGGTGTCGCCGAGGCGCGCGTACGGGCGGAGCGGAACGTAAAGCTTGCCGACGCTGCCCCAGTCGTCGGGCGCGAACATGCGCGACCACACGACACGCGCATCTTTGATCAGCGACACGATCAGGCGGGGGTTGCGCGACGTCGTCGCGTCGATGCCGATCGGCAGCTCGATCGACCAGAATGGCTCCGCGTCGACGGGCACGCGCCGCTGCACGACGGTGTTCGGCTGCAGCACGTAGCCGCCGATCTCCTTCACGCCAGGCTTCGTCGCCGCGAAGATCGACCACTTCACGATGTCGATGCTCTTCTGCTCGATGAGGTAGCGGACGCCCAGCATCGACACGAGCGGATCGGTAAGATCGAATTTGAGGCCGTTGAACTCGATGACGGTCGAGCCGTTCGCGAACGAGGTCGGGTCGATGCGCTCCAGCATCCGCCGATACTTCCCCTCGGACGAGAAATGGCTGCGGATGTCCTCGAGGCGATAGAGCTCCGCCGCGTTCGGCCAGAAGTAGTCGAAGAACGGCGCGATGCGGAAGGGGCGCGGCTGCGCTTGCAGGAAGGCGATCGTCGGCGTGGTCGGCGGCATCGACGCGCCCGGCTCGAGGTACGGATAGAAGCGGCCGGCGAAGACGCCGAGGTCGGCGGCTGCGAGGACCGCGATCGTCGCGGCGATGAGGACGTGACGCCGGCTGATGAGCGCCGCGCCCGCGGCGGCGAGAAACGCGACCGGGATCGGCAGGATCATCTGCAGGCGCGTGAGCGGCGAGAATTTGAAGCCGGGCAGCGCGCCGACGACGCGCGCGATCGGCCCGACGCCGAACATGCAGCCGACGATGACGAGGAGCGCGCCGAGCCAGAACCAGCGCCAGCGCGCGCGGCGGTTCGCGAGCGCGAGGAGGACGAGCGGGATGGCCACGAGGCCGACGTAGACGGTCGCCTCGATGTAGTTGTTGAGAATGCCGAGCGCGGGATCGCCGCCCCAGTCGTGGTAGGCGCGATTGCCGAGGGCGTCGGGACGGAGGAAGAGCCGCGCGTGGTGCCACGGGAACTTGTACTCCGCCGCCGCCGTGGCGCGCACCGCGAGGTAGCCGGTGCGCTGCACGAGCTGCGCGAAGGAGACGAGCATCGGCGAGGCGACGCCGAGGGCCAGGACCACGGCGCCGACCGTCGCCGGCAGTCGTCGCCACTGCCGCAGACGGACGAGGAAGTACACGAGCGCGATCCACGCGCCGTACGCCATCGTCGCCGGAAACCCCGACAGCGCGTACGCGAGCGCGATCAGCACGATCGCCCACGCCGGCGTCCTCTTGCCGCGCGCGGTCCGCACGGCGATCCAGAGCAGCGCGGGATAGTGGCCTGCCACAGCCAGCGCACGGCGATCGGCCCCGAGGCCGCGAAGAGGATCGCCCCGATGGCCGCGCCGCGCCTGCCAAGGCGCTCTTCGCGAAGCCAGAGGTAGGCAAAGAGAAAGGCGACGTTGAGCTTCAGGAAGATGATGCCGGTGTAGACCCACGACAGCGGCAGGGCGATGGTCGGCAGGAACGTGAACGGCGTCAGCGAGGCGGCCGACGAGGAGCCCCAGCCGGGGATGCCGCAGGCGACGAAGGGGTCCCAGTGAAACGCGCGCGGCTCACCCTTCACGAGGGAGAGCATCGTCAGGTACGACGTGGGCGGGTCGTTGATGACGGAGTTCTGCGCGACGGCGGAGCGCCCGTGCCCCCACGGCTCGAAGTTGTAGAAGACGTCGTTCGGCGACACGACGCGCTGCATGAAGATCGTCGGGAAGAAGAAAACGAAGTGGTAGACGACGATCGCGGCGAGCGCGATGGAGTGCTTTCGTATCGAACGCAAGGCTGCGCGCAGTTTATCCTGAGGGACCTTGAAGCAACTCCTCATCGCCGCCGATGTCGACCGCGCCTTCGTCGCGCGCATCGCCGCCGACCCGCGCTTCGACGTCGTCCATCGTCCCGTCCGCACGGAGGAGGAGCTCGCGGCGATCGTCGGCGCGTGCGAGGTGCTCGTGACGCGCGCCTACAACCTCGTGACGCGCCGCGTGCTCGAGGCCGCGCCGCGCCTGGAGCTGATCGCGCAGGGAACGAGCGGCATCGACAACATCGACGCCGACGCGGCGCGCCAGCGCGGGATCGAGATCGTCAGCCTCCCCGGCGAGAACGCGAACGCAGTCGCCGAGCTCGTGCTCGCGTTCATGCTGATGATGACCCGCACGATCCCGCAATATACGGAGGAGATGCGCCGCGGCGTGTTCCGCCGCGATGACTGCGCCACGCGCCACGAGCTCCGTCACTACCGCCTCGGCATCGTCGGCCTGGGCGAAGTCGGCCGCCGCGTGGCGCGCCTGGCGTGCGCATTCGGCGTGTTTGTTTCGGCGTTCGATCCCTACATCGACGACGTCGCGGCCCGCGGAGCCACGCCCGCGGCGTCGCTCGACGCGCTGCTCGAATCGAGCGACATCCTCACGCTCCACGTCCCGCTGACCGACGAGACCCGCCGCATGATCGCCGCCCCCCAACTCGCGCGCCTGCCGAGGGGCGCGTTCCTGATCAACGCCGCCCGCGGCGAAGTCCTCGACCAGCAGGCCGCGCTCGACGCGCTGGCGACGAACCACCTCGCCGGCCTCGCCCTCGACGTCTACGACCCCGAGCCGCCGGCGGGCGCGCTGCCAAACGACCCACGCCTCGTCCTCACCCCGCACATCGCCGGCTGCTCGCACGAGTGCAAGGCGTCGATCGGGGAGAAGTTGTACGAGAAGATCGTGGCGTTCTACACGCGAACGAGCTGAGGAAGATGGTCGAAATGTTTGTCTCGTGCATGAAGAACGAGATCGTGCTGCACAGCGAGCGCCGCGATCCAGATGTCATTCGTCGGAATCGGCGTGCCCTGTTGGCGGAGCTGCCGGTAGAGATTCGCGTAATGATGAGTCGTCTGCTCGTCGGCAAAGAAGACTTCGACGCCGGGCTTGAGTAGAAAGCGGCGCAAGGTCAGCTCGTTTTCGGCCCGGCGCTGTCCGCCTGCAAAACCGGCCCGGAGCTCACCGACCACGATGAACGGTAGAACGACGAGCTCCGCTTCTTCCAGCACTTGCAACGTTTCCGGTTCTCCGTTGAAGACATCGCGGTAACGGTTCGTGTCGAGCGCCAGCCTCACTTCCAGAGATCCTCATCGATCTGGTCCTGCGCGACGATCGCAGCATCAAATTCTTCATCAGCTTGCCATGTGCCGACGAGGTCGCTGAGATCTCGTCGTTTCTTGCGCTCGCCTGTCAATCCTGCGCCCTCTATCAACGCCTGAAGGGCCGTCTCATTGAGGCTCTGGCCCGCCCTGCGAGCGCGCTCGCGCAAGGCGGCGTCAAGACCAGGAGGGATCCCGCGGATCGTGTATTGCATGCACTCATGATAGGCAGTGCAGGCATTTCGTGCAAGCGGGCAGATCCACTACCCCTTCCCGAACCACTCCCGCCCCCGCTCGTATCCCCGCTTCGTCAGCTCCCGCAGCCCTCGGAGCTGTTCCTCGTCGATCGTCTTGAAGTTGAAGCACGACTTTCCCTGCATCCTCTTCTTCAGCTCCGGCGGGAGGTCCTTCAGCAGGTCGGGGAACATGTAAACGGGGATGAAGTGGAAGCTGACGTAGCTCTTCCCCTGCGCACGGCGCCGACGAAGAGGGGGTGGCCGTTCGGAGCGAGGAACTTCGTGTCGAGGTAGTAATTCTCTGGGGTGTCGTGCACTACGACCATCCTCTTGGCGTAGGGGCGGAGGATCTCGCGCAGTTTGGCAAACGTCGCGTCGAAGTCAGCGGGCATCGGCGAGCCTCCCGTCGCGCACGACCTGGTTGCCGTCGCGGAAGACGTCGCGGACCAGGTTCACGCCGAAGTGGTAGACGAGGTGGAGGTAGTTCGGGGCGTCGAGCAGGACGAGGTCGGCGCGCTTGCCGGTCTCGATCGATCCCGTCTCGCTGCTGAGGCGGAGCGAGTAGGCGCCGTTCAGCGTGGCCGCGGTCAGCGACTCCTCCACGGTCATGCGCATCTGCAGCGTGGCGAGCTGAACCGCCGTCGGCATCGACTCCGTCATCGACGAGCCGGGGTTGCAGTCGGTCGACAGCGACACCACCGCGCCGGCATCGATCAGTGCGCGCGCCGGCGCGTAGCGTTCGCTCATCAGGAAGAAGCTCGTGGCCGGGAGGAGATTCGCGACCGTGTTCGACTTCGCCAGCGCCTCGATCCCGCGCTCGGAGACGTGCATCAGATGGTCGGCCGAGGCCGCGCCGAGCTCCACGGCCAGCGCGGCGCCGTCCGTGTCGGAGAGCTCGTCGGCGTGGAGGCGTGGGATCAGATCGAGCTCGCTGCCGGCGCGCAGCACCTGCTCCCCCTGCTCGCGCGTGAAGACGCCGCGCTCGACGAAGACGTCGCAGAACGTGGCCAGGCGCTGGTCCGCGACGGCCGGGAGGATCTCGCTGACGATCGTCGACACGTAGCCTTGCCGCGCCGCCGCGCTGCCGCGGCTCTCCGGCGGAAACTCATGCGCGGCGAGGCAGGTCGGCACGAGACGCGCCGGCGATCGCTCGTTGGCTGCGCGGATGGCGCGGAGCTGCTTCAGCTCGCACTCCTTGTCGAGGCCGTAGCCGCTCTTCGCTTCCGCCGTCGTCGTCCCGTGCAGCGCCATGAGCCGCGCGTGTCCGACGATCTCGTCGACGAGCTGCTCCTCGGAGGCGCGCCGCGTGGCATGCACCGTCGAGGCGATCCCGCCGCCGGACGCGGCGATCTCCTCGTACGTCTCTCCCTGCAGGCGCCGGTTGAATTCCGACTCGCGCGTGCCGGCAAAGGCGATGTGCGTGTGCGAGTCGACGAAGCCGGGGATGGCGGTGGCGCGGCGGGCATCGAAGTCGTCGTCGACGACGATCTCGCGCGGCATCTCGCTCCGAGGACCGACGAAGAGGAAGCGGCCGCGCTCGATGACGATCACGGCGTCGGCGCCGTAGACCGTCAGCCTGCGCATCGACGCTCCGCGCGCCGCGCCGCGGCCCACCGGCGTGGCAATCTGGGCGAGATTGTGAATCAGCAGCGACAACGCGTCATTCGCTCTTTCGGAACAGGCTCGTGATCGGCTCCTCGTTCGCTTCCTGCTCGACGTCGAGCATGAGGAGCTGCTGCGTGGTATCGAGCATCGTCTGCAGCTTGTTGCGCGCGGCCCGGCGCTCCATCTTGAGCTCCTGGATGGCGCGCTCGAGATCGGCCATGCGCGACTGCGCCTGCGACATCAGCCGGTCGGAGAGGAGCTCGGCGTCCTTGACGATCAGCTCCGCTTCCTTGCGCGCGTTCGCCCGCACATCCTCCGACACCTTCTGTGCCGAAAGCAGCGTGTCCTTGAGGATGCGTTCGCGCTGGTTGTGGTCGTTGAGCTCCTCGCGCAGCATGGCGTTCTCGCGCGCCAGGCGGTCGACGTCCTTGACCAGGCGCTCGATCTCCTCGGCGACCAGGTGGAGGTACGCGCGCACCTCGTCCACGGTGTAGCCCTTGATTGCCCGCGAGAACGTCTGCTTCTGGATCTCCAGCGGAGTGAGGTTTTGCATCCGACACCCTCCCGTCACGACGGCACAGCCGGGATGAGTATAAGCCCTAACAATCGACGGATGAGATAGATGGCCAGGAGGAGCAGCAGCGGGGACCAATCGATGCCGCCCATTTTGTGCGGCGGAAGAATCCGGCGGAACGGCCGGACGAACGGGTAGGCCATGCGCGTCAAGAGGTCGTTGAGCTGGTTGAGGACGTTGTAGAGCCCGCGGTTGCGCCAGCGGAACGACGACTGCGAGGCGAAGAAGACGATCCAGGAGAGGATGACCCAGAGGATGACGATCCACTCGATGAACCTGAGGATCAAGTCCACGACTTCGATGAACGGCGCGACGAATCGCATCAGCCTCGGCTCCCGAAGATGGCGCGGCCGACGCGGACGATCGTCGCCCCTTCTTCAATCGCGACTTCGAAGTCTTCGCTCATCCCCATCGAGAGCTGCTCGACGCCGACCCGATCGCGCAACGCGCGCAGCTCGCGGAAGTATCGCCGGGCATCGTCGGCGGCGCCAACCGGCGGGATGGCCATGAGGCCGCGGAGGTCGAGCGCGTCGATGCCGCGCAGCGCCTCGACCAGGGCCGGCACGTCGGCGCGCTCGGCGCCGCTCTTCTGTTCTTCGTTGCCGATGTTCACCTGCAGCAGGACCTCCTGCCGTTTTCCTGCCGCCTCGGCCGCGCGGGCGATCTTCTGCGCCAGGTCGAGCGAGTCGACGGTCTGGATCACGTCGAAGAGCCGCACCGCGTCCTTCGCCTTGTTCGACTGCAGGTGCCCGATGAGATGCCAGCGCGCGCCGCCGCGCACGAGCGGCTTCTTTTCCCGTGCCTCCTGCACGCGGTTCTCGCCGATGTCGGCGATGCCGGCGGCGATGGCGTGCTCGACGTAGTCGGCGGGGAAGACTTTCGTCACGGCGACGAGCGTGACCTCGGCGGGATCGCGGCCGGCGCGGACGCAGGCGGCGGCGATGCGGGCGCGCACCGCGGCGGCGTTGTCACGAATCGATGCGGCGTCGCTCAACCCATCTCCCGTCGGCGCGATCGACCGCCAGATTCGCCAGCCGATCCGCCTCCTTGTTCCCCGCGCGCAGCGTATGACGGATCGAGAAGCGGCGGAACTCGCGCGTCAGTCGCACGGCCTTGTTGTACAGCGGGATCAGGTTCGGGTGCTTGACGCGGTACTTGCCGAGCATCTGATTGACGAGCAGCAGCGAGTCGGAGATGACCTCGACCTCCGTCGCCCCCTCCTGCCTCGCCGTGAGGAGGGCTTCGATCAGGCCGGCGTACTCGGCGACGTTGTTCGTCGTCGTGCCGAGGAAGCCGCAGAGCTCGATGATCTCGCCGGCGTCCGTGCTCATGAAGACGCCGAAGCCGGCCGGGCCTGGATTCCCGCGCGATGCGCCGTCGACGAACGCCGTCACTCTCAGGATTGCGGCGTCTCCACGTAGAGAATGCGGCTGCAGCTCTCGCAGTGCACCAGCTCGCCGCGCTTAAGCTGCTGCGCGACCTGCGGCCGCACGCGCGTGCGGCAGGCGCTGCACGAGTCGTTCGTCACCGGCGTCACGGCCACCTTCTGGCGCTGGTTGTAGACGCGGTAGAAGTCGCCCTTCACGCGCGGCGGGAGATGCGACTCGATCGCCGCGGCGCGCTCGCGGAGCCGGGCCACGTCCTCCTGCAGATGCCCGAGCGACGACTGCCAGGCCTCGTGCGCGGAATCCCATCGCGACTTCAGCTCGGCGCTGCCGCCGCGGCGGTCCTCGAGCTCCTTCTGCAGCGACTCCACCTCACCCATCGCCTTCAGCTCCGCGTCCTCGAGCTCCTTGACGTGCTTGCGCGTGGCGTCGATCTCCTTCCACGCCGCGGCGTACTGCTGCTGGTTCTTCACCTGCATGAGCTGCCCCTGGTACTTCTTGAGCAGCTCCTGCTGATCGGCGAGCTCGCCGTCGACGCGGCGGCGTTCCTTCGACGACGTCTCGATCTGCAGCTCGAGCTTCGTCATCTCCTCGTTCGCCGCCTGCCACTCCCGGTCGACCGCGGCGAAGGCCTCGGGCTTGGTGGTCAACTGCTTTTCACGATCGTTGAGCTGCGTGAGAACCGTCTGCAACTCCCACAGTTTCTCGACGTCGTTGTTCAACGATGGAACCCTCCATGAACGAAAAAGGCGTTCCTCTGATGGAACGCCTGTGTCGGATCGATTTGCGTGTGTCGCTTCAAATCATTCATCTCGCTGACCGCTCCTGGTGGGTCCACCAGGATTCGAACCTGGGACCTGCCGGTTATGAGCCGGTAGCTCTAACCGCTGAGCTATGGACCCCGGGGGGCGGGATTCTATCGTATCTCGACGTGATCGCCCACACGCATCGCATACCGCGTGGCCAGGATCTTTCCGGTGGCCGTGTGGGCCTCCGTGGTCAGCACGCCGATCTCGCCCAGGACCTGGGAGGGCTGCCCCGGCTGCGGGCTCTCGCGCCACACGGTAAGGAAGTCGCCCGGCTGGAGCTGCTCGTCGTGCCCGAGGTTGATCTCGACGAGGACGCCGTCGGCCAGAGTGTCCGACCATCCCCCCTGCGCGTTCACGATGAACCCGTTCTGCTTCCCGCTGCGCGGCTCGCAGAAGCTCGGCACCGCGGGGATGCGCGCCAGCGGGATGGGGAGCTGCGGCATCGGCTTCAACTTGTCGCCGGTGTGGATGACGTCGCACGACGCGACGATGATCGCGCAGGAGCGGCGCTCGTCGGCGCGGATGATCCGAATCTGCCCCTTGAAGTCGTAGTGCTGCCCGACGACCGCCTTCGTCCGCGGATGCGTGACCATCTCCGACGGCTCGACGACGATGTAGGTCTCGCCGGCCACGATGCCGGTGGCCGTGCCGCCGTCGACGAAGAGGAGGTCGCCCTGCGTGCCGCCGATCTCCTGGTTCTTGCTGCCCGGGTCGTAGCGCATCTCCACGTCCTCGTACGAGGCGACGGAGTTCGGCAGCGACTCGTTCGGCGTGCCGAGGTATCCATAGCAGTAGATGTCGGCCTCGGCACCGAGGGGCACCGGGGTGCCCGCGGCGGGAGCGATCGTGACGCCTTCGATGCCGCGCGAGGTCGTCGCCGTCTGCGCCGTCCCGATGCCGCCGGCGAGCGTCGGCGGCGAGGTGCCGGCGGCGGCGCCCGCGGCGGCGCCGGTGGTCCCGCCCGCGGCCGCCTGCTGCGCGACCTCACCCTCGACGAGGAGGACGTCGCCGGGATAGATCCAATGCGCGTCGGTGATCCACGTGTTCGCTTCCCAGAGCTGCGGCCAGAGATAGGCGTTGTTGTAGAGCTTCTGCGCGAGGGTCCAGAGCGTGTCGCCCCGCTTGATGGTGTAGCTCTTCGAGCCCGGCGGATACGTGGCCGGATCGGGAGGGTTGTACGCCGTCGAGTGATCGCCGACGCGATGCAACTCGCGCGGCGGATGCGACGACGAGGTCTTCGCGCCGAATGCCGGAAGCGCGACAACGAGCAGGAGAATGGGGGCCGCCCAACGCACACTGACCATCTGTCCCCTCCCTGAGGCTGTCAGAGACAGGACTAAATTAGCACAAGTTAGGGGGCAGCGAGCAGCGGGCAGGTCGCAGGAAAACCCATTCCCTGCCCGCTGCTCGCTGCCCGCTACGACCTATCTCAGCGTCACCACCCCATCCGGCAGGCTCGCTCCCCCGCCGTCGTACTTCTTCTTCCGGGTCATCACTTTCCTCACGTACGAGCGGGTCTCGCGGAACGGCGGCACGCCGTTGTAGCGGCGCACGTTGCCTTCGCCGGCGTTGTACGCGGCGATGGTCTTGTTCAGGTTTCCGTCGAAGCGGCGCTGCAGATATTTGATGTATTTGACGCCGGCGTCGATGTTCTGATCGGGATCGTTGAGGTTCTGCGCCCCGAGCCAGCGCCCGGTCCTCGGCATGAGCTGCATGAGGCCGCGCGCGCCGACGGGCGAGCGCGCCCGCGGGTGGAAGCGCGACTCCGTCTCGATCACCGCGGCGACGAGCGCCGGATCGACGTCGTACTTCGCCGCCTTCTCGTGGATGATGTCGCCGAACGGCACCGCGTTCGCGAAGAAGTCGCGGCGGATGGCGTCGTTGATCCGCCGCATCTCCCGGCGGAACATGCCGGGCTGCCCGGTAGGCGCGGGCTCGCCGGTCTCCGCCGGCAGCCAACGGTCGTCGAAGAGCGCGATCTGACGTGAGACGATTCTCTCCGGCATCGCGCGCGAAAGCTTGAACAGCGAGTTCGCCGCGAAGCCGTCCTCCACCCTCGCCACGACCTCGGAGCGCTTCCCATCCTCCTGCTTCACAATGCGGACGGCGTCGAGGTCCTTGCGCAGAAGGAAGTGGACGTCGTGGGTCGCTTCGTTGATCCCCCCGACGGAAAGTGCGGCTCCGACGGCGAGGGTTGCCAGGGTGGTCTGCCGGATCTTGAGGGAAGGTTTTCTCATCGGGCTCCGATCAGTTATTTGAAGACTTCAGCCGCAAATCGTTCAATTCGAGTATCTTCCATGCACCACGCGGTCGGCGGCAGACCGGCTTTGACGCACGTCTGGGCCAGGAAGGTGTCCCGTTCCCATCCATATTCTGTAGCGACCTGAGGCAGTAGGAGGCCGGCCTGCCGCCCGCGGCTGACGATGAGGCCATCGCGTCCGACCATAATGTCGTCGGGTCTCGCCACGCGCTCGATTGGCCCCATGACGGAGATCTCGATCCCCAGGCGCAGGAGCTCCTCGGGCTGCACCGGGATGAAGCGCGGGTCGCGGAAGGCCGCCGAGATCGCGCTCGACGTCACGGCGTGGTAGAGCGGATGGACGGGATGGATCGAGCCGATGCAACCGCGCAGGTCGCCGCTCTGCGTCCGCAGCGTGACGAAGGCGCCGGCCGGGCGGCGGAGGTCGTCGTCGAAGTCGGCTGCGCTCCACTCCGGCGCGCGGCCGGCGTGGACGACTTCGATCGCTTCACGCGCGATCCGGAGTAGTTGCCTGCGCTGGATGTCGTTGAGCACGGTGGATGAGCATCAGGTTGCGGATGTAAACAACGACGCCGGAACCTTGCCCGATGATGAACACCGGGTCTTTTTTGTGAATTGCGTACGCGAGCGTGACGGCGCCGCCGACGAGCGACATGTACCAGAAGACGATCGGAATGTGCGACTGGCGGCGGCGCTCCGAGGCGATCCACTGCACGACGAAGCGGCCGCCGAAGATGGCCTGGCCGGCCAGTCCGAGGATCAGCCAGAGACGGTCGGCAGTCACAGCTCGTCCTTCACTTTGTAGGTGAGGAGGCGCTTGCCCATCCAGCGGACGGCGAAGCAGTCGGCCAGGCCGCGGAAGGCACGGTTCATCGCGCCATACTTCGACGTCCCGTACTTGCGCGGGCGATGGTTGACCGGCATCTCCACGACTTTGAAGCCGTGCATGCGGACGAGGGTCGGAAGGAAGCGGTGCATGCCGGTATAGAGGCGCACCGGCTCGATGGCGGCGCGGCGGACCAGCTTGAGCGAGCAGCCGGTGTCAGTGATCTCGTCGCCCGTGATCCAGTTGCGCACGCCGTTGCCGATGCGCGACTGGACCTTGCGCGCCCAGGTGTCCTGCCGATTCACGCGCACGCCGATGACCATGTCGGCGCCGCTCTGCTCGAGCGTGCGCATCATGGCCGGGATGTCGGCGGGGTCGTTCTGCAGGTCGGCGTCGAGCGAGACGACGTACGTGCCGCGGGCGGCGCGCCACCCGGCGTCGAGCGCCGCCGTCTGCCCGGAGTTTTTCTCGAAGGTGATGATGCGCAGCGTCGGATGCCTCGCCTTCTGCGCGCGCAGGACCTCGAGGCTGCGGTCGCGCGAGCCGTCGTCGACGGCGATGAGCTCGTACGACCACGGCGTGCCGGCCAGCGCCTTCGCGATCTCGTCGAGAAGGATGGGGATGTTCTCTTCCTCGTTGTAGACCGGGAAGACGACAGAGAGGTCCATATGCCAGTTCATCCTGAGCGAAGCGAAGGATCAATCGGGGCTTATCGCGGGAGTGTAACCGAGAAGGCGCGCTCGAAATTTGAGGTGGTGGTGGCCGCGACTTCCTCGATTGTCGTGGCCCACAGCGTCGCCAGGAGCTCCGCGATTTTGACGACGTAGGCGGGCTCGTTGTCGCGCCCGCGGAAGGGCACCGGCGCGAGATAGGGCGTGTCCGTTTCAATCAACACCCGATCGCGCGGGAGCGCCTTGGCAACGTCCCTCAAGGATTGCGCGCTGCGAAACGTCACGATTCCCGAAAAGGAGATGTAGTAGCCCCGGGCGATGAGCTTCCTCGCAACGTCCAACGACTCCGTGTAGGAGTGAAGGATGCCGCGCGCATCGCCGTTCAGCATCCTGACCATGTCCTCGGTCGACTCACGGTTGTGAATGATGATTGGCTTGTCGAGTCGCTTCGCCAGGTCGAGGTGCCGCTCCAGGACGGCGATCTGCACTTCGCGCGGCGAGTGCATGTAGTGGTAGTCGAGCCCCGCCTCCCCGATCGCGACGACCCGCTCATCATTCGCCAGCCGCTCGATCTCCGCGAAGGTTTTGTCATCGCAATCCTTCGCTTCGTGGGGATGAAAGCCGACGGCGGCCCAGACGTCGTCGTGCCTCTTTGCCACCGCGATCGCGCCCACCGCGTCGTCGAGCTTCGTGCCGGGGACGACGAACCCGCGCACGCCCCGCTCGCGCGCGCGGGCAAGGGCGGCGTCGGCGTCCGACATGGTGAGGTGGCAGTGGGAATCAGTGAATCTCATATGCTAGAGTTCGGCAGGTACTGCAATATGTCTGAAGACGCATTAGTGGCAGTCACCGGCTCGATCGTCCTTCCGCTGGTTTTCATGATCGT
>WNGF01021234.1_pt1 | contig 12591 bp, 14 predicted proteins | sample 5400641 | NCBI WGS metagenome assembly WNGF01 (sample SAMN13153371, study PRJNA577476) | soil metagenome | isolation source: 80 cm soil or saprolite under grassland replicate 2 | place: USA:California | collected 2016-06-15
CGGGCCTTGGGCGCGCGGCTCGCTGGCGAGCCGATCGACGCGTTCTACGCGTCGCCTCTCGCCCGGGCGCTCGAAACGGCGAAGTCGATCGCCGCTCCGCACGGGCGCGAGGTCGTCGCGCGCGCGGAACTCCGGGAAATGTCGCACGGGATATGGGAGGAGAGGACGCGGGCCGAAGTCGAGAGCCTTTACCCCGCCGAATACGCGCGCTGGGAATCGGACCCTTTCTCCTTTGCCCCCGAAGGCGGAGAGACGGGTCTCGCCGTGACGGCACGCGCTCTTCCGGCGCTCTTGGAGATCGTCGCATCGCATCCCGAAGCACGGGTCCTCGTCGTGTCACACAAGGCGACGATCCGGCTTCTCGTCGCGACGCTGCTGGGATTCGATGGCCGCGGCTATCGGAACCGGCTCGATTCCAGCCCCGCCGGCCTGAGCATTCTGGACTTCCGGTCGACCCGGGCACGGCTGGCACTCTTCAACGACACGTCGCACTACGGATCCCCGGTGTCGGTGCCTCCGGAAACGCGGGTAAGAGGCAAATAAGCTGCTGCCGGTCGCGCCGGAGCGCTCACCGGCATAACCTCCCCTGGGAACGCCGGAAGCGGAACACTGCGGCCGCGCGCGAAGACTTCGTGGCGGCCCCGGGTCTTGTACCACTCGGCGAGCGAAGCGGTCTGAAACATCTCCTCGATGATCTTGCGCCAGCCGACGCCGGTGTTGTACGCGCAGAACGAGATCTCGCCCATCTGCGTCGCGTAAGGAATGATGCACATCTCGGTGCGTCGGAAGTCGTAGTTGAAGAGGTCCTGGAACCACATCCCACCGATGAAGAAGACCCGCCAGGCGTAGCGCTTCTCTTTCGCGAGGCCGAGCTTCCCGCCGGTGTGGCCGTCCATGATCTTGATGACGCTCCACGGCGAGAGGCCTCCCGGGATCCCCTCGGACTTCAAGTTCCTCAGGACCGAGAGAGCGACCTGAGCGGCGGTCCAGATCTTGCGCCGGCCGGAGTCGGTGATCCCTTTGACGTCCTGGAGCAGGCGGTCGACGTTTAAGATCGAAGGGACCGTCACCGACTCTTTCGTCTCCGCATTCACGAGGAGCATCGTGCCGATGCCGCAGTTGGGATGGCAGCCGCACTTGAGCGACCCCCACTCCGCCTCGAGCCCTCCCAGGAGGTCCTTCAGGTCCGAAAACGGTCCGGACGCCGACAGCGGGTACCAGTCGCGCAGCGGCTCTCCGATCCCGGCCTGCGCCTTCGCGTCGTGGGCGAGGTGAGAAAGCGTGTAGCGCTGCCGACGGCGGGTCTCGTCGTCGATGTCCTCGTCCCGTCCGGTGAAGGAGACCGGCTGGAACGACACCGTGTTGACCTTGTCGATGTTCTCGATCGCGAACTGGAGGATCGTGCCGACCTGATCGTTGTTGATGCCGTTGACGATCGTCGTCACGAGCGTGATGTCCACGCCGTGCTTGTAGAGGTTCTCGATCGCGCGCAGCTTGACGTCGTAGAGGTTCCCGACCTTCCGGTGCTGGTTGTGCTCGTTTCCGACGCCGTCGAACTGCAGGTAGGCGAACCGCAGGCCGGCCTCGGCGGCCTGCCGCGCGAAGTCGGCGTCCTGCGCGAAGCGGATTCCGTTCGTCGCGCACTGGACCGAGAAGTACCCGATCTCCCGGGCATACCGGATGGCGGGAAGGAAGTGCGGCGAGAGCGTGGGCTCGCCGCCGGAGAACTGGACGGAGAGCTGGCGCCGCGGTTTGACGGACACCGCGTCGTCGAGGAGCTTCTTGACCTCTTCCCACTCGAGCTCGTGGACGTAACCGACCTGGTTCGCGTCCATGAAGCAGGGGTTGCACATCATGTTGCAGCGGTTGGTGAGGTCGATCGTGAGCACCGCCCCGCGCCCGTATCGGATCGACGACGTCCCGTGCTCGTGCAGCCCGTCTTTGGGAATCACGAAGTCCCGGCCGGGATAGAGCGACTCGATCCGTTTGAAGAATGCAGAGTCGATCGACATGACGTCTTCGAACGGCCCGTGCTTCGGACAGCTCTTTCTCATGAGGATCCGGCCGTCTTCCTCGACGATCGAAGCCTTGATCTCTCCGGGGTTTCCGTCGATCAGGACTTTCCAGTTCGCCTCTCCGGAAAGGATCTGGGAGCGGACCTCGGTTACGCAGCGGGGGCAGAGCGAGTCCGTCTCGCGGGGAAAACCGAGGTTTGGAAACGAGCGCTCCCGCTGCTTCAGGAGCGGGGCCGGCGCCCACTTCGGCTGAAAGGATCTTTCCGGGAAGCGCCGGTCGATCGCGCGAGCGGCGCGCCAGAGCAGGTCGGCGGCCTTGGCGACTCCGCCGTAGATTGCTCTTCTCACAGTGATCCGCATCGTCATTGGCGTCGAGGCTTCGTGGCTGCCCTTCCCTCCGTTCGTCGCCGCCCCCGGTCGGAGATTCCGGGCCGCCGGTCGTTGGTGGCGATTCTATCCGAAAACGATCTCTCTACCCGACGCGGGCGGCTTCGATGAAGCGCTCCGGCGAGAACGGAGACAGGTCTTCCGAGGCGACTCCCGCGAGCGCGTCGGCGATAAGAAGCGCCGTCAGGGGCGCCAGCTGAACTCCGTTTCGGAAGTGTCCCGCAGCGAGAAAGAGTCCGGAGACGGGAGACTCGCCGAGAAGCGGGAGACCGTCCGGCGTCCCGGGCCGCAGCCCGGACCAGGCATCGCTCATCCGCGCGCGCTCGAGCGTGGGCGCGAGCGCGAGCGCCGCGGCGAGCAGACGGGCGACGCCGGCGGCGGTTACCTCCTTGCGGAACCCGACTCTCTCGACGGTCGCACCGACGAGGATCCTTCCATTCGAGCGAGGCACGAGATAGCATGGCGTCGAAGTTCGCCCACGCACCGGCGGAGTCCACGACCCGGTCGGCTCGGATCGGACCGGCCGGCGTCTCGACTCCCCTGCAGCCGCCCGCCTCGAGAAGAAACCGTGTCACGGGGACGCCTTCGAGAACCGCGACACCGCGGCGATCGAGAGAGCTCCGAAGCGCCCGGACCAGCTGGCGGTTGTCGACGGCCGCGTCCTCCGGGAAGAAGAGCCCGTGCGACAGCTCACGCGCGGCGCGACCCGCGGACAGGCGGGCGATCTCCGGTGGCTGCAGACGTTCGAGAGGAAGGCCGGCGTCGAGCTGCCACGCGAACCGCTCGAGCGATTCGAGAGTGCCGCAGCGAAGGACTCCGGTACGACGCCATCCGACGTCGATGCCCGTCTCTTCCCGGAGAGCTGAAGACCAGTCGGGATAGAGGTCGCGGCTTCGTCTCGCGAGCTCGAAGAAGGGCGAGGGCGATTCGGCGTCGGATTGCGCGGACAGGAGTCCCGCCGCGGCGGAGGAAGCTTCCTCCCCGGTTCGTCCGCGCTCGACGACGACGACGTCGGCGCCGCGCGAGGAGAGTTCCCGCGCGAGCGCGAGCCCGATGACTCCGCCGCCGACGACGGCGACGTCGGCGGAGGTCTTCATCGATGCGCGAGCGCGCGCACCCGGGCGGCCGTCCCCCCCGGACGGTAGTAGTTGCGCGCCATCCGGCCGATCGCCCGGACGGCACCGTAAGTGAGGAGGCTGCCGATCGCTCCTCCGACATGCGTCGCCAGGCGAGTCTGATTCCGGCGCTTGAAGGAAGTCGAGACTCCCTTGACGATGTGGCGTCGCAGGAACTCCGCGCCGCCTCCCAAGAGCAGGCTCACGGTAACGATCGCCGCCCTTTGCTCCCGCGTCGTCGTTCGCCCGTAGATCCGCGCGATCGTCAGCACCAGCCGGTTCAAGGCGAGCACCTGGTACGAGAAGTCGGCCGCCAGCGGCAACACCGCCAGGAAGCCCGGAGGCGCGGAAGCGACGGCGCCGATGACGCCGCAGCGGACTGCCGTGTGCTGAATCAAGCGGTCCACGAGATCATCTCGGGAACACTGCGGATAATTCGTGCGGAACTTCTGGACCTCGTCGGCGATCTTGTCGCGGTCCACGTCGGTCAGAACCGTGCGCGCGAGAGCGACGTACATGCGCCGGGATTTTACCGTGGGGTCGCTACGGAATACGTCCAGGACCAGAGTGTTATCGTTCCGCGGTCATCTCGAAAGGAGCCGAAGTGAAGAGCAAAACAGCGCTTACGTTCTTGCTGCTCTGCGCCCTCGCCGTGTCGGGCCAGGCGGCTGGGGAAGGGAAAAAGAAGGTGGCCGCACGCGATTACGCCCAAGCACGTCGAGAACTTCATCGACCTCGCCGCGAAGGGTTTCTACGACGGCACGCTGTTCCACCGTGTCATTCCCGGATTCATGATCCAGACGGGCGACCCGCTGACGAAGAAGCCGGAGGACCCTCGCCATCCGTACGGCACCGGTGGAAACGTGGTCAACGGCACGGAGGTCCTCGTGAAGGCAGAGTTCAACGACACCCCGCACAAGCGGGGCGTCGTTTCGATGGCGCGCGCGGCCGATCCGAACTCGGCGTCCTCACAGTTCTTCATCGTGGTGAAGGACTCTCCGTTCCTGGACAAGCAGTACAGCGCTTTCGGTGAAGTCGTGTCCGGAATGGAGGTCGCCGACAAGATCGCCGCCGTGCCGCGAAGCGAACCGGGAAAGCTCGATCGTCCGATCCAGCCCGTGCGTATCAAGAAGGTCGCGCTGAGCCAGGCGAAGTCGCTTTCCTAGGACACGAAGGGTTCCGGGTTTGAGGGAGCAGGCGCCCCTCCCAGCGGATCCCTCGATCCCTCCGGAGTTCTCCGGGCTCGCTCAACTCGCGCGGGGTTCCGGCTACGAGCCGGTCTCCGTCGAGGTGCTGCCGGGCGACGTCGGGCGCAGACGGTACGTGCGGTTTGGACTCGCCGGGAACGAAAGCGTTCTCGGGGTTTTCTACCCCCCCGAAGAGGAGGACGCGCGGCGGAGGTGGCTTGCCGCACGCACGCGCCTCCGGACGAAGGTCCGCGTGCCGGCGCTGTACGCCGAAGACGGCTCCGGGAATCAGATCCTCGAAGACTTCGGTCCGGAAGACCTCGCCGCGCGGCTCGCCTCGGAGCCGGCGGAGGGGGCCGTGTGGCTCGACCGCGCAGCCGCGATCGCGGTCACGATCGGTTCGATTCCGGATCCCGGTATCAACGCACCGTTCGACGCAGCCTTTTTCTTCCGCGAGCTCGACCTCGCACGCGAAGCCGTATTCGATCTCTGGCTCGGCGAGTCTCTCGACGCCGGCGACAGAGCGACGCACGACGCCTGGGCAATGTCCCTCGCTGACGACATCGAAGAGCATCCCCGCGTCCTGTGCCATCGCGACTTCCACGGCAACAACCTTTTTCCGGTCGGCGAGGAAGTTGCGGCGATCGACTTCCAGGACCTGCGCAGCGGACCGGATTCCTACGATCTCGCCTCGCTGCTGTGGGAGCGCACCACACTCGAGTGGATGACCGAAGAGACCGGTGGCGACGTCGTGCGGCGCTTCGTGGAGCGGCGCGGGCTCGAGCAGAACGCGTTTTCCGGGCGATTCGATCGAGTGCTCCTGCAGCGCGCCTGGAAGGTCTGCGGAACGTTCGCTCGCGCCGTCGCGCAGGGAAAAGGACCGGTCTACCGCTGGTATCTTCCCCGCGAACTGTCCCTCGTCCGGCGGCTGCTCTCCGCGAGCGAGGATTGCGCCTTCCGAAAGGTGTTCGAGTCGCGTCTCACGGCGCTCTGCTAAGCTAGTAAAGGAGAAACGACTATGTTCGGCCGCCTTGGAGTCCCGGAACTTCTCATCATTCTCTTGATCGTTCTCGTCATCTTCGGCGCATCGCGCCTGCCCCAGCTGGGGAAAGGAATCGGGCAGGGACTGAAGAACTTCAAGGAGTCGGTGAAACCGGAGCCGGAGCCTCCCGCGCGCGACAAGACCCCTCCCCCGCCCGCCTAACTCCTTCCCTTCCAAGGAGAAGCCGCAAGGGGGTCAGGTCTCCACTTGCCACTTTGCAGAGCAAGGTGGCACCTGGCCTACGGCAAGAGATCCTTCGCTGCGCTCAGGATGACGCCGCGCCCCGCGCGGCGTCACTTTTTCTTGTGAATGTCGGGCGAGACGGCGTAGCGGAACTGATCGCGCGGCAGCCGGATGTTCAGATGACCCACCTTGTTGCGAAGGGTGTTGCGATGGATTCCGAGAGAAGACGCCGCGCGGCCGAGATTTCCGGACGATCGCTTGACCGCACCCACGATGTACTTTTTCTCGAACTCCTTCTTGGCGAGATCGAGCGAGATGCCGTGGGCGAGGAGCTCTTCGATGACTTGCTGGAGCTGCGAGTCCAGATTCACGTCGGCCTCCGCGAAACGAGATTGGCGTTCGGGAAGGCGCGCATCTTAGCAAACGAAATTCGCGGCGAGAAGAGTCGGATCAAAACTCTCGCCGGGCATCGGATCGCCCTGAGAAATGATTTTCCGTGCCAGCGTGGGTTCGTCTTCCCGGCGGCGTCGGACCTCCGCGGCCGAGCGAAGCACGCCGCGGCGAGCTGGACGGCGAAGGGACGAAAAAAAGAAGAGGCGCCGGTCGCCTCTCCTGAAGTTTTTCGGAATGACCGGGAGAATTACTTGAGCTCGACCTCGTCTCCCACTTCGATCAACCGGTAGGAGTCGGTCACCCGACCGACGGCCCAGCGGTCGCCAACCGCGAGAATTCCGATCTCTCCCAGATACGTGCGCGGTATGAACACCCCGGCAGGAGGAGGCACGTTGACCCAGTACGCTCCGACGGGCCGGATGCCGTACTCGCGCCCCACGGCGTATCGATAGATCGTCAAAAAGTCGCCCGGCTCGAGCCCGTCGGCCACGCCCAGGTCGACCAAGACTGTGTGGTCCGCCCCCACCGCCACGATCCCGTCCTTCGTGTAGACGATCCGACCCCGCACCTTTCCCGAGGGCGGGTCACCGGCCCGGGCGGGGGCTGTCTTGCGAGCGAGGGGGATCGGGATCGGCTCGAATGGCTTCAGGAAGGAGCCGCTCGGGATGTCCGTGCAGGAGCCCGAGACGCTGGCGGTCGCCGTTCGGGCCTCGACGCTCTCGATGACCGCTCGCCCGCGATACTGGTAGAACCGACCGAGATCCTTCCCAGTGACGGGATGCACGACGACCTGCTCGGGCGTGATCAGCCAAAACTCGTCACCGACTTTGAACCCATGGTCGTAGCCCGCGTTCAGGTAGAGCCGATCGCTCGTGGCGAAGTCGATCTGCTCCGCGACGCTCTCGGCGCCGATGACTTTCGCCGAGAAAGACTCGTTCAGATCCCCGAGGTAGCCGAAGCAGTGGAGATCGCTCTCGTAGCCGACGGGCTGAGGAGCCAGCTCGACGCCGGGCCTCGGCTGGGCCTGGGTCACGGTCTCGGTGGGTGGCGCCACCACAACGGTGCCGCCCGGAACCTCCCTCTTGGGAGGCGGCGGAGCCTGAGCAACGGCGGTCGCGGCGACCAGGATTCCGACAAAGAGGGCGCCAGAACGAACGGGCGGACGCATGGCGGCTCCTTAAGAAGTTCGGAGAGACACTGCTTCTGACTTAAGTTACGCCTGCCTTCGAAAACTGTCAACGAAGCCCGCGCAAAACCGGCGCAAGCGGTCACGGTCCGCCTGACATTCCCAGGCGCGGAGCGCGGAAGGATCCCTCTTATTGGACTTTGGACTTCGGACTCCGGCTCGCCGCCGTCGCGGCGGCGGCCGGCTTTTCGGGCCGAGCGCCCCGGGCCTTTCGCGCGTACTCGCTCCCCGGGTATTCGGCCATCAGCCTCGCGTAGTACCGATCCGCCTCTTCGCGACGACCGAGCTTTTGCAGAGTGCGGGCCGAATAGAAGTAGAGCTTGTCGCGGGCGCCGTACTCCGGATATCTCTGCTCGAGATCCGTGAAGCGGGCGAGCGCCGCCGTCGAAGAACCCTTGCGCATGTAGAAGTAGCCGACGCTGAACTCGTGCTCGGCGAGGCTGTCCGTCAACACCCGAACTCTTTCCCTTGCGGCGCCCGCGAACCCGGAGGTCGGGTACTCGCGGATGAGGGCACGGTACTGGTCGATCGCCTCGGTCGTCGAGGTCTGATCCCGATCGGGTCGCTCGATTTCCCTGTCGTAGGTCAACGCGAACTGATATCGGGCGTAATCGCGGCGGGGAGCGCCGGGATAGCGATTCAGGTAGTCGCGATATCGGAATCGGGCCTCCGTGTACCCGCTCGTCCCGCCCTGCTTGAAGAAGGAGTCCGCGACGAGCAGGAGCGCGTCGCGCCCCAGCGGATCGTTGGGGTACGTCTCGAAGACGAAGGTCAGGTACTTGCGCCCGAGGTCGTACTTCTTCTTCTCGACCAGGCCCTTTCCCTTCTCGAAGAGCGCCTCTTTCGGCTTTGCGAGCAGCTCCTGTGTCAACTTGTCCGGCTTCTTCGATCCGGAGCAGGCCACCAGGACGAGAAGCGCCAGGAGGACGGCTCCCCACTTCGTCCCGATCGTCGATCGAACCGGCCGTTTCATCTCTTCACGCTCGGACGACTTCGGCGGCGGCGCGCAATCGTCCGATCGCCGCGACCGGGTCGCTTGCTCCGTAAATCGCCGTTCCGGCGACCAGAATTTCCGCTCCGGCGGCGGCGAGAGAGCCTGCGTTCTCCGTATCGATTCCTCCGTCCACCTCCACGGTCGGGCGGACGCCGGCGTCCAGGGCCTCCGCGCGAAGCCGCCGGACTTTTTCGACCGAGCCGGGCAGAAAGGCCTGTCCTCCCCAGCCGGGGTTGACGGCCATGACGACGGCGAAGTCGAGGTCGAACCAGCACGCGGACAGCGCGCCGGGCGGCGTGCCCGGGTTTAGCACCGCGCCCGCCCTCGCTCCCGCCTTCCGAATGGCGGAGAGACAGCGCTGCAGGTGCCGCGTGGCTTCGACGTGGACGGAGACCCAGTCCGCCCCGGCGTCGAGATACTCGGCGAGCGTGCGCTCGGGCGTTTCGATCATCAGGTGAACGTCGAGCGCGAGCCGCGTTGCCGCGCGCAGCGAGCGAACGACCGGCGGTCCGATCGTCAGGTTCGGGACGAAGTGCCCGTCCATGACGTCCACGTGGACGAGGTCGGCGCCTCCTTCTTCGGCGATCGAAAGCGCGTCGGCGAGCCGCGCGAAGTCCGCCGCGAGCAGCGACGGCGCGATGCGGAGAGCGCTCACGACGCTGGAGGGATCGCCGAAGCCGACTGCGAAACGGTCAGCGATACGACGTCCCGCCGGGAGAGCGGATAGCCGGCGGGCGGGAATTGTTTCAGGACGGTGTTGGGCGCCACGCCCTCGTACGCTTCGTACCGCGCGCTTCCTACCCGAAAACCGAAGGTCTCGAGCCGGGCGCGGACCTTGTCCGCATCCTTGCCGACGAAGTCCGGCATCACGAAGCGGAGTTCCGGCATCCCGCGGTTTGTCAGGACCTCGACGGCATTTCCCTTCGTCGCCGGCGTGTCGGGCTCCGGGTTCTGCGCGACGATTCCAGTCGGCGCTTCCGCGTCGCGATACCAGGAGACGGCTCCGAGCTGGAGCGACTCGCGCGCGAGCTTCAATGCAGCGGCGCGCGGGGCGAGTCCGGCCAGGTCGGGAACCTGGAGCTCACGGGGGCCGAGCGAGAGGACGAGGCGCAGGACCTGCCCGGGCTTCGCGAGCGAGCCGGCCTCCGGCTGCTGCAGAAGGACGCGATGCCGCGGCACCCGATCGTCGTACCGGGCGCGGGACGCCTGCTCTTCGACTCGTAGGCCGACGTCGTGCGCGATGCGGATGGCCTCGGGAACCGATTTGCCGGCAAGGTCCGGGACGGTCACGGAGCGGCCGACGATCGAGGCGCGGAACGACAGCCAGGCCGCGAAGAGGAAAGCCGCGACGAGCAGGGCGCCGTACAGCAGCCGGAAGAGGACTCGCGGCACGGGCCAGAAGCTAGCACACCCGGGAATCGGGAATCGGTGCGGAGGTTGACACGCGGGCCTCGCATTTGCACACTGCGTTCTTCCATGCCACGAAATGCTCGAGACCCCGAAAGACCGGCCTGGTTCTCCGACCGTCGGTTCAAAAAAGTCGACCTTCACTGCCACTCCGTCTACTCGACGTTCAAATACTTCCGCATCGCCAACACGCGCGACTCCTATAACCGACCCGAGGACGTCTACCGGCTGGCCAAGCAGCGGGGCATGGACTACGTCACGTTGACCGATCACGACTCGATCGACGGATGCCTGTATCTGCTCGACAAACACCCGGACTTAGACGACTTCTTCATCTCCGAGGAGGTGGAGACGTGGTTCCCCGACACGCGACAGCGGATTCACGTCAACGTCTTCGCCATCGACGAGAAGCAGCACGTGGAGATCCAGCGGCGGCGGGAAAACATCTTCGACGTCCACGAGTACATTCGAGACGAGAAGATCCTCGCCTCTGTGAACCACATGTTTCAGAACTACCGGATGCGCAACTCGCCGCGGCAGTACTTCGAGGAGATGCTCCGGATGTTCGACGTGTTCGAGGTCAAGAACGGAGCGATGGCGTCGCAACACAACCGGCTCGTCGAAGACCTGATGGCGGTCGTGCGCGAGAAGCGGGGCGACGTCTCGCTCGTCGCGGGCTCGGATGCGCACACCCTCGGGCCTCTTGCCCGCGTCTACACCGTCGCCGAGGCCGAGTCGGTCCCGCATTTCCTCGAGAAAGTCCGGCTCGGAGGTCTTCCGATACTACGGAAGCGTCCTCGATCTGAAGAACCCCGAGTTCACGCGCGGCGAGAAAGCGCGCCACCTCGCTCTCGCGGCGATGGGCGCTCCGTTCTCGGCGGCCGGCGTGCCGCTCGCGATCACCTCGTTGAACTACGTCAAGCAGATCTTCGTGTCCCGTCGGATCGGGCAGGAATTGATGGAGCATCTCGAAGACGGGAAGCCGTCGTAGGGTCAACGCCGAATTGCTGAATTCAGCGATTCCACGCTGACCCTAGAATTCTGGCGTGAAGGCCTCGCGGGTTTCCGTCGACGACCTGCCGCTCGGCGCACATCAATCGATCGCCGGAGGAACTCCCCGTGCGGTCGAGCGCGGCCTCGAAGTCGGCTGCCGCGTCCTCCAGATCTTCGTCAAGAACAGCAACCGCTGGGCGGGGCGGCCGATCGACCGACCCGAAGCGCGCGCGTTCCGCTCCGCGACTCGCGGCGCCGGGCTCGCGCGGGTGGTGGCGCACACGTCCTACCTGATCAACCTCGCCTCTCCCGTCGCGGAGCTGCGACGGCGATCGATCGAGGCTCTGGCGGAGGAGATCGAACGGTGTCGGCGGCTCGGCATCCCGGACCTCGTCCTTCACCCGGGCGCGCACCGCGGAGAAGGCGAATCCGCCGGCGTCGCGCGGATCGCCGCCTCGCTCGATGACGTCTTCGACCGTACGGCCGGCGCCCGAGTCCGGATCCTTCTCGAGACGGCGGCGGGTCAAGGCTCGTGCGTCGGGCACCGATTCGAGCACCTGCGGGACATCCTCGGCGCTGTCCGAACGCCGCGGCGGGTCGCCGCGTGTTTCGACACGTGCCACGTTCATGCGGCCGGCTACGACATCGTGAGCGCACAGGGCTACGCGGAGACGATCGCCGACTTCGACCGCACGGTCGGACTCTCCCGCCTCGCGGCGATCCACGTCAACGACTCGAAGAGGCCGCGCGGCTCGCGCGTCGACCGCCACGAGCACATCGGCCGGGGGACGATCGGCCGCCGCGGCTTCGTGAACCTCATGACCGATCCGCGCCTCGCGCCGGTCCCGAAATTCCTCGAGACGCCCAAAGACGACACGCTCGACTTCGACCGGAAGAACCTCGCGGCTCTGCGCCGGCTCGCTCGGTGAGGGCGTCTTTCCTTCTCTCGCTTGCCGGATCGGCTGTCCTTGCCGGGTTCTCCGTCGCTGCCCTTCCGTTCTCGCGCGGCCTCTTTCGCGCGCCGCGGACCCCCTATGACGCGAGCGAAGCGGCGTCCACGGCTCCTGCGTGGATCCTCCTGCGGCGCGCGGCCGAGGTCGTTCCGCGAGACGCCTCCGTCGTCGTCCGCGTCGAGCCCCCCGACGCGACGGTCGATTCCTACCTTCACCGTTTCGCGATCGCGCTTCTGCCCGGCCGGAAGATCGTTCCGGCCGCGCTGTGGAGCGTGCCGACGGATCCGGCGTTGCGCGAAGCGGACTACGAGGTCGTGGTCGGGAAGGCCCCGCCGTCGCCGGCCGGCCGGCTCGTGCTCGCGATTCCGGAAGGAAGCGTCTGGAAGCGGGAGCGATGAGAGCCGGTTACGTCTGGCTCGCATCGTTCGCGATCTTTCCGATCGTCGGCGCGCCTCTCGCCGGGCATCCCGAGTTCCGCCGCTTCGGATTCGTCTGTCGAATGGTCCTCGCGGGAGGAGTCGGCATGGTCCTTCTCTCGCTTGCCGGATCGGCCATCCTCGCCGGGTTCTCCGTCGCTGCCCTTCCGTTCTCGCGCGGCCTCTTTCGCGCGCCGCGGACTCCCTATGACGCGAGCGAAGCGGCGTCCACGGCTCCCGCGTGGATCCTCCTGCGGCGCGCGGCCGAGGTCGTCCCGCGCGACGCCTCCGTCGTCGTCCGCGTCGAGCCCCCCGACGCG
>WNGF01007984.1_pt1 | contig 12582 bp, 8 predicted proteins | sample 5400641 | NCBI WGS metagenome assembly WNGF01 (sample SAMN13153371, study PRJNA577476) | soil metagenome | isolation source: 80 cm soil or saprolite under grassland replicate 2 | place: USA:California | collected 2016-06-15
GTCGCGCAGAGCTTTTCGATCGCGAAGGTGAACCAGACGATCGCGTTTAGCGCAGTCGGAGAAAAGACGTTCGGCGACGCCGACTTCGCTCTCAGCGCGACCGCGTCGTCGGGCCTGGCAGTCTCCTTCACCGCGGGCGGAAGTTGCACGGTCCACGGCGTGACCGTGCACGTCACGGCTGCGGGCTCGTGCAACGTGACCGCATCGCAGCCCGGCAATGCCAGCTACAACGCGGCAGCCGACGTCGCCCAGACGATCGCGGTGGCGAAGCGTGCGCAGGCGATCACGTTTCGGGCGCTCGCCAACAAGAAATTCGGCGCGCCGAACTTCACGGTCAGCGCGACTGCCTCTTCCGGTTTGCCTGTGGCGTTCGCCGCGGGCGGAAAGTGCACGGTCAGCGGCAAGACGGTGCATCTCACGGGCGCCGGCAAGTGCACGATCATCGCTTCGCAGTCAGGCAACGCGAACTTCAACGCGGCGGCGAGCGTCTCCCGGGCCTTCAAGATCGCGCCGCCGCAATGCAACGTCCCGCGGGTCAAGGGCAAGCGTCTCGCCGCGGCCAAGTCTGCGATCAAGCAGAGGCATTGCCGCACGGGCAAGGTCACGTACGCTTTCTCGAAGACGACCAAGAAGGGTCGCGTGGTCTCGCAGAGCCGCCGTCCCGGACGGGTCTTTCCGGCGGACACGAAGATCACCCTCGTCGTGAGCCGCGGCCGCAAGCCCTGACGCGCTCCGCCGCTAGGCCGCCGCCGCGTTCAGCGCTAGGCTGAGGACGGGTCGGGGGAGCGGATGAGGAGCGTGATCACGAAGCAGACGGCGGCGCGCGTGCTCGCGGCCGCGGTCGTCGTGGGTCTCGGGCTGGTTGCGGCCTTTGCAGGATCCACGACGCCGACGGTGCCGGCGGCTGCCTTCCAACGCCTCAGCCCAGTCGGCGCCGCGCAAGGCTCGGCGGCCGCCCCGGCGAGCACCGGGCGGGAGATCAAGCACGGCGTCCGCGTCGCGCCGGCCGAGTTCAACGGCAGCGTCCGGAAGCTGCCGCAGATTGCGCCAAAGCGCTTGGTTCGGCCCGTGCGGGATGAGGGCGGGGCCGAGTCGCCGGGAGGAGAGAAGCAACCGCTTGCCGGTGCCGAAGAGCCTTCACACGTATCCGCTACGGCAGCCAGCGCGCCCGCCCCCAGCCCGAACGTCACCTTCAAGGGGCTCGACTACTTGACTTGGGGCGCCGGCCACCCGCCCGACACGGTGGGCGATGTCGGTCCCGATCACTTCGTTCAGGCGGTCAACACCTCGATCGGCATCTTCAGCAAGAGCGGCGGTGCCCCGCTGGCCGCGTTCACGTTCGACGCGTTCTTCACCGGGACGGGCACGGTGTGCGACGCCGACAACCAGGGCGACCCGACGGTGGTCTATGACCCGCAGGCCGATCGCTGGATCGTGGCCGACTTTGCCTTCACGGGCGACGGGAGCACGCCGCCCTTCTTCGAGTGCATCGCCGTCTCGAAGACGGCCGATCCTGTGAGCGGCGGCTGGTGGTTCTACGCGATCCGCACGGACGACGCGAGCCATCCTTGGTTCGCCGACTATCCGAAGATGGGGATCTGGCCGGACGGCCTGTACATGACGGCCAACATGTTCTCCGACTCATTCGAGGAAGTGCGCGTCTGGGCCTTCAATCGTTCCGACCTCGAGGCGGGGCTACCTGTTCGGAATGTCGTCGTCGACGTTGGCAATGTCGATCCGGTCCTTCGTTTCAGCCTGCTTCCGAGCAACATGCGGACGGTTACCGGTGTGCCGCCCGCCGGACGCCCGAACCTCCTCGTCTCGGAGTCGCTCAGCGACTACGCATTCGAGGTCTGGAAGTTTCACGTCGACTACTCGGGCAGCGGTTCGACCTTCACGGGGCCGACCAACGTGAGCCAGGCGAGCTACAACTTTTTCGACGCCGCGGTTCCGACGCCCGGAAACTCGCTGGATGCCCTGTTCGATCGCCTGATGACGCAGGCCCAGTACACGAACATCGCCGGCGTGGAGTCGTTGTGGGTCAACCACACCGTCCGCTGTTGCGGCGCCGGCTCGCCGATGGGGATCCAATGGGCGCAGCTCAACGTGACCGGCGGCGCCGTCCCGGCGACCCCGATCCAGCAGCAGATCTATCCCTCGGCGAGCGACACGCTGCACCGCTGGATGGGCAGCCTTGCGGTCGACAAGAAGGGCGACATGGCGCTCGGCTACAGCGTCGCGAACGGAACGACGAATCCCGACATCCGCTACGCGGGCCGGCTCGTCGGCGATGCGCTCAACACGCTCCCGCAGACCGAGACGACGATGCTCTCCGGCGTCACCCGGGGCACGCAGAGCGGCAAGTGCGGCACCAGCAAGTGCACGCGCTGGGGCGATTACAGCGCGATGACGATCGATCCCGACGGCTGCCGCTTCTGGTACACGCAGGAGTACTACGAGACGACGGGTCTGAACTGGCAGACGCGGATCGGCTCGTTCAGCTTCCCCTCCTGCGGTACCAGCAAGATCGACCAGACGATCACCTTCGGCGGGCCGACCGCGAAGACGTACGGCGATCCGGACTTCACCGTGACCGCGACGGCTTCGTCCGGTCTGCCGGTCTCGTTCTCCGCCGGCGGGAACTGCACGGTCGCCGGCTCATTGGTGCACATCACCGGCGCCGGATCCTGCACGATCACGGCCTCGCAGGCGGGCGACGCGACCTACAACCCGGCTCCGGACGTGGTGCGGACCTTCCCGATCGCGAAGGCGAACCAGACGATCAGCTTCGGCGCGCTCGCGGCGAAGACGTACGGCGACCCGGACTTCGCGATCTCTGCGACGGCGTCGTCCGGCTTGACGATCTCGTTCGGCGCGCTTGGCAACTGCACCGTCTCCGGGTCGACGGTGCACATCACCGGTGCGGGCTCGTGCACGGTGACCGCGTCGCAGGCCGGCAACTCGAACTACAACGCGGCGACGTCCGTGTCGCAGACGTTCTCGATCGCGAAGGCGAACCAGACGATCACCTTCGGCGCACTCGCGGACAAGACGTACGGCGACCCCGACTTCACGGTCACCGCGACCGCCTCGTCCGGTCTTGCCGTCGCCTTCACGACTGACGGGAACTGCACCGTCACCGGCGCGACGGTGCACCTCACCGGTGCGGGCTCTTGCACGGTGAACGCCGGGCAGCCCGGCGACGCGAACTTCAACGCGGCGCCCGCCGTCCTGCGCACGTTCTCGATCGCCAAGGCGGGCCAGACGATCGCCTTCCCGGCCATCGCGGACAAGGTGCTCGGCGCCGCGGATTTCGATCCGGGCGCGACCGCCAGCTCAGGCCTCGCGGTGAGCTATGTCGCGGCGGGTCCGTGCTCGATCGTCGGAACAAAGGTTCATCTGACCGGCACCGGCAGTTGCACGGTGACGGCGTCGCAGGCGGGGAACGCGAACTACGCTGCCGCGCCGGACGTCTTGCGGAGCTTCTCGATCAAGTCGACACAGACGATCACGTTCGCGGCGCTTCCGGCGAAGACGTACGGCGACGCAGATTTCGCCGTGGGCGCGACTGCGTCGTCGGGCCTGACGGTGTCCTTCGCCGCGGGCGGCAACTGCACCATCAGCGTGGCGACGGTGCACATCACGGGTGCGGGGTCGTGCACCGTGACGGCCTCGCAGGCGGGCGATGCGAACTATCTGGCCGCACCGGACGTCGCAAGGACGTTCGCGATCGCCAAGGCGGCGCAGACGATCACGTTCCCGGCCATCGCCGACAAGGTGCTCGGCGCTGCGGATTTCGATCCGGGCGCGACCGCCAGCTCAGGCCTCGCGGTGAGCTATGCGGCGGCGGGTCCGTGCTCGATCGTCGGAACAAAGGTTCATCTGACCGGCACGGGCAGCTGCACGGTGACGGCGTCGCAGGCGGGCAATGCGAACTACGCGGCAGCGGCGGACGTCGCCCACAGCTTCTCGATCAAATCGACGCAGACGATCACGTTCGGCGCGCTGGCCGCGAAGACGTACGGCGATCCGGACTTCGCGGTGAGCGCGACTGCCTCCTCGGGCCTGGCGGTTTCCTTCACGGCTGCCGGCGACTGCGCCGTCAGCGCAGCGACCGTCCACATCACAGGTGCGGGCTCGTGCACCGTGACCGCGTCGCAGGCCGGCGATTCCAGCTATCTCGCGGCGCCGGATGTCGCGAGGAGCTTCACGATCGCGAAGGCGGCCCAGACGATCACCTTCCCGGCCATCTCCGACAAGGCGCTCGGCGACGCGGATCTCGATCCGGGCGCGACCGCGAGCTCGGGGCTGGTCGTGAGCTACGCCGCGGCCGGTCCGTGCTCGATCGTCGGAACAAAGGTTCATCTGACCGGCACCGGCACTTGCACGGTGACGGCGTCGCAGCCGGGCAACGCGAACTACAGCGCAGCGGCGGACGTCGCTCGGAGCTTCTCGATCAAGTCGGGTCAGACGATCACATTCGGAACTCTGCCCGCGAGGACGTACGGCGATCCGGACTTCCTCGTGAGCGCGTCTGCGACCTCGGGGCTCACGGTTTCCTTCGCGGCGGTCGGCGACTGCACCGTCAGCGTGGCGACCGTCCACCTCACCGGTGCGGGCTCGTGCACCGTGACGGCGTCGCAGGCGGGCGATGCGACGTATCTTGCGGCGCCGGACGTCGCGCGGAGCTTTGCGATCGCGAAGGCGAGCCAGAGCATCGCGTTCGGGACGCTCGCGAGCCGGACGTACGGCGACGCCGACTTCGACGTCTCCGCGACGGCCTCGTCGGGTCTGCCGGTCTCCTTTGGAGCGGGCGGGGACTGCACGGTCGCCGGAACGACGGTGCACCTCTCCGGTGCGGGCTCGTGCACGCTGACCGCGTCGCAGCCGGGCAACGCGAACTACGACGCGGCGCCTGCCGTGCTGCAGACATTTGCGATCGCGAAGGCGGGCCAGGCCATCACGTTCGGCGCACTTCCGGGCAAGAGTTACGGCGACCCGGACTTCGCGGTCGACGCCTCGGCCTCCTCGGGGCTACCGGTCGCGTTCGCCGCGAACGGGAGCTGCAGCGTCAGCGGCTCGACCGTCCACATCACGGGTGCCGGGTCGTGCACCGTGACCGCGACCCAGCCGGGAAACGCGAACTACGACCCGGCGGCTCCGGTCGGGCAGACGTTCGCGATCGCGAAGGCGAGTCAGACGGTCTCGTTCGGCGCCCTGGCCGGCAGGACGTTCGGCGATCCCGACTTCACGGTCGGAGCGACAGCGTCGAGCGGCCTTCCGGTCACGTTCTTCGCGCTCGGCACCTGCACGGTCGCCGGCGCGACCGTCGGCATCACGGGCGCCGGATCCTGCACCGTGACGGCATCACAGTCCGGTGATGCGACCTACAGCGCCGCCGCGCCTGTCTCACAGTCGTTCGCGATCGCGAAGGCGGCCCAGACGATCACGTTCGCGGCGATCCCGGACAAGACGTTCGGCGAGCTCGACTTCGGCGTCGCCGCGACGGCGTCCTCGGGGCTCGTGGTGTCCTTCGCCGCGAGCGGGAGCTGCACGGTCGCCGGAGCGATCGTCCACCTCACCGGCGCCGGGATGTGCACGATCACCGCGTCGCAGGCCGGTGACGCCAACTACGCCTCGGCGCCAGACGTCTCGCGCTCGTTCTCGATCAGAGCGCCGGTGCTGAAGCCTGCGGTGACCTGTCGCGTGCCGAGGGTCGTCGGCAAGCGCCTGGCGGCCGCGAGGCTGGCGCTCAAGCAGCGGCACTGCCGCACGGGCAAGGTCGGGTACGCCTATTCGCGCAAGCTCAAGAAGGGGCTCGTCACCTCGCAGAGCCGCGGGCCCGGGCGGATTCTCCCGCTGAGTGCGAAGGTCAACCTCGTGATCAGCCGCGGCCGCAAGCCCTGACCTGAACTGACATGCCCGAAGGACAGTCCCTGGGACGTGGCCCGTACGCTCACGTCTGAGGGACCGTCCCCGGGACAGCGCCCGTTCGGGACGCGTCGGCTCCTTAGATCGCGCCGCCCGTCTCGATCTCGAAGAAATGGAGCCGGCTCGCGTTCACGGCGAGCTCGATCGGCTCGCCCTCGCGCGCCGGGGAGTCGCGCGTCACGCGCGCCGTGAACAGGCTGCCCTTGCGGCGAGCCTGCTCGCTCGTCGCCTCGAGCGCTTCTTCCCCCAGTGCCGCCTGCACGTCCTCGCCGCGCACGGCCGGCGCGCCGACGCCGAAGTGCACGAACACCTCCGAGCCGAGGTCCTCGCGGATGTCGACCACTGCGGTGATCGTCCCGGCCTCGCCGCGTCCCACGACGACGGCGTCGTCGAGATCCTCGGGGCGGACGCCGAGAATGACGCGGTGCCCGGCGTGGGCGCCGAGCTCCGAGCGACCGCTGACGTCCAGGCTGTTGTCGCCGAAGACGGCGCGCAGCGAGCCGTCCCCCTTGACGATGTCCGCCCCCACGAGATTCATCGCAGGCGAGCCGATGAACTCGGCGACGAAGAGGTTCACGGGACGCTCGTAGAGATCGTTCGGGGAGCCGACCTGCTGGAGGTAGCCGTCGCGCATCACGGCGACGCGGTCGCCGAGCGTCATCGCCTCCACCTGGTCGTGCGTCACGTAGATCGTCGTCGCCTGCAGGTCACGCTGGATCCGCGCGATCTCGGCGCGCATCTCGACGCGCAGCTTTGCGTCGAGATTGGACAGCGGCTCGTCCATCAGGAACGCCTGCGGCTCGCGCACGATCGCCCGGCCCATGGCGACCCGCTGCCGCTGGCCGCCGGAGAGGGTCCGCGGCTTCTTCTTCAAGACGGGCTCGAGCCCCAGCACCTGCGCGGCGCCGTCCACCCGCCGGCGGATCTCCGTCTTCGAGACCGACCGCATCTTCAGGCCGAAAGCCATGTTGTCGAACGCCGACATGTGCGGATAGAGCGCGTAGTTCTGGAAGATCATCGCCACGTCGCGGTCCTTCGGCGGCAGCTTGTTGACGACCCGGTCGCCGATCCGCACGACGCCCGAGGTGATGTCCTCGAGGCCCGCGACCATCCTCAGCGCCGTCGTCTTGCCGCAGCCGGAGGGGCCTACGAAGACCATCAGCTCGCCGTCCTCGACCTGTAGGTCCAGCTCGGAAACCGCGTGCGTCCCGTCGGGGTAGACCTTGGATAGGTTCTCCAGAGCGATCTCAGCCATCGGGAGCGGCCCGAGCTTACTAAGATCCCGCGCCACCAGCAGAGTTCCGAAGGAGAGAAGTGGTAGCCGTAGCCCAGCGAGGCTTCATGAGGCGTGGCGCCGACGTCTTCGAGAGTCGGCGCGTGCTCGCCGCGGCGCTCATCTCTCCGGCGATCATCTTCATCCTGCTGCTCGTCGGCACGCCCTTCGTGCTGGCGATCTACCTGAGCTTCACCGACGCCACGGCCGGGTCGCTGAGCGGGAGCTGGGTCGGCCTGCACAACTTCGGGAGCGAGTGGCACAACGAGACGTTCCGGCACGCCCTGCGGAACACCGCCGTGATGACGCTTCTCTCCCAGGCGATCGTCGTCGTCTGTGCCGCGATCCTCTCGAACTACCTGGCCAAGCCGTTCAGGGGCCGCTGGATCCTTCGCTTCCTGATCCTGCTTCCCTGGGCCGCCCCCGTCGCGCTCGGCGCGATCACGTGGCGCTGGATCTTCGACGGGCTGTACAGCGTCATCAACTGGACGCTCATCCATGCGCACCTGATCGGCCCGGCTTGCTCCGCGTTGCACCAGTGGCCCTTCCACGTCGGCGAGTGCACAGCCCTGAACACCCCGCAGTGGCTCGGCCAGGAGAACCTCGGGATGGTGTCGATCATCACCGTGCAGAGCTGGCGCGTCCTGCCGTTCGCGGTCGTCATCTTCCTCGCCGGCCACGCGTCGATTCCGCAGGAAGTCGAGGACGCGGCGAAGGTCGACGGCGCGACGGGGATCCGGAAGCTGATCTACGTGACGCTTCCCCTGCAGCTGCCGATCGCACTCGTGGCGATCCTGTTCGGGCTGATCTTCACGGCGACCGACATGGCGGTCGTCTACATCCTCACGAACGGCGGCCCGTTCAACTCGACTCAGGTGATCACGACGTGGGCGTTCCAGCAGGGCATCCAGGGCGGCTCGCTAGGAGAGGGAGCGGCGGTGTCGCTCTTCCTCCTGCCGGTGCTGGCGGTCGTCGCGATCGCGATGCTCTTCTTCGCACGCCGGGCCGAGGTGGCGTGATGTCGCTAAGCCTGCGCGAGAAGATCACGACCTACATCGTCGTCGGGTTCTTCGCGATCGTCCTCGCCTTCCCGTTCTACTGGATGCTCACGACCGCGCTCAAGCCGCTGAACGACCTGCTCAACGTCCAGAACCTGCCCTTCTGGTTCCACCCGGGGCCGACCTGGGACAACTTCCAGAACCTCTTCGACACGAACTACCCGCAGTGGCTCGCGAACACGGCCATCGTCGGCGCGGCCGTCGTCGGGATCACGCTCGTCCTCGCGCTGCCCGCCGGCTACGCGCTCGCCAGGCTGTCCGGTCGTGTGGGCGGGACGATGGGCGTCGCGATCTTCCTCACGTACCTCGTACCGCCGACGCTGCTCTTCCTGCCGCTCTCGCGCGTGATCTCGAAGCTCGGGCTGCAGGACTCGCTCTGGTCCCTGATCGTGGTCTACCCGTCGTTCACGATTCCGTTTGCTACGTGGCTGATGATGGGATTCTTCAAGACGATCCCTCGTGAGCTCGAGGATGCGGCGATGATCGACGGCTGCTCGCGTTTCGCGGCGCTGCGGCGCATCGTGCTGCCGATCTCGGTGCCCGGGATCCTGACCGTCGTCATCTTCACCTTCTCGCTCTGCGTCAACGAGTTCATCTACGCCGTCACGTTCATCTCGAGCTCGGAGCACCGGACGATCTCGGCAGGGGTGCCGACCGACCTGATCCGCGGCGATCTCGTCCAGTGGGGCGCGATCGCGGCATCGGTGCTGATCCCGAGCATTCCGCTGGCGTTGCTCTACAACGCGTTCCTCAACCGGTTCATCGCCGGATTCACCGGCGGTGCCTTCAGATGAAAGGAGGCGCACATGTCTGACAAGCCCGAGGTGAGCCCGAGGGATGAGTCTGCGCTCACCCGGCGTGAGCTCCTCCGGCGTACCGGAGTCGGTGCCGCAGCGATCGGCGTCGCCGGCTCGGGAGCGTCGAAGGCGTTCGCTTTCGCAGGGCCGCACAAGCACACGGGCCAGTGGCTCAGCGGCAATCTGTCAATCCTGCAGTGGGTCCACTTCGTCCCCGACTACGACACGTGGTTCGACAAGACGTGGTGCAAGCAATGGGGTGAGAAGAACGACGTCAACGTGACCGTCGATCACATCGCCAACACGCAGCTCGACGCGCGCGCTGCCTCCGAGGTCGCGGCGCAGAGCGGACACGACATCTTCGGGTTCCTCGCGCCGCCGGCGATCTACGAGGACCAGGTGATCAACCACAAGGACATCGTCGCCGCCGCGACCAAGAAAGTCGGGAAGATGGGCAACCTCGCGAAGCTCTCGACGTACAACCCGAAGACAAAGAAGTACTTCGCGATCTCGGACAACTACGTGCCGGATCCGGTCATCTGGCGGCACGACCTCTGGAGCCGCATCGGCGAGGCGCCGACCACGTGGGAGCACGTGCGCAAGGCGGCGCCGAAGCTGAAGAACCTCGGTCATCCGATCGGGATCGGCATGTCGAACGAGCTCGACTCGAACATGGCGAACATCGCGTTCATGATGTGCTTCGGCGCATTCATCCAGAACGAGGACAACCACCTCACGATCAAGTCGAAGCAGACGGTCGCGGCGCTGAAGTTCATGGCTTCGATCTACAAGTCAGGCGAGACCGACGAGATCTTCGGCTGGGACCCTGCCGCGAACAACAACTTCCTCTACTCCGGCAAGGGCTCGATGATCCTCAACGCGATCTCGGCGACCCGCACGCCCGAGAACCAGCAACTGCCGTTCGTCGACGACCTCTGGATCTGGCCAATCCCCGCCGGGCCGCACGGGCGCTTCGGGCTCGAGCACGTGATGGGCTGCTACGTGGTCTGGAAGTTCGCGAAGAACAAGCCCGCGGCTCAGAAGTTCCTCGCCGATCTGATCATCAACTACAGGCAGGCGACGACAGCGAGCAAGCTCTACAACTTTCCGAGCTTCCCGGGCGCCTATCCGTTCAGCCAGATCAAGGCGGCTGCGAAGGCGGACACGCACAAGCCGCGCGGCAAGTACACGATCCTGAACACGATCGCAGAGAAGTACACGCACAACATCGGCTACCCGGGCTTCTCGAACGCGGCGATCAACGAGATCTTCACGACGAACCTGATCCCGCAGATGTTCGCCCAGGTGGCGCAGGGCAAGATGAGCGCGCAGGACGCGGTCAACGCTGCGAACCGGCAGATGACCGGCATCTACCGGAAGTGGAAGCGGCGGGGCAAGATCTAAGCGCGCAATCTGCGATTTCGCGCTTGCACGGTGTGGACGGGCCTTCGGCGCGTCCACACGGTGTTTCGGCGGCTGGCGAGGGTTTGTGTCGGCGCGGCCGAGCCGCGCCTTCGGCGTGTCGAGAGATCTCCGCGCTAATGGATTTGGTGTAGTCGCCGGAGCGCGATATAAGGGTTCTTCAAGGCCAGCTACACAGGGGGTAACCCGCATGAAGATGCGGATCAAGATGTTCATCGCCCTCGCGGTAGCGCTCGGGGCGCTCGGCTCAGCCGGCGCAGCGCTCGCGGACCAGCCGCCGGGCTTGCTCGGCTACGAAGGCCAGCCTGGCAACCAGGGGGGACCGCAGCACCACCCGTAGGCGCTACGTGCGAAATGCTGCGCATTTCGCACGTGCACCGGCCGGACGGGCCTTCGGCGCGTCCGGCCGGTGTTCGGCGGCTGTTGCGAGGCTTATGGCTTCCCCGCTGTTTGTGGCGGCGCGGCTGAGCCGCGCCTAGTTCGTGCTGTCAGACCAGGATTACTGCTTTGCCGCCTTCGGTTAAGCGCGAAATCTGCGATTTCGCGCTTGCACCGGGCGGACGGGCCTTCGGCGCGTCCGCCCGGTGTATGGGTGCCTGTTGAGAGGGTGCTGCTTCGCTGGACGAGGGTGTCGGCGCGGCGTAGCCGCGCCTATGTCGTGCCGTCGACCAGGATTACTGCTTTGCCGCCATCCGCTTGATGTCTCCACGCTCGATCGACTTCGTCCAGTGAGAACGTCTCGAAGTCGACCTGGATCGCGCCTGACTTCGCATGGCGCAGCAGTTCGCCGTGCAGTTGCCGAAGCTCCTCGTTCGTTCGGGCGAAGTTCGATACGCCGAGCAGCTCCAGCTCCTTGCCGCGCACCGTGCCTGACTTGAACGTCGCCTCCGGGCCGGCCGACTGGCCGTAGTGCACGATCCGCGCCTGCGGCGCAGCCGCCTCCACAGCGGTCGCGGCCGGCCCGTCCCACAGCGGATCGATCACGACGGTCGGGCCGCCGCCGCCGCACGCGGCCGCGAGGTCGCCGTCCAACGCCACCGCCTCGTCGGCGCCCAGCTCTCGCACGCGCTCGAGCTTTCGCAGGTCGCGCCCGGCCGCGACGACGCGCTCCGCGCCGCTCAGCTTCGCGCCCTGCACGGCGATGCGCCCGGACGTGCCGCTCGCTCCGAGGACGAGCACGCGATCTCCCGACGCGATCCGTCCGCGTTTGACTGCAGCCCAGCCGACGATCCCGGCGATTCCGAGCGCGACGGCCGTCGCGTCGTCGACGTCCTCCTCGACCGGAACGAAGCGTTCCGCCGCGACGGTCGCGCGCTCGCCGAGCGTTCCGTCGCGCGCGACCCCCAGGCCGTCCGAGAAGACGTAGACGCGGCGGCCGTCCGTGGTCCGCGCGACCGCCTCGCAGCCGGGGACGTACGGCAGCGGCGGGTGCCCACCGTAAAAGCGGCCGGCCGCGACGGCGAGGTCGAGCGGGTTCAACGCAACCGCGAGGACCTCGACGACCTCGCGGCCATCGGCATCCGGCGCGCGAACCTCGGCGACCGCCGGTGCGCCGCCGAGCTCCGAGATCTGCGCCGTGCGCATGACTGGCGAGTCTACGAACGATCGCGCTACACGGACGCAGACAGTGCTTCGTCGAGTGTCTCGTGCACCGCAAAATGACGGTCGAGCCCCGAGATCTCCAGCGCTCGCCGCGTTTCGAGCCCGGGCCCGACGAGCAGGAACGCGCTCCGATTCGCCAGCCGGGTCCGCGCCTCGATCAGAACGCCGAGGCCCGTCGAGTCGATGAACGTCACACCCGACAGCTCGACGATCAACCGCTCCGGCCCGCGCTCCGCGGCCTCGATCAGCTCCGTGCGCACCACGTGCGCGTTGTACAGGTCGAGCTCTCCGGCGAGGCGAACGACGACGGCTCCGTCGCGCTCCTCGGTCCCGGCCACCGGCGACTCGTGTAGACCCTCGATTTCGTCCACTTCTTCCCTCCCCCTCGTCGGCATCGCCGGTCACCGCGGACGTCGACTCCTGCGGGATTGAACCAGACACTACGATCCACCGAGCGATGACGAGCGTCGAGCTCCCCTACTCCATTGCCTGCGCCCTG
>WNGF01032438.1_pt1 | contig 12582 bp, 11 predicted proteins | sample 5400641 | NCBI WGS metagenome assembly WNGF01 (sample SAMN13153371, study PRJNA577476) | soil metagenome | isolation source: 80 cm soil or saprolite under grassland replicate 2 | place: USA:California | collected 2016-06-15
GCGAGCCCATGTCGGCGATGTCGGCGAAGACCTGACCCTTGGAGACAGTGGTGCCGACCTTGAATCCAGCACGTGGCCACACATGCCAGTACTGCGTGATCACGACGCCCTGTGATGTCTGGTGCCGGATGAGGACCCCTCCTCGGAAGGTGGGATCAACGATGTAGCCGGCGATGACCCCGTTGGCTGCCGCCCTAACCGGTTGAATTCCGGTGCGGACGTCGAAGCCCGTATGCAGCCAGACCGCGCCCGTAGTCGGGCACGTCCTCAAAGCGGTGCCATCGCAGAGTCGCCACTGGCTGCCAAAACCAAGACAGTGCCGGGTCCATGTCGGAAGCGGGAACTGAAAGCTGTCGGCCGGTGCCGCCGCCAATGCCCGCTCGACCGCGGCCGGGGCCGACGCAATCCGCGGAGCCGGCGTGAGCGCCCACGCGGCAGTCATCAGAATCGCCACCGCAGCAGGTGCTCTGGCGGCCAGCTGCCTCACCCCAAAAGATTATGCCGGGCTCACCTTTCAGCGGCGCGACCATCCGGATGAAGTGGAAGAACCAGAGTGAAGGTCGTCCCCTGCTCCAGATCGCTGCTTTCTATGGTCAGGCTTCCCCCCTGTGCTTGTGCCAGCTGGCGGCTGATGTAAAGGCCGAGGCCCGAGCCGGCGACATGGTCGAATCGAGGATCGCGGCTGCGCAAGAAGGGCTCGAACACGCGCTCGCGCTGCGCGTCGGGAATCCCCACTCCGTTGTCAATGACCCGGACCAGGGCGCGATCGGCATTGCTCGTGGCGCTCATCGACAGTCGCGCCGTCCGCGTCGAGTAGGCGAAGCTGTTGTTGATCAGGTTGTCAAGAATTCGAGCGAGCTGGTCGGCATTCGCCTCTACCTCGATTGGGTCCCGCGGCAGCTCGAGCTGGATCTTGGCTCCGATCAGATCCGCCCGGGGCTGAGCCCGTTCGGCAGCCTCCTGCACGACCACTCTCAGGTCAATCCGCCTGCGGTTCCCCGCCGTGGTGTCGGCATCGATGCGGGCGGCCTCGAGGAGGTCGTCCATGATCTTGTTCAGCTCCTGAGTCTTGGTGGCGAGGATGTCCAGCGTTTGGCCCCAACGCTCGGGAGGCGGGCCGAGCTCGCCGGAGGAAAGGAGCGACAGATATCCGTTCAGCACCGTGAGCGGGCCCCTGAACTCGTGCGCCGCCAGGCTGAGGAATTCGCTCTTGGCCTCGATCGCCTGCTGGGCGAATCGATACCGGCGAGACATCTCCTCCTGTCGCTCGCGGGCGTCGACAAAAGATGCGAGCACGAAGGAGGCGAGCGCCACGCTGACGTTGAAGACCTGCAGCGTGACCATCTTCTCGAACAGCGGCTCCGAGGCGAAGGGGCCGGTGCCGCTCACAGCGGCCCAGATGGCAACCCCCGAAGCGACAAGCGCGGCTGGAGCTGCTCCGCGCAGTCGAAACCGCAACGCGGCGATCATGATCAGGGGCAGGACGAGGTACTCCAGCCTCAGCTCGTTCTGGAAGAGGAGATAGGCCGCGACTCCGATCCCGGCGAGAAGCACTGTCAGCTCGGCGAACTGGCGCCAGGTCAGCTGCGCCTGCCCCGGGCGGGGACGCAGGCTCAACAGGAAGGGAGCGACCAGCAGCACGCCCATGGCGTCGCCCGTCCACCAGACCGCCCAGGTCGGCAGGAAGTCGGTTACAGGGACGGCGCCGGACAGCGTGAGCACCGCAGTGCCCAGCGTCGCGCTCACCGACATGCCGCCGAGCGCGGCAAGGAAGACGATCGCCAACGCGTCGCGCAGCCGATCGAGCTCCAACCGGAAACCCACTCTCCTCAGCAGCTCAGCCGACGCCAGCGGTGCGAGCGTGTTGCCGGCCGCGATGACGGCCGCGCCGGCAACGGAAGGACCGATCGGAAGGTTGACCAAAAAGGCGGCCAGGGCAATGGCAGGCCACACCCGGCGCCCGAGGATGAGGATCGCGACCAGGGCGATTCCGGTCGGGGGCCAGATCGGAGTCACCTGGCCGTGAACCAGGGCCAGGTTCAGGCTGAGGCGCGCCGCGACCCAATAAGCCAGCGCGACGAGCGCCAGCTGCAACAGCGCTTTGGCCGGCGCTGCCCGACGCAGAGATCCGATCCTGGTCCGCATGTTGTCGTCAACCACCAGTGCTCTTGTCGACACCCCGTCGCCGCACACGCTGCCCGAGCAGCCGGGCGCATTCGCGCATCAGATCCAGGATCTCGGCCTCGATCTCGACCTCGCCTTTGCTGGCACCGCACAGCGTGCCGAAGAACTTTCCGTCCGCCGCAAAGACAGGATAGGAAACGAACGTGCGGATCTCGAGCAGCCGAGCGACGCTGCTCTTCGGAAAAGCCCTCGGCACGTCCTTCGAGTAGTTGGGACCGCCCTCGACGACGAAGCGGCAGACCGCTTCGGACCACGGCAGCGTCACGCCTTCTGGGATGTGAAAGATCTGGCTCGTGTTGTGGGAGAACAGGATGAGCTGCTCGTCCTCCCTCAGTCGGGTCTCGGCGAGGTAGGTCGAGCTCAAGCCGGTGAGCTCAGCCAGCCTGGCGAGAAGTCCCCGCGCGACCGACTCCAGATCATCTCCGGCAGCGGCTTCGGCCAGGAGCTCTCGCGCGGTGTGCCTCACGGGCCGTAACGGTAACTCTGGCGCACCACAGGTTGATGACGTTCGGCATCTCAAGGCCGAGCTGAAGTCCCGGTGTAGAGTGGCCCGATGATTCGCGTCGGTTCGATCGTCATCCGCGTCGACGATCTACAGCGCCAGGCAGAGTTCTGGTCGAAGGCACTCGACTATGTGCGACGGGAGGGCGGGGACGACGATTTCGTCCTGCTGCGCCCGAGGGACGGCGCAGGGCCGAACATCTCGCTCGACCAGGTTCGCTCGACGGTGCAAGTGCCGCCGCGCATCCATCTCGACCTGTACACAAAGGATCAGGCAGGAGAGGTCGAGCGCTTGAAAGGATTGGGCGCTACCGAGGTCCACTGGAAGAAGCGACCGCCCGATGCCGACTACGTCATCCTCGCCGATCCGGAGGGCAACCGCTTCTGCGTCGTGGACATCAACCGGTAGCCTAGAGCGCCCCGACCGCAGCTCCCAGTGAACGGAGCAGCGGCCGTCCGGCTTCGGCCCAGCTCTCGGGCCGGCTGGCGACAGGCGCGCCGGGCAGCGTTTCGGCAAAGGCATCGACGACCTCGGCGTCCCACTGCGTGCCTCTGCCCCGCATCAGCTCGGCCAGCGCCACATCGCCGTCGAGCGCCACTCGATAAGGGCGGTCGGAGGTCATGGCGTCCCAGGAGTCTGCGACTGCGATGATGCGCGCGCCGAGTGCGATGGCCGAACCGGCCAGCCCTCTCGGATACCCGCGTCCGTCGATGCGTTCGTGGTGTGCGAGCACGAGCTCGCGCCCCCGCTTGTACTCCGGAAACTTGGCCAGGATCTCGGCACCCGTCTCCGGATGCTGCTTCATCACCTCGAATTCTTCGCTGCTCAGCCGCCCAGATTTGTGCAGCACCTCGTCCGGTATTGCGATCTTGCCAAGGTCGTGGACGCGCGCGGCGAGGCGTATCAACTCGACCTCGTGGTCAGGCAGACGGAGGCGGCGCGCGGTGCGAACCGCATGCTCGGCGACGCTTTGCGAGTGCTGGTACGTATAAGGATCGCGCCGGTCGACCACGTCCGCCATCGACTCGACGGCGTTGATCGTCTGCTCTCGCAGCAGGACCGAGCGCTTGAGCGCGAGCTGGATGCCGGCGACGGGCACCATCATCGCCACCGCGAGCAAGGTGTGGCCGGTCGAGAGCACGGCCAGCAGGTAGCCGGCGACGTACAGGGCGGCGGTCTGCCTGAGATCGACGGCTGCTGCCTCGGCCCATATGTGTAATGGGTTCCGACCGGTCATCAGGCCGGCCCCGATCACGACCAGCACAGTGCTGACGGCGTACATGACCGCGGCCGAGACCACAACGCCGACGACCTGGGCGTAAGGTCCGCCACCAAACGCCAGCGCTTGATACGCGAGCGCTGCCGCCGAGGCGGCGATCCATCACGGGAAAGTTGGCCGCCACCGCGCCGACCGCGACCAGCACCGCCATGAGCACCGGGTCGGTGACGGCGCTGGGTGCAGTCGGCAGCAATGCGACGATCGCCATCGCCGGTGCTGCCGGAGCCAGAAGGTACGCGCGGAGACCGGGGCTCAACTGGCCTAGTTCGAGAGCACGATCCCAAACCAGGTCGTCTTGCTGGTGCTGCCGGCATAGACGGTCCCGGAAACCAGGCCGGTCGAAACCGTCGCGTCGGCTTTGAGGTGAAGCGGAGTCCCGATCGGAACGACTGGATCATCCGAACAGATGACGGCCGCGCTGACGTTGGCTGCGCCGGCCACGAGAAGGCCCGTGCTGAAGAGCATGGCAAAGAACAGTCGCTTCATCCCAATCCCACCTTTTGACTTGCGGCCGACCCCCGGCCGATGCGCCAAACGTAGGCAAGGCGATGTTGTGAAAGGTCAAGACATTGTTAAGAGTTCTTCAGACATCAAACCGGCGCGCGACTCCGGGAAGATCTATGGCCGGACCCGCAACGAAGGCCGCCAGTGCCGGCAATCGCGGGTATCAGGTGGCCGACGTTGGCCTCGAAACCCGCCGGGTGCACACTCGCGGGCTCAGGCCAAGAGTGGTATTGACCACTTGCCGGGTTTGTGCTTAACTACCGGCGATGCAAAGGACAAGAGGGCCATACCACTTGGTCAGGAGCCTCCGATGACCAAGCAGGACGACACACGCGACCGTGTCCTCGACCTGATGGAGGCGCTCGTCGTGGGGCAGGCCATCCCCAGCGAGCGGCAGCTCACCCACGCGCTGGGTGTCTCGCGATTGACCATCCGCGCCGCCCTCGATGAGCTCGTCCGCGACGGCTACCTTGACCGCCGTCACGGGAGCGGCACCTATGTGACCGAGCCCAAGATCGCCCAGCCGCTGACGCTGACTTCGTTCAGCGAGGACATGCGGCGGCGGGGGATGGTCCCGGGCAGCCGCACGCTCGAGCTCACCACGACGTCGGCAGGCGCCCGGCTGGCGCGCCGCCTCCAGGTCTCACCCGCGGAGCGCCTGGTCCGTGTCAAGCGGCTTCGCCTGGCGGACGCCGAACCGATGGCGATGGAAGTCCTGCACATCCCGGAAGCCCTGGTCCCCGGGCTCACCAGGGCGGATCTCGAGGATCGCTCCTTCTATGACCTTCTGCAGGAGCGATACCGCATCGTCATCGCTGCCGGAACCCAGAGCATCGAGCCCACCGTCACCAACGAAGAGGAATCCGAGGTGCTGGGGGTGCCCCTCCACACGCCGGCATTCCTGTTCGAGCGGACGACCGTCTCCGAGTCAGGGCGGATCGTCGAGTTCGTCCGCTCCATCTACCGCGGCGACCGATATCGCCTGGTCGCCGACCTGACACCGCAGCGGGGCCGCAACGGGCGCATGGCCGGCGCCCAGCGCGCGCATAACCGGGCCGGCGAAGGCGCATTACGGCGACGGCAACCAGGGCGCTCGGGCGCCGCATTCAAACCACAGGGGGAAAACCAAGAATGAAACCCAGGCAGCTCGTTTTCGCCATCGCTACGGCGTTTGCGCTGCTCGCGACGGCTTGTGGAGGCACCTCCGGTACGACCGGCAACGAGTCGGGCTCGCTCACGGTGTGGCTCATGAACGGAAGCGCTCCTCAGAGCGTTGTCGACGGTGTCAACGCCGACTTCAAGGCGAAGCATCCCAACGTCACCGTCAACGTCGAGATCCAGCAATGGTCGGACGTCACCACCAAGCTCGACACGGCCTTTGCGGGCAGCAACCCACCTGACGTGATGGAGCTCGGCAACACGCTGGTCGCGAAATACGCGGCTGCAGGCGCGCTCCAGGACATCACTGCCAAGAAAGGCAGCTTCGAGAATTCCGGCACGTGGCTGCAATCGCTGACCGACTCGTGCACGTACCAGAAAAAGCTCTACTGCGTGCCGTACTACGCAGGCAGCCGAGCCATCATCTACCGCACGGACATGTTCGCGGCCGCGGGCGTCCAGCCGCCGACGAGCATGGACGACCTGCTGACAGTCGGCCAGAAGCTGATGACCAAGTACGGCTCAGACAAGAACTTCTCCGCGCTCTACTTCCCAGGTAAGTACTGGTACGCGGCGGCGCCGTTCGTCTGGGACTTCGGCGGCGACATCGCCACCTCCTCAGGCAGCAAGTGGACGGGCTCGCTCGACTCATCACAGGCGCAGCAGGGCCTGTCAACCCTGAACAACCTCGTGGCCAAGCTCTCGCGCGCCGACAAAACAGGCGACGAGCTCAAGCAGGACCAGGCCTTCGCGCAGGGTCACATCGCCATGATCGTGGCCAACGGATGGGAGGTCGGCTCGATCACCGACGCCAAGCTCGGCAACCCGAGCCTGAAGGACAAGCTCGGCGCCTTCCCGATCCCCAGCCACAACCCCGGCCAGACCGCGCCCGTGTTCCTGGGTGGGTCTGATCTCGCGATCGCCGCCAAGAGCAAGAACCAGGCTCTGGCCCAGGAGTGGGTCGGCCTGCTGGGCGGCACCAACGCGCAGAGCAAGATGGTGACGGTGGGCGGGGTGATTCCGAACACCACCTCACTGGTCTCGCTGAGCAGCGGCCTGCCGGCGATCTTCGCGGCCGCCGCCAAGAACAGCCGCTTCACGCCGAACTCGCCCAACTGGGCGAGCGTCGAGTCGGCTAACGTGCTCCAGGACATGCTGGTGTCGATCTTCACGGGAAGAACCACGATCCCAGCGGCCACCACATCAGCCAGCGCCAAGATCACTCAGATTCTCAACGGCTAAGTCAAAGGGACCAAAGGGGGTCGGCTTCGATGGGAGTGGCCGGAGAGACACGCGCTCGCGTGGCCGCCGGAGCCAGTTTCGAGGCCGGCCCCTTGAGGTCGATCCTGGCCCGGCGCCTGCTGCCGTACGCGCTGATCGCGCCCGCGGTCCTCGTCATCGCCGCGGTCCTTGCATACCCGCTCGGCATGCTGCTGTGGCTCTCGACCCAGCACTACGGCCTCCGCGAGCTGTTCCAGCACCAGGGCCAGTTCGTAGGGCTGCAGAACTACGCCAAGATCCTGACCGATCCCCAGTTCCGGTATGTGGTCCAGATCTCGATTCTCTTCACGGTCGTCAACGTCGCTCTGTCGATGTTCCTCGCGACGCTGATCGCCCTCCTCCTCGAACCGGTAAGCAAATTCGTTCGCATCCTCCTCAGCTCAGGGCTCGTGTTCGTGTGGGCGACACCCTCCATCCCGGCGATCAACCTCTGGCAGTGGATGTTCGACTACGAATTCGGCGTCGTTAACTGGCTGCTGACACGCATCGGCGCGGGCAACTTCATCCACCACAACTGGTTTGAGAGCCCGATCCAGGGCTTCACGGTGATCACAGTCATCGTCGTCTGGGGGGCGATCCCCTTTCTAGCCCTGATGCTCTATGCCGGCCTGACCCAGGTTCCGCGTGAGCTGGTCGAGGCTGCGGAGATCGACGGTGCGCGCCCGTGGCAGGTCTTCGCGAACGTCACTGTGCCGATCCTTCGTCCGCTGCTGATCGTCCTTTTCAGCCTGTCGACGATCTGGGACTTCCAGGTGTTCAACCAGGTCTGGGTGCTGCTCAACCAGAGGCCAGGCAAGGACTACTTCCTGATCTCCGTCTATACCTTCCAGGAATCGTTTCGAGTCAGCCAGTACGGGCTCGGGTCGGCTGCCGCCGTCGTGATGGTCGCGATCCTGATGGTGGTCAGCTTCTTCTACGTCCGTCAGACCGTGCGGCTCACAGAAGAGGCCGGGTGAGCCGCCGCGCGGGCCGCGTCGTCTACGACGGCCTCGGCGTCTTCATCTTCCTGGTCATGATCTTCCCGATCTACTGGATGGTGTCCACAGCTTTCAAGCCGGGCAGGGACATCCTCAGCCTGAACCCTGTCTGGATCCCCACGTCGATCACGCTCGACAACTTCCAGACCGCGATCAACGTGCCCTTCTTCTGGAATGACGTCGTCAACAGCCTGGTGGTCGTGCTGACCGTGGTCGTCATCTCGGTGCTGCTCGCCTTCCTGGCCGCGGTTTCGGTGGCCAGATTCGGGTTTCGCGGCCGCGCCGCTTTCATCGTGATGGTGATCGGTGTCCAGATGGTTCCTCTCAACGCGCTCGTGATCCCGATCTACCTGCTGCTCGACCAGGTGGGACAGGTGGACAGCCTGCTCGGTGTCATCGCCTATTACCTTGCGGTCGTGCTCCCGTTCATGATCTGGACGCTGCGCGGCTTCATCGCGAACATACCCGTCGACCTAGAGGAATCCGCGATGGTCGACGGCGCCACCCGCGTGGGCGCATTCATGCGCATCGTCTTCCCGCTGGTCGCCCCGGGCCTGGTCGCGACCGCGATCTACGGCTTCATCCAGGCGTGGAACGAGTACATCATCGCCTACGTCCTGTTGAGCAGCTCCTCCAAGCAGACCCTCACCATCTGGCTCGCATCGTTCACCACACAGCACGGCACCGATTGGGGCGGGCTGATGGCGGGAGCCACTCTCACCGCGCTGCCGGTGGTCGCCTTCTTCCTGATCGTCCAGCGACAGGTTCAGGGCGGGCTCACCGCCGGCGCGGTCAAAGGCTGAAAGCTTGGAAGCACTGCGCCGGCTCGCCGACCGGTGCCTGATGCCCGGCTTCGGCATCGACGAGGAGGGCGGTGACGTCACTCGGCTGGAGGCCCGGGCGGGCAGCTCGTATCCGGGCAACCTGGCGCTCGGCGCAGTCGACGACGTCGCGCTGACACGGGCGGTCGCGCGCTCCATGGGCGCCGAGCTCGCCCTGGCCGGCGTCGACCTTGACCTGGCGCCGGTGGCGGACGTGAACAGCAACGCCGCCAACCCGGTGATCGGCGTGCGTGCCTTTGGCGCGGAGCCGGCCCTGGTCGCCCGCCAGACCGCCGCCTGGGTGGAAGGCCTCCAGGCTTCAGGCGTGGCTGCATGTGTCAAGCACTTTCCCGGCCACGGCGCCACTTCGCTCGACTCCCACCTCGCGCTGCCGGCGGTCGACGACGACCCTCACGACGGCGCGCTGGAACCGTTCCAGGCGGCGTTCGCCGCCGGCGCGCGCGCCGTGATGAGCGCGCACATCGTGGTGCGGGCCGTCGACAGCATTCCCGCGACTGTGAGCCGAAGGATCATGACCACTGTCCTGCGCGACGAGCTTGGATTCGACGGGCTGGCGGTGAGCGACGGCCTCGAGATGCGCGCCATCAGTGACGGCGTCGGTCTCGCCGATGGCGCCGTGCTCGCGCTGGCCGCGGGCTGTGACCTGCTCTGCATCGGTGGCGGGCTGGCAGGCGAGGACGTGGTCGACCTGCTCCGCGATGCGATCGTCTCCGCTGTACGGGAAGGGCGCCTCGAGGAGCAGCGACTGGTGGAGGCAGCGAGCCGCATCGATCGGCTCATGGAGTGGCGTGCCGAGCAGCACCACCCGAGCGGCCGCAATCGCGAGGTGGGAATGGAGTCGGCGCGCCGCGCCGTGCGCGTGGACGGCCCGGCTCGAGTCGGGTCCGACGCCGTGGTCGTTCAGCTCGGGTCCACTACTTCCCAGGCGGCGGGCGTGGTGCCCTGGGGCCTTGCCGAGCCCTTGCAAGAGCGTGGCGTGACGGTCGCGGCGCTCGAGCTCGAGCAGTCCCCCGCCGCATTCGACGGCCTGGTGCGCGAAGCCCGGGACAAGAGTCTGGTCCTGGTCGCGCGCAACCTTCACCGCCACCCGTGGCAGGTCGCCGTCGTGGAGTCGGTCCTCGCCCTCAGGCCCGACGCGATCATCGTCGAGATGGGCCTGCCGGCATGCCGTCCCGCCGGGGCGGTTGCCTACGTGGCCACCTACGGAGCCGCGCGCGTCTGCGGACTGGCCGCAGCCGAGGCCCTAACTCGATGACCGCCCCGCCGAGGCCAGCGGATCTTCGGCGCCCATGCGGCCCACTGCCTCCCATACCTTCGGTATGGGGGCCCCAAAGGTCTGTGCTCCTCGCTCACGCATCAGCCGATGCCCTCGCTGCGGTGCTCGGCGGCTCCTCCCATCTGGACCACCTGGTCACCGAATCTCTCGCTGTCCCCAGCAGGTCGGTCACCCGATGAGCGAAAACGCCCACCCGCGAGCCGATGAGGTGGATTCATTCTCCACGCGCGAGCTGGTCGAGCTCATGCACAGCGAAGACGGGCGCGGGGTGGAGGCGGTGCGCGCCGCGCTCGACGGGATCGCGGCCGCCGTCGATCAGGTCGCCGACCGACTGCGTTCGGGCGGCCGGCTGCACTACTTCGGCGCGGGCACCAGCGGCCGCCTGGCTGCACTCGACGCGGCAGAGTGCCCGGCCACGTTTGGCGTGAGCTCGGAGCTCGTCCAGGCTCATTCGGCGGGCGACGGCGAGGCGGAAGACGACGCAGACAAAGGACGCGAGGATGGGCGCGACGCCGGCCTGAGCGCTCGCGACGCGGTCGTTGGCGTCAGCGCAGGCGGTCGCACCGCGTACGTGTTGGCCGCTGTCGGCGAGGCCCGTTCGGCGGGCGCCCTGGTGGTTGCCCTGACATGCGCGCCTGGCTCGCCGCTCGGCCGGGAGGCGGACATCGCGATCGAGATCGACGCCGGGCCCGAGGTGATCGCGGGTTCCACCCGACTGAAGGCAGGCACCGCCCAGAAGATGGCGTTGAACATGATCAGCACCGGGGTGTTCGTTCGCCTCGGCCACACGTATCGCGGACGGATGGTCGACGTCGTGGCCGCAAATGAGAAGCTGCGCGGCCGCACGCAACGCATCGTCACCGACCTGACGGGGAGCCCTCATGCCCGAGTTCGGCAGGCGATCGAGGAGTCCGGCGGCAGCGCGAAGGTGGCCGTCCTCATGCTCAGGTGCGGGATCGACGCAAGCGACGCAGAGACACGGCTGGCCGCGGCCCACGGCAACCTGGCGGTCGCTCTGGGTGAGGGGCATGCGCGCGCGGAGGGCACCTCGCCATGAGGACCCTCCTGCGGGGCCGGGTCCACGGCATGAATGGCGACTCCAATGGAGTGCTGGTCGAGGACGGCGTGATCACATGGGTGGGCGCAGGGCGGCCACCGGAGCATGCGGATGATGAGCTGACAGCCGGACCTGAAGAGCTGATCGCCCCCGGCTTCATCGACCTGCAGGTGAACGGCTTCGGAGGCCATGACGCGGCGGGCGGGCGCGACGAGATTGCCGCGATGTCTGAGCTGCTGCCCTCGAGCGGCGTGACCGGTTTCCTGCCCACGCTCATCTCGTCGCCGGTCGAGTCGGGCGCCGCCTTTGCGGCCGTCGCCAATGCGGCAGAGGCCCCCGGCGCGCGTGTGCTGGGAGCTCACATCGAAGGACCCTTCATCAATCCGTCGTTCCGAGGCGCTCACGAGCGTTCGTGCCTTGCCGCGCCCACGCCTGGGAATGTCGAGGTGATCGCGGCCGCGCGGCCGAGGCTGGTCACCCTCGCCCCGGAGCTGCCTGGAGCGCTCGAGGCGATAGGACGCCTGGGGCGCGCGGGGGTGGTCGTGAGCGCCGGCCACACTGGCGCCGACTTCGAGCAGGGAAGGCGCGCGATCTTGGCCGGTGTGCGCTTCGGAACGCACATCTACAACGCGATGCCGCCTGTTCACCACCGGCGTCCGGGCATCGCGCTGGCGCTCATCCTCGATCCCCGCGTGACGGTCGGATTGATCGCCGATGGAGAGCATGTTCATCCCGCAGTTTGCTCACAGCTCGTTCGCGTCAAGGACTCCTCGCGGATCGCGCTCACCACCGACCAGACGGCCGCGGCGGGGGCGCCGCCAGGTCGCTACAGCCTCACGGGCCGGCCGGTGGTTAGCGATGGCATGGTGGTCCGCCTCGAGGATGGCACGCTGGCCGGGAGCGCAGCCTCGATGCCCGACCTGGTGCGGCTGATGGCGGGCCTGGCCGGGATGACCACGGCGCGGGCGATCGCGATGGCATCGACAGTCCCTGCCCGGCTGCTCGGAGAGAAGGGGCTGGGCCGGATCCGTGTTGGCGGGCCGGGTCAAGTTCCGAGCATGAGTCGTTTTCGAGACGAGATCGGGGAGCAGCCCGCCGTCGCGGCCCGCCTGCTCAACGACTCACGGCCGGCCCTTGATTCGATCGCTGCCAGGTTCCGCGAGCGGCAACCGCATGGCTTTGTGATTGCGGCGCGGGGCAGCTCCGACCACGCGGCCCTGTACGCGAAGTATCTCTTCGGCCGCCGCAACCGCGCCCTTGTGTCGCTGGCGGCGCCATCACTTTTCACCCGCTATGGCAGCGCGCCGCGCATGCACGAGCAATGCGTGATCGGCATCTCGCAGTCGGGCGCTTCACCGGACGTGATCGCCGTGGTTGAAGAAGGTGCGCGTCAGGGTGCGCTCACGATTGCGATCACGAACGACGCGGACTCCAGGCTGGCTTCCGCGGCCGCCGTCGTGATGCCGCTCCGCGCCGGCGCAGAGCAAAGCGTTCCGGCGTCGAAGACTTACACCGCGAGCGT
>WNGF01014387.1_pt1 | contig 12581 bp, 10 predicted proteins | sample 5400641 | NCBI WGS metagenome assembly WNGF01 (sample SAMN13153371, study PRJNA577476) | soil metagenome | isolation source: 80 cm soil or saprolite under grassland replicate 2 | place: USA:California | collected 2016-06-15
CGTCTGGGCGGCGAGTAGGGCAGGCGCCGCCAGCACCGCGATGAAGAGACTGCACGGTCCACGGCTCATGGTTGCTTCCTCGTGAAGGGAATCACTATGCGCGTCGTCTCCCAGTCCATGCGGATGGCGCCGCCCTTGCCCTGCGGCACGACGGCGATGGTGAATTGCTCCACCGGCTGAGGCAGGGGCTCGGTCTTCACGTCCACCCGCACCAGGTCCGAGTCGGCGCTGTACTCTGTCCCCCACATCCGCGCCCGCGAGGGCAGGGTGCAGGCCTCGCCTCCGCACGGTACGAGCGTCTCCTTGTTGACGATCAGCTTCCAGCCGCTTTGCGACGGCAGGGTCCACAGGGTGTAGGCGCCCTTGGGGACCGTCGTTCCGCCGATCACCAGGTCCGCCGAGGTCGTGAGGCGCGTGGCAAAGTTGGCGCCGGTGCGCCACACCTGGTCCCACGGCACTACGCCGCCGAAAATCTTGCGATGGCGCATGGCCGGGCGGCCGTAGGTGATCGCGATCGTGGCGCCCGCCACGTCGGCGCGCACCGAGTCGGGTGGGGAGAGCTGGCCCAGGGGCCGGCCGCCGAACGCCGCCGCGAACGCCTGCACGTCGAGCGTGGGCAGCCGCGTTACGATCACCTGCTGCGTGGTGAGTCGTCCGTCGACCCCCTGGATGCGGCCCGCGCCGCTCACCTTGAAGAGCGTCGGCGGATCGTTGGGGAACGCCACGGTCATCGAGTCCGGCGCGGGGAACGTCACGGTCAGGTTGAACGGGGCGGTGGCCCCGAAGTTCAGCACGGGCACGCTCACCGGAGCAGGGGTCGATCCACCGAGCTTGTGCGCCCGCACGCCGAATTGATCGTACAACGCGTAGCAGAAGTTGATGAAGGGCAACGCGCCGTCGGGGGTGAACACGTGCGAGGTGGTCGTTCGGCCGTTGCTGGTCACGTCGATGAACGCTTCCTCCGCCGTGAACCGAGCCGCAATGTGAGTCGGCGAGACGTCGGACGCGACGGCCGGCCTCATGTCGACCTCCAGGCTCGTGATGAGGCCGTCTGCGCCGAGGGTGGCGACCAGGTGCCGGACCATCACGGGCGCGCGCTCGCGCATCACCATGTCGTCCACGAGGCGCTCCGCAGTGCGCGTGTAGCGCTCCACTCCGATGGTGTCCTGCCCCAGCGTGATGACGAACGCCCCGGTGTCGGCGGCCTGGGCGGCCAGGGCGGTGGGGATGAAGGTGACGGCCGCCACGAGAGACATCGCGCTGCGCATGCCGGTCTCCGGAGGAATCAGGTTACCCGAATCGATTGGACTTCGTCGTTTTGCGCAATCTGGTTCACGACGTCGAGTCCCTTCGTGACCTGTCCGAAAACCGTGTGGACCCGGTCAAGGTGCGCCTGTGGCGAGTGGCAGATGAAGAACTGGCTGCCGCCCGTGTCCTTGCCCGCGTGGGCCATCGACAAGGTGCCCGCGACGTGCTTGTGGACGTTCTTCTCCCACTCGCACTTGATGGTGTACCCGGGCCCGCCGGTGCCGACCCGCCCCTTGCCGGTCTTCGAGTACGGGTCGCCCCCCTGGATCATGAAGTTGGGGATCACCCGATGGAAGCGCGTGCCGTCGTAGAATCCCGAGTTCGCGAGCTTCTCGAAGTTGGCGACCGTGCTCGGCACTTCGTCGGCGAACAGGTCCACCTCGATGCGGCCCTTCGCGGTCTCGAGCACGGCGTGCTTGTTCGGCATCATTGCTCCAGAGAAAGGTTGTCTTCCACCTGCGCCACGGTCTTCATGCCCACAATCACCACCGAGACGGCCGCGTTGTCCAGCACGAAGCGGAGCGCGAGCTGCGCCGGCGTCACGCCCGACTGAACGGCCAGCTGCTTCACGCGCTCTCCCAGCGCCACGACCTGGGCCACGTAAGAGCGCGGCATGCGGGCGCGGATGTCCCCCTTGTCCCACACGCTGTCGGGCCGGTACCGCCCCGCGAGCAGGCCGTTGGCGAGCGGCTCGCGCGCGATCACTCCCACGTTGGCGGCCCGGGCGGCCGCGAAGAAGTGGTCCTCCGCCTCGCGCCGCGCGATGTTGTACACGATCTGCACCGTGTCGGGTCGCGTCACCTCTACGGCGGCGATTCCCTCCTCGGGCGGGTGCACCGACACACCGTAGAAGCGGATCTTTCCCTCCTCCTTCAGCTCATCCAGCACCCGGTACGTCTCCGCATCCCCGATCAGGTCGAGGGGCGGGTTGTGGAGCTGCAGCAGGTCGATGTAGTCGGTGGCGAGGCGGCGCAGCGACTGCTCGACTGCGAAGCGGACGTAGCAGGGGGAGAAGTTGGCGTCGTGCGTCACGGGCAGCGGCGCATCGGGGGGCACGCGGTCGAGCGGGTGGCCCAGGGCTTCGCCGATCCGGCTCAGGAGCACGGGGTTCACGTCGCGGTTGTAGAAGTTGCCACCGACCTTGGTGGCGATCACGACGTCCTGGCGCATGCGCCCGAGCGCCTCGCCCACGATCTCTTCGGAGTGTCCGTGTCCGTACACGTCCGCCGTGTCGAAGAAGTTGCAGCCCAGCTCGTAGGCGCGCCGCACGGCGCGGCGCGATTCGGCGTCATCGGTGGGGCCGTAGGAGTTCCCGACGGCGTTGCCGCCGATCGCCCACCCACCGAAGCCGACGGCGCTGACGGCGAGGCCGGTGCGGCCCAGCACGTGGCGCTTCACCGCAGCAGGTCCCCCAGGGCGGCGGCGGTCGCCACGGGGAGCGAGCAGGTCGTCCCCACGCACACGGTTGCGGCCGGCCGCTCGGCGATCTTCCGGACGACGAGCTTGCGGGGCCGATAGGTCTGGAGCGCGAGCAGGTGCATGTCGCACGCCGCTCCCTCACCCCGAGGACCCGACACCTCGATTCGCGTCATCGGGTTCACCGCCCAGTCCACCGCGCGGAGCAGCGTGGCTCCGTACAAGGAGAGCTGTGATGCCGCGCCGCCGAACGTCTGGAGCTGGCGGTCGAGCAGGAGGCGCCACGCCTTGTCGTCGGTGAAGGCCCAGAGGCGCGCCAGCACGAGCGCTGCCACGCCGTTCCCGGACGGCGTGGGGGCGTCCTGCACCGGCTTCGCGGGGGTGGCGAGATAGGCAGCGCCCCCCTGCCCCCGCGGCTCGCGCGCGAGGTCGAAGAAGCCGCCGTGCTCCGCGTCCCAGTGCGCGCCGCCGCAGTAGCGCATCACGGTACCGGCGCGTGTGAGCCAGCCATCGTCGCCCGTCGCCTCGTACGCGTCCAGGAACGCGGCGGCGGCGTGCACGTTGTCTTCCAGCAGCCCCCGCGGCTCGGCGCGGCCGATCACGTGACCAATCCCGTGTCCCTCGACCCACGCCTCCGCCCAGATCCGGTTGAGCACCTTGAGCGCGAGCGTGTTGCATTCCGGCCGATCGAGGACGGCGCCGGCGTGCAGGAACGCGGAGGCCATCATGGCGTTCCAGTTCACGTACGGCGTGGCGTCGACGGTGGGCGCTTGCCGCCGGTCGCGCGCGGCCTTGAGCTTCGCGAGCGCATCCTTGACGAGCGGCCATTCGTCGTCGCCCGCCGGGTCCTGCTTCCACCACAGCACGTTCTTCTCGTGATCGTGGTGCATTTCCCCCGGCACTTCGACGTCGAATACGCGGCGAATCGCGTGAAACGCCGCTTCGTCCTTCAACGCCTCTTTGACTTCGTCCGGCGTCCACGTCCAGTAGTCCCCATCGTCGCCGAACCGCACGTCCGCGTCCTGAGAGGTGTAGAAGACGCCCCGCTCGGGATCGGACAGCACCTCCAGCACCCAACTCACGATGGCCCCAGCGACTTCCTTGGCGAGCGGCATGCCGAGCGCGGCGTCACCGTCAAGGTAGGCGTGCAACAGCTCCGCATTGTCGTACGCCATCTTCTCGAAGTGCGGCACGATCCAGCGCTCGTCCACCGCATAGCGGTGGAATCCGCCGCCCACGTGGTCGCGGATCCCGCCCTTGGCCATGCCGGTGAGGGTCTTCTCCACGATCTCGCGCATCCACGGCTCGCGGGTGTCGTGCCAGCGGGCGATCAGGAGGGTGATGGCCGCGGGGTGCGGGAACTTGGGCGCCGTGCCGAAGCCGCCGTAGCGGACGTCGAACAGACGGGCCAGGTCGTGCGCGGCGCGCTCCACCGTCTCCGGCGTGACCGCGCCCGCCTTCGCCTCGTCGAGCGACTCGGCCACGTGGCTGCGGATCGCCTCGGCGTTCTCCCGAACCTTGTCGGGCTGCTGGCGATACAGCCGCGCCACCTGGCGCAGCACCGAGATGAAGCCCGGCCGGCCGTACTGATTCTCCTCCGGCGGGAAGTACGTGCCGCCGAAGAACACCGCTCCGTCGGGGGTGAGGAACGCGGTGAGCGGCCAGCCGCCCTGTCCGGTGAGCGCCTGGACCGCGCGCTGGTAGCGCGCGTCCACGTCGGGCCGCTCGTCGCGGTCCACCTTCACGCACACGAAGTCCCTGTTGAGGATCGCCGCCACGTCGGGGTCGTCGTACGACTCCCCGTCCATCACGTGGCACCAGTGGCACCACACGGCGCCGATGTCCAGGAGCATCGGCTTGTTTTCGCTCTTGGCCCGCGCGAACGCCGCCTCGCCCCAGGGGTGCCACTGCACCGGCTGATGGGCGGCGGACTTGAGATAGGCCGACGGTTCGGAGGCGAGGAGGTTCGACATCGAGTGAAATGTATCCGACTAACCCCGGGCGCGAGCCCGGGGTCAACTGGAGTTGCTGTGATCCCCGGGGTTGCGCCCGGGGTCAGTTGGCTTGCGTCCTTCTAAGGACGCACCCGCGCCGAGCGCGCCCTCTCAGGGCGCGGACGCGAAGTGGTGCATGTCACGTCGCGCCCTCCAGGTACCGCACTACTGTCCGGCTCACCAGCTCCGCGCCGATCACGAGGCTTTCCTCGTCGATATCGAACGTCGGGCTGTGATGCGGCGAGCCCTTCGCGTCCGGCCGGGCCGAGCCGACGAAGGCGAACGCGCCGGGCACGCGGGCGAGGAAGAACGACATGTCCTCGCCGCCCATGGTGCGGATGCCCTCGATCACCCGTTCTTGCCCGACGACGTCCCGGGCGGCGTCCTTCATCAGCGCCGTCATGCGCGCGTCGTTCACCAGGGGCTTGGACAGCCGCCGGTACCGCACCTCGGCATCCCCCCCGAACGCACGCGCGATCCCCTGCGCGGTCTCCTGCACGAGCTCGGGCGCCTGGTCGAAGAACTTCCCGCCGAAGGTGCGCACCGTGCCGCGCAGGTCGGCCCGGCCGGGAATGACGTTGAAGGCATGACCGGCGTTGAGCTGCGTGACGGACACGACGCCCTCTTCGAAGGGATTGCGGCGCCGCGAGACCAGGCTCTGCAACCCGGTGACCACGTGCGCCGCGATCAGGACGGGATCGATCGCCTGGTGCGGGGCCGCTGCGTGGCCGCCCTTTCCGGTTATCGTGATCTCGAACTCGTCCACCGAGGCCATGATGGGCCCGGCCATGAGGGCGATCGTGCCCGCGGGAAGGTCGTTCCACAGATGGATCCCGAAGGCGGCGTCCACGTTGGGCGCGTCGAGCACGCCGTCCTGGATCATCGCCTCCGCGCCGTTCGAGATCTCCTCGGCGGGCTGGAACGCGAACTTCACGGCGCCGGGGAGAAACGCCCCGTGCAGCCGGCGGGCCACCTCGAGGCCGATGGCAACGTGCCCGTCGTGGCCACAGGCGTGCATCTTGCCCGGATGCTTGGACCGGTAGGGCACGTCGTTCGCTTCGTCGACCGGCAGCGCGTCCATGTCGGCGCGGATCAGCACGCAGCGTCCGCCCGCCGGCCCGCCGTCCCGCACGGCCACCACGCCGGTACGGCCGACGCCGGTCCGGACCGTGTAGCCGAGCTGCGCCAGCCGCTCCGCCACGAGCGCGCCGGTGCGTCGCTCCTCGAACCCCAGCTCGGGGTGCTGGTGCAGGTCGCGGCGGGTGGCGACAAGCTGACCTCGATCTACGGGGGGAAGGCTAGTCATGATCCCGTTCCGTGCACCCCGGGCTCGCGCCCGGGGTCAGTCAGGCGGCCCCGGGGACAACTGACCCCGGGCGCCAGCCCGGGGAAGGCGGGAGGCGAGCTCATACCCTTGAGCTCGGGCAGAGCCGATTCACCACGCACTCCCCGCACTTCGGCCGCCGCGCGATGCACACCCGCCGGCCGTGCAGGATCAGGGTGTGCGACCACCGGGTCCACTTGTCGCGCGGCACCAGCGTCAGCAGGTCGCGCTCGATCTTCACGGGATCCGTCTCTCGGGTGAGGCCGAGCAGGGTCGAGAGCCGCTGCACATGGGTGTCGACCACGATCCCTTCGTTCTTTCCGAACCAGGTGCCGAGTACCACGTTGGCGGTCTTGCGACCAACGCCCGGAAGCTCGACCAGCTGCTCCATCGTCTCGGGCACCGCGCCGCCGTGGCGCTCCACCAGCGCCTGCGCCATGCCGATGATCGACTTGGTCTTGTTGCGGAAGAACCCGGTGCTATGGATCTCCTGCTCGACGACGCTCGGGTCGGCGCTCGCGTAGTCCCGCGCCGTCCGGTACTTCGCGAACAGGGAGGGTGTGACCATGTTGACGCGAGCGTCGGTCGACTGGGCGGAGAGGATGGTGGCGACGAGCAGCTCGAGCGGCGACGTGTTGTGCAGCGCGCAGGTCGCGTCGGGGTAGGCTTTCTCGAGCCGATCGATGATCTTGCGCACGCGCGCTCGCAGCGCGTCGGGCGTCTCGCGTCCCACCGGGCGGCGCGGCGGGACTCTGGTCCGGGCGGGCATCAGGCGGCCCGCGCGCGCCGGCGGCTGGCGAACGCGAGGAAGCCGTCCGCATCGCGGGTGTTCAGCACCCGGTGGGGCTCGAGCCAGCCCTTGCGCGCGATCCCGAGGCCCACCGCCACGTGGGTCAGTCCCCCGGTCGAATGGGCGTCGGCGCCGATCGATAACGTGACGCCCATCTGGCGCGCGCGGCGCACCATGCGCCAGTCGAGGTCGAGGCGATGCGGATCGGCGTTCACCTCCACCGCGATGCCGCGCGCCGCCGCCTTCGCGAACACCTGCTCCAGATCGATCGCGTACGGCTCGCGCTGCAGCAGCAGCCGCCCCGTCGGGTGGCCGAGGATCGCGAGGTGGGGGTCGTCCATGGCGGCGAGGACACGCCGGGTCATCTCCACCTCGGACATGCCGAAGCGCGAGTGGATCGAGCCGATCACGAAGTCGAAGCGGTCGAGCACCGCGGGCCCGTAGTCGAGGGCGCCGTCGGCGAGAATGTCGGCCTCGACGCCCTTCAACACGCGGACCCCCGCGCCGCGGGCGTTGGCGGCGTCGATCTCGGCGTGCTGGCGCGCCACGTCCTCGCTGCGGAGCCCGCCCGAGTACGCGGCCGACTGCGAGTGATCGGTGACGCCCATCCATTCGTAGCCCGCCGCGCGGCACGCCTGCGCCCATTCGGCGATGGTCACCGTACCGTCCGAATAGTTGGAATGGCAGTGCAGGACGCCGCGCAGATCGGTGTGCTCGACCAGATGCGGCAGCTCCCCGCGCGCCGCCGCCTCGAGCTCGTCGTCGCCCTCCCGCAGCTCGGGCGGTATCCATGCCAGGCCGAGCGCGCGGTACACGCCTGCCTCGTCGAGATAGGAGCCGTTGAGCGACGCGCCCGCCGCGCGAGCCCGGGCCTCGAGCGCCGCCACGTGCGCGGCCGAGCCCGTGCCACGGATCCAGTCGATCCCGAAGCGCTCCGGCGTCGTGAGCAGCACGTCCACCACCGATCCGGAGTCGAACCGCAGCGTGACGGAGCCTTCTCTTCCGCCGATCTCCGTCACGCCCGGTGCCCGGCCCAGCCGCCGGACCAGCGCTTCGCGGGCCCCGCCCCCGGCGTGCACGGCGACGAGCGTGAGCTGCTCGATCACCTCGCAACGACGCCGTACCGCGCCGGCGAGCTCCACCCGCTGCACGCCTTCGAGTCCCGCGAGGGCGCGCCGCACCGCCTCGATCTCGTCCAGCGCGTGGTGGAACAGCCGCAGGCCGCTCGCCTGGCGCAGTGACGCGATGCCGCGGCGCACGCTCTCGGCCGTCTTGGTGCCGAACCGCGGCAGGGCCGCGAGTCGTCCGTCCGCGGCGGCGGCCTCGAGCTCGGCGAGCGACTCGATGGCGAGAACCTCGTGGATCCGGCGCACCTTGGCGGCCCCGAGCCCCGGGATGCGGAGCATCTCCACGAGGCCCAGCGGCAGCTGCTCGCGCAGCTCGTCGAGGGTGCTCGAGCGGCCCGTGGCGAGGAGCTCCGAGCGGGCGGCCCGCTGCAAGGCACGCACGCGGAATGCGCTCTCCCCCTTGAGCTCGAGGAACGCCGCGAGCTGGTCGAGCGTGTGGCGGACGGCGGGCTTCTCAGCCCTTCGGCAGAAACCCGTCCAGCGCCCGCACGAAGTCTTCCGTCGCCTCCACGTGCGGCGCATGCCCCGTCGGCAGCTCGATGACGCCGGTCGAGAGCAGCGCGGCGGTCTCGCGGGCCGCCTCGAGAGGCATCGGGTCGTAGATCCCGTGCACCAGCAGCGAGCGGGGCGCGGTGCCGTTCGGGAAGGTCCGCCGGATACGGTCGCGCAGGTCGTACTCTCCCAGACTCTCCCACACGGCCCGGCGGGTGCGCTCGGTGACGCGAAACGGCGTCATCTCCCGGGCGAGATTGGGGTCGTGAAAGTAGCCCGCGACGGATAGCGCGAACGCGAGGCGGCGGTACTTTTCGGGATCGGTTCGCGCCAGCCCCAGGGCGGCGAGCTCGGCGCGACTCCGGGCGATCCACGGCTGGGCCATACGAGCGGCGAACCGGCGCTCGAACTCGTCGCGCCACGCCGCCGTCGCCGGCGCGGACGAGACGAGCGCGAGCCGCGCCACGCGATCGGGGTGCTCCAGCGCGTACAGGACGGCCAGCAGACCGCCCCAGGAGTAGCCGAGCAGCACCAGGCGCTCCAGTCCCCAGTGGCCGCGCAGCGCCTCGAGGTCGCTCACGTGCTCGCGCCACCCGACCGGCACCTCGCGCGGCACGGGCGACCGCCCCCCGCCGCGCTGGTCGTAATAGAAGAGAGAGCGGCCCCGCGCGAGGCGGTCGTACTGGGGCAGCAGGTAATCGTGGTGGGCGCCGGGACCGCCGTGCAGCACGACGACCGAGGGACCGTCTCCGACGCGTCGCGTGTAGAGACGGATGCCGTCCAGCTCGACCGTAGTGTCCGTCGTCGTTTCCGGCATCGCGTCTCAAGTTAAACTGTCGGGTGGTCATGAACCTGCTCCGCTTTCCACCCGCCCTCATGCCGCCGGGATTCCGGCGGCTCGGGCTCGCCGACGTCGCGGTCCTCTGCCTGCTCGGCGGGGTGATCGCGACGGTGGTGTCGTTTGCGCGCGAGTTCCGGGCACCACTGGCGCCGGCGGTGCAAATCGATCTGCGATTCGCCGCGCTCCCCAGGTACACGCTGTACTCGCTGTCGCGCGGGGTGAGCGCCCTCCTGATCTCGTATCTCTTCGCCCTGGGCTTCGGCTGGGCGGCGGCCAAGTCGCGCGCGGCGGAGCGGGCGCTGCTGCCGCTGCTCGACATCCTCCAGAGCATTCCGGTGCTGGGCTTCTTGCCCGGTCTGGTGCTGGGACTGATGTCGCTCTTCCCCACGCGCAACGTGGGCCTCGAGCTCGCCGCCATTTTGATGATCTTCACGGCGCAGGCGTGGAATCTCGCGCTGTCGTTCTACAACTCCCTGAAGGCGCTGCCGCAACCGCTGCGGGACGCGTGCAAGGTCGCGGGATGGCCTCCCGGCAGGACGTTCTGGCAGCTCGAGGTGCCCGCCGCGGCGCAGGGCCTCGTGTGGAACGGGATGCTGTCCATGGCGGGCGGCTGGTTCTTCCTGATGGTGAACGAAGCCTTCCGGCTCGGCGACCGGGACTACCGCCTCCCGGGCATCGGGTCCTATATGAGCGTCGCGCTCGATCAGGGCGACGTTCCCGCGATCGCACTTGCGATCATTGCGATGATCGTGATGATCGTGTGCGTCGATCAGCTGCTGTGGCGTCCGCTGGTGGTGTGGGTGGAGAAGTTCCGCCTCGACGAAACGGGCGACGGGGCAGGGCCGCCTTCCTCCTGGGTGCTCGAGTTCCTGCGGCGGGCGCGGCTGCCGGGCCGCGCGGCGCGGTTCCAGCGGCGAGCCTACCTCAGCGCCCGCCGCGCCGCCCGGCCGCTCGAGCGGCCGTTCCGCGCGGTGGGCCCTGTGATCCTGCGCGCGCCGCGGTTCGCGCTCGAGCATCGGCTGGCGCGGAAGGTCGCGGCCGGGCTCGTGATCGCCTTCGTCGCCGGGGCCGCCGGCACCGGGGCGTGGCACCTGTGGCTGCTGGTCGCCCGGCTGGGCTGGGCGGAGTGGGGCCAGCTCGTCTCGGCCGCGGCGCTCACCTTCGCGCGCGTGATGGGCGCGGTGTTCGTGTCGACCGCCTGGGCGCTGCCGGCGGGGGTGGTGATCGGCCGGTCGCCGCGCCTCGCCCGCGCGCTGCAACCCGCCATCCAGGTCGTCGCCTCGTTTCCCGCCCCCATGCTCTTCCCCCTCGTGATCCTGCTGTTCGGGCGCCTCGGCATCGGGTTGGGACTCGGCGCGGTGGTCCTCATGGTGCTCGCGGGGCAATGGTACATCCTGTTCAACGTGATCTCGGCGGTGGCCGCGGTCCCGCAACAGCTCAAGGACGCGACCGCGGCGTTCCGGCTGCCGTGGCTCGCGCGCTGGCGCTCGCTGTACCTGCCGGCCGCGTTCCCGGCACTCGTGACGGGGTGGGTCACCGCCGCCGGAGGCGCGTGGAATGGCTCGATCGTCGCCGAATACATGCAGGTCGCGGGCACGTTGCGCATGACTAGAGGTCTCGGCAGTCTGATCAGCGAGGCTACGGCGCATGCCGACTTTCCGCTGCTCGCAGGGGGGATAGCGCTGATGAGCCTCATCGTCGTCGGCTGGAACCGCATCGTGTGGCGCTCCCTCATGGGTTGGGCGCAAACCCGGTTCGGGCTCGAGGCATGACGCCGGGCGCGATGCTGCTCGAAGCCCAGCACGTGACGCAGCGCTTCCGCCTGCCCAACGGCCAGGTGCTCGAGGCGCTGCGCGATGTATCGCTCGCCGTGCGCGAGAACGAAGTGGTGGCGCTGGTCGGCCCCTCCGGATGCGGCAAGAGCACGCTGCTGCGGCTGTTCGCCGGCCTGGCGCGCCCCGCCGAAGGCACGGTGCTGTACCGCGGGCAGCGGCTCGATGGGGTGCTGGGCGCCGCGGCCATGGTGTTTCAATCGTTCGCGTTGCTGCCCTGGCTCAGCGTCGCCGAGAACGTCGCGATGGGCCTGGAAGCGCGCGGCGTGGACGGTGCCGCCCGCCGCGACGCGGTGGCCCGGGCCATCAACCTGGTCGGGCTCGACGGCTTCGAGCAGGCGTATCCCAAGGAGCTGTCGGGGGGGATGAAGCAGCGGGTGGGCTTCGCACGCGCGCTCGCCGTGGCGCCGGAAATCATGCTCATGGACGAGCCGTTCGGCGCGCTCGACCCCCTCACGACGGAGAACTTGCGGAGCCAGGTGGTGGACCTGTGGCGCGATCCGGCGACCGGCGTGAATACGCTCGTGATCGTCACCCACAGCGTGGAGGAGGCCGTGTTTCTCGCGGGGCGGATCGTCGTCTTCGGGTCGAACCCCGGGCACGTGCGGGAGGAGCTCGAGAATTCGCTGCCGTACCCGCGCCAGGAGCGCAGCCCCGAGTTCGAGGAGATGGTGGACCGCCTGCACGCCATTCTCACCGCGACGCTGCTTCCCGAGCCGGCGCCCGCCGCGCCGCAGCGACTCGTCCCGTTCCCGCGGGTCCACGTCTCCGAAGTCACCGGTCTCCTGGATCACCTGCTCACCCGTCCCGACGGCAAGGGGCCTGTGTTCGAGCTGGCGGAGGACCTGGGGGTGGACTACGACCGCATGTCGGCCGTCGTGCGGGGGGCGGAGCAGCTGGGATGGGTGAGCACGCCGGGCGAGATCGTGCAGCTCACGCAGGCGGGGCGCGAGCTGATGGTGATGGACGACGCGGCGCGCAAGGATGCGACGCGCGCCCGCCTGGCGAAGCAGCGGCTGTTCGCGCGCCTCATCGGGATGCTCAAAGAGAGCGATGGGTCGGTGGAGGACGAAGAGGTGCTGGCCGACCTGACGATCTACTTCCCCTTCATCCCGGCGGAGTCGTTGTTCGACACGATCGTGGAATGGGGCCGCTACGCCGAGCTCCTGGATCACGACGCCGACGCCGGTCGCCTGGCGCTGCTCGGGTGGGAGGGGGCGGCCGAAGCGCGCGTCGAGTAGCTACAGCAGCACCGCCAGCGCGTCCGCCACCTCCTTCACGGCGCGCTGATGCCGGTCGCCGAACCCCGCAGGCACGTCGGAGTCGATGTCCAGCTGGCCCAGGATCGTCGGCCCACGGCGGATGAGCACGACGAGCTCCGCCTTGGTCTCGAGGTTGCAGGCGAGGTAGTTCCCGAGCGCGCTCACGTCGGGCACGTTCTGATCTTCACCGGTCGC
>WNGF01007987.1_pt1 | contig 12579 bp, 16 predicted proteins | sample 5400641 | NCBI WGS metagenome assembly WNGF01 (sample SAMN13153371, study PRJNA577476) | soil metagenome | isolation source: 80 cm soil or saprolite under grassland replicate 2 | place: USA:California | collected 2016-06-15
CCAGCGTGCCGAGGTGCGCCCGTCCGTCGAAGCCCTCGTAGCGGAGACGGATGCGCCGCAGCTCGTCCGGCCCCACCGGGCAGCCCGGGCGCCACGACCAGGGCAGGTCGCCGGACGTGACCCGCTCGACCCGCGCGACGAACGGCGGCGGGCTGGAGGCCGGGACCGCAACCATAGGGGCCGTGAGCGTACTGGCGATAGCAGCCGCCTGGGCCGCGGCGCTGGCCGCGCCGTGCCCGGGGCTGGCCAACGAGCTCGCATCGACCCGCGGCGCGTCGCAGCTCGTCACGGTCGAGGCTCCGGGCTCCGGCGCCACGACGGCATCGCTCGTGCTCTGGGCCCGCACCGGCAGCTGCTGGCGCCGCGTCGCCGGGCCGTGGACGGCGCGGGTCGGCCGGCGCGGTCTCTCCGGCCGCAAGCACGAGGGCGACGGCACGACGCCGACCGGCGCCTACGCGCTCGGTCCCACGGTGTACGGCACCGCAGGCGACCCGGGCGTGCGCACGGCCTACCACCGCCTCGTCTGCGGTGACTGGTGGGACGAGGATCCTGGCTCGGCGGGCTACAACACGTTCCGCCACGTCGCCTGCGGCGTCGCGCCGCCGTTCGCCGGCACCAGCGAGGCCCTCTGGCGCGCGACGGTCGCCTACCGGTACTTCGCCGTGGTCGAGTACAACACGCGCCCGGTCCGCCGCGGCCGCGGCTCGGCGATCTTCCTGCACGTGAGCATCGGCGCGCCGACGAACGGCTGCGTCAGCCTGCCGCAGGGCCGGCTCGTGCGGCTCCTGCTGTGGCTGCGGCCGCAGGCGAGCCCGCTGATCGTCATCGGCACCGCCGGCGAGATCCGCGACTTCTAGCAGACATAGGCATTTCCTAGGTAGGATCCTCCCGTGCCGAAGGAGCTCTACACGGCGCGGGAGGCGGCGCAGGCGCTCGGGATCAGCCTCGACACGCTGCGGCGCTGGGACCGCGACGGCCGCATCCGCACGTCGCGCGACCGGGGCAACCGACGCGTGGTCAGCGCCGCCGAGATCGCCCGGCTCCGCGGGGACGACGGTACGCAGCACATGAGCGCCCGCAACCGCTTCCGCGGCACCGTCCGGGACGTCAGGGTCGAGGGGCTGCTCGCCCAGGTCGAGATCGTGGTCACGGAGCCGGCGCGGGTCGTCGCAGTCGTCACCCGGGACGCCGTGGAGGAGCTCGGCCTGAAGCCGGGCGATCCCGCCACCGCGATCGTCAAGGCGACCTCGGTGATGGTGGAGCACTGATGCGGCGCGCCCTGCTCGCCGCGGCCTGTGTCGCGGCCCTCGTCTCGTCCGCCGCGCTCGCGGCCGGGCGCACGGGAGACCGCACGAAGCTGACCGTCTACGCCGCCGCCTCGCTGACCGACGTCCTCCCGAAGATCGACGCGACGCAGCGCTACTCGTTCGGCGGCTCCAACGCGCTCGCGACGCAGATCGGCCAGGGCGCCCCCGCGGACGTCTTCCTCTCGGCCAACACGGCCATCCCGCAGCAGCTCTTCGAGCAGGGTCTCGTCGGGAAGCCGGTCGTCTTCACGCGCAATGCGCTCGTCCTGATCGTGCCGCGCTCGAACCCGGCGGGCATCCACTCCGTCTTCGACCTGCGCAAGCCCGGCGTGAAGCTCGACGTGGCGGCGCCCGGCGTGCCGGTGGGCGACTACACGCGCACCGTCCTCCACAATCTCGGCCTCGACGACGTGCTCGCCAACGTCGTCAGCAACGAGACCGACGTGCGCGAGGTGCTCGCGAAGGTCGCGCTCGGCGAGGCGGACGCCGGCTTCGTCTACGCGACCGATGCTCGGACCGTGCGGGGCAAGGTCGCGACGATCGCGATCCGGCGGAGCGCGCAGCCCAGCGTCCGGTACGCCGCCGCCGTCGTCGCCTCGAGCACGCACCGGGCCGCCGCCCGCGGCTTCGTCGCGAGGCTGCTGGGGAGGATGGCCCAGAGGAAGCTGCGCGCCGCAGGCTTCCTGCCGAGGTAGATGCGCCGCGCGCCGGCCGCCGCGCTCGTCTTCGTCGCCGCGTTCGCGACGCTGGCGTTCCTGTTCGTACCCGTGCTCGCAATCTTCGTCCATGTACCGCCCCGACGGCTCGTGGCGCAGCTCTCGAGCCCCGTCGTCACCGACGCGCTGCTCGTCAGCCTGAAGACGACGCTGATCGCACAGGCGCTGATCCTTCTGCTCGGCACGCCGACCGCCTATCTGCTCGCGAGCCGCCGCTTCCCGGGCCGCCCTCTGCTCGTGACCCTCGTCGAGCTGCCGCTCGTGCTGCCGCCCGCCGTCGCCGGGATCGGGCTGATCGCAGCGTTCGGGCGCTTCGGCCTGCTCGGGTCGCCCCTCCGCTCCGCGGGCATCACGATCGGGTTCACGCAGGCGGCGGTGATCCTCGCCGTCGCGCTCGTCTCGAGCCCCCTCTACGTACGCCAGGCGATCGCGACCTTCGAGGCGGTCGACGCGAACCTCGTCGCCGCGTCGCGCACGCTCGGAGCCGGGCCGGCGAAGACGTTCTTCCGCGTCGTGCTCCCGCTCGCGCGCGGCGGCCTCGCCGCGGGCGAGGCGCTCGCGTTCGCCCGCGGCCTCGGCGAGTTCGGAGCCACCATCATGTTCGCCGGCAGCCTGCAGGGCGTGACCCAGACGCTGCCGCTCGCGATCTACGCCCAGTTCGACGTGAACTTCGACGTCGCGCTCGCCACGAGCGCGCTGCTCGTGCTCGTCAGTGCCGCGCTCCTCGTCTCGCTCAAGGTGACCCCCCGATGGCAACCCTCTCGGCCGAGTTCACGCTTCCTCTTCGCACGTTCGCTCTCGAGCTGAGCCTGTCCGTCGAGCGCACCGTCGCGCTCGTCGGCCCTTCCGGCGCCGGGAAGACGTCCGTGCTGCACGTCGTCGCCGGGCTCGTGCGCCCGGCGAGCGGCCGTGTCGCCCTCGACGCCGACGTCTGGCTCGACACGGCGGTCGGGATCCAGCGGCGCCCCGAGGAACGCCGTGTCGGGCTCGTGTTCCAGGAGTACGCCCTCTTCCCACACCTGACCGTGCACGGCAACGTCACCTATGCGGGGCGCGACCGCGCCGACGAGTTGCTCGAGCGGTTCCGCCTGACGCACCTGGCCGCTGCCCGGCCCGGCGAGCTCTCGGGCGGCGAACGCCAGCGCGTCGCCCTCGCGCGTGCGCTCGCGCGCGATCCAGCCGTGCTGCTGCTCGACGAGCCGCTGGCGGCGCTCGACGCGCACACCCGGGCCGAGGTGCGCGGCGAGCTGAGCGAGCTGCTGGCGACGCTCGACCTGCCCACGCTGCTCGTCACGCACGACTACGAGGACGCGGCCGCGCTCGCGGACGAGGTCGGAGTCGTCGTCGAGGGCCGGCTGCGCCAACTCGCGGCTCCGGCCGAGCTCGTGGCTCGGCCGCGCGACGCGTTCGTCGCCGCGCTGACCGGCGCGAACCTGCTGCATGGGAATGCCACGGCCGCTCTGGAGCTGACCGAGGTCGTGCTCACGACCGGCGAGCGCCTCTTCTCCACCGACGAGGCGCGCGGCGAGGTCGGCGTCGTCGTCTACCCGTGGGAGATCGCGATCGCGCGCGAGCCGGCGCACGACTCGGCGCTGAACGTCGTCCGGGGCGAGATCGGCTCGGTCTTCGAGGTCGGCAACCGGGTACGCGTCCGCATCGGCCCGGTGACGGCCGAGGTGACGGCCGGCTCGGCGGCGCGGCTCGAGCTCGCGCGCGGCGGCCTCGCCTACGCGACCTTCAAGGCGACGGGCACCCGGCTCGTGCCGCTCGCGTCCTAGCTGACACAACACCCGCACGCTCTCGTCAGTCTTCGATACCCCAGAGCATCGGAGTGGTCAGCTCCAAGCTGTTTCCGGCTGGATCGCGGAAATAGATCGACCGGCCGCCGTTGGGCCAATCGATGCAAGCTTCGATCTCGACGCTGTGACTTTCGAGCTGCTGTTTCCACGCGCCGAAATCGTCCTCTCCGATGGAGAAGGCCACATGACCCGGACCCCGGGCACCATGACTGGGGACATCGCCCGTCGACGTACCGGTTGCGTTCGGGTCGAAGATCAGCAGCATCCCGGCACCGCACTTGAAGAAGACGTGCCTACCGTCTTCCTTCGAATCGAACTCCAACTCCAGCACCGTCCGATAGAAGAGCTCGGCCGCGCGGAGGTCGTCCGTGTAGAGGGCTGTCTCGAGCACGCCCAGCGGGATCACGAAAGGACCCTAACTGGGACGGCGTTCGGCGAAGCGTGGCAGCCCGTCGTCGGGGATCGGCTCCCACGGCGCCGCGTACGCCACGTACTGCCGGTAGGACGGGCGAACACCGGGATCGCCCTCGATCGTCCCGAGCCGGACGCTGATCACCTCGGGATCCTCGGGATGTCGGCTCCAGAGGGCGCCGCCGCAGGCCGAGCAGAAGACCTTCACGAACCCGTCCGGCGGGCGGTAGTCGGTCACCAGGTTCTCGCCCTCGACGACGCGCAACGAGCCGGGCGCGATCCGCGCCTGAGCAGAGGCTGCTGTGCCCGTCCGCCGCTGGCAGCGGGTGCAGTGGCAGTAGCCGGCCGACACGAGGGGCTCCGTCACCTCGAAGCGGACGCCGCCGCAGAGGCAGCCTCCGGTCAGCGGCAGGCTCACGTGCGCGAGCCTACGTGACTCCCACAAGCTGGGGCCGAGGGTGCATGATCAACACGTGGGCATCGGGGGGCCGGACGCACCAACGCACGCCGACGCCGTCCTCGCGCGCGAGGCGGCGATGGCCCGCATGCTGCTCGAGGCGGCCCGGTACCTCAGCGAGACGCTGGTCCCCGAGCGCGTCTACGACCGCTTCCGCGAGATCCTCGCCGACGCGGTGCACTACGACGGCGTCGTCGTCTCCTCGTACCACCCGGACGACGAGACGATCCGGTGCGAGTACGCCTGGGTCGACGGCGAGCGGCTGGCACCCGAGATCTTCCCGCCCCTGAAGCTGGGCCCCGAGGGCCGCGGCATGCAGAGCACCGTCATCTACACCGGCGAGCCGCTCCTCGCGAACGACGTGGCCGAGCGCGTGAAGGACTCGGGGACGTACTACGACGTCGACAGCGCAGGAACGCTGCGCAAGCTCCCGGAGGAGGGCCCGCCGCAGACACGTGCGGCGATGATGGTGCCGGTCAAGCTCGAGGGCCGCGTCGTGGGCGTCGTCCAGCTGATGAGCAGCCGGGAGCCGTACACACCCGAGCAGCTCGAGCTCGTCGAGGGTCTCGTCAGCCAGATGGCGGCGGCCGCCCGCAACGCACGCCTGCACGAGGAGCGCTCCCGGCTCGCCGCGGCCGAGGCCGCGGCCCGCGCCGCCGCGGCCGAGCGCGAGTACGCCGCACGCGTGCTCGAGGCCGTCGGCGACGGCATCGCGGGCGTCGACCACGACGGCGTCGTGCGCCTCTGGAATCGCGCCGCCGAGATCGCCACCGGCGTCTCAGCAGACGTCGCGTGCGGCCGGCCGATCGGCGAGACCTTCCAGGGTTGGAACACGCTCGCCGCCGAGATTCCCGTCGCCGACGCCGATGCGCCGGCGCACGCGATCACGCTGCCGGCGGACGTGGGCGGGCGCGAGCTCTGGCTGTCGTTCGTGGCCGTGCGCATGAGCGGCGGCATCGTCTACGCCTTTCGCGACCTGACGCTCGAGCGGAAGCTGGAGGAGGCGAAGAGCGACTTCATCGCCACGATCTCGCACGAGCTACGCACGCCGATGACCGCGGTGCTCGGCGCGGCGACGACGCTGCTCCGACCCGACCTCTCTCTCTCGCCGGAGCAGAGCCGCGAGCTGCTCGAGATGATCGCGACCCAGGCGACGCGGCTGAGCCAGGTGACCGAGGAGGTGCTGCTCGCGAGCCGGCTCGACCGCGGTGACGTGCGGGTCGAGGCGAAGGAGGTGGACGTCGACGAGGTCGTGCGCCAGACGGTCGCGGCGCTGAGGCCGCAGCTCCCCCGGACGATCGCAGTCGAGGTGCGCGCGGGTCATGCGGGCGAGGCAGTCGGCGACCGCGACCGCGTGCAGCAGGTGCTCCTGAACCTGCTCGACAACGCGGCGAAGTACTCGCCCGAAGGCGGCACCGTCGTCGTCTCGACCGAGCGCCTCGAGCGCGCCGTCCGCGTCGCCGTCGAGGACGAGGGGATGGGCATTCCGGCCGGCGAGCAGCAGCGGGTCTTCGAGAAGTTCTACCGGGTCGACCCGAACCTCACCCGGAGCCCGGCCGGGACCGGGCTCGGCCTGTACATCTGCCGCGAGCTCGTCGAGCGGATGGGCGGCCGGCTGGGCGTGCGGTCACAGCCGGGGGCCGGTTCCACGTTCCACTTCGACCTGCCCGTCCGCTGACGGGAGAATGCCCGCGTGCGGACGACCGCGAAAGCCGACTACGCCGTGCGCGCCGCCGTCGAGCTCGCGGCGAGCGGCGACGGGCCGGTGAAGGCCGAGCGGATCGCGGACGCGCAGGGAATCCCCGTCAACTTCCTCGAGAACATCCTCGCCGAGCTGAAACGGGCCGGGATCGTCGAGAGCAGGCGCGGCGCGGCCGGCGGCTACCTGCTCGCGCGACCGGCGGAGCAGATCTCGATCGCCGACGTGATCCGCGCGGTCGAGGGACCGCTCGCGAACGTGCGCGGGCTGTCGCCGGACGCGCTGGAGTACGAGGGCTCCGCCACCCAGCTCCGAGACGTGTGGGTCGCGCTGCGCGCGAGCGTGCGCGGGGTGCTCGAGCGGGTGACCCTCGCCGACGTGGCGCACGGCGAGCTGCCGCCGCACGTTGCCGAGCTGACGCGCGACCCCGAGGCCTGGGTCAGACGGTAGTTAGAACACGCGCTCACGGCGCGTGCGCACGTAGACGATGTCGCCGGGCTCGAGCTCGAGCGCGTCCGCGTCGTCACGGGTCATCTGCGCGTGCAGCTGCTCGCCGTCGTCGCGGACGAGGTCGACGCGCGTCTCGAAGCCGAGCCGGACGATCCGCTCGATCTGCGCCTCGTGGTCGGTCCCGTCGGGCTCGAAGCTGAGCTCGACGTCGTGCGGGCGCACCCACGCGTCGCCGAGCCGGTTCACCGGGCCGACGAAGCTCATGACGAACGCGTTCGCGGGCTCGTCGTAGAGCTGCCGCGGCGGTGCGACCTGCTCGACGCGGCCCTTGTTCATCACGACGATCGAGTCCGCCAGCTCGAGCGCCTCCTCCTGGTCGTGCGTGACGAAGATCGTCGTCACGTGCATCTCGTCGTGCAGCCGCAGGAGCCACACGCGCAGCTCCTTGCGCACCCGGGCGTCGAGGGCGCCGAACGGCTCGTCGAGCAGCAGCACCTCCGGCTCGGGCGCGAGCGCGCGGGCGAGCGCCATCCGCTGGCGCTGGCCGCCGGAGAGCTGGGCCGGGTAGCGGCTCCCGAGGCCGGCGAGCTGCACGAGCTCGAGCAGCTCGTCGACGCGCGCGCGGATCTCCGGGCGCGGCCGCCGGCGGATCTTCAGCCCGAACGCGACGTTCTCCCACACCGTCATGTGCGTGAACGGGGCGTAGTGCTGGAAGACGAAGCCGACGCCGCGTTTCTGCGGTGCGAGCGCCGTGGCCTCCTTGCCGGAGATGAAGACCTCGCCGAGGTCCGGCCGCTCGAGCCCTGCGATCACGCGCAGGAGCGTCGACTTGCCGCTGCCGCTGGGCCCGAGCAGCGCCGTGAGCGAGCCGCTCGCGACGTCGATCGAGACATCGTCGAGCGCGACGAACTCGCCGAACCGCTTCGTGACGCTACGCGCTTCGATCGCCATGGGGCTCCGCCCTCGGTCGCAGCATCGTCATCGCGAGCAGCGTCGTGATCGCCAGCGCGGCGAGCAGCACCGCTCCCGCGTACGCACCGGTCTGGTCGAGGTTTTCGTAGGACGCCTGCACGTACTGCGTCATCGTCTGCGTGCGGCCCGCGATCCCGCCACCGACGATGCTGACGGCGCCGAACTCGCCGAGAGAGCGAGCCGCCGTCAGCACCACGCCGTAGGCGACTGCCCAGCGGATCGCGGGCAGGGTGATCCTGCGGAACGTCGCGAGCGCGGACGCGCCGAGCGTCGCCGCGGCCTCCTCCTGCTCGGTGCCGATCTCGCGCAACACCGGCACGACCTCGCGCACGACGAACGGCAGCGTGACGAAGATCGTCGCCAGCACCATCGACGGCAGCGCGAACAGGATCTGGACGCCGTGGCCGCTCAGCCACGGGCCGAACCAGCCGTCGCGCGCGTACAGCAGGTAGAGGGCGAGGCCGACGACGACCGGCGAGAGGGCCATCGGCAGGTCGACGATCGCGTTCACGAGGCCCATCCCGGGTACGCGATGCCGGACGATCGCGAGCCCGCACAGGATGCCGAAGACCGTGTTCAAGGGCACCGCGATCACGGTGATCTCGAGCGTCAGGCGCAGCGCGTGCACCGCCGTCTCGTTCGAGACCGCCGCCCAGAACGGGTGGAGGCCGTGCTCGAACGCGCGCCAGAAGATGAGCCCTACCGGCGCGACGAGGATCAGCGCCAGATACGCGAGCGAGCCGTAGCGGACGACGTACCTAGCGGTCATGGCGGGTGGCCCAGCGCCGCACGCCGCCGATCGCGAGCAGCACGGCGAGCGAGACGACGAGCATCAGCATGGCGAGCGCCGACGCGCCGGTCGTGTCGTCGCTGTTGAAGTGCTGGAAGACGTAGAGCGAGGCGACCTCGGTCTTGAAGGGCAGGTTCCCCGCGATGAGGACGACCGCGCCGAACTCGCCGATCGCCCGCGCGAAGGCGAGCGCCACGCCCGAGAGCAACGCCGGCAGCAGGTGCGGGAAGACGATCCGCCGGAAGATCATCAGCCGGTTCGCTCCGAGCGACGCCGCGGCCTCCTCCATGTCCCCTCCCGCCATCGACTCACCGAGCTCGATCAGCACCGGCTGAACAGTGCGCACGACGAACGGCAGCGTCACGAAGAGCAGCGCCATCAGCACGCCCCAGCGCGTGAACGCGACGTTCACCCCGACGCCGCCCGTGGGCCCGTAGAGCGCGAGCAGCGTCAGTCCGGCGACGATCGTCGGCAGCGCGAACGGCAGGTCGATCAGCGTGTTGACGAACCGCTTCCCCGGGAACTCGTCGCGCACGAGCGTCCACGCGAGCGCGGTGCCCGTGACGGCGTTGATCGCGACCACCGCGCCGGCGAGCCCGAACGTCAGCTCGAGCGCCGCCTTCGCCCCGGGATTCCAGGCGACCTGCCAGAAGTGGTGCCAGCCGCCGTGCGCGCCCTTCACCGCGAGGGCGGCGAGCGGGACCAGCACGATCACGCTGAGATATCCCAGCGCCACCCCACTGGTCAGCGCCGGCCCGCCGAGGGCGCGTCGCCGCGCCCTCGGCATGCGGGCGGCGTCAACCGCCAGTTGAGACACCGAGGCTCTGCTCGATCTTGGCGACGATCCCGTTCGTCGGGTCGAAGAAGCTCTTGTTCACGCGGGCCCACCCGCCGACGTAGCCGATCTTGAAGAGCTGCGGGCGCGGCGGGAACTGCTTCAGATAGTGCTTCTCGACGCTCGGCACGACCGACCGGAAGCCGTTCTCGGCCCATACCCTCTGCGCTGCGGGCGTGTACAACCACTTGACGAACTGCTGCGCGGGCGCCTTGTTCGAGCCGTTCACCGCGGCGAGCGGCGTCTCGATCTGGAGCGTGGCCTTCGGGATCAGGTAGAAGACGGGCTTCCCCTGCGACTGTGCGAGCTTCGCGTCGCTCTCGTAGTCGAGCAGCACGTCGCCCTTGCCGGAGAGGAACGTGTTGAGCGCGTTGCGGCCGCTCGTGTCCTGCGAGACGTTGTGCTGGAAGAGGCGCGTGAGGTAGGCCCGAGCCTGCTTGGCCGTCTTGCCCTCTCGGAGCATCCCGCCGTAGGCGGCCATCACGTCCCAGCGCGCGCCGCCGGAGCTGAACGGGTTCGGGAAGACGACGTCGACGCCCGGCTTGACGAGGTCGTCCCAGGTCCGGATGTGCTTCGGGTTGCCGTTCCGGAGCACGAAGACGACGACCGACTTCGAGACGATGCCGTGGTAGGCGTTCTTGCTCCAGCCCGCGTCGACGAGCTTCGCGCTCACGAGCCGGTCCATGTCGGTCGAGATCGAGAAGTTGACGACGTCCGCCGGCAGGCCGGCGGCGACGGCCTTGCTCTGCACCTCCGACGCGCCGAACGAGGTCGCGAACTTGACCCCGTTCCCGGCCGGCGTGGCCTGGTAGGCGGAGATCAGCTTCGGGAAGACCGCCGTCGGGATCGAGTACGCGACGAGCGAGAGCGTCGTGTCGCCGCTGCGGGTCGGGGCGGCAAAGGCGCCGGCGGTCGCGACGAGCGCCGCGGCGACGATCGAGAGGGCGAGCGAACGGAGCATGCGGACAGTTCCACCTTTCCCATCGGCTTAGTTGGGTTTTGGCAGGCTAATGTCTCGCATAAGCGCTTGTCAAACAGCAAACGACTGAGGCCCCGTTGCCGGGGCCTCCAGTCGTGCTTGTTCACGTTGGCGATTCGCTACGCGATCACGCGGACGTTCGTCGCCTGAGGGCCCTTCTGCCCCTCCGTTGCGTCGAACTCCACCTTCGCGCCCTCGCTGAGGGACTTGAAGCCCTCGCCGGCGATGCCGCTGTGGTGGACGAACAGGTCCTTCGAGCCGTCTTCGGGGGTGATGAAGCCGTACCCCTTCTCGTCGCTGAACCACTTCACAGTTCCAGTTGCCATGATCTCACCTCCCCCGCATGTCGAGCGCGGGCCGTTCTACCAGCGTGAGCGGCGACCGCGACGGCTCGTGTAGACGAGCTTCGCGCGGGCGGTCCGCATGCCGGTACGTTCGAACTGCTCGCCGTGGCCGAGCCGCGCTGCCACGCGGCTGACATCTGCCTGCTGGTCGGGTAGGACGAGCGTGCTGCCGCGTCCGTCGCGGCCGGCGCGGCCGGTGCGGCCGACGCGGTGCACGTAGTCCGTATGGTCCTGAGGCGGGTCGAAGTTGATCACGTGTCCGATCCCGTCGAGGTCGAGGCCGCGGGCCGCGACGTCGGTCGCGACCAGGGTCGTCGCGCGGCCCGAGCGGAAGCGCTCGAGCGCACGCTCGCGCTGCGGCTGCGACATGTCGCCGTGCATCGTCACGACGCCCAGGCCGCGCCGGGAGAGCTTCTGAGCGAGCCTGTCGGCGCCGCGCTTCGTCCGTACGAAGACGAGCGAGAGGCCGTCCTCGACGTCGAGCAGCTCGACGAGGCGGTCGACCTTGTCGTCGGCCGTGACCGCAACGAACTCGTGGCGGGTGACGCCGTCCTCGACGGTGTCGGGCATTCGCGCGGACTCGAAGCGCGACGGATCCCGCGTGTAGGCGCGGGCGAGCTCGCCGACCTCGCCGTCGAGGGTGGCCGAGAACAGCATCGTCTGGCGGGCACGCGGCAGGCGGCGGACGATCCGCTCGACCTGCGGCCGGAAGCCCATGTCGAGCATCCGGTCGGCCTCGTCGAGCACGAGGATGCGCACGCCGTCGAGTGACACCAGGCGCCGCTCGACGAGATCCTGGAGCCTCCCGGGTGTGGCGACGACGATCTGCGCCCCGCGCAGCGCCTTCGCCTGCTGGCCGACCGGGACGCCGCCGTAGGCGATCCCGACGCGTAGGCCCTTGGCGACCGCGCACGCGCCGACCTCCTCGGCGACCTGGAGCGCAAGCTCGCGTGTCGGCACGAGCACGAGGGCGCCCGGCCCCGTGCCTTCTTGCGGCGTCCGCTCGACGAGCGGGATGCCGAAGGCGATCGTCTTGCCCGAGCCTGTCGGCGACTTGGCGAGGACGTCGCGGCCCTCGAGCGCGTCCGGCAGGACGAGCGACTGGATACGGAACGGCTCGACGATGCCGCGGTCCGCGAGCGCATGCTCGAGGGCCGCGCTCACACCGAGCGCCCGGAAGCTTTGTTGCATGTTCGACTCCTTCGTCAAATTCACTGCGGTTCGAGATCACACGACTCGAAACCGCCGAAGGAGGAACGAGAAGCTGGAATCTCACGGGGCGGCCAGATTGCCGTCCGTGCGCCTCAGGGTAGCAGGCCCGGCAGGCGATCGGCGTACCACGCTTCCCACGGCTGATCCGGCGCAGCCGCCTCATAGTCGCGGTCGAGCTGGACGAGAGCGTGCACGAGCCCGCTGCGCACAGGCCTCTCGCCGAGCAGCTCCGGCAGCTCGGAGAGGTTCAGCAGCCAGTCGGCGTACCAGGAGGCCCAGTCGGGATCGTCGCCGTCGGTGATCCGGTAGACGACGTGATGCGTCTCGGCCACCTCGTGCAGCAGCGCCGCGATCTTCTCGGTGTCGCTCATCCGGCGAGCATACGCTCGCCGGCGCGGACCTCGAACGAGAGCCGGTTCGCCGGCGGCGAGAGCGGGCACGCCCAGCGCGGGTCGTAGGAGCACGACGGGTTGTACGCGAAGTTGAAGTCGAGCACGAGCCGGCCGTCGTGCGTGCCGAGGTCGGCGCCCTTCACCGTGTCGAGCAGGTAGCGGCCGCCGCCGTAGGTCTCGCCGCCGCTCGTCGCGTCCCGGTACGGCAGGAAGACG